>Ga0208492_1000013_pt1 | contig 327168 bp, 316 predicted proteins | sample Subbioar_CSW14AB_FD_184820 | JGI IMG/M metagenome (GOLD analysis project Ga0208492, IMG submission 184820) | Serpentinite rock and fluid subsurface biosphere microbial communities from McLaughlin Reserve, California, USA - CR12Mar_CSW14AB (SPAdes) | ecosystem: Environmental > Terrestrial >...
CGTGATGGCTGCCGTCAGCGACGTCTTGCCATGATCGACGTGGCCGATCGTGCCAATGTTGCAGTGCGGCTTGTTACGCTCAAACTTTGCCTTGCTCATCGCTCTATCCTGTTCTCGGACCAAATTTCGTTGCCGACATTCCTCACGGAACACCGGCCAGGTTTACGGTTGGCATCCGGTTCGCGCCGCGCTCATCAAGCGCCGTTCGTCAAACCATCTGCCGAGGGCGGGACCTCGCTCTACTCAACTCGGCGCTCTACTTAACTCAGCGCCTACTCAACTCAGTCCGCCCAACAAGCTGGAGCGGGTGAAGGGAATCGAACCCTCGCAACCAGCTTGGAAGGCTGGGGCTCTACCACTGAGCTACACCCGCCGCTTTACGTTACTCCACAAGACGCTTTACCAAACCATTGATGCCCAAGGGCATTTTTGGCTGGCCTGGAGAATGGTGGAGGGGGCTGGATTCGAACCAGCGTAGGCGTGCGCCAACGGATTTACAGTCCGTCCCCTTTAGCCACTCGGGCACCCCTCCAACCGGGCCCCCCAATTACTGAAGGGATATCCGTACGTCAATGGATAAACGCGACAAAAGCACCACCATCGCCCCCCTAACCCTGAACTTTTAGGGCCGGCGGCAATGTTGTTGCTTCTAACGGGCCGAACTATAAGGGGCGCCATGTCCAGACGCAAGCCAGATGCCCGTAAACCCGCCCGTTCCGCCACCAAGAGTGGCGGCCGGGACCCCTCCTCCCGCGACCAGCGCCCGAATCGCCCCGGCAGCCCTGCCGGTGGGCCGTCCGCCGCCGGGAAACCGGGCGGAAAGCCCGGAAGCAAGCCCCGCCCTTATGGCAGCCAGGGCAAACCCGGTCGCACGCCTCGTCCTGAAGGCGGCCGTCCCGATGGTGGCCGCGCCGAAGGCAGCCGTCCGGCCGGAAAGCGTCCCCAGGGGGACCGCCGTGAGGACAGGCAGCCTCGGGGCGACTTTGCGCCACGCCGCAGCGAAGGCGGCCGGTCGGAGGGCGGGTATTCGCCCCGCCCCCAGCAGGATGACTGGAACCAGGAGCGCGACCGCGCCGAGCGCCATGGCGGCCGACTGGCCCGCCACGGCCAGGTTTCGGGCGGCGACAAGTTCTCCGCCCGAAACCGGGAAGCCCGCGGCGACCTGCCGGTCTGGCTCTATGGCATCCATGCCGTACTGTCGGCACTGGAGAATGAAGAACGCCTGATCCGGCGGATCCTGATCACCCGCGAAACCCGCGAGGCACTGGCCGACCGCCTGCCCCGCCTGAGCGCGCAGCCCGAAACCGTCGACCGCATGAAGCTCGACAGCCTGCTGCCGCCCGGCGCGGTGCATCAGGGCATCGCGATGCTGACCGATCCGCTGGACGATCCCGGCGTTGAATCGCTCAAGGACATGCTGGACGAGGAAGCCCGGCGCGAAGTCGTTCTGCTGCTCGACCATGTCACCGATCCGCGCAATGTCGGCGCCATCCTGCGATCGGCCGCCGCCTTCGGCGCCCGCGCCGTGATCGTGACCGACCGCCATGCGCCCGAAGCCACTGGCGCGCTGGCCAAGGCGGCCAGCGGCGGACTTGAAGTCGTGCCGCTGATCCGCGTCACCAATCTGGCGCGCGCGCTCGACCTGCTGGCCGAATACGGCTTCTGGCGCGTCGGCCTTGAAATGGAAACCGACAAGAGCCTGGCCGAAGCGGTCCACGACATCCGCCGCGTCGCGCTGGTGCTGGGTGCCGAAGACGAAGGCCTGCGCCGACTGACGCGTGAGAAGTGCGACTTCCTGGCGAAGCTGCCGATGACCGGCGCGGTGGAAAGCCTCAACGTATCGGCCGCGGCTGCCGTGGCGCTGTATGAGTGCGTGCGCGGCTGACATCGCAACACATCTGCACAATAAAAAAAGGCCGGAGATATCTCCGGCCTTTTTCTTTTTCGTGATGCAGGCGATTACGACGGCGAGCCGTCGCCCATCTGCGACTGCAGGTAATTCTGCAAGCCCACCTTCTGGATCAGGTCGAGCTGGGTTTCCAGATGGTCGATATGCTCTTCCGTGTCATCGAGAATCTCGGTGAGGATCGTACGGCTGACATAATCCTGCACCGTTTCGCAATGCGCGATGGCGTTGACCAGATCGCCGCGGCCCTTGCGCTCGAGATCCAGGTTGGCCTGCAGGCCCTCCGGCACCGTCTCGCCGATCTTCAGCTTGCCGAGATCCTGCAGGTTGGGAATGCCTTCCAGCAGCAGCACGCGCTCGATGATCTTGTCGGCGTGCTTCATCTCCTCGATGGATTCTTTGTATTCGTGATGGCCGAGCCGCTCGAAGCCCCAGCTCTTCCACATGCGGGCATGCAGGAAATACTGGTTGATCGCAGTCAGCTCGTTCTTCAGCACACCATTGAGATGCTGGATGACCTTCTTGTCGCCCTTCATGGCGGAACTCCTTGTGCCGGGCGCGACTCAATCCGTCGCGGCTCGACACGAGGCTTACGCCCGGTGTTTCAAAGGCTCAAGAAAAATGCGTGAAACTGTGAGTTATTCGCAAAGAAAACAGCGGCTTACTCAGAGTCTATGCGACTTCCTCGCAATAGCCGCGCGACTGCGCATCATGCGCAACACGATGCGCGACGACAGCACAATGCCAAGGCTGGCTGCGGCGAACAGTGTCAGTTCCAGCATGCTGCTCTCGGTCATCACTCGGCCCCTTCCATCGCCGCCATCGCTGGCATCATGACCGCTGCGCCATGCTGCGCTTCACGATGCTCGTGCAGCATGCAGCGTACGTCCGGTACGCATTTGCCGCATTGCGGACGGTCGGCGAGATGGCGATAGACCGCGGCCACCGATTTGCAGCCATTGCTGATGGCGCCACGCACGTCGCCGTCGGTGAAACCATGGCAGAGGCAAATATACATCGCGGCGCCCCCCTGCTCTCAATGCACCAGCATCGCGACCGGACGTGCCGGGCGTGCTGTGTTGCGGGGTCGCGTGCGATAGGGCAGATCGTGGCCGCTGCCGATCAGGCAATCGGCGAAATCGTCCAGCGCGGTGGTGAAGCTATCGACGCCTTCGCTGCGCACCAGCCACTGCGCCATGGCGCGCGCCGCCGTGGTGGCGCCGTTCTGCAGGGCGGCGACAATAGAAATCAGGCAGACCTCGTCCGCGCCCAGGCAGGCGCAGCAGGGCTGATGATAAACGATGGTGCGGCGGGCATGGCGGGTCAGGCCGGCCAGAGCGGCATCAAGCGCGATCAGCGCCGGGCGGGCTTCGGACTGGCGGAACTGGCGGTCGAATTCGCGGGCCAGCATCGGCAGATGTTCGCGGCCCGAGACCCAGCGGCGGAAGGCCCAGAGGACCAAACGCTCGCCTTCGCTAAGCTCCTGGATGCTGATCGGCCATTGGCCTGACGCTTCCTGCTCGACTCTGCTTTCGGCCCCGGCAAACTCACGCATCGACACGCGGCATCCTGTCCTTGCAAATCATTCGCAGGGTCAGTTTTAGCCCTCTTGCGAGTGATTATCAAGTTCTTCCCGCAGAAAGCCTGCAGAAAAGACACCGAAGCAAATTTTCGCGGAAAATGGTGCCGGATGAGGGGATTGAACCCCCGACCTTCGGTTTACAAAACCGCTGCTCTACCGCTGAGCTAATCCGGCGCCGGATACAGGATCGTGCCTGCGGCGCCTATTTACGTGAGCCGGCCGCTTCCGGCAAGTCGAGGCTATAGATCAAGGCGCGGCTCTCCCATCACGAACCAGGCGCGGGTGATCTTTTCATCGGCCAGTTCGTAGATGGCGATGACATCCACCTGCCCCGGCCCTTCGGGGAATGTCCGCGTCACGACTTCGCGGTCGACCACGGTGTTGCCCGTGCTCATGCGCTGGATCAGTTGCCCAAACAGGTTCGGTTCGCGGAAGCGCAGCTCATGCCGCGCGCGGATCGCCGTGGCACCATCGGCCAGCAGCGTGTCGGGATGCGCATAGACCTTCGCATCCGGCGCCCAGCAGGCCATGAAGGTCTCGATGTCCTTGGCATTGTAGGCGTCCAGCTGACGCTGGATGATGACTTCATTGGCGGTGGCAGACATAAGCTTCTCGGTACGGATGGCGGCAGCGGGGACCATACTCGGCCGGGCACCACGCGGGAATCGCGGAATTGTATCCCGGCAATCGCGCCCAACCGAAAAATCGCCACAATGCATCGGTCTGATCAGGCCATGCCTGTTCGCCACAGCCTCGCCGCACTTGCCGTTTTCATTACCAGCATTGGCACTGCCGCCGCCTCCACGCCGCAAGCCTGGCAGGAACTGTTCGCCCAGGCAGGCCGACAATGCGCAACGGTGAGCGGCTGCTGGATGCGGCAGCGCTGGCGCAACCGATCGATCTCGGCGATGTTGTGCTGGTGCTGGTCGGCGGCATGTGGCCGCAGCCGCATATGAAGCAGGCACCGGCGCATCTGCTCTGCCGCTACAGCAAGGCGAACGGCGATACGACGGTGATCGAACTGCCGGCTGACTGGCGCGCGCAGCTGCGCTGATCAGGCGTCGAGGAGCAGATCCTTGGCGCGATTGATCTGCGCGGCGAGATAGGTCGAGCCGCCCTGATCCGGGTGAAACTTCTTCATCAGGCGGCGATGCGCGGCACGGATTTCGGTGTCGCTGGCGCCGGGCTGCAGCCCCAGTACTTCCCAGGCCTGCTCACGCGTCATGCTGCCGCTTTGCGCTGGCGATGCCGCTTCGCCGGCATCACCCTGCGCGGCGCGTTCGCGCCAATCTTCGCCGATGCTGCGGTCGAGATAGGCTTCCAGCAACGCCGCCGCCTGGTTGTCATGGCTCTGGCAGTCGCGCAGCAGCAGGATCAGGTCCTCGAAGCTGAGCGACGAGAGCCGCTGGCCGGCATGACGGCCCTGCAGCACATCGCCATCCATGCGCCCGGTGGCGTGATCGAGTTGCATACGCAGCCAGCCGGTTTCGACATTGGATTGCTGCCCCGCGTTGCCGCCAGCCCCGCCATCGAATTCCGGATTGCCGGTCCGCGCACGCTGCCAGCCGCTTCCGAGGCCGCGGCCCCCAAACAGGCCGCCAAACGGCAGCAGACTGCGCGGCAAATAGCCCAGCACTGCTGCGGCCACCGCCCCCAGCATCATTGCAGCATCGATCCGGCCGCGCACCAGGAAGAATATCGCCAGCGCACCGCAGATCGCAGCGCCGCCGAACTTCAGGACTTTCGCCAGGAATTTTGGATCGGCATTGAGGAAGCCGCGCGCGCCCAGCAGCAGCAGGATCAGGCCGACGACACCGAGAGCAAAAAACGCAGCCATGGGCGTTCAGCGCATCTGGCCGATCAGGGCACGCACTTCGCGGCCTGATGTCGAGGCGTAATTCTCCAGCGCTCGGTATCCGCCAGCGGCATAGACCGCCACGGCTGCGAGCAGTTCGCGCAGGGTGGCGGCGCTGGAGGCATCGAAGCTGCTATAGGCGCCGCGCGTCAGCCGTGCCATCTCCTGGAAACAGGCTTTCGCACGGGGCTCGCCGCCTTCCTGGAAAGCAAAGATCGGCACGCCGAGCAGACCGAGTTCCCCGGCCCGTACCGCAATGTCATCCGGGCTCTCTTCCAGACAGTCGCCGATATAAACCAGCGCATTGACCTTGCCTTCGCGCGCCTCGGCCAGCGTGTGTTTCAGCACGCGCTCGATCTGGGTATGGCCGCCGACGCATTCGACCTGCCGCATCAGGCGCAGCATGACATTGGCTTCCGAGACCCAGCCCGTCGCCTTGCACTCGCCGAGGCCGCGGAAAAAGACCAGCTGGATATCGAGCCCGCCAAGCGAAGCCGTCGTGCGGAACATCTCGGCCTGGATGCGCTGGGCTTCATCCCAGGTGGCACGACGGCTCGCGGTTGCATCCATGGCGAAGACCAGACGGCCGCGCCCGCCGGTCGGCGATGCTGTTTTGGGCGCCAGCGCCACCTGACGCAGGAATGCCTCGACCTCCTGATTGGAAGACCGGGTCACATCCTGGGTCGGTTTCTGGCCGTTACTGCTCAATTTTCGCCCCTGCAGAAAACTGCCGCATGGGGGAGGATATAGGCATTACAGCGGCAATTGCCAGCCCGCCCCGTGTGCGCTGCAGTAAATTGCCAATGCGGGCGAAATCTGCTGGTCAGGACGCAAAGCCAGCGACTATCCTGCCAGCACGACCGGGCCAGACCGCGCAAAAATCAATGCGGCACCCGATACGGTTCACACGAACTGTTCTCTGGGAGGAGACAACGAGAATGACGACATTCCGATTCAAGACTCTGTTTGCCGCCGCCGCACTGCTCGCGGCGCCCGTCCTGTTCAACCCGGCTGTCGCGCAGCCGAAATCCCTCACGCTCGGCACTGCGTCGGTCGGCGGCACCTACTTCATTTATGGCGGCGTCGTTGCCACCCTGCTGACCGATACCATCGGCATCAATGTGTCGACGCAGCAGACGCAGGGGCCCAATCAGAACATCATCCTGGTCGAGGGCGGCAATATCGAACTGGGCATGACCACGATGGGCATTGCACTGCAGGCCTGGGAAGGCAGCGGCGAATGGACCAAGGGCAAGAAGTACACCAACATCCGCGCCCTCTTCCCGATGTACGACACGCCCTTCCACTTCGTGACGACGGAAAAGACCGGCATCAAGTCGGTCGCGGAAATGGCCGGCAAGACGCTGGGTGCGGGCCCGAAAGCCGGCACGCCGGGCACTTACTTCCCGCTGATGTTCGACGCGCTGGGCATCAAGGCCAACTGGCGCTTCGGCCAGGCCAGTGACATGCAGGCGCAGTTGGCCGACGGCCTGCTGGATGTTTTCGCCTTTGCCGCCGGCTTGCCGATTGCGGCCTATTCGGAAATCGAGGCGCAGCGCCCCGTCCGCTTCATCACCTTCACCGACGCCCAGCTCAACACGCTGAAACAGAAAATGCCCGAGCTGAGCGATAGCGTGATCCCGAAGAGCACCTACAAGTCGATGCCGGGCGACCAGAAGACGGTCGGCGTCTACAACTTCGCCATCGCGCATAAGAACCTGCCCGACGATGTTGCCTACAAGATCGTCAAGTCGGTGCTGGAAAACAACGACCGCATGGTCAAGGGTCATGCGGCCGCGGTCGAAACCGTGGCGAAGAATGCCGAGCGCAATGGCTTCCTGCCATTCCATCCCGGCGCCGTGAAATACTATAAGGAAAAGGGCATCCCCCTGAACCCGAAGGCGATGCCGTCCAGCTAAGCCAGTCCGGACCACACATAGAATGCCGCCGTTGGAAGACGGCGGCATTCGCATCTTCACCATTCAGAGCGCAAATCTAAAAACAGGGGGCGCGGAATGGCCGCATCGCCGGACGCAAAAGCCGACGACCAGATCGATATCTCGGCTGCCGATAACTACGAATTCACCGGCTACAAGCGCGACCTGCCCGGATGGCAGGGCCTGCTGGTCTTCTGGACCTGCGTGGCCTTCACCGTCTTCCACCTGCTGATCCTCAACGTCTTTCCAATCGATTCCATCCTGTTCCGCGCCATCCATGTCGGCTGGGGCGGCGTGATTGCATTTGCCGTCTACGCGCCGCGCCGCGGCCGCACGCTGTATGGCATCCCGGCTTACGACTGGCTGTTCATCCTGCTCAGCATCGCCTGCGCCGGTTATGTCGGGTATTACATCGATGAGCTGCAATTCCGCGCCGGCGCACTGTATGAGCCCGGCGATGTCGCTGCCGGCTTTGTCGGCGTCCTGCTGATCCTGGAGATGACTCGCCGCACCGCCGGCCTCGCCCTGCCGATCATCGCCGGCGTGTTCATTCTTTACGCCTTCATAGGTCCCTGGCTGCCGGGCATCCTGTATCACAAGGGCTACGGCTTCGGTTTCTTCTTCTCATATATCTACAGCGATCAGGGCATCTTCGGCGTCACCACCCAGGTGTCGTCCACCTACATCGTGCTGTTCATCACCTTCGGCGCCTTCCTCACCATGTCGAAGGCGGGCGACTATATGAACGACCTGGCCGTGTCGCTGGTCGGCTGGGCCCGCGGCGGACCTGCGAAAGTCGCCGTCCTATCCGGCGTCCTGTTCGGCACCATCAGCGGCAGCGCCGTGGGCAATGTGGTGGCCAGCGGCATGATCACCATTCCGATGATGCGGCGCGTGGGTTACGACCGCTCCACGGCAGGCGCCATCGAGGCCACTTCCTCCACCGGCGGTCAGATCACGCCGCCGGTAATGGGCGCCGGCGCCTTCCTGATGGCTGAGATCACCGGCATTGCCTATACCGAGATCGCCCTGGCCGCGATCATCCCCTGCCTGCTGTTCTATATCGCCTGCTATGTGCATTGCGATCTGCATGCCGTGAAGAACGGTCTGCGCGGCCTGCCGCGCAGCGAACTGCCGCCGCTCGGCGCGATGCTGCAGAAAATCTATCTGCTGTCGCCGATCTTCGTCCTGATCGGCACATTGCTGATGGGGTATTCCGAATTCCGCGCCGGCACGCTCGGCATCGTCTGTGCCCTGGTGGCCAGCTGGATCAGTTCCCAGCATCGCATGGGCGTACGCGCCACGCTGGCGGCCCTGGACCACGCCGCGCGCGAAACCGCACAGCTGGTCGCGATCTGCGCCTGTGCCGGCATTATCGTGGGCGTGATTGCCCTGACCGGCGTCGGCGGGCGCTTCTCCCATGTCATCCTGGCCGTGGCCGGCGAGAACAAGCTGCTGGCGATGTTCTTTGCCATGCTGATCTCGCTGGTACTGGGCATGGGCATGCCGACCACGGCGGCTTATGCTGTGGCGGCATCCGTGGTGGCGCCTGGACTGGTCCGCATCGGCGTCGAGCCGCTGGTGGCGCATATGTTCATCTTCTACTACGCAGTGATTTCCTCGATCACGCCACCCGTCGCACTGGCCTCGTTCGCCGCCGCCGCCATCGCCCAGGCCGATCAGTGGCGAACGTCGATCATTGCCGTGAAGCTGGGCCTCGCCACCTTCATCGTGCCATTCATGTTCTTCGTCAGCCCGCTGCTGCTGGCCCAGGGCGAATTGCTGCCGATCCTCTACGTGTTCGTCACGGCAAGCGCCGGTGTGTTCTTCCTGGCCTGCTCCACCGAAGGCTGGCTCAACGGACCGCTGCCCTGGCCGCTCCGCGTCGTGCTGTTCGGCGGCGCGGTCTGCCTGATCACGCCTGAAACGATCTCTGATGTCGTCGGCGTCAGCATCGGCGTCGGTGTCTGGGTGCTGCAGCGCCTGCGGCATGGCGCCGATCCCGGTGCCCGGGTGCCCTCGCCGGTGAAATGAAAAACGCCGCCGGTTGGAGCCGGCGGCGTTTCAGAACGATCTTTAAAAAGAGCCTCAACCTTCTTCGGTGAAGGCCTCTTCTCGTTTCTTGCGGATCGAGGGCAGCAGCACCACGATCAGGCCGATCAGCGCCAGCCCCAGCATGGTGGCGCTGATCGGGCGTTCGACGAAGACCATCGGGTCGCCGCGCGACAGTACCATGGCGCGCCGGAGATACTCCTCCATCATCGGCCCCAGAATGAAGCCGAGCAGCAGCGGCGCCGGTTCGCAATCCAGTTTCGACAGCACATAACCCAGGATGCCGAACAGCGCCATGAGATACACATCGAAGGTCGAGTTGTTCAGCGAGAAGACGCCGATGGCGCAGAAGACCAGGATGGCCGGATACAGCAGGTGATACGGCACGGTCAGCATGCGCACCCACAGACCAATCATCGGCAGGTTCAGCACGACCAGGAAGAAGTTGCCAACCCACATCGAAACGATGATGCCCCAGAACAGCCCCGGCTGTTCGGTCATCACCTGCGGGCCCGGCTGGATACCCTGGATGATCATCGCGCCGATCATCAGCGCCATCACCGGGTTGGAGGGAATGCCCAGCGTCAGCATCGGGATGAAGCTGGTCTGCGCGCCGGCATTGTTGGCCGATTCCGGCGCCGCCACGCCTTCGATGGCGCCTTTGCCGAAGTTCTTCGAGTTCTTCGAGATCTTCTTTTCCAGCGAATAGGCCGCAAAAGACGACAGCATGGCGCCGCCGCCCGGCAGGATGCCGAGCGCCGAGCCGAGCGCGGTACCGCGCAGCACCGGCGCGGTGATCGACTTGATATCCTTCCAGGTCGGCAGCAGCCCGGTGATCTTGCGGCTGAAGACGTCGCGGGTCTCTTCATTCTCCAGGTTGCGAATGATCTCACCCAGGCCGAACATGCCCATGGCGACGATCACGAAATTGATGCCGTCGGCCAGTTCGGGGATGTCGAAGGTGAAGCGCGGCGTGCCCGAGGTGACGTCAGTACCGACCAGGCCGAGCAGCAGGCCGAGCAGGATCATGGCAATCGCCTTGATCAGCGAGCCATGCGCCAGCACCACCGAGGCCACAAGGCCCATCACCATCAGCGAGAAATATTCGGCCGGGCCGAATTTCAGGGCGATCTCGGCCAGCGGCGGCGCGAACAGCGCCAGCAGGAAAGTTGCCACCGTGCCGGCAAAGAAGGAGCCCAGTGCGGCGGTCGACAGCGCAAGTCCCGCCCTGCCCTGCCGCGCCATCTGATAGCCGTCTAATGCTGTCACCACCGAGGATGATTCACCGGGCAGGTTGATCAGGATGGCCGTGGTGGAGCCGCCATACTGGGCGCCGTAATAGATGCCGGCGAGCATGATCAGCGCCGAGACCGGCGGCAGGCCGAAGGTGACCGGCAGCAGCATCGCAATCGTGGCCGTGGGCCCAAGGCCTGGCAGGACGCCGATCAGCGTGCCGACAAAAACACCGCCCAGGCAATAGAGCAGGTTGAGTGGGGTGAATGCGGCTTCGATACCGATCGAGAGATTGGCTAACAGTTCCATTTAAGCAATCCTTCTCAACCGCCGAGCCACGGCCCACGGACCGGCATCGGCAGGCCCAGGGCATAGATAAAGACAACAGTGCAGAAAATCGCCATGCCGATGGCGAGGACCAGCGTCGGCTTCCAGTTGAAGCGCCGGCTGGCATAAGCGGCGACGGCGACCAGTGTGGCGGTCGCGATCGGCACGCCGGCCGAGCGGACCAGGAAACCGAACAGCAGCGTGCCGATGATCACCAGCACCAGGCCCTTAAGTGTAAAGCCGCGCATCGGTTCGTCGGCGACGGCAACGCCCCGCACCGCGATGGCGATGCCGATGGCAATCAGGATACCGGACAGGATGATCGGGAAGAATGCCGGCCCCATGCGGCGGGCCGTACCGAAAGTGTAATCCTGGGCGATCCACATGAAGGCCGCCCCGAACAAGATAAACAGCAGACCAGAATAGAAGTCTTTCTGGTTGCGAATGCCCAAACCCGACATTATCTCCCCCTGTACCGCACTTGCTTGCAGACCTTGTACAAGGGGCGCCCCGCCGGAAAAAGGCGGGACGCCCCAAGTTTACGCGAATGCTATACGACGATCAGTCAGCGTATTCGCCAGCCGCCTTGATGACCGGCGCCCATTTGGCGATTTCAGCCTTCAGATGCGCAGCCAACGCCGCCGGGGTCGCACGATCCTGCGCCACCGGCTCGGTGCCGAGTTCAGCGAAGCGCTGCACGACCATCGGATCCTTCAGCGCAACCTTCAGCGCGTCGCTCAGCTTGTCGACCGCGGCCTTCGGAGTGCCCTTCGGAGCGTACATGCCGTGCCAGATCGACACTTCGAAGCCCTTCATGCCGGCTTCGTCCATGGTCGGCAGGTCGGGCAGCGAGGGCACGCGGGTCTTGGTGGTGACCGCGTAGGCCTTGATCTTGCCACCCTTGATTTGACCGGTGGTGTTGGTGGTCTGGTCACACATCAGGTCGATCTGGCCGCCCAGCAGATCGTTCATGGCCGGGCCGGTGCCCTTATAGGCAACCGTGGTCATCTGCGTCTTGATGGCGCTCATGAACATCAGGCCGCAGAGATGCGAGGCCGCACCGATGCCGGCATTGCCATAGGACACCTTGTCCTTCTGCTGCTGCACATAGGTGATCAGTTCCTTGAAGTCCTTCGGCGGAAGATCCTTCTTGGCGACGATGGTCATCGGCACGTCGGTGACGAGGCCGATCGACTCAAAGTCGTTGATGGTGTCATAGGGCAGCTTGCGATATAGCGTGGCGCTGGTGGCATGGCCGATATGGTGCAGCAGCACCGTGTAGCCATCGGGGGCAGCGCGGGCAACGCGACCGGCACCCAGCGTACCGCCGGCGCCGCCAACGTTTTCCACGATGACCTGCTGCTTCAGCGCCGTGCCCATCGACTGACCGATCAGACGGGCGACCGTGTCGGTCGGACCACCGGCGGCGAACGGCACCACCATCGTGATGGTCTTGTTCGGAAAATCCTGGGCCTGCGCCGCAGTCCCCGCCAGAATCAGAGCCGCACCGGCAAGCAGCGAAAATGTCGTCTTCATGTTTTCTCCCCTGTCAAAAATCAGTCCGAATAGCAGGCTCGTTATAAAGCACAGATCGCCATTTCCCTCCAAGGGAAAGCGGCCCGATTTCTATATCTTGTAATCACCAATCACTGCTTGTGCAGTGCAGCATGCCACTGTTTCAGGCAGTTCAATCAGCCGTTATGAGATTCAGGCCGAGCAGTAGCGCCCGCACTTCCTGACGCGCCGCCGCCTGCGCCATGCTCAGCCCCGCTGCCGCGCCCTTGGGCCCTGCCCGATCGAGGTCCATCAAAGTCAGTCCGCTGAGGAAAAGTTCGCGGAAAATGACGCGTTCCGACAGGCCGGGCAGGAAGCGGAAACCGATGCGCTTCTCCAGCGCCTCCAGCACATGGCCGACATTACGCTTGTTGCGCGCGTCGAGATGCGAAAGCCGGTTGCGGATCACCACCCAATCGACATTCTGGCGGTCCCGGACGAAGCGCTGCTTGCGCTGCTCCCAAACCATGACGGCATAGCGGCTCGGCTTGATCACCTTGAGCGTGTCGGGATCGACACTCGCCAGCAGATCCACATCGATGAAGCTGTCATTTACCGGCGTCACCAGCAGGTCGGCATAGGAATGGCCGACACGGGCGAGATTGGTATCGCTGCCGGGGCAATCGACCAGGATGAAATCATGCTGCGCCGAAAGCTCGTCGACCGCGGCAGCGAACTGCGCCGCCTCCTCAGTAGCCGCCTCAGCCTTCACGCCCAGCTCGCTCTCGGTGATCACGCGGTGTTCGGGAATGGCCAGTCGCAGATTGTGCTTTTCGACGAAGGCGCGACGGTTTTCCAGGTAGCGCGTCAGCGTGCGCTGCTTGCCATCCAGATCGATGGCGGCAATACGGCCGCCTTCCAGCAGCATGGCGATCAGGATATGCATCGCCGTGGTCGACTTGCCCGAGCCGCCCTTTTCGTTGCCGACGACAATGATGCGTGGCCGTGACTGCACGGTCATGCCGAATCACCCGATGATGAAAGAGATGTTCTAGGTATTACAGCAGGCCAAGGTCGCGCAACTCGGCCAGCAGCTTCGGCGGCAGCTTGTCGGTGCCCTTCCCGGCCGTCGCGACATCGGGCGGCGCATCCTCGGCTTCGAGATAGCGCCAGCCCTGATGCGGCCGGCGCGGCAGCGGCAGCACCGGGATCAGCTGCGTCTTCATCACGATGCCGCAATGCGGACCTTTATTCTCCAACACGGATTCTTCCAGACCCACGATAGGGCAGCGCACCGCGATATGCCCTTTGACGATCCAGTAGAGCGAGCCGCCGTCCAGCACTTCCTCCGCCCGCTTGGGCATGTGACGGGTGTAATGCGTGAAGGTCTTGCCGGCCTTGCGGCGGGCCTTCATGCGCTCCTGGAAATGTTCGATGCTGTCGATGCCGACCGCGATCTTCAGCAGATGGACGGGCACGGCAGGCTCACATGCATTTCGACTTGAGCGCGCGGGCGACGCGCGAGGCCGGTGGGCGGCCAAGCCGGTCGGAAATCCACCAGGCGGTCTGCACCAGCTTCTTCAGGTCGATGCCGGTTTCGATGCCCATGCCGTCCAGCATGTAGACCACATCCTCGGTGGCGACATTGCCGGTGGCGCCCGGCGCATAGGGGCAGCCGCCGAGGCCGGCCACCGAGGCGTCATGCCGCGCGATGCCGCATTCCAGCGCGGCCAGCGTATTGGCCAGCGCCTGACCGTAGGTATCGTGGAAATGACCGCCGAGCTTGTCCAGCGGTACCATTTTGGCGCAGGCTTCGATCATGCGCTTTACTTTCGTCGGCGTGCCGACGCCGATGGTGTCGCCGAGACCGATATCGTCGCAACCGAGATCGTAAAGCTGCTTGGTGACTTTCGCGGTCTGCTCCGGCGCGATATCGCCCTCGAAGGGACAGCCGACCACGACCGAGACGAAGCCGCGCACCTTCACGCCGTCGCGCCGAGCGGCTTCCACCACCGGACGGAAACGCTCGATGCTCTCTTCGATGCTGCAGTTGATGTTCTTCCTGGAAAAGCTCTCGCTCGCGGCAGCAAACACGCCGATGGCTTCGGCGCCGGCGGCACGCGCGCCCTCGTAGCCCTTCATGTTCGGCGTCAGCACCTGATAAATCACGCCCGGCCGGCGCTTCATCTGCGCCATCACCGCTTCATGATCGCCCATCTGCGGCACCCATTTCGGCGACACGAAACTGGTCGCCTCGATATGCGTGATGCCGCAATCGACCAGACGGTCGATCAGTTCGACCTTCACCTCGGTCGGCACGACGCCCGGTTCATTCTGCAACCCGTCGCGCGGACCAGCCTCCCACAACGTAATCTTGTCCGGCAACGCCATACTCACTCCTCCGCTTCGATCTGCAGCAGCGACGCGCCTTCCGGCACCTGCTCGCCAGCCTTGAAATTCACCTTGGCGACCTTGCCCTTGCCGGGCGCCGAGATGGTGTGTTCCATCTTCATGGCTTCGAGGATCATCAGCGGCTGGCCCTTCTCGACGCTGGCGCCCTCTTCCACCAGCACCTGCACGATCTTGCCCGGCATCGGTGCATTCAGTTGCCCGCTGCCGGCTTCGTCGAGGTCACCGGCCGCGCGCGGGTCGATGATGGTGAGACGATGGGTTTCACCCGGCAGCAACACGACCAGATCATCGTCGCGGCGCACGATACCGGCGCGCTGGCGGCGGCCATCGATCACGGCATCCAGCCCGCCTTCGCTGTCGATCACGCCCTGCACGACGGCCTCAGTCTCGCGGGCATGCACGCGCAGAGCGCCGCCGGAGAGATATTCGACGCGGCAGAGAATGTCGCTGTCGCGCTCGCGCATCAGCAGCTCGTCCCAGCCCTGGTCGTTCAGGCGCCAACCATCGACGGCGGCCCAGGGCGACCACGGATCGCCGCTCTTTGCCGCGGCCTGTGTCACCGAGGCGCGACGCTCCAGCGTCACGGCCAAAGCGGCCAATGCCAGCACCTGAATCGGGGCCGGCTCGACCGAGGGCAGCAGATCGGCGCGGAAGCGTTCGATGAATCCGGTATCCAGATCGCCGCCGATAAAGGCATGGTGACTGACAAGTTCGATCAGGAAAGTCGTGTTGGTGGTGACGCCGGCGATCTGATACTCACCAAGTGCCTGCCGCATGCGGCGCAGGGCCGAGGTGCGGTCGGCATCCCAGATGATCAGCTTGGCGATCATCGGATCGTAGAACGGCGTGACCGCGTCGCCTTCGCGTACGCCGGTATCGACGCGCACATGAGTATCTTCCGCGGGCGCGCGCAGGCGATGCAGCATGCCGACCGAGGGCAGGAAATTCTTCTGCGGGTCTTCGGCATAGATGCGCGCTTCGACCGCATGGCCGGTGATCTTCAGCTGGTCCTGCATCAGCGGCAGCTTGCCACCGGCGGCGACGTCCAACTGCCAGCGCACCAGATCCTGCCCGGTGATCATCTCGGTCACCGGATGCTCCACCTGCAGGCGCGTATTCATTTCCATGAAATAGAAGCGGTCGGGCCGGAGCCCATCCGAGACATCGGCAATGAATTCCACCGTGCCGGCGCCGACATAGCCGATCGCCTTGGCGGCGGCCACGGCCGCATCGCCCATCGCCTTGCGCATCTCCGCCGGCATGCCGGGCGCCGGGGCTTCTTCCAGCACCTTCTGATGGCGACGCTGCACCGAACAGTCGCGCTCGAACAGATGCACGGCATTGCCATGGCTGTCGGCGAAGACCTGGATTTCGATATGGCGCGGCTTGATCAGATATTTTTCCAGCAGCACCTTCTGGTCGCCGAAGGCATTGGCGGCCTCGCGCTGCGCGCCAGCCAGGGCCGTCGCAAAGTCCTTCGCAGAGTCGACACGGCGCATGCCTTTGCCGCCGCCGCCGGCCACGGCCTTGATCAGCACCGGATAGCCGATGCGCTCGGCTTCCTTCGCCAGCAGCTCGGGAGTCTGGTCGTCGCCGTGATAGCCCGGCACGACCGGAACCTTGGCCTTTTCCATCAGGGCCTTGGCGGCGCCTTTCAGGCCCATGGCTTCAATGGCCGAGGGCGGCGGGCCGATGAATACCAGTCCGGCGTCCTTGCAGGCCCTGGCGAATCCGGCATTTTCCGACAGGAAGCCGTAGCCTGGATGGATCGCCTGTGCGCCGGTGCGTTTCGCGGCGTCGATGATGCGGTCGGGCAGCAGGTAGCTTTCGCGCACCGGCGCCGCGCCGATATGCACGGCCTCGTCGGCCATCGCCACATGGCGCGCGTTGGCATCGGCATCGGAATAGACCGCAACGGTGGCCACGCCCATGCTTTTGGCGGTGCGTATGACCCGGCAGGCGATCTCGCCACGATTGGCAATCAGGATCTTGCGAAACACGTTGCCCAGCCCTCTCACTTCTTCTCACCTTGGGCCCAGTTGGGCTTGCGCTTGTCGAAGAAGGCCGCGAGGCCCTCCTGCCCTTCCGGGCTGGCGCGCCGCTCGGCGATATTCTGCGCGGTGAACTGCATCAGCTCTTCGTCCACACGGGCACGCGCCACACGCTCGACCAGCACCTTGCTGTCGCGGATCGCGCCCGGCGCACCCTGCAGCAGCATGCTCACCAGCTCGACACCACGGGTCTCCAGCGCGCCTTCATCGGCGACCACTTCATGGATCAGGCCGATGCGACAGGCATCGTCCGCCGTGAAGCGCTCGGCAGTCAGGAAATAGCGCCGCGCCTGCCGCGCGCCCATGGCGGCGACCACGTAAGGCGAAATCGTCGCCGGCGTCAGACCAAGCCGCACTTCGGTCAGTCCGAATTGCGCCGACTTGGTCGCCACCGCAATGTCGGCGGCCGAGGCCAGCCCGGTGCCGCCCGCCATGCAATTTCCATGGATGAGTGCCAGCGTCGCCTGGGGAAGGTCGTTCAGCTTCTTGAGCATGCGCGCCATATTCATGGTGCTGGCGCGGTTCTGCTCGGGCGTCGCCTGACCGGATTTGCGCATCCAGTCGAGGTCGCCGCCGGCGGAAAAGCTCTTGCCGGCCCCCTTCAGCACCACGACGCGCACATCCGAACGGCCGGCAAGGTCGTCCCAGATTTTGGTCAGCGTCGAGATCACATCATCATTGAAGGCATTGTGAATCTGCGGCCGGTTCAGCGTGACAGTGGCGACGCCGCGGCCGTCGATATCGAGCAGTACGATCTGATCGGTCATATCTGTCTCACATCCGGAACACGCCGAACTTCGTCGGCTCGATGGGTGCGTTATGCGCGGCACTCAGGCCCAGCGCCAGAACCATGCGGGTATCGACCGGGTCGATGATGCCATCGTCCCACAGTCGCGCCGAGGCATAGTAAGGATGGCCCTGGCGGTCATACTGCGCGCGAATGGGATTCTTGAAGGCCTCTTCCTCGTCCTTCGACCAGCTGCCGCCGCCGGCTTCGATACCGTCGCGCTTCACGGTCGCCAGCACGCTGGCGGCCTGTTCGCCGCCCATCACCGAGATGCGGGCATTCGGCCACATGAACAGCAGGCGCGGGCTATAGGCCCGGCCACACATGCCGTAATTGCCGGCGCCATAGGAGCCGCCGATGATCACGGTGAATTTCGGCACGCGCGCGGTGGAAACCGCCGTCACCAGCTTGGCGCCATCCCTGGCGATGCCGCCGGCCTCATATTTCTTGCCGACCATGAAACCGGTGATGTTCTGCAGGAAGACCAGCGGAATATTGCGCTGGCAGCAGAGCTCGATGAAATGCGCGCCCTTGAGCGAGCTTTCCGAGAACAGGATGCCATTGTTGGCGATGATGCCGACCGGATAGCCGTGGATGCGGGCGAAGCCGCAGACCAGCGTGCTGCCATACAGCTTCTTGAACTCATCAAATTCGGAGTCATCAACGACGCGCGCAATGATCTCGCGCACATCAAAGGGGATGCGGCCGTCCTTGGGGATCACGCCATAGAGTTCGGCGGGATCGAAACGCGGCGGCTTTGGCGCGCGCACATCGCCGGTCACCTGCTTCACCGCATTGAGGTTGCCGACGATCTTGCGCGCCAGGCCCAGTGCATGGGCGTCGTTCATCGCGTAATGGTCGCTGACGCCGGAGACCCGCGCATGCACGTCGGCGCCGCCGAGGTCTTCGGCCGAGACCACTTCGCCGGTCGCCGCCTTCACCAGCGGCGGGCCGGCGAGGAAGATCGTGCCCTGATTGCGCACGATGATCGACTCATCCGACATCGCCGGCACATAGGCACCGCCCGCCGTGCAGCTGCCCATCACCACGGCGATCTGCGGAATGCCCAGGGCCGACATGTTGGCCTGGTTGTAGAAGATGCGGCCGAAATGTTCCTTGTCGGGGAACACCTCGTCCCAGGTCGGCAGGTTGGCGCCGCCGGAATCCACCATGTAGATGCAGGGTAGCCGGTTCTGCAGCGCAATCTCCTGCGCCCGCAGATGCTTCTTCACCGTCATCGGGAAGTAGGTGCCGCCTTTGACCGTGGCGTCATTGCAGACGATCACGCATTCGCGGCCATTGACCCGGCCGATGCCGGTGATCACGCCGGCGGCGGCAATATCGCCGCCATACATATCGTAAGCTGCGAACTGGCTCAGTTCCAGGAATGGCGAACCGGGATCGAGCAAGGTGCGCACGCGGTCGCGCGGCAGCAGCTTGCCGCGCGAAAGATGCTTCTCGCGGGCCTTGTCGCCGCCGCCCTGCTTGATCTGGCGGACCTTGGCTTTGAGGTCGTCGACCAGTGCCTGCATCTGGGCGACGTTGTCGCGGAAGGCGGCCGAACGGGTATCGAGTTGGCTGGTGAGCGCGCTCATGGGCGTTCTGATTCTCGTTCTCGGACGGTGATGGAAACGACCATGCCAGCCACCCCGGATACCCGCAAGGGGCCCCGGCGGAAAAGGATGCGGCACACAGCGTAACCTGTTAATTTCACCGCCCAATCTATCAATCCCATCGATAAAAACTATGGAGGAAACATGGCCGGCAAAGGCTTCGATCTCAGCGGCAAGGTTGCCCTTGTCACCGGCGGTAATGGCGGTATCGGTTTGGGGATGGCCGAGGGGATGGCGCAGGCCGGCTGCGATCTGGTGATCTGGGGCGGCAACCCCGACAAGAACGCCGCTGCGGAAAAGAAACTCGCCGCCTATGGCCACAGGGTTCTCGTGCAGAAGGTGAATGTCGCCGACGAAGCACAGGTCGAGGCCGCCATGGCCGAGGCGCTGAAGCAGATGGGCCGCATTGATGGCTGCTTCGCCAATGCCGGCGTCAGCCAGACGCGCGCCGTCTTCCATGAACTCAGCACCGAGGAATGGCGTCGCGTGCTGTCGGTCAATCTCGATGGCGCCTTCTTCACCTTGCGCGCTGCCGCCCGCCATATGGTCGAGCGCAGCCAGAATGGCGACAAGGCCGGCGGGCGTCTCGTCGGTATGGCCAGCACGGCCGGCGTGCATGGCGCGGCCCGCGCCCAGTCCTATGCCGCCAGCAAAGGCGCGATGCTGTCGTTAATCCGGGCGCTGGCGGTGGAAATGGCGCGCTATGGCGTGACGGCGAATTCGATCCTGCCGGGCTGGATCGAAACCGAGATGACGGCGGCCGGCGTGGCCGATCCGAAATTCAGCGGCAATGTGCTGCCGCGCATTCCGGTGCGGCGCTGGGGCCAGGGTTCAGACTTTGCCGGCATCGCCACCTATCTGATGAGCGACACCAGCCAGTATCACACCGGCGACAGCTTCGTGATCGACGGCGCCTACACGATCTTCTGACGGGCGGCGGCGCGCGCGGCCCGCACCTGCATCCACTGCATGCGCAGGATGCCGGCGAGGATGAGAATCCCGCCGGCGATCTGCTGCAGCGTAATGTTGGCACCGAAGAACAGCGCCGAGACCGTCACCGCGAAAACCGGCGCCATGCTGGAATACAATGTGGCAACCGGCACGCCGATGCGGCTGACACCATAATTCCAGAACAGGATCGCGACACCTGCCCCGCCGAGGCCAATGCTGAGCAGCATGCCGATCGCCGAAGCCGCCGGCCATGCAACCGGCAGGCGTTCAGGCTGGAAAGCGGCAAGGATGCCGAACAGGCTGCAGATCAGCAGGCCGCCGGACAGCGAACTCAGCAGCGTGATGCGCATCTGGCTGAAGCCGAGCGGCGCCAGCCAACTCTGCGCCCGCACCGAATACCAGCTCCACAAACCCATGGCGCAGACCAGCAGCCCCTCGCCCAGATATGGGATATCCCCTGGCGCAGCAGCCCGCGCCTTCACGGCATCCATCGCTACCAGTGCCGCACCGATCATGGCCGCCACGGCCGCCGGCCAGAAGCCGCGTGCCAGCCGTGAGCGCACCAGGACCTTCGACACCAGCGCCGCCACCAGCGGACTGGCGCTCATCACGATGGCGGCGCGCACTGGCTCCGACAGCATGATGCCGATGGTGAAGCAGAGCGAAAACAGCGCCATTGCAAGACCAAGCCGCAGCACCTTGCCCCAGGGCATCGGGGCGCGGAACGGCCATTTACGGTCATAGATCAGCGCGAGCACCAGCAGCAGCGGCGCCGGAATCAGATAGCGCACCGCCGAGACGAAAAACGGATCGAGATGCCGCGTCGCCAGCGCATGCGTCATCGGGATCATCATGCCCCAGAGCAGCGCGGTGGTGACCAGCCCGGCAACGGCCAGGGCAGTGCCGGCGGGTTTATCTGACATCTACTTCTTCTGCGCCAGCCAGCGGTCGATATGGTCAATGCGGTCCGAGCCCCAGAACATCTCATCGTCAACGATGAAGGTCGGCGTGCCGAAGGCCTTGGCGTCTATCGCCTCGGCGGTGGAATCGATCACGGCCTGTCGCGCGGAAGCATCTTCGGCAGCCTTGGCGATCTCGGCTTCGGGCACGCCGGCCACATGCACCACAGCCTTGAGATGCTCAGGTGCGGCGATATCCTTGCCCTCGCCCCAGTATTGCCTGAAGGCTGCCTTGGCGAAGGTCACCGCCTTGGTCGGATTCTGCTCCTTCAGCCGATAGAACAGCAGGCGCGGCAGCTTGGCATCGGTCGGAAACGGATTGGGCGTGGTGACGATGGGCAGGCCGGCGAGCTTGGCCGAGCGCGTCCAGTCATGCTCCATGTAGTCCATCTTCACTTTCGGAAATGGCGTGCGATCCGGGATCGCCTTCCACAGATGGCCGATTGAAACTGGCCGCCAGTCGACGCTGCGATTGTGCTTGCGCGCTACGGCCTCGATCGTGTTGGCGCCGATATAGGCATAAGGCGAGGTGAAGTCCCAATAGAAGATGATCTGCTTGGCCACGGCGCGTCTCCCTTTTTTATGTTTTAGATTTCAGTTACCAGCCGCCGCGTGACAGCCAGCGGTCGATCTGGTCGAGGCGGTCGGCGCCCCAGAAGGGCTCGCCATCGACGAAGGTGAAGGGCGACCCGAACACGCCGCGCTGCTGGATCGCATCTTCGGTGACCTCGCGCAGCTTCGCCTTGATCTCGGGCTGCTCGAGCCCGGCCAGGAAGGCCTTGGCATCGACGCCCAGGGAGGCCGCGATCTCGGCCAGCACCTCAGCCGACGAAATATCGCGATCCTCGACAAAGTAAGCCGCATAGACCGCCTTGATGAAAGGCACGGCCCTGTCGGGATCTGTCGCTTTCAGCCAGTAGGTGCCGCGGCAGGCGCCAATGGTGGCGAGCGGAAACTTCGACGGCATCCTGAACGCAATGCCATGCTCGCGGGCACTGCGGTTGAAGTCGTGCGTCGAGTATTTGCCCTTCATCGGATACTGCACCAGCGGCTGGGTACCTTCCGACTTGAACACCGCACCCAGCAGCATCGGCCGCCAGTCGACACTGCGGCCATGCTTCTGGGCCAGCGCCTCGATGCGCTGGGCGCCGATATAGCCGTAAGGCGAACCGAAATCGAAATAGAATTCCAGCGGGGCAGCCATGCGTTTCCTCTTGTCTTTTTTTTCAGTCGAAGCCGAAGGCACGGCGGAAACCGCGCCAGATCGGATGCTCCTCGGGTTCGAGTTCGATGCCGACGGAGGTGACGCGGTCGTTGCGGATCTCGCGCGCCACCAGTTCCACCGGCCCCCAGCGCACGCGGTCACCGACAACGACGCGATGGCGCAGTCGCCGCCGCATATAGGCCCCGACCGGCTCGGCGCGATCCTTCTCCTCAACCGGGATACCGTAGAGCAATGCCACTTCGCCCAGCAGCGTATCGCCAGCCAGCGCGAATTCACCGAATACTTCCTCGCCGCGATCGCGCTTCCTGCGGCGCCGGCCATTTTCGCGTGAGGTGAACAGACGGTCGAGCGAGAAGAACTGCTCGGCCGGCGCCAGCACCAGGATATAGTCGCCGGACTCCAGATGCTCCAGCCTGGTGCGGTCCATCACCGTGCCGTCGCGGATCACCGTGATGATGCGCGAACGACGCGGCAGCGGGATTTCATTGAAGCGATAGCCCAGCGCCGGCGCATCCGGTTCGACGCGGTAGCTGGCGACATCGCGATCCGCGGTCGAGCCCAGATCGAGATCGGTACGGCTGACGGCTTCGGGCTTGGGCGGCAGTTCGAGGCCAAAGAAGCGCGCCACCGGCGCAATCGTCCAGCCCTGCAGGGTCAGCGAAGCCAGCACACAGACGAAGGCGGCGGAAACATAGATTTCCGAATTGGGCAGTTTGGCCAGCACCGGGATGGTGGCGAGGAAAATCGGCACCGCGCCACGCAATCCGATCCAGGAAATGAAGCCAATCTCGCGCAGGGTATAACGGAATGGCAGCAGGCAGAGCAGCACGGCCACAGGACGCGCCAGCAGGATCAGAACACCGGCCACAAGGCCGCTGCCGGCCAGATAGGGCTTCATCTGGTCCGGCGTCATCAGCAGGCCGAGCAGCAGGAACATGACAATCTGGCTGAGCCAGCTCAGTCCGTCATAGAAGCGCAGGATCACCTGCGCGCCGCGATGGCGCCGGTTGCCCAGCACCAGGCCGGCGACATAAACGGCGACATAGCCTGAGGCATGCAGGAAATAGGCGCCGGAGAAGATCAGCAGTGCTGCGGCCATGGCCACAATCGGATACAGGCCGCCAGCAACCGGCACGCGGTTGAACAGCGCCACCAGCAGGAAGCCGCCAGCGACGCCGACCACCAGGCCGCCGACCATTTCGACGACGAACTGCGTTACAAGCTGGAGCGTGTCCGGCGGCTGGCCATGCCGCAGCAGTTCGACCGCCACCATGGTGAGGAAGATCGCCATTGGATCGTTGATGCCGGACTCGACCTCCAGCGTGCCGCTGACGCGCTTCTGCAGCGCCAGACCCTTCATGTTGAGCAGGAAGAACACCGCTGCCGCATCAGTGGAGCCGACAATGGCGCCGACCAGGAAGGATTCCATCAGGCCGAGGCCGAGCGCGTAATGGGCTGCCACGCCAACCAGCCCCGCCGTCGCCACCACACCGACGGTCGCCAGCACGAAAGCCGGACCCACGACCAGCCGCACGGTGCTGAAATGCGTGCGCAGACCGCCATCGAACAGGATGATGCCGAGCGCCGCCGAGCCGACCGCGTAAGTGAGCTGATAGTCGTTGAAGACGATGCCGCCGGGACCGCCCTCGCCGGCCAGCAGGCCAAGGCCTAAGAAGACCAGCAGGAAGGGCACGCCAAAGCGGCTTGAGGCCGACCCGGCAAAAATGCTTACCAGGACCAACAAGGAGGCAATAAAGAGAATCTCGTTGGCCTGGTACAAACGCTTGCTGTCCTCGCTGCTTTCCTAGCTTCCGTCGTCAGCCTCCCGGGGCATTCCCGGCGATGGCCCGGCTGATCACCAGCCGCTGGACGTCGCTGGTGCCTTCGTAAATCTGACAGACGCGAACATCCCGGTAGATGCGTTCGACCGGGAAGTCGGCCAGATAGCCGTAACCGCCGTGAATCTGGATGGCATCCGAGCATACCCGTTCGGCCATTTCGGAAGCAAACAGTTTGGCCATGCTGGCTTCCTTGAGGCAAGGCAGGCCGGCATCCTTCAGCCGCGCCGCGCTCAGGATCAACTGATGCGCGGCTTCGATCCGCGTCGCCATATCGGCCAGGCGGAAGGCCACCGCCTGGTGGTTGATGATGGCGGTGCCGAAGGCCTCGCGCTGGCCTGCATACATCCGTGCTGCGTCAAAGGCTGCCCGCGCCATGCCGGTGGCCTGCGCGGCGATACCGATACGGCCGGATTCAAGATTTGCGAGTGCGATGCGGTAACCCTCGCCCTCCGCGCCCAGCAGCGCATCCCCGGGCACCCGCACGTCTTCCAGCACGATCTGGCAGGTATCCGAGCATTTCTGGCCCAGCTTCTGCTCGATGCTGGCCACGCGGTAACCGGGCGTGTCCGTGGGAACCAGGAAACAGGACATGCCACGCTTGCCCGCCGCCGGATCGCTGATCGCAAAGACCAGCGCCAGTTTGGCAATCGAGCCCGAGGTGATGAACTGTTTCACCCCGCTGATCACCCAGTCGTTGCCGTCACGGCGCGCGCGGGTCTTGAGGGCCGAGGCATCCGAGCCGGCCTGCGGCTCGGTCAGGCAGAAGGCGCCGATCCATTCGCCGCGCGCCAGCGGCTTCAGATACTGTTCCTTCTGCGGCAGGCTGCCATAGCGCAGCAAAGCTGCGCAGACAGGCGAGTTATTGACGGACATGATGGTGCTGACGGCGCCATCGCCGGCGGCAATTTCCTGCAGCGCCAGCACATAGGCAACGAAATCGGCGCCCGCCCCGCCCCATTGCTCGGGCACGCCCATGCCCATCAGGCCGAGGTCGCCCATCTGGCGCAGCAACTCGACCGGCGGCTTGCCGCTCCGGTCACGCTCGCCAGCACCGGGCACCAGCTTCTCCTGGGCGAAGTCCCGCGCCATATCGCGGATCATCTGCTGCTCTTCGGTCAGCATGTCAGTCCTTCCGCTGCATCAGTTTCACGCCGCCGGCATAAGCCAGCACCTGTTCCGCCGTCAGCGGCCGACCGGCGGTGGCGCAATACAGGCCATCCAGCCGCTGGCTGCCCTCGGTCAGCGGCTCTTCTTTCGCCGCCTTGGCCTGCACACCGCTGCTGCCGTCCGCGGTCTGCGGCTGGGCATAGAAGCCCAGCGCCACGCATTGCCGCGTGCCGAGGTCGAAGCGACGCGACAGCACCGGGCCGTTCTTCGTCAACAGCTTTTCATCGCTGGCCTGCGTCGCCTGTGGTTTCGGCGCTTCCAGTCCGTTCAAGACAGTGGTGGCGAAACGGATCAGGTCAACCGGACCCGTCAGATAGTGATCTTCACCACTCAGGTCGCGCAGCACGGCCAGCGCGAAGCTGCCGGCCGGCTTCTGCGCCTTCCACAGATAGCGCTCCAGCCGATAGCCCAACGGCGACGAGAAGGATTCCGCCAGTTGCGGCGCGGCCGTCAGACCCTCGGCGTCCCAGCGCACACGCTGCTCGGTCGCCCGCAGCGGTTCCCAGCGCACATCGGTTTCGTCAGACGCCTGCGCGGCAGCGGCAGTCAGCGCAAGCGTGGCGGCGATGATGCTGTGGAGCAGCTTCACTTGGTCTCCTCAAAAATTTCGCGGCCGATCAGCATGCGCCGGATTTCCGATGTACCGGCACCGATTTCATACAGCTTGGCATCGCGCAGCAGGCGGCCGGTCGGATAGTCGTTGATATAGCCGTTACCGCCGAGGATCTGGATCGCATCCAATGCGAGTTTGGTCGCCTTCTCCGCAGCAAACAGGATCGCACCGGCGGCATCCTTGCGCGTGGTCTGGCCACGGTCGCAGGCCTTGGCCACGGTATAGACATAGGCGCGCGCCGCATTCATTTCGGTATACATGTCGGCCACCTTGCCCTGCACCAGCTGGAAGGTACCAATCGACTGGCCGAACTGCTTGCGCTCATGAATGTAGGGGATCACTACATCCATCGCGGCCTGCATGATGCCGAGCGGCCCGGCCGCCAGCACGGCGCGTTCGTAATCCAGGCCGCTCATCAGCACATTCACGCCGCGACCGACCTGGTTCAGCACATTCTCTTCCGGCACTTCGCAATCCTGGAACACCAGCTCACCGGTATCCGAACCGCGCATGCCCAGCTTGTCGAGCTTCTGTGCCGTCGAGAAACCCTTGAATCCCTTCTCAACCAGGAAGGCCGTGATTCCGCGCGCACCAGCGGCCGGATCGGTCTTGGCGTAGACCACCAGCACATCCGCAGTCGGGCCATTGGTGATCCACATCTTGTTGCCGTTCAGGATGTAGCGGTCGCCCTTCTTGTCGGCGCGCAGCTTCATCGACACGACATCCGAGCCGGCATTCGGCTCGCTCATCGCCAGCGCGCCCAGGCTCTTGCCGCTGATCAGACCGGGCAGATACTTCTTCTTCTGCTCCGGCGTACCGTTGCGGCGGATCTGGTTGACGCAGAGATTGGAATGCGCGCCATAGGAAAGCCCGACCGAAGCCGAGCCGCGGCTCACCTCTTCCATCGCCACGCAATGTTCCAGATAGCCCAGCCCGCTGCCGCCGAATTCCTCCTCGACGGTGATGCCATGCAGGCCGAGAGCGCCCAGCTTGGTCCACAAATCGCGCGGGAATTCGTTGGTCTTGTCGATGGCATCGGCGCGCGGCGCCAGTTCGGCATCGACAAAGCTGCGCACGGACTGGCGCAGCATGTCGGCGGTCTCGCCGAGCCCGAAATCGAGCGTCGGATAGCTATTGGAGATCATTGATTTCACCCTTCTCGGACGGACTGGCGAGCTTTGACTCGGGGTTGGCGGGAGTGTAGCGGATCGCGGCTCAGGATGCAGCCATGCGGGGTGCGTCAGGGCGTCCCAGCATGCACATCATGGTGGCGAGCCCCGTGGCGCAATGCAGCAGCTTTCCCGATTTCTCGGCAAAGACGTCGAAGCCCACAATCGTAAGTGTGCGGCCATGGCGCGTCACCTGGGCGCGGGCCAGCATGCGGTCACCATCGGCCGGCGCCATCAGGTTCATTTTGTATTCCACAGTCAGCACCGTGGCATCGGCCGGAAACAGGCTGTAGGCGGCATAACCGGCGGCCGAATCCGCGATCATGCCGACGATACCGCCATGAACGAAGCCATGCTGCTGCGTCACCTCTGCTTTGCGCGGCATTTCCACCTCGCACAGGCCCGGTTTCACCTTGGTCAGGGTGGCTCCGATCAGGTGCATGGCCGGCTGGCGGTTGAAACTGTCGCGTATGCGGGCCTCGAAACCGGCATCGGCCGGCTTGAATTCTGCAACTGCATTCATGCCGCGGCCTCCTTGGGCGCGATGGGTTCTATCCCGAATGTCTCGGCGATGCGGGTGACAAAACTGTGCGGAAACGGCCGCGAACGGCGCTGGACCAGATCGATACACACGCCAGTCAGGCGCGCCGCCATCACCTGTTTCTCGTCACCCACCCGGATCAGGCGGTGGCGGAACACGATCTTGCGCTCGCCGATGCTCTCCACCGTGCTTTCCATCCGCACCAGATCGCCGCCATGCAGTTCAGCCTGGTAATCCACCTCGGCCTTCACGGCCGCCACGCCGGCCTGCTCGGCCATCATCTGCTCGCGCGGCCAGCCATGCAGGGCGGCCACGGCAAAGGCGGCATCGCCGATCCAGCCCATATAGAAGCTGACATTTACATGGCCCAGATGATCGCACTGCCAGGCCTGGGTCATCAGACGCAGTGTCTCGACGTATTTTTCGGCCATGACTCTTCCCGTCGGTTTCCTCTGCTTTCCGTGATAGCGCGAAAAGTGGAATAGAGAAAATCGATTGTTTTTATCTTCTGGATAGGGTTTTCCTATGGGCGATGAACCTGACCCTGATCCGCTATTTCATGGCCGTGGCCGAAACCGGCAGCTTCACCCGCGGGGCCGAGCGCGCCAACGTCACCCAGCCGACGCTGTCAGCCGGGATCAAGCGGCTGGAAGAGTCGCTCGGCGCCAGCCTGTTCGAGCGCAGCCGCGCGCCGCAGCTCACGCCGGCCGGCGCCCGTTTCCTGCCGCGCGCCCGCCTGTTGCTGCAGGAATGGACGGCGGCGCGGCGCGAACTGCGCCAGGAAGGCCGGCCGACCAAATTGCGCCTGCGGCTCGGTTATATTCCGGGCCTGCCGCAACGCCGGCTGACCGCCCTGCTCGGCAGCTTCACGGCGGCGCATCCCGATGTCGCGCTGGAAATCCTCGAAGCGCCGGCTGGCACACTGACGCGGCGGCTCGATCTCGGTCGCATCGATGCCGCCATCATGCCGCTGCAGGACGATGGCGCCGGCCTGACGCTGTTCCGCCAGCGCTACCTGCTGGCGGTGCCGCCCAAACATCCGCTGGCGCGGCGCAGCAGCGCGCGGATTTCGGATTTGCAGGACCAGCCCTTCGTGATCCGGCCGCAGGCCGAAATCATGCCAGCGGCCGAGAAACTGTTCGACGGGTTGAATGTGCGTCCGCGCATCATCGGCCGGGCCGAGAGCGACGCAGCGCTACTGGCGCTGGTGGAAGCCGGCATCGGCGTGGCTTTGCTGCCGCACTGGCTGGCGAGCGACGCAGTGGCGACGCTCACCCTGCCCGAGCTGCGCGACATGCATCGCATCGGCCTGCTCTGGCGCGACGAGACCCATGCCGCACTGGCGCAGCTGCGCGACTTCGCCGCCGGCCATGACTGGGACGCGGCCACCGACCGCGCCGTCCTGGGACATTAAGCGCCCAGATTAAGCGCCGCGCCCCATCAGACCTTCGGCATGGTCCTGCGCGTCGACCACGGCGACGGCGCTCATATTGACCAGGCCGCGCACCGTGACATTGCGCGACACGATATGCGCTGACTTCGCCATGCCCATCAGGATCGGGCCGACATAGAAGCCCTGCTCCATCTGGCGCACCAGGTTGGCCGAGATATTGGCGGCATCCTGATTGGGCATCACCAGCAGATTGGCGCTGCCCTTCAGGCCGTTGCCCGGCATCAGCTTCTCGCGGATCGCTTCCGAGACGGCGGCATCGGCCTTCATCTCGCCTTCGATTTCCACATCGGGCATCAGCTGGTGCAACCGGCGGGTCGCCTCGCGCATCTTCAGCGCGGAGGGCGATGAGGATGTGCCGAAATTGGAATGCGACACCAGTGCGATCTTCGGCACCAGCCCGAAGCGGCGCACCTCGTCGGCGGCGATCTGCGTGATCGCCACGATCTCTTCGGCCGAGGGATCGAGGCTGACATTAGTGTCGGTGATGAACAGCATGCCCTGCGGCAACACCAGCAGCTGCATGGCCGCCGCCAGGGTCACGCCGCTGCGCAGGCCGATCACGTCATGGATATGCGGCAGATGCTGGTCATACTGCCCGACCGCGCCGCAGATCATCGCATCGGCCTCGCCACGATGCACCGCCATGGCGGCGATCACCGTGGTGTTGGTGCGGATCATGATGCGGGCATCGTCGGGCGCCACGCCCTTGCGGTTCATCAGCGCCAGATAGCCGGTCCAGTATTCGTGGTAGCGGTCGTCGCGCTCGGGATCAATCAGCTCGACATTGCTGCCGATCTTCAGGCGCAGGCCCAGCTTCTCGATGCGCTTTTCCACCACGGCGCGACGGCCGATCAGGGTCGGCACCGCTACCTTGTCGTCCAGCACGATCTGGGCGGCGCGCAACACGCGCTCATCCTCGCCTTCGGCATAGATCAGGCGCATCGGCTTGCGCTTGGCGCGCTCGAATGTCGGCCGCATCACGAAGCCGGTGCGATAGACGAAACGCTCCAGGCTATGGCGATAGGCGTCCATATCGGCGATCGGCCGGGTCGCCACACCGCTGTCCATCGCCGCCTGCGCCACGGCCGGCGCAATCTGCAGGATCAGGCGCGGATCGAAGGGCTTCGGGATGAAGTATTCCGGACCGAAGCTCAGTTCCTCGTCATTGCCATAGGCGCGCGCGACAATGTCGGAAATCTCGGCCAGGGCGAGATCGGCGATGGCGCGCACGGCGGCCAGTTCCATTTCCGTGTTGATCGTGGTCGCGCCGACATCCAGCGCGCCGCGGAACAGGAACGGGAAGCACAGCACGTTGTTGACCTGGTTCGGATAGTCCGAACGCCCGGTCGCCAGAATCGCATCGGGCCGCGCCTTCTTGGCGACTTCGGGCAGGATTTCCGGCGTCGGATTGGCCAGCGCGAGAATCAGCGGCTTCGGCCCCATCTTCTCGACCATCTCCGGCTTCAGCACATTCGCCGCCGACAGACCGAGGAAGACATCGGCGCCGGAGATCGCGTCGCCCAGCGTGCGGTGGTTGGTGGGCCGCGCATAGCGCGCCTTGAACTCGTCCATCTGTTCGGTGCGGCCCTCATAGACCACGCCGACGATATCGGAGACGACGATATTCTCTTTCTTGATGCCCAGTTCGACCAGCAGATCGAGGCAGGCCAGCGCCGCCGCGCCCGCGCCGCTGGCGACCAGGCGCACATCTTCCATCTTCTTGCCGACGACGCGCAGGCCGTTCAGCACCGCGGCGGCCACGGTGATCGCCGTGCCATGCTGGTCGTCGTGGAAGACCGGGATCTTCATCTTCTGGCGCAGCGCGCGCTCGACCACGAAGCATTCCGGCGACTTGATGTCTTCCAGGTTGATGCCGCCAAACGTCGGCTCCAGCGCCGCGATGATCTGCACCAGCTTGTCGGGATCGGTCTCGTTGATCTCGATGTCGAACACATCGATGCCGGCAAACTTCTTGAACAGCACCGCCTTGCCTTCCATGACGGGCTTAGACGCCAGCGGGCCGATATTCCCTAAGCCCAGCACGGCGGTACCGTTGGAGATCACGCCGATCAGGTTCCCGCGCGCGGTCAGTTCGGCGGCCTGGGCCGGATCTTCGACGATGGCGTTGCAGGCGGCGGCGACGCCGGGGCTGTAGGCGAGCGCCAGGTCGCGCTGGGTACCGAGCGGCTTGGTGGGGGTGATTTCGAGTTTACCCGGCTTCGGCAGCCGGTGATATTCCAGCGCCGCGCGGTCGAGATCGGATGTCATAAAAACTCTCGCAGGATCAATACGATCAGATCACCGGCGAAAGGCTTCCGCCGGGGAAATCAGGCTTACAACAGCCAGCTACGGGAAGGAAGTGGGAGGCCTGGCCTCCCGGTCGCCAAGAAGAGAAAGATGGTGCGGTCGAAAAGACTCGAACTTTCACGGCCTTTCGGCCACAGCCACCTCAAGGCTGCGCGTCTACCAATTCCGCCACGACCGCATTTTCGGGCGACGCGGGGGAATAGCAAATCCCGCCGGGGTATTCAAGGCCGCCCAAGGCCTTAAAATTTCAGCTTTAATCGCCCGGTCAATCGTCCGACCCGGATTCTTAATCGTCCGACATGGTGTCGGTGATCGAGACGGCGACCTTCTCGCCGGAAATCACGATCTCGCCACGGGCGATCAGCTTGTTGTTGGCGAAGATCCAGGCATGGTCATCCACGCTGGCATCCAGCTCGATGACGGCGCCGCGGCCCACTTTCAGCACCTGGTGGATCGGCATGGTCGCCTTGCCCAGCACCACCGAGATTTCCACCGAGACGTCGTTGACCGCACTGCTCGCCATGCCAAACCTTCCTTCCGGCCACCGTGTGGCTTAAGTAACCCGGGCAAGGTTAGCACAGTCTTAAGGTCATGCCCGCCCTCCTTCCGCCCCCGAACCAGACCATCCAGACCCCGGCCGGGCCGGTGGAGTGGATCATCAGCGACGCTCCGGTCGCCTATGAGACCGCCCTGGCCGCGATGGAAGCCCGGGTGGCGGAGATTCATGCCGGCCGGGCCCGCGAGGCGATCTGGCTGCTGGAACATCCGCCGCTTTACACCGCCGGCACCTCGGCCAAGCCGGCCGACCTGCTCGATCCTCAGTTCCCCGTCTTCGCCACCGGCCGGGGCGGGCAATACACCTATCACGGTCCGGGCCAGCGGGTGGTCTACCTGATGCTGGACCTGACCCGGCGCGGTCGTGACGTCCGTGCCTTCGTCTGCCGGATGGAGGACTGGGTGATCGCCAGCCTCGCCCGCTTCAACGTCACCGGCGCGATCCGCGACGGCCGGGTCGGCGTCTGGGTCGAACGCCCCGACCAGGGTCCCGGCCGCGAGGACAAGATCGCCGCCATCGGCGTCCGGGTCCGTCACTGGATCACCTTCCATGGCCTGAGCCTGAACGTCGACCCCAACCTGGACCATTATGGCGGCATCGTCGCCTGCGGCATCCAGAATACCGAGGCCGAACCTTTCGGCGTTACCTCGCTAGCCGATCTGGGCCTGACTCCCACGTTGCCCGAAGTCGACCTGATCTTGCGTGACACTGTAGAAGCGGCCCTGCTCGACCGGCTGGGTACCTCCTGCGCCACCTCGTAAATCGCCACACCATAAACCGTCACCCTCGGCCTTGTGCCGAGGGTCCATCTGCCCCATCCCGAATGCGATATCGAGGGGATGGATCCTCGGGGCAAGCCCGAGGATGACGATTTTTCATGTAATCTCTTTGGTTAAATATAACCAACAACAAACTGAAATCTAAATCTTTCCCTTGCGCTTAAGGTCGCGCTTCTGCTGCCGGCTCAGCCCCTCGGTCGAGATCACCACGGGCTCGGCCGCAGCCTTCTTCGCCTTCAGCCAGATCACAAAGACCGCCGTGAAGATCACGATGGTGCCGAAGCCGACCCACTGGTTGCCGGTCGCCCACCAGCCGACACCACCAAAGCCCAGCGCGCCGGCATAGCACAGCGCCCATTCCTTGAGACTCATTCTGTATTTCTTAGGCGTAATCATAGATTTACATCTTCTTTCTGATCTCTTGTATCAGTGCAACCCACTGCTGCCCGCACCTTTATATCAGCCCTGCTCGGCCTTATCCGCTGCCTTAAGCCGGCTTTAGCGCGCGCTTAGACCAAGCTTATCGTGAGCTTATCCCGGCTAATAGCACCCTTATATGATGCTTATTCCGTGAAACATGTCCGTGAAACATTCACCATCCAGCGGCAGGCAGTTGAGAACATATAAGGTACAACCCAGAAGCCGCAAGACCCGGCTTGACACCCGGCCAGGCCGTGATACGTTATTCGTCGAATGACGAACAGAATCGCCCCACCGACCTCCACCACCTCCGCTCCGGCCAGGCCGGACGACGGCTGCTGCGCCACCGACACTCCGGCCGTTGACCTCGCAGAACCGCTGCGGCCGGAGGACGAGGAGCTGGCCGTTCTCGCCAAGGCGCTCGCCCACCCTGTCCGTATCCTGATCCTGCGGAACCTGCTGCGCATCGGCGCCTGCTACTTCGGCAGGCTGGCCGACCTGCTGCCGGTCGCCCCCTCCACCGCCTCGCAGCATCTGACCATCCTGAAGGATGCCGGGCTGGTCAAAGGCGAAATTGAGGGCGAACGCCCCTGCTACTGCGTCGACCTGCCGAAGCTGCGCCGGATGCAGCATCTGATCGGCGACCTGTAAAAAAATTTGCCCACTTTATTCGTATTTCGACGAACACCGAAGGAAACGCCCATGACCGCCCATAGCCAGATCGTCGCCACCCGCCCGCCCGTCATCGTGATCGGCGCCGGCCCTGTCGGCCTAGCAGCCGCCGCGCATCTGATCGCGCGCAACATTCCCGTGAAGCTGCTGGAAGCCGGCGCCAGCGTGGCGGCCAATGTGCGGAGCTGGGGTCATGTCCAGCTCTTCTCGCCCTGGTCCTACAATATCGACAAGGCGGCGCGCGCCCTGCTGGACAAGACCGGCTGGCAGGCGCCGAAGCGCAGCGCGCATCCGACCGGCGCGGACCTGTATGAGCAGTATCTGAAGCCACTGGCCGCCACGCCGGAGATCGCCGGCGTCACCGAACTCAATGCCCGCGTCACCGGTGTCAGCCGTCTCGGCTTCGACAAGATGAAATCCGCCGGTCGCGAACACGCCCCCTTCTCCGTGATGGTCGAGACGCAGGACGGACAGGCCCGGGAGGAACTGGCCTCGGCCGTGATCGACACTTCGGGTACCTGGACGCAGCCCAATCCCATCGGCAGCAATGGCCTGCCGGTGCCCGGCGAGACGGCGGCAGCCAAGTCCGATCCCTGGGCGATTGCCTATGGCGTGCCGGATGTGCTGGGCAAGGATGCCGCGCACTATGCCGGCCGGCGCGTGCTGGTGATCGGCGCCGGACATTCCGCCGCCAATGTGCTGCTCGATCTGGCAAAGCTGACCGGCACCGAGATCATCTGGGCCGTCCGCGGCGCGAGCCTCGCGCGGCTGTTCGGCGGCGGCGCGAATGACAAGCTGGCGGCGCGCGGCGCGCTTGGGCAGGCGCTGGAGACGCTGGTGAAGGCCGGCGGCATCGACCTGCGCATGCACCGGACCGTGACGCGGATCGAAACCGGCGATGCGCTGAAGGTGACTCTGGCCACGCCGGGTGGCGATACCCAGGTGGTGGAGGTCGACCGCATCATCGCGGCGACCGGACAGCGGCCGGACCTGACCATGCTGCGCGAGATTCGCCTCGATCTCGATCCGGCCACCGAAAGCCCGCGCGTGCTGGCGCCGATGATCGATCCCAATGTGCATTCCTGCGGCACCGTGCGTCCGCATGGCCATCGCGAACTGGCGCAGCCCGATGCCGGCTTCTATATCGCCGGCATCAAGAGCTATGGCCGCGCGCCGACCTTCCTGCTGGCAACCGGCTATGAACAGGTGCGTTCGATTGTGGCTGCGCTGGCCGGCGACATGGCGGCGGCCGATGACATTCAGCTCGACCTGCCGGAAACCGGCGTGTGCAGCACCAACCTGCCCAAAGCAGTCGCAGACACCAGTGGCGACAGCTGTGGCACCAGCAGTTGCGGCACGCCGGAACCGGTACAGGTGCAGGCTCCTGCCGCCACGGCCTGCTGCAGCAAGGCAAACGATGCTAACGTGAAGGCCGGCAAGCCGGCCCAGCCGGTGGCCGCCAACGCCTGCTGCTGAGGACCCATGCCGATTTCACAAGACCGCCGCACCCTGGTCGTCCTCGCCCTGGGCACGGCGCAGACGCTGGGCTGGGGTTCGACCTATTATCTGCCCGCGATCCTGGCCGGGCCGATGGCGGCCGATTTCGGCGTCTCGACCGGCTGGATCTATGGCGCCTTCTCGGCAGCGATGCTGCTGACCGCCTTCATCGGCCCCGGTGTCGGGCATCGCATCGACCGTTTCGGCGGACGCAATATCCTGACGCTGTCGAGCCTGATCTTCGCGGCCGGTCTAGCCCTGCTGGGCGCTGCGCCAAACCTCATCGTCTTCGTCGCCGCCTGGCTGCTGATCGGTTTCGGCATGGCCATCGGACTTTACGAAGCCGCCTTCGCCACACTCACGGCGATCTATGGCAAGAACTCACGCAGTGCGATCACCGGCATTACGCTGCTGGCCGGTTTCGCCAGCACGGTCTGCTGGCCGATCTCGGCCCTGCTCGATGCTGAATGGGGCTGGCGCGTCACCTGCTTTGCCTGGGCCGGTGCGCATCTGCTGATCGGTCTGCCGCTCAACCGCCTGCTGATCCCGCGCGAACTCGGCACGCATATTACAGCACCAGCAGCGACCGCGGAAAGCGTCGATGCCACGCTGTTCAGCCGCCCGATGGTGCTGCTCGCCTTCGCCTTCGCCGTCACCTGGATCACCAGCACGGCCATGGCGGCGCATCTGCCGCGCATCCTCGAAGCCGCCGGCGCCACCAAGACGGTGGCGATTGCCGCCGCCGCTTTGGTCGGCCCGGCACAGGTGGCGGCCCGTATTCTTGAGCACACGCTGCTGCAGAAATTTCATCCGCTGCTCTCGGCGCGGCTGGCCTCGATCACGCATCCCATTGGCGTGGCTGCCCTGCTGATCTTCGGTGCGCCGGCCGCCTATCTCTTCACGCTGCTGCATGGTGCCGGCAATGGCGTGATGACGATTGCCAAGGGCACCCTGCCGCTGGTGATCTTCGGCCCCGAGGGCTATGGCCGGCGACAGGGCTGGCTGGTGGCGCCCGCTCGCTTCGGACAGGCGGGAGCGCCTTTCGTGTTTGCCCTGCTGCTCGAATGGTACGGCGCGCATGTGCTGCTGTTCACCTCCGGACTCTGCCTGGCCGGTTTCGCCGCCATGTTGATGCTGCGTACCGCCCATTCCGAAGCCGCCAAAGCCTGAAACGCCAGATCATGACCCGACTGCGAGACCTGCCCGATCCCGACCTGCTGCCGGCACTGGATCGTCGCCGCGCCGCGCCTCACCCGGCGGCCGGGCTGCCCGATCCGCTGGGCCATCCGCCGCGCATCCTGCTGCTCTACGGTTCGCTGCGGCCTCACTCCTATTCGCGTCGCGCCGTCGAGGAAGCCGCCCGGCTGCTGCGCTATTTCGGCGCCGAGACGCGCATCTTCGACCCCTCGGACCTGCCGCTGCCCGACCAGATCACGGGCGATGACCATCCCGCCGTGCATGAATTGCGCGAGCATGCCCTGTGGTCGGAAGGCATGGTGTGGTGCAGCCCGGAACGCCACGGCCAGATCACCGGCCTGATGAAGCTGCAGATCGACCACCTGCCACTCAGCATGGGCGGCCGGCGTCCGACCCAGGGCCGCACCCTGGCGGTGATGCAGGTCTCGGGCGGCTCGCAATCCTTCAACGCGGTGAACAGCCTGCGCCTGCTCGGGCGCTGGATGCGCATGGTGACGATCCCCAACCAGTCGAGCGTCGCCAAGGCCTATGAGGAATTCGACGAGGCAGGCCGCATGCGGCCTTCGGCCTATTACGAGCGCATCGTCGATGTGATGGAGGAACTGGTGCGTTTCACCATCCTGCTGCGGCCGCATGTCGCGCAGTTCACCGACCGCTATTCCGAACGCCCGGCCCTCGAGCGCGGCCACGGCGACGACGGCGCACGTCTGGCAGCAGCAGTGATCGAAGGACGCTGAGTCAGACCGGCAGCGGCTGTCATCAAAGTTTCACTGGCCCGCAGCTTATATTTCCATATATTTGGAAATATGAAAATGATCACCGATCAGGATGCCTTGCGCAGCTTTGCCGCGCTGGCCCAGGAAACCCGGCTGGCGCTGTATCGCCGCCTGGTCGAGGCCGGGCCGGCCGGGCTTTCGGCCGGGGCGCTGGCCGAGGCGCTCGATGTACCGGCACCCACGCTGTCGTTCCATCTGGCGCAGCTGCGCGGCGCCGGTCTAATCACGCAGCAACGCAGCAGCCGGTCGCTGATCTATGCCGTCGATGTTGCCCGGATGAACGACGTGATCGCCTTCCTGTCCGACCGCTGCTGCGGCGGCCAGCCCGAACTCTGCCTCCCCACCCCCAAGAGTGCGCCCCATGCCCGACCAAGACGCAAAGCCGTTTAACGTCCTCTTCCTCTGCACCGGTAATTCCGCGCGCAGCATCCTGGCCGAGGCGCTGATGAACCAGCTGGGACGCGGCCTGTTCCGCGCCTACAGCGCCGGCAGCTTCCCCAAGGGCGAAGTGCATCCGATGGCGCTGGACCTGCTGCAGAAAAGCGGCCATGACATCAGCGGCCTGCGTTCGAAGTCGTGGGACGAATTCGCCGGCGCCGATGCGCCGGAGATGAATTTCGTCTTCACCGTCTGCGACAATGCCGCCAACGAGGTCTGCCCGATCTGGCCGGGCCAGCCGATGAGCGCCCATTGGGGCCTGCCCGATCCGGCGGCGGTCGAGGGCAGCGAGGTCGAACAGCGGCTCGCCTTCGCCGACACCTATCGTATGCTGGGCAACCGCATCCGCGCCTTCACCAGCCTGCCGATCAAGGCGCTGGACGACATGACGCTGCAGAACCGGCTGAACGAGATCGGCCGCGACCAGTCGAAAGCCTCTTAGGATGGCCATCACGATCTATCACAATCCAGCCTGTGGCACCTCGCGTAACGTGCTGGCGCTGATCCGCAACAGCATTCCCGAAGGTGGCGCGGAACCGCAGGTGATCGAGTATCTAAAAGACCCGCCGGATCGTGCCACGCTGGTCGCGCTGATCGCGGAAATGGGCATTCCGGTTCGCAGCCTACTGCGCGAAAAGGGTACGCCCTATGCCGAGCTGGGTCTGGACGATCAGAAATGGAGCGACATCGAGTTGATCGACTTCATGATGCAGCATCCGATCCTGATCAACCGCCCGATCGTGGTGACGCCGCTGGGTGTCAAACTCTGCCGGCCGTCGGAGACCGTGCTCGACATCCTGCCCGATCCGCAGCGCGGGCCGATCACGAAAGAAGACGGCACCCCGCTGATCGATGCCGACGGCGCCCGCGTCGCCTGATCCCAGAAGTTCCAGACAGGAAACGTCATGTCCGCAGACACGGCCACCAGCCAGCCGGCCAAACCGGCCATGAATACTTTCGAACGCTACCTCACACTTTGGGTCGCGCTCTGCATCGTCGTCGGCATCGCCGCCGGCCACTGGATGCCCGGCGTGTTCCGTGCCGTTTCGGCCATGGAAGTCGCCAAGGTCAACCTGCCGGTCGCCGTGCTGGTCTGGCTGATGATCATTCCCATGCTGCTGAAGATCGACTTCGGCGCCCTGGGTGAGGTGAAGCAGCACTGGCGCGGCATCGGCGTCACGCTGTTCATCAACTGGGCGGTGAAGCCGTTTTCCATGGCGCTGCTGGGCTGGCTGTTCATCGGCTGGCTGTTCCGGCCCTGGTTGCCGGCCGACCAGATCGACAGCTATATCGCCGGCCTGATCCTGCTGGCCGCCGCGCCCTGCACCGCCATGGTGTTCGTCTGGAGCAACCTGGTGGATGGCGAGCCGCATTTCACGCTGAGCCAGGTGGCGCTGAACGACGCGATCATGGTGGTGGCCTTCGCGCCCATCGTCGGGCTGCTGCTCGGCATGTCCTCGATCAGCATTCCCTGGGACACGCTGCTGCTCTCGGTCGGGCTTTATATCGTGATCCCGGTGATCCTCGCGCAGCTCTGGCGCCGCATGCTGCTGGCGAGTGGATCGCTGGAGCGGATGCAGCGGCGGCTGGGCCCGGTGTCGCTGGTCGCGCTGCTCGTGACGCTGGTGCTGCTGTTTGCCTTCCAGGGCGAACAGATCGTCAGCCATCCGCTGGTGATCGCACTGCTGGCGGTGCCGATCCTGATCCAGGTCTATTTCAATTCCGGCCTGGCCTACTGGCTGAACCGGCAATGCGGCGTGGCGCATTGCGTGGCGGGCCCGTCCGCGCTGATCGGCGCCAGCAATTTCTTCGAACTGGCCGTGGCTGCCGCGATCAGCATCTTCGGGCTGCAGTCAGGTGCTGCACTCGCCACCGTGGTCGGCGTCCTGATCGAAGTGCCGGTGATGCTGACGGTGGTTCACATCGTCAATGGCAGCCGGCGCTGGTACGAGCGCACGGAGTGACATGAGCGGCACCGGATCGTCTCCGGTGCCGCCACGGCATCAAGCCTTGTCCATCTTCTCCTGGACGCGATCGAAGGTGGCCTGCGCCTCCGGAGTCATCGCTTCAGCGAAATCCTCCATTTCATAGAACGGCCGGATTTCCAGTTCGCTCGGGCCCGGCATCGGATTGGGGCAGCGCTTGGCCCAGGCCACCGCCTCGTCCATGTCCTTGACCTCCCACAGCCAGTAGCCGGCGATCAGTTCCTTGGTCTCGGCGAACGGCCCGTCATAGACCGTGCGGCTGGCGCCATCGAAGGCGATGCGCTTGCCGAAAGATGAGGGCTTCAGCCCGTCGCCCGACTTCATGATGCCGGCATTGACCAGCTGCTCGTTGAACTTGCCCATCTCTTCCAGCAGCTCGCTGGACGGCGGCAGGCCGGCTTCGCTGTCCTTGGTCGCCTTCACGATCACCATAACACGCATTGTCGTCTCCTCTGATTCGGCTGCGGCTGAAACGGCCGCCTCGCCCCTAGGACGCCGGCACCCCTGCCCGGCCGACATCCGGCCCACGATTTTTTTATCCTGGCTTTCCGGCCGGAATGTGACCGCCGTCCTGCCCCGGCACCGCCTCCGCAAGTTAAGCTGGTCGTATCACCCAGGGGAGTACCGGCATGAACATCCTGATTTTCGGCGCCACCGGCATGGTCGGCCAGGCGGTGCTGCGCGAATGCCTGCTCGATCCCGGCGTGGCCCGCGTGGTGGCGCTGGGCCGCAGCCCGGCGCGCGAGACTCCGATGGGGCGCTTGCCCGAAGCGACCAAGCTGGAAGACCTGATCCATACCGACATGTACGACTACAGCGCGATTGCCGAACGGCTGTCCGGTTTCGACGCCTGCTTCTTCTGTCTCGGCGTGTCTTCCGCAGGCATGACCGAAGCTGCCTATACGCGCGTGACGCACGATCTGACGCTGGCCGCCGCCACCGCGCTGGCGCAGCGCAATCCGCAGATGGTGTTCACCTATGTCTCCGGGCGCAGCACCGACAGCACCGAGCGCGGCCCGGTGATGTGGGCGCGCGTGAAAGGCCGTACCGAGAATGCGCTGCTGCGCCTGCCGTTCAGGGCGGCCTATATGTTCCGCCCCGGCGTGATCGAGCCGCTGGACGGCATCAAGCCGAAGAGCAAGGTCTATCGCCTCGCCTACTTCCTGCTGATGCCGTATCTGTCGCTGGTGAAGTTCCTGTGGCCGCAGGCGGCGCTGACCACCACGCGCCAGGTCGGCCAGGCGATGATCGCGGTCGCGCGCCTGCGCGTGTCGAAATCGATCCTGGAAGTGGCGGATATCAACGCGCTGTAGTGTCCACGCGTTGGACCTCTACACGCCCGTCATTCATATAAGACGCAATCCACTGCTGATGATGCGACAGATGCCACTGTGGTTCGTCTGCGCTGCCATCGGGCGACACGCTGAGCACCGCTCCGAGGTCGAAATGAAAGCTGCTGGCGCGCGCAGTCTCATCGTTGCGGAAATCGGTCAGGGCCTGACCGTCGAGATTGATCAAGGCCTGCTCGATCACCGGCTGGTCATCGTCGGATGTCACGCTTCCCGCACCCCAGTCCAACCGCCACACAGCCTGCTCGATCCATATCTCCCACTGTCCGACTGCCCGTACCAGGCGTCGCCGCGCAGAGCGACTGGAAGTCAGTGGCTGGCGGATCGACAAACGCGGCTCGCCGAACTGCAGTGTCAGAAAACTTCCATGCGTCCGTCGCGCCGACCAGGCATAGAGCCCCATTAAAGGCTTCAGTTCGTGGGTGAGATCGAACACCGGTGCGACCGCTACAGCGTCGGGGTCTGCGAGAACTTGGTCGCGCCGGCGGCCAGCTCTGCCTCTTCCGGCGTCACCGGTGCCTCATCGACGCTGTCGACCTGCGCCGCTTCTGGGCCGGCATGCAGGTCCTGACCCAGACTGTCGAGATTGCTCTTCTCGCCATAGGCCAGCACTTCCACCCGGCCGTCGCGCCGGTTGCGCACCCAGCCGACCAGGTTCAGCGCCTTGGCCCGGGTCGTGGTCCAGTAACGGTAGCCCACGCCCTGCACCCGGCCGGAGACGAAATAGCGGCGAGACAGCTTGCTCATGGCAAAAGTCTAGCCCGTGCCGCGCCGGCCCGGCCAGAGCGATCTGGGGCTCCGAAAGCCACCGGAACGCTCAGCCCTTTCGGGCCAGACCACGGGTAAAGCACGAAAAATTGCTGATCGCACATATATGGCATCGCGGTATGATCATCCCGAGGTTATATCAGAACAGTATCATGCAATCAAAATGAGTACGGGGTCTCAGGCATAAACTCGGTATCCATAGGGGGCGGGCATGCGTTGGAGGGTCGGAACCAAAATCATCGGCATCGGCGTGATCGTGCTGGTCGCTTTCGTCGCCATTGCCGGCTTCTACACCGTGATGAACCGGCAGGTCGACGTGCTGATGGAGGCCGACCAGCAGGCCACCACCCTGGTGGAGCATACCGCCAAGATGCGCAGCGCCTTCCTGAACGCCCGCCTGCATGAACGCAATTTCGACGCCAATCCCGATGCCAGGCTGGCCAGTGCCGTGCGGGCTGCCGCCGCGGAGGCGCGCAGCGAGCTGGACGCGATGGACAAGCTGACCAGGCGCGCGGACATCCGCAACGACCTGAGCGAGGCGCAGAGCGCGCTGGCTGTCTATGTGCAGCGCTTCGATACCTTCAACCAGCTGTGGGAGCGTCTGGGCTATGACGAGAATAGCGGCCTGCAGGGCTCGCTGCGGGCGGCGGTGCGCGGCATCGAAACCTCGTTGGGCAGCGATGCCGATCCGCGCCTGTCAGCGATGATGCTGGCGCTACGCCGGCATGAAAAGGATTTCATCCTGCGCCGCGACCGCAGCTACCTCGATCGCTTCCAGCAGTCGATCCCGCCCTTCCGTGCTGCCCTCGAACAGGCTGGCATGACGGCGCAGCTGCCGATGCTGGACACCTATCAGCGCGATTTCGTCGCGCTGGTCGATGGCACACTGTCGGTGCGCAACGGTAACCAGGCATTGGAGGCCGCCGCCGCCGCGCTGCTCCCGCGCGTCGATGCACTGTTCGCCGGCAACCTGCAGGAGATGAACCGCGCCAAGCAGGCCGCCGCCGACAAGCGCAGCCAGGCCGGCCTCGGCGCGACGATTGGCCTTCTGGTGGTGGCGATCTTCAGCCTCGTGGTGGCCTTTGTCATCGGCCGCAGCATTGGTCGACCGCTGGCGCAGATGACCGGGCTGATGACGGCGCTGGCTGCGGGCGATCACAGCCAGCCGGTGCCGGAACTGAAACGCTCCGACGAAGTGGCCGACATGGCGCGCGCGCTCGGCGTGTTCAAGCAGAATGCCATCGAGAAGGCGCGCGCCGATGCCGCCGAGCGAATGCGGCTGGAGAATGAGCAGCGCGAAGCAGCGGAAGCACGCGAACGCGATGCCCGCATCAGCCAGCAGATCGCCGAATTCTGCACCGCCATCGGCGGCGGCGCACTGGATCGCCGCGTGGATACCGCCGGCCTGGACGGCGTGTTCCACGAGCTGGCCCAGCAGATGAACGGCCTGGCCGGCATGCTGCAGGCGATGGCCGGCGAACTGGCCGGCGTGATGGGTGCGATGGCCGATGGTGATCTGAGCCAGCGCGTGGCTGGCCAGTATGGCGGCGTGTTCGGCGAGTTGACCAGCAGCTCCAACCGCATGAGCGAGATCCTGCGCGATTTCGCCGGCCGCCTGAGCGAAAGTGCGCGCGCGACCAAACTGGCCTCGGCGGAAATCTCGTCGGGCAGCCAGGACCTGGCCCAGCGTACGGAATCGCAGGCCGCCTCCATCGAAGAAACCGCAGCCTCGATGCATGAGATCACCACCACGGTGAAGCAGAATGCCGACAACGCCCAGGCGGCCAGCCAGCTGGCGATGGCGGCGCGCAACACCGCCGACAAGGGCGGCGAGATCACCCAGCAGGCAGTGGATGCCGTCACCCGCATCGAGGACAGCGCACGCCGCATTTCCGACATCGTCGGGCTGATGGACGAAATCGCGTTCCAGACCAACCTGCTGGCGCTGAATGCCTCGGTGGAAGCTGCGCGGGCGGGCGAAGCCGGCAAAGGCTTTGCGGTGGTGGCGCAGGAAGTGCGTGCCCTGGCCCAGCGTTCGGCCGATGCCAGCCGCGACATCAAGGCGCTGATCACGGAATCCAATACGCAGGTCAAGACCGGCGCGGCGCTGGTGAACCAGACCGGTGCCTCGCTGATTGAGATCGTCTCCGCGATCAAGAAAGTGTCGGATATCGTCGCCGAAATCGCTGCCGCCAGCCGCGAACAGGCCGGCGGCCTGGAGCAGATCAATACCGCCGTGGCGCAGATGGACGAGATGACCCAGCGCAATGGCGCGCTGGTGGAGGAAACCTCGGCCTCGGCGCAGCAGCTCGCCAATCAGTCGGCGCAGCTGGCCGAACTGGTGGCGTTCTTCAGAACCTAGTCACGCCCTAGCGCGGGCAGGTATTCATCCCCAGCAGCCTGTAGGCCGGGCAGAAACGGAACAGGCCGGTAAGCAGTGGCACCACGCCGATCAGGCCGAACCAGCGCTCGTCGCCCTGGTAGACGACGGCGAAGGTGAGAAGGATCAGGCCCGCGACGATACGCAGGACGCGGTCGAAGCCACCGACATTGCTTTGCATGTTTTCCTCAGGCGTAACCGGACGGCGGGATGCGCGTCACTGCCAGCAACCTATCCGGCCTGAACGCGCGCCAGCTTGACCTGAATCAAACCGGGCCCGTGAGCCGGCGATCCAGGCTGTCGTGGAACCAGGCGCAACCCTGCTCGAAACGGCCGAAGGTGATGTGACTGTTGGCGCCGGAGCGGAAGCCGGCCTGGATCGCCTGGCCCATCTGGAAATCCTCGTCCAGCGCGTCCCAGAAGATCTTCACATTGCGGTCCCAATGCGCATCGGCTTTCGGCGTGCCGGTCGCGTCACCTCTCTGCGTCATCGGCGGCACCAGCGCGCCGCCATGCACGATGCACTGATCCGTGCCTTTGGGCAGCACCGCCAGTACCGTGGCGTGATCGGGCTGCACCAGGATGATCAGGTTGGGGAAGATGTAATAGAGCGGATTGCCGTAATCGCGGATCGTGCCCTGCGCCTCACCTGCCACCAGCTCTGCGGCATTGCGCTTGGTGAAATACAGCCGCATATGCGGATCGAGCCGGTCGGCCACCGCCACATTGTCGGCGAACATCGGCGCGATGGTGCGCTTATGCGCATGCTGCACATGATAGGTTTCCAGCCCGCCCTCGACCACGACCTTCCAGTTACAGGTGAGCCCAATCTCGCGTTCGTCATGCAGGATGGAGTTGCCGAGACCGAAGCCTTCGAGATCGTCGCGGATGCCGGCGAGGAAGCCTGAGAAGTCATAGGCCGGTTGCGACTGATCCGGCAGCACGAAGACGAGGCCAAAGGCTTCGGTGACAGCGAGCGGAACCAGATTGTGCTGCGCCCTGTCGAGCCCGGCGAAACCGGCTTCATGCGGAATGCCGCGCAAGGTGCCGCGCAGGTCGTAGCTCCAGGCATGATAGGGACAGGTGAAGGCGCGTTTGCCGCAGCCGCCCTTGTCCCAGACCAGCTTGGCGCCACGATGGCGGCAGACATTGAGGAAGGCGCGCAACACGCCCTCCATGTCGCGTAAAACAAGTATCGGCAGGCCGAGCAGGTCATGCGTGACGAAATCGCCGGGCCTGCTGAGCTTGGACGAGAAGCTGACAAAGATCGGCGTGCGGCGCAGCAACGCCTGTTCATCGCTGAGCCGCTGCGGATCGATGTAGCGCGCGATGTCGATGCGCGTCACGGTTTCCGCCATGTCAGTCGTGCGCGCCTGCATATGGTCGCGCACGCGGCCGAGCCATGCCTGCTGCAAAGCGGGCTGCATCAGCGCATCGCCTTCTTTTTCGGTTTGAGCTGCGCCGTGCCGGCGATGAAGGACCAGAGCTGGTCGGTGATTTTGTCGCGACTGGGCCGCTTCTGCATGCCGAGCGCCTGGCCGATGGCCTGACGCAAACCGCCGAGGATCATGGCGCCGAGCAGATGCGCGTCCAGATCGCCGGGGATTTCACCCTTCTGCTGCGCCAGTTCGATATTGCGCGCGGCGAGATCAATATGGCCGGCGATCCGCGCCGCTTCCACGGCGGCCACGTCCGGTGTGCGACTGAGCCTTGTCAGGATCAGGGGTGCCAGCTGTTCGGCATAATGAAAGTCGACCATGCGTTCGAGCCGCAGCCGCTCGCGCTCGCCCCAGCCCGCACCGGGTTTGGGATTGGGCTCCATCACGGCGGCTTCCATGCGGTCGTAAAACGCTTCGACCACGGCAGCGATCAGCCCAGCCTTGGACGAAAAATAGTGGTAGCTCAGCCCGGCCGAGACGCCGGCGACACGCGCCACATCGGCGATCTCGCATTGCCCGTCACCAGCGACCAGCACTTTCGCGGCGGCTTTCAGGATGCGGTCGCGTGTCTCGCTGCCGCGCGCCGAAGCGGGCAGATCGGGCGGCAGCAATTCGGCGGCAGAAACACGCAGGCGTGGCTTGGCAGGCTGGCTCATGCGCCCATTATATTGAATTCAATTCAATAGCACAACATCACGTCAGCGGCGCAACAAATCCGTGGGCAGATCAGGTCAACCGGCCTACACTGCCGGCCGGCGAGTCCGCTCGCTGACGCGAAACACGCATAAGAAAGACGACCTGATGACCTTGACCCGGACCCTCCTTTCCGCTGTTGCCGTTACGGCCGCCACGCTGCTGCTGTCGCCTGTCGCATTCGCACAGGCCTATCCGACCAAGCCCGTGAAGGTCGTGGTGCCCTTCCCCGCCGGCGGCACCACCGACATCCTGGCCCGCCTCGTCTCGGCCAAGCTGACCGAGCGGCTCGGCCAGCAGTTCGTGGTCGATAACCGCGCTGGCGCCGGCGGCAATATCGGCACCGAATTCGCCGCCAAGGCCGAGCCCGATGGCTACACGATCATGATGGGCACCATCGGCACCCATTCGATCAACATCAGCCTGTACAGCAAGTTGGGCTATGACCCGGTGAAGGATTTCGCGCCGCTCTCGCTGGTCGCCATGGTGGCCAATGTGCTGGTGGTGCATCCCAGCGTGCCGGCCAAGAATGTGCAGGAATTCATCGCGCTGGCGAAGTCGCAGCCGGGCAAGCTGAATTTCGGCACGCCGGGCAACGGCACCTCGGGCCATCTCTCGGCCGAGTTGTTCAAGACCATGACCAACACCGACCTGGTGCATGTGCCCTATCGCGGTTCGGGCCCGATGCTGACCGACCTGCTGGGCGGCAACGTGCAGTTCACCTTCGACAACCTGCCGTCTGCTTTGCCGCATATCCGCTCGGGTGCATTGCGCGCGCTGGGTGTCACCACGCCGAAGCGCTGGCCGTCGACGCCGGATATCCCGACCATTGCCGAACAGGGCCTGCCGGACTACAGCGCCACCGCCTGGTTTGCGATGTATGCCCCGGTCAAGACCCCGGCGCCGATCGTCGCCAAGCTGAACCAGGAAATCGACGCGATCCTGAAATCGCCGGACATGAAGGCGCAGTTCGACCAGCAGGGCGCCGAGCCCGTCGGTGGCAAGCCGGAAGTGCTGGCCGACCTGATGAAGACCGAGATCGAGAAATGGGCCAAGGCCGTGAAGGCCTCGGGCGCGCGGATCGATTGATCTGAAGAAAGAAAATGGGATGCCGGGTCAAGCCCGGCATGACGGTTTAAAATAATCGTCATTCCCGCGAAAGCGGGAATCCCATTTTTTACTTCTCAATATTCTCCGGCAGATACCGGAACGGCAGCACCGACAGATCTAGCGCTGCCGGGCCGGGCGTGTCGACATCGACGATGATCGCCGCGCGCTCGACGAAAGCCGCGCGGAAATGGTTCTTCGCCTTGGCGGCGATCAGCCGCGTTGTCGCCAGATCGATGCCATGCAGGCGGAAATAGGCCGGATCGATGCCGGCCTGGCTGCTCGACGTCACAATGATCTTCACATCGCCAACCTTCAGCACCGCCGTCTCGCCCAGATCGACCGGCATGCCGGTCTCGAACGGGCCCTCGTTGACGAAGCGGCCATCGGTGAACGCGACCACTTCCGCCCGCGCATCCACCGGCGCACCGAAATGCGGTGTGATGCGTCCGCCGAGTTTGGCATGGATGGCTGCGCCGATCCCGGCGGCCTTCGCCGCCTGCACCAACGCTGGATCGTAGAGGAAGGCAAACACCGCCTCGCCGTCGATTTTCATTTCCAGCAGCGCGCGCAGCAGCCCGGTGGTATCGCCGAAACCGCCAGATAAAGGGTTATCGCTTGGCTCGACCACGCAGACGAGGCCGGGCTTTTGCAAGGCCGCGCGCAGGCCTTCGGCCGGTGACGGCAAAGACGTGCGGAACTGGTCGCTCCGTGCATAAAGCCGCGCGGCGATGTCATCGGCCGCAGCTTTCGCCGCTGTTGCCGTCTCGGCCCAGGTCAGGATGCTGGCGCCGGCATCGGGGCTGTCGCCCCAGACGAAACCACCGAACACCGTGATGTCCTTCACGGCGCCTGTCGTGGCTGCCTTGGCATCGTTCACCGTATCCGCCATCGGCCCGGCAGCGGTCCGCATGTTGAAACTGTGCAGCAGCACCGGCAGCTTTTTCACCGCGCCCGCCAGTTTCGCGCCGCCATTCACCAGCCGGTGGAGTTCGGCCAGCACGCGGGCCGCCGTAGCGTCCATGTCGATATGCGGATGCGTCTTGTAGCCTGAGCCGAAATCGATCAGCTGCGGCAGCTCGGGCGAGAGATTGGCATGCAGGTCGAAACTGACGCCCAGCGGCGTGCTGCCGATGGCAGCGCGCGCGCGGCGGATCAGCATCAGGTCGGCCTGCGGTTCGCTGACCGTGACCAGCGCACCATGCAGCGAGAGATAGACCGCATCCCATTGCTGGGCCCCAAGACCGCGCAGCATGTCGGCGACGATGCGTTCATACAGCGCGTCTTCCACGGGCCCACCCGGCGGCGCCGAGGCGCAGCGCAGCACGGTCACTTCCCAATCCGGATGCGCTTCCGCAAAGGCGACGACCGCCCCGAGTTCCGTGCCGGTGCCGCGATAGCGCGCCAGGCCCTCGTTACCCTCGAACCATTCGCGGCGCTCGAAATCGGCCAGCGTGGTCGGCAGCGGGGTGAAACTGTTGCCCTCATGCCAGAGGCGAGCAACGGCGAGACGTTTTTTCTGGGTCATGCTCAACTGAACTCAATTGGGAAAGACAGATACCCCCTGAACCGCGCGCGCCCGCCGCGCACGGCCTTACCGGTGGCGCGGAAATCCGGGAAACGCGCCAGCAGCTGCTGCACGGCAATCTGGCCTTCCAGTCGCGCCAGCGACATGCCGGCGCAGGCATGAATCCCGGCACCAAACGCCAGATGGCGATTGGGCATGCGGCCGACATCGAGCCGGTCGGGATCGGGGAATTGCGCCGGGTCGCGATTGGCGGCGCCGATGCAGAGCGTGACGAGATCGCCGGGCTCGAAGGTGACACCGCCAATCTCGACGCGCTCCACCACGCGGCGATTGCCGAGCTGGTTGGAGGATTCGAAGCGCAGGAATTCTTCAATGGCCGTCTTGATCAGGCTGGGATCGGCGATCAGCCGCTGTTTCTCGCCCGGCCAGTCCAGCAAAGCGGCGATGCCGTTGCCGATCAGGTTGGTGGTGGTTTCGTGGCCGGCATTAAGCAGGAAGATGCAGTTCTGCACCAGTTCGGCCGGCGTCAGCTTATCTCCCGTCTCGCCACGGATCAGCCCGGTCAGCACATCGCCATAGGCATCCTCGGCCTCGCGAGAAGCCATGCGCGTTTCCCAGCCGGTGATATGCTTTTCGAGATAGGCCTCGAATTCGGTGACGGCGCGCGTGCCCTGCTCGTCCCGCTCCGGCGTCAGCACCGGTTCCAGCGCGCCGAGAATGGCGAGCGACCAGTCGCGCAGCAAATGGCGGTCTTCCTGCGGCACCGCCAGCATGTCGCCGACGATTTCGACCGGCAGCGCGGACGCGAAATCGGCGATCACATCCATGCCGCCGTTCTTCGCGGCCTTGTCCAGCATACGCGCCACCAGCGCCTCGAAGCGATGCTCCAGCAGCTTGAGCGCACGCGGCGTAAACGCCGGCGCCAGCAACCGCCGCACGCGGGTATGCAGCGGCGGATCGTTGAACACCAGGCTGGTGGTGTGATGGCGATGCAGCGGCGTGCCTTCGCCGTATTTCGCGCCGAACTCGACCTTCTTGTCGGATGAGAAGCGCTTGTTGTCGCGGTAAACCGCCTGCAGGTCGTCGTAGCGGGTCAGGAACCAGCTGCCATCCGGCATGCGGCGCACCGGATCATGCTGTCGCAGCAGATGGTAGACCGGATAGGGATTGTCGAGGAAATCCCGGTCCAGCGCACGCAGATCGAAACCGGCTATTTGCGCCGGCAGATCAGGGCGTGAAGTTGCCGTCTGTGCCGGTGTTTGGGCTTGTGTTTCCGGGGCCGGACTTGCCACTGGACTTTCCTCCATCGGCCATCTTGGCTGCGGCCGTAAGCTCCGTGATCAATCCCGGCGGCACGATCACGCCGCAGGAAATGATCAGCTTCATCGCCTGGTCCACGCTCATCGACAGGATATGGATGTCGCGGCGGCGATAGTAGGTCATGTAGCCGCCGGTCGGGTTCGGCGTGGTCGGCACGTAACATGTGACGATCTCTTCGCCCAGATGCCCGGCGATCTCGGTGCCCTGGATGTAATTGGTGACGAAGGCGATGGTCCACGAGCCGGTCGACGGCCAGGGCACCAGCGCCACCTGGCGGAAGGAATTGCCCGACTGGCTGAACACGGTTTCGAAAATCTGCTTCAGCGCCGAGTAGATGCCGCGCACCACCGGCATGCGCGCCACGATCCGCTCGCCCAGCGACAGCAGCGTGCGGCCCATCAGGTTGGTGGCGAGGAAGCCGATCAGCGTGAGGATGACCAGGGCCGCGATCAGGCCCAGCCCCGGAATGCCGAAGGGCAGATCGTAGGGAATGAAGCGTTCCGGCTGGTAGCCCGGCGGCACCAGGCTGCGCACATTGCGGTCGATCGCCTCGATGGTGATGAAGACCAGATAGATGGTCAGGCCGATCGGCGCGGCCACGATAATGCCGGCGAGGAAGTAATTGCGCAGCCGCGTGAGCAGGCTCACCCTCGGCGCCGGCGCAATGATGGGCGGCAGTTCGACTTCAGGATTGGGTGGCGGCGTCTCGGTCATTTCTGATCAGGCCTTGAAAAATTTGAGCATCGCCTCATAGGTCTCGTCCGGCGCTTCCTCGGGCAGGAAATGCCCGCTGTTGACGGGCTGGCCATCCAGGCTGCCGCTGACGCGGTCGCGCCAGGTGCCCAGCACATCGTAAGCCTTGTCCATCAGCCCCTTGCTGCCCCACAGCACCAGCATCGGGCAGGTCACGCGCTTGCCAGCCTCGCGGTCGGCGCGGTCATGCACCAGGTCGATACTGGCGGCGGCGCGATAGTCTTCGCAGGTGGCATGGATGGTTTCGGGTTTGCTGAAGCAGCGCAGGTATTCCGCCATGGCGGCTTCGTCGAATTTGAAAGTCGCGCCCGACCAATGCCCGGTCTTCTTGCGCAGGTAAAATTCCGGATCGGAGCCGATCATCTTCTCCGGGAAGGGCGCGGGCTGGATCAGCCAGAACCAGTGGTAGTAGCCGGTCGCCACCTGCTGATCGATATTCTCATACAGATGCAGGGTCGGCACGATATCCATCAGCACGACCTTCTTGACGCGCGGCTGGTGGTCCAGCGTCAGGCGATGCGACACGCGGGCGCCACGGTCATGGCCGGCCAGGAAAAACTGGTCGAAGCCCAGCTTCGTCATCACTGCCGCCATGTCGGCGGCCATGGCGCGGAAGGCATACGGCGCATGGTCGGGCGTACTGGCCGGCTTGTCGCTGTCGCCATAGCCGCGCAGGTCGGCGCAGACCACGGTGAAGTTCTCGGCCAGCTTCGGCGCGATGTGGTGCCACATCGCATGGGTCTGCGGATAGCCATGCAGCAGCAGCAAAGCCGGCCCCTGGCCGCCGATCCGCAGGTTGATCTCGGCGCCCTCGCCGGCCACACGCTTTTGCTCGAAACCCGGAAACAGCACGCCGTGCCTCCCATTTTCTCAAGATATCGCGCCAGTCTAGCAGGGGAATCAGGCGCTTGCATGCCCCGGCCGGCAGGCTAGAGTGATTGGCACGGCTTTTTTAGGGAAGGAATCGGGTTCATGCGTCTGTCGGGCAAGGTTGCGATCATCACGGGTGGCGGTTCGGGTTTCGGCGAGGGCATCGCCAAGCGCTTTGCCGCCGAAGGCGCGTCTGTCGTGATCGGCGACCTCAACATGGCCGGCGCCGAAAGAGTGGCCGCCGAGATCAACAAGGCCGGGCAGAAGGCTTTGCCGGTGGCCGCCGATGTCAGCCAGAACGGCCAGATGAAAGCGCTGGTGGAAAAGGCCGTCGAGGCTTTCGGCGGACTGGACATCATGGTGAACAATGCCGGCATGCCGCAGCGCAACGCCTCGCTGCTCGACACCGACGAAGCCACCTTCGACAAGATTTTTGCCGTCAACGTGAAGAGCATCTATCTCTCGGCCCAGCATGCCATTCCGGAGATGCGCAAGCGTGGCGGCGGCGCCTTCATCAACATCGCCTCGACGGCCGGCGTGCGGCCCCGCCCCGGCCTGGTCTGGTATAATGGCTCGAAGGGCGCGGTGATCACGCTGACCCGGGCGATGGCGGTGGAACTGGCGCCGGAGCAGATTCGCGTCAACGCGCTGAACCCGGTGGCCGGCCTGACGCCGATGCTGAAGGAATTCATGGGTGGCGAAGAGACCCCGGAGATGAAGGCGAAATTCGTCAGCACGATTCCGATCGGCCGCTTCTCGACGCCGGCCGATATCGCCAACGCCGCGCTCTACCTCGCCTCGGATGAAGCGAATTTCATCACCGGCGTCTGCATGGAGGTCGATGGCGGCAGATGTATCTGAAGTCTCCCCTTCTCGTTCTGGGCGCGGCGCTGCTGATCGCAGCGCCCGCCGTCGCGCAACAGCAGGTCGCGCCGGCAACGCCGCAAGCCATGCCGAGCCAAGCCGACCCGCGCGCCGCGCAGCCGCCGAGCCAGCCGATTGTGCCGCAGGCACCTGGTGCGCAGCAGCCCGCCGCGCAGCCGCCGCAGGCTGAACAGAAGGACGAGAAGAAGCCGGCACAGGCCCCGAGGAGCAACAGCACGCGCGGCACCACGCGCAGCATGGCTTTCGAGGTGCCGCCGCTGGTGCCGATTTCGGAAATCCCGCGCGGCAAGGCCGTCACCATCCAGGGCGTGGTGCTGTCGCCGCAGGCCACGACCTTCGTGCTGAACGATGGCAATTCGGGCCAGGTGGTGGTGATCGGCCCAACCTGGCGCGACCTGACCAAGGTGAAGGCCGGCGACCGCGTGCGCGTGATCGGCCAGATGGACCCTTACGGCACGCCGGTCTTCCGCGCCGGCAGCATCCTGCTGGAAAACAACCGCATCGTCGTGGTGCCGGCGAACTAGCCGCGCGCCGCGCTACGGCTGCTCCGATTTTGGCACTTCGCCCGGCGTGCGGCGCGGGCAGATGCGGTACAGCGACTTGACCTGCCCCACCTCGACGATGCGGACATGCTTCATATAGGCCTGCCAGTTGGTGAAGGTTTCGACCAGGTCGCGCAAAGCCACGCATTCCTCGGGCGCGAAATCGACCAGCTGGCGTGACGCCACTGTTTCATTCGCATCGCGCTGCGCGGCATTGGGATCGTCGGGCCAGTTGCGCCGGAAGGCTTCGGCACGCACCTCCACCGCCCGCCGCATCTCTTCGGCATTGGCGTTGTCGAAAGCGCCCCAGAGCTGGATGATACCGGCATCATGGCCGCGACGGGCGCAGGCGCGCGCATGATCGCGCACCACCATGCCGGCGCGCACGATGGCGACGGCTTCGATTTCCGGCGTGTTGAAGCATTTGTCAGGACGTTTCGGCCGGCTGGCGGCGCGCAGGCCTTCCTGCTGCTGCGCCAGTGAGTCGCCAGCCATCAGCAAGGCGAACATGATAGACAGCACGGCTTTCCAGCCGACGGATTTGAGCATCAGCGCTTGCGGCCAACCGCAGCGACGAACGTGGCTGCCGCATCGGCGGCGACATCCACCTGCGTGGCGGCGATATTCGGAGTCTGGTCAAGCGCCTGCTGCACCGCCTGCGCCTCCTGCGGCGGCAGGCGTTTCAGGATTTCAGCGGTGCGCTGCGGCCCCGCCACGCGCAGGAAAGCCACCAGCTTGTCCCGGCTCATCGTTCAGCTCCAGTGCCAAAAACTTTTATAGGCTCGGCTGTATTCTACCCCAGTCTGGCAGCAATACCAGATGGCGGTTAAGGACCGGTTAGGGCGGCCTCCCCCCCAGATCAGCCTTTCGACTTCGGGGCGGCTTTCATCATCGCCAGATACATCGGCATCACCACGTTGGTGAAGCGGTTCTGGCCATATTGCAGCTCGTCCATCGCTGCCTTGACCATCTGGACCGTGGGATAATAGGGCACGATCACATAGCCATGCTTGCGCAGCTCGGCGACGACATTGGCGGCCTGCTTGCTGTAATTCTCGAAGAAGTAGCTCTTGTCGGCTTCCTTGATCGCCTCGGCGATCACTTCCTGCGCGGCAATCGGCTTGATCGCCTGCGGCTTCCAGTTGAAGCCTTCCGGCGGCCCGTTCGGATTGTTGCGGTCGTCTGAATCAGCCATGACTGAGCCTCAAAACCGGGGCCTCAATCGGCCGTCAGGCGCACGCCACCGGGCCATTCGCGCCCGGTATTCTTCAGGTCCGGCGACTTCACGCTGGGTTCGCGCTTGCCATCCAGCTGGCGCACGGCATCGGCCACCTTGTGCTCCAGCGACACTTCCGACGGCTGGCGCAGGCGCATCTTCAGATAGGCTTCGCGGAAGGCCTCGGCCACGCGGCGTTCCAGCATGCTGCCCGGGCCGCTGATGCGGCGGCGCACGATAATATTCAGCGCGTCGATATTCAGGCCGATGATGGCATGCAGGCGATGGCTCGGATTGGTCAGGCCATCGCAGAGATTCTTCAAGGAGTCGGCATAGAGCGTGACCAGCGGATAGCCGAACAGGCTGCCCTGGCCCTTCAGGTCCAGCGCCAGGTCGCGGATCCATTCGTAATAGCGCGCGCGGCCGATCGAATTGAACGACGCAGAGCCCCAGGCTTCCTTCAGGGTCACCATAGTCTCGCGCGCCGCCGCTTCGAATTCAGCCTGGTTCTTCACAATGACCTTCTCGATCTTGCCACGCAGTTCAGCACTCAGCCGCACGTCCTGGCCGCGGGCGTAATTCACTGCCTTGCGTTTCAAATCGCCCCGGTTGGCGATCAGCCGACCGGCAGCGTAAGGATCGAACATTGCCGTCACTCGACCTGTCTTTCGGCCGCAATTGGCCGAATCGGAGGGTCTGCCATGAAATCATCGTGGCAGGCACACAGCTTAGCAACAGGGAAAGCGCGACAAGACCGGCTGGGCCGGCTCAGGACTCGGCAACAAGAGCGCGGCGGCTCAGGCCTCGCGCTTGATCACGCGCAGGCGGTGGTTGCAGATGTCGATCTTTTCCGCCATGCGGGCGCGCCAGATCTTGTCGGCTTCCTGCTCGGTCGGGAACGGACCGTAGCGTTCCTCGGTTCCGGAAATCGGCGCCGGGTCTGCCAGATCCTTGAAAATCCCGCCTTCAACGTAAAAATTCGCCATGATCCTCATCCTCCGGGCTGTACGGGCCGGACCGGGAGATTATCCCGCAACTGCGAAGAATTTTGTAGCCCCTTAAAGGTTGTAACTTGGTAACCGCCGCTACGGTTTCCAGGGAAAACCGCCGGCCGGGGGGCTAGCTCGGGATGGCCACCCTTGCCGCCCGGCCCCGGCAAGCTAGCTCGTCGGTCAGATCGAACCCTTCGGATATCCGATGCTGCGCCGCCTTGCTGCCGTCTGCCTGATCATGCTCGCTCCCCTGATTGCCGCCTGCTCCACCCAGCGCCCGGACCCCGCCGGCCACCAGGCATACGGGGCCTTTGCGCTGGAGCCGTATTTTATCGGGCAGGTCAAAGCCTGGGGCCTGTTCGAACCGCGTTTCGGCGGCGGGGTGCGCCAGTTCACCGTCGAGATCGCCGGCCGTCGCGAGGGCGACGAACTGGTGCTGGACGAGGATTTCCGCTTCAGCGACCGCGAGACCGACCGCAGGATCTGGCGCATCCGGGCCGGGGCGGATGGCCGCTACCAGGGCCGGGCCGACGACGTGCTCGGCACCGCCGAGGGCCGCGCCATGGGAAACAGCCTGCAATGGGTCTACGACATCCGCCTGAAAACCGATTCCGGCGGCATCGACGTATCCTTCGATGACTGGCTGTACCGCTTCGACGACGAGATGGTCCTGAACCGGGCGACGGTGCGGAAATTCGGGATTCCGGTGGGCAGCGTAACCCTGGCTTTCCGCAAAATCCGGTAGGTTGACGGGGCCGGCCCGACGACCTATGGTCGCCGCGCTTTTCGGCCCGGTCACCTACTGGGACCGCCGGACAGGGTTTTGTGAGCCCGTAGCTCAGCTGGTAGAGCAAGCGACTTTTAATCGAGAGGTCCCGGGTTCGAATCCCGGCGGGCTCACCACCTCTCTCCTGCCCCACAGCACCGCCGTGGCACGCGCCGCCATCTCCGGACGGGGCCGGCCGGGGCCCCGCGCCGGTTTCAGGCGCGCCCGAATTATTCCTTTATTCCGCAAAACGTGTAGTGGAAACCGTCGCCCTCGTCTTCGCGGAAACGCGCGGCGTAGTAGCCGATATGCAGGGGCTTGAAGAGATGAAATTTCCTTTTCAGGTGGTCTTCATCTTCGATAAAGGACATGTAGTAGTCCGACACCTGGATACGGTCGTTGCGGAAGTCGACTTTCCGCAGCCCCCCGGCTGCCGGCGTTGAGTTCTTATAGAACTCATCGCAACGCGTGCCCATCATCGTCGCATAGAACACGCCACCCGGTTCCATCGCGTCTGCAAGCTTGCGCAGGCAGATTTCAAAATGGTCGTCGTCCAGATAATAAAGGCTCTGCACCGCAGTCACGATGGCGACATTATCGGCAAAACCGTAATACGGCACTTTGCCCGGATCGATGTCGCAGAGTTCCAGCCGGTTGGCGACATGCGGGAACAGCGCGCGTCCGGCCTCAATATCCGTGCTGCTGCTGTCCACGCCGACGACGTCGAAGCCGACCTTATGCAGGAAATTGACCGAGGCACCCTGGCCGCAGCCGAAATCGACCAGCCGCTTGCCGCGCAGTTGCGGGAAGTCCGGCTTCAGTATCCGTCCGTAGAAACGGAACAGCGAGCTGTCGACATTCGGCGCCGTGTAACCGCGTTCCCAATATCTTTGATTGTCCTGAAGGTACATTTCCCACCCAATTGCGAAACTACGACCTGTTTTGATTGCCGGAAGACAACCGGCGGTGAAAGGCATCCCTGACCAGAGCGCCGATCCTCCGAGCGCTTTGGCCGTCATCATGCGGCGTCAAATCACGACGGTATGATTCAAACTCTAAATTTCCCGGACCCCAGCCGGTCCCCGCCCGATGCCGGTCGACCAGTTGCACCAGTTCTTCGTGAGTCGTGGCAATCAGGCTGGCTCGCCACTTATAGAAGGCGTGGTCGCCCCAGGCCGTCAGGTCATAATATATGTGTGGAATATTGGCTATAGCCGCTTCCATGCCGGCGCTGGCCATATGCAGAATGATGGCGAGGTCCCCGCAGGTGACTGCCTCGAAGACCGACGCTTCCGCCGCCAGTTCGACCCAGCGCCCGGACTCCTGCAGGCGCGTCTGTCGCTCTTGGATATCAGCCGGAAATCGATAGGGGTTGCCCGGCTTTCGCTTGACCACTATGCCCAGGCTGCTGTCGGCGTCGGCCAAGTCAATCAGGCTGGTGTAAAACCGGCGCAAGTGATCCGGCGTGACGAGAAAATCGCGCAGAGCCACATTGTCCAGCGCCGTGACGATAAAGCGTACACCGCGGCTGTTCAGCTTTTCCCGCACTGCATGGGCGGCGTGGCGCCTGGACTCGATCAGGTAATCGAGCGGATGGCCGACAACGTTGACCTCCTGTGGCCCCTTGCCTGGGACGCGCCGTTCCAGTTCGGCGTGCAATCGGCGGTGATATTCGCTCCAGGCCAGCAGCCTCCGGCCTGTCAGTGGTCGAAACTCGAATACCAGTTCGCCATTGCCGCCAAGCTGGTGGGCCAGATCCAATCCGCCACGTCTGGCCAGCGCCACGGGGGAGGCAATGGCCAGCGCATTCGAATCCGCTGCGTGAAAATGCACAACGACATTATGCGCAGTATAAAACGCGTGCAGGCGCGCATCCCGGCGCATGAACTGCAGAACCCATTTTGCCAACCACAGCCGGACCGCCAGATTTCCGGAGCGGAAACTGAACAGTATCCGGAGGCTCGCGAGCAAGGCGCGAATCACCGCCATTTCGTGCTCCCGCCGCAAGCTCCGCGGCAAGCGCCAGCGCCAGAAGTCTGCTGAACGAAAACCTGCCTGGCTGGCCGCACTTGCCGCCTCTGCCACGCGGTCATCATTTGTATATATCAGTATCTGCTGCCGCTCGAGGCCACTGGCGTCAAACCAAGGAATATCGTTGACAGTGTCTGTTGAAAGACCCGCGACGAACTGCACGGCGACACAGGGGGGCGCAGCTTGATCCTGTCCCGGCATCAGCCGTGCCTGAAGCACCGACTTGACGGCGCCGATGATTTCGCGTGCCACAGCGCGGACCAGGCCGGGGACACGATAGCCCGCCAAGTTCAGCGCCCCGTCGCTGAAAACCGCTCCGTAGTCGGTACGGAACGGGATATCCGGAAGCAGCAGCACGCAGTCCTTCAGCCGCAGCTGCTGTACATTCCCGCACAGCGCCATCAGCCGTCGCCCCGTGTTATAGAAGTCGGCAAACGCGGCGCGCAGCAGAAAGACGCGCATGACATCTGTGTGCTGCCCGGCCACACGGCTCAGCCAGTCCATGTCGATGCTGGCGAAGGCGCGGTCGAATGCAGCCTGCATCCGATTGTCGTATTCCCAGTACAGATTCACGCCGCGATCATTGACCATATCGCCGAGTGACAGGCGCATCTGTTCCACGCCACGAATGCCGCAAACCGCCATGAAACGTCGCCACAGCGAATGCTGCGCCGGCGGCTGAAAACAGATCATGCGGCAAGGCTCGAACAGGACGCTGGCCTGCATGGTCGCCAGTTTCACGGCCGACCAAAGCGTTATGCGCTCACTAAGATATGTCCGCATGCGCAGGTTACGTTTTTTTGGAATTCTTGCGAATTTCATGGCAGGCTGACTTTGCAGTATAACGCGCAAAACCGGCAAATACCATAGCTGGGCCCTGCATCTGCCGCCCCGCGCTTGTCCGGTCACGCCCTCAACCGCATTCGAAAACGCCCGTGACTACCATCGCCAGAGTTAGATATGCTGCAGCCAACCGGAGGACAATGCCGTGAACCGGCAGATCGTCGAAAGCAGGTTCCGCCTCGACCCCGAGCTGCAGTTCCAGCGCCCAGAACTCCGCCTGCTGGCCGCGCTGTGGGACGAAAAGCGTGCGGGCCGCATTGCGCCCGACCGGACGGATTTCTCGCCCTTCGTGCTGCGGCCCTACCTGCCCCGCGTTCTGATCTACGAAATCGTGCAGGAGTCGGGCCGGCGGCGTTTCCGCATCCGGCTCTACGGCACGCTGATCAGCAAGTATTCCGGCCGCGACCCGACTGGAAAATTCGTCGACGAGATCATGACCGAGCAGGCCTATGCCGATTTCAACAAGGGCCTGTCCTGGGCCGTCGATCACGCGAAACCTTTGCGTGCCGTCGGCAGTTACTACTTCGTGGATCGTAGTTTTGTGCAGTTCGAATCCGTGACGCTGCCGCTGACCATCGGCCGGGACGACAGCATCGAGCAACTGCTCAACATCACCTATTACAACGACGAGGTTTGAGCATGGCTGACGACAAGGCAGGTTCCGAGAGCGATGCACAACTCACCCGCGCCCTGCGTCGCTGGGAAGGCGAAGGCGGCACCATGGAAGACCATCACTTCGCCGTCTCGGAAACCAATATCCTGAAATGCCTCGGCGCAGCCGTGGTGCTGATCTGGAACGACCTGCCGCAGCAGTTACAGCGCGAGCTGTTCATGCAGGCCATGAAGGTGAATGAGTCTTACGACGCGGAAACGCTGAAGACGCAGATCGGGCGCTTCCTGCATCTGCACAAGGATGACGACACATTCAGCGTTTAAGGATCGCCGACGTCAGTCCACTTCATTCGCAGTGAGGAACATCGCCTTTTCCAGCGCGGCGAAGAACTGCTGATAGGGTGCGGCATCCGAAACGGCGACCAGATTGTATTGCGCATTGGCGCGAACAGCCGTCTGTGTCGTGCCGCGCGGTCGCACCGTGACCGTCATCCGCATCGTATAACCCTGCAGCTTGGTGCCACTGACGGTGCCGAGCACTTCATCGGCCTTGTCGACGACAAAGCCGAGATCCTGGAAGGTCGCAATCACATTACGGACCGTCAGGTTCTTGTCGGTCGTATCGAAGGCGCGCGTCTGCACGGCGCGCAACTCAACCTGGCTACGATCGGTCAGCAGCACCTGCTGCCGGGAATCGGTCTGGCAGGCCGCAACGGCGAGAGGCAGCAGCAAGACGACGAATTTGACGGCAGAGCGCTGGGCCGGCATCGTCAGATCTCGTGCGCTTCTAGGAAGACAGACTGCGCCAGCTTATCGAAGAACTGCTGGTAAATCACCGGATCATCGATGCTTTCGACGCGCGAAATCTGGTTCTTGGTGTTCCAGATCAGGCGCTGGATGGTGACACGCACCACCATCGCCTCGCGCGCGGGCTTTGTCACAACCGAGATGCGGATTTTCTGATCGCGCTCCCAGACCGGATCGGCACGGCCGCCCATCGCGGCGACCAGGGCAGCAAGGAAAATCTGCCCCGTCACCTGCCCCGCCTCGACCGCATCGCGGTTCTTGCTGGCCACCAGCAAACCGGTCGCGCGCGAGGTTTCGTCGATATTGAAGCCAAGATCCTGCAGCACGCCGGCCGAGGCCGCCATGATCGAGACCTCATCCTTGGTCTCGAAGCGTCGGGTGGTGTATTGCCGCTGCGCCAGGGTGTCCGATGTCAGTGCCAGCGTCGCGCGCTGCTGCTGGTCGGCGGCATGCTGCTGGCAACCGGCCAGAACCAGCGCAGACGCGATGGCCAGAGACCGAAGCATGTTCCCCCCGCCCGACAAAGGTCAGAAGCTGCTGGAGCGGTACGAGAAGTCGCGCACCTTGTTCTGGTCATCATACTTGATGATGATCGTGAGCGTGCGCTGCGACGTCGAGCGTGCGCCGGCGCCGCTGCTGTAGCCTGCGCCACCGGCGCCGCCAGCCAGACCGGCATTGCCAACCAGGCCGCCGCCCAGGATCAGGGCATTCACGCCGCCCGAACTGGAGGAATACGCGGTGTCGGTGGCGATCTTGTCATAGACCCAGTTTTCGCGCCGCTGCTCGTCGGTGGTGACCATGTTCGGTGCGCCGAGCACTTCGACGACCTGGGCATTGGTCATGCCGACACGGATTTCACGCTGCACCTTGCCAACAGTCACGCGGTCGCCATCCTGGGCGGCGCGAACATCCGCGGCATGCTGCGAGGCAGTCTGACAGGCCGACAGCAGACCGGCGATCAGGGCGGCAAAAACTACAGGCTTGATGAACTTCATTTTCAGCATCCTCTGGGAGTGATGAACGCGATTAATTTGTCGCGGCCTTTTGAACCGGCTCCGCCTGAATCGATTCAGGCGGGACATCGACGCCATCCTCGACCTGCAACGCCGTCAGGAACAGCGCCTTGGACAACGGCTCGAAGAAGTATTTCTGATAGAATTCCGGATCGTCGACCTGGTTCTGCTGCTGCTGTTGCTGCACGCGCACCAGGGCATTGGAGCGCACAATGGTCTGCGTGCTGCCGCGAGGATAGACCGACGCGGTCAGGCGCAGCGCCGTCAGCTTGGTGGCCGAAACGGTTCCCGCCCCAGTTTCGACTTTGTCGATCGTGTAGCCGAGGTCCTGCAGGGTGGCGACGATGGCGCGGATGGTCTTGTAGCGATCCGGCGTATCGAAAGCGCGGCTCTGCATGGCGCGCAGTTCCACCGCCCCCTTCTGGCTCATCATGACTTCATCGCGACGCGTGGTCTGGCAGGCCGGCAGCGCGGCCAGAAGCACGAGCAGCAGGCCCAGGCGGGCTGCAATCCTGGTGGAAATCATATCTTCTGCGCCTCCAGGAACGCGCCCTGTGCAAACTTGTCGAAGAATTCCTGATAGATTTTCTCGTCCATCAGAAGCTCGGCGCGCCACAGATGGCCATGATTATTCAGCATGTGGCGGTCGAACGAGACGCGGATTTCAGTCTGCTTGCTGTTCTGGATCGGCGTGGCGGTGAGCGTGACGTTGATCGTCTGCTCCTTGTCCCAGGTCGGGGTGTGTGCCGAGCCCAGCAATGCCATGACGACCGTGAGCGCCACCTGCCCGGCGATCTGGCCGGATTCGGTCGCATCGCGCTGCTTGGAACCGGCCAGAACGCCCGCATCGGCGGAGGCTTCTGAAATCGTGAAACCGAGATCCTGCAGGGTCTGCTGGGCGGCACTCAGCAGGGCATGCTCGTCGAGACTCTCGAAACGACGGGTCTGCAGCGACCGCATCTCCACGGCGCCCTGCGGCGGCTGTCCGATTTTTTTGGCAAACTCGTTGGCGTTCATGCAGCCGACCAGCGGCACTGCACCGAGAAGCATGCCCCCCAGCAACACCGCTGAGGAGAATTTCTTGATCATCCCCCACCCCTTTTTACTCCCCCGTCCCACCGGGGCACTTCTTATGGTAGTATTGTATAATCGGAGGATGCAAGAGTAGTCAGGACAAATATTTATAGTGTCATTATTATTCTGCCTTAATCGAGGAAGTGGGGCCGAGCCGCGATCAGGCAGTCAGGGTCCGGAAATCCGCCGGGCTGGTCACTTCCAGCAGTTCCATATCCTTGGAAAACGCCGTCAGCTCGTGGCGAATCTCGGGCGGCTGCAGCACGCAGTCGCGGGTCTTCAGCGTGAAGCTGCCCTCGCCCTCATAGTCGAACTTGACCCAGCCCTTCAGCACATAGACGAGCTGGAACTCCAGCTTGTGGTAATGCTGGCCGGCGCGCGTGTAGTTCTTCACCGTGCCCGCGCGGATCACCTCGGCATTGAAGCGGCCATGGGTCGCCTCCTTGATGCCGAGATCACGATATTCAAAAAAGGCGCGTAGCCCGTCTTTGCGGAATTTGGCGCCCTTGGCGCGGCTCAGGCTGAAGCTCTGCTTCTTCTTGGCTGGCATGCGTTTCTCCCTTTAAGGAAAACGCTATCACCAATGATGAATCAGGCGAAAGACCAGATGTGCCAGACCATAGGCGATGGCGGCAAACACCGCCGCGATGCCGAAAACCTTGAGGTGGCGTAGCAGCATCTAAAGCGGCGGGATGTCGCGCAAGGTTTCAATGTCGCCTTGGGCCTCGCCGGCATGAAACTCGGCGACAAAGGCGCTGAGCCGGCCCTCGGCGATGGCGGCGCGCATCCCCTGCATCACATCCTGATAATAGGTCAGGTTATGCGCGGTCATCAGCATCGAGCCGAGGATTTCATCCGAGCGCACCAGATGATGCACATAGGCGCGGCTGTAATTGCGGCAGGCCGGGCAGCGGCAATGTTCGTCGATGGGCCGCGGGTCTTCGGCGTGGCGCGCATTGCGGATGTTGATGGTGCCGCGCCGGGTGAAGGCCTGGCCATTGCGGCCCGAGCGGGTCGGCATCACGCAGTCGAACATGTCGATGCCACGCTGCACCGCGCCCACGAGATCGGACGGTTTGCCGACACCCATCAGATAGCGCGGTCGATCCTGCGGCAGATGCGGCGTGGTGACATCCAGGGTGGCGAACATCTCGGCCTGCGTCTCGCCCACCGCCAGGCCGCCGACGGCATAACCGTCGAAGCCGGTCTTGATCAGCCCCTTGGCGGATTCTTCGCGCAAAGCTGCATTCGTACCGCCCTGAACGATACCGAACAGGCCATAGCCGTCGCGCAGCTTGAAAGCGGCCTTGCAGCGTTCGGCCCAGCGCAGCGAGAGCTGCATCGCCTGCGACACACGCTTGTCGTCGGCCGGCAGCTTGACGCATTCATCCAGCTGCATGGTGATGGTGGCATCGAGCAGATGCTGGATTTCGATGGAGCGTTCCGGCGTCAGGTCGTATTTCGCGCCGTCGATATGCGACTGGAAGCTGACGCCCTGTTCGGTGACCTTGTTGAGCTGCGACAGCGACATCACCTGGAAGCCGCCGGAATCGGTCAGGATCGGGCCCGGCCAGTTCATGAATTTGTGCAGGCCGCCGAGTTTCGCCACGCGCTCGGCGCTCGGCCGCAGCATCAGGTGATAGGTATTGCCCAGGATGATCTGCGCGCCGGTATCTTTCACGGCTTCCGGCGTCATCGCCTTCACCGTCGCAGCCGTGCCCACCGGCATGAAGGCCGGCGTGTCGATCGCGCCATGCGCGGTTTCGAGCCGGCCACGGCGGGCGGCGCCATCGGTGGCGGACATGGTGAATTTGAGCGTCATTGTGGGCCGGTCTGTCTGAACAGCAGGCTTGTATCGCCGTAGGAGTAGAAACGGAAGCCCTTCTCGACCGCATGCCGGTAAATGGCGCGCTGGCCCTCCAGCCCGACAAAGGCCGCCACCAGCATGAGCAGCGTCGATTTCGGCAGGTGGAAATTGGTCATCAGGCCGTCGGCGACATGAAAACCGAAGCCCGGCGTGATGAAGATGTCGGTGTCGCCCCGGAAGGGTTTCAGGGCCCCGTCACGAGCGGCAGATTCCAGCAGGCGCAGCGAAGTCGTGCCAATGGCAATGATCCGGCCGCCCTTCTCTTTCGCGGCCTTGATCGCGGCGACGGTCTCGTCCGTCACCTCGCCCCATTCGGCATGCATCTTGTGGTCTTCGACGCGGTCGACCTTGACCGGCAGGAAGGTACCGGCGCCTACGTGAAGCGTGACGCGGGCGAAGCCGACGCCCCTGGCCTTCAGCAGCTCGATCAGCGTCGGCGTGAAATGCAGCCCGGCCGTGGGTGCGGCAATCGCGCCGGTCTTTTCGGCGAACACGGTCTGGTAGTCGGTCTTGTCCTGCGCATCGGCCTTGCGCTGCGCCACGATATAGGGCGGCAGCGGCATGGCGCCGGCGGTTTCCAGCGCGGTCAGCACCTCGGCATCCTCGCGGTCGAAGCGCAGCAGGATCTGGTCGTCCTCGCGGCCCAGCGCCTCGGCCACCAGACCGCCGTCGAACAGCACGCGGTCGCCAGGCTTAAGCCGCTTGGCCGGTTTGGCCATGGCGGTCCAGCGACGATCTCCAATCGGTTTGAGCAGCAAGGCTTCCACCCGCACTTCGGGATCGCGCTCGCGGCGGCCATAAAGCCGCGCCGGGATCACCTTGGTGTCGTTGAAGACCAGCAGGTCGTTCGGCTGCAGCAGCGACGGCAGGTCGGCCACGGTGTAAGGCGTGGCGCTCACGCCGCCGTCATGCAGCAGCAGCCGCGCCGCTTCACGCGGCACGGCCGGCCGCTCGGCGATCAGCGCCGGCGGCAGGTCGAAATCGAAATCGGAAACCAGCATCCGTCAGGCCCTCTGCGGAGGGCAAAGATCACTCGACGTCGGCGGCAACGCGCATCGACACGATCTTGTCGGGATCGGTCACGCTGCCGTTGCGGGCCTGGCTGCCGCGCTTGATCTTGTCGACATGCTCCATGCCCTCGGCGACCTGGCCCCAGACGGTGTATTGCTTGTCGAGGAAACGGGCATCGGCGAAGCAGATGAAGAACTGGCTGTCGGCGCTGTTCGGGCTGCTGGCGCGGGCCATCGAGCAGGTGCCGCGCACATGCGGCTCGTCGTTGAACTCGGCCTTCAGATTCTCGCCCGAACCGCCGGTGCCATCGCCGCGCGGATCGCCGGTCTGGGCCATGAAGCCCTCGATCACGCGATGGAATTTCAGTCCATCGTAGAAATTCTGGCGCGCCAGTTCCTTGATGCGGGCGACATGGTTCGGCGCCAAGTCGGGACGCAGCGTGATGGTAACGCGACCATCCTTGAGTTCGAGATAGAGGGTGTTTTCGAGATCGGCGCTCATGGAGTAATCCTTATTACTTCACATCCGCAGCAACGCGCATGCGGACAATCCTGTCGGGATCGGTGACGGCGCCCGAACCGGGCGCGCCCTTCTTGATATTGTCGACGAATTCCATGCCGCTCACCACCCGGCCCCAGACGGTATACTGGCCGTTCAGATGCGGGGCATCGTCGAAGCAGATAAAGAACTGGCTGTCGGCGCTGTTCGGATCGCTGGTGCGCGCCATCGACACGGTGCCGCGGCGATGCGGCTCACGGCTGAATTCGGCGCGCAGCTTCTGGCCCGAGCCGCCACCGCCAGTGCCGGTCGGATCGCCGACCTGGGCCATGAAGCCGCGGATCACGCGGTGAAACACGCTGCCGTCATAGAAGCCCTTGCGGGTCAGTTCCTTGATGCGCGCCACATGCGTGGGCGCCAGATCGGGCCGCATGGCGATCACCACCCGGCCATCGCGCAGTTCCATGATCAGGGTGTTTTCCGGATCGCTCGCCTGGGCCTGCGCGCCAAACGGAAGAAGCGCAGCAGCGGCAGCGGCCAGCGCGAGAAACTGACGGCGGATCATGCTTCGTCTTTCTGCTTTTGCAGGGCGACGCGCACCCGCTCCGCCACGCGCGGCGAGACGAAGGGATTGATGTCGCCGTTCAGCGTGGCGATTTCCTTGACCAGGCGCGAGGCGATGAACTGGTGATTGTCGGAGGCCATCAGGAAGACGGTCTCGATCTCGGAATTCAGCCGGGCATTCATGCCCACCATCTGGAATTCGTATTCAAAGTCCGACACCGCGCGCAGGCCGCGAATGATCATGACCGCGCCGAGATCCATGGCGAAATGCATCAGCAGGTTGGAGAACGGCTTCACCTCGAACTCGGTGGCGCCGTGGATCAGCGGGCCGATTTCCTCGCGCACCATCTCAACGCGTTCTTCCATCGAGAAGAGCGGCCCCTTGCCGACATTGACGGCAACGCCGACCACCAGCTTGTCGACCAGCTTGGCCGCGCGCTTGATGATGTCGTAATGACCCTTGGTCACCGGATCGAAAGTACCCGGGTATAATCCGATCCGCTGCCTGGTCATCTGCTCTCCCCTTCAGATCACGTAAGCGAGCTCACTCCGGCGTATCGCCTGCAGCGCCCTCTTCGGCCGCACCATCATCCGGTCCGGCTTCGTTCGGGCCACTTTCCGGCAAATGCGCGACCGACGCAACCTTCTCGCCGTCGCCCAGCTTGAAGATGATGACACCCTGGGTGCTGCGGCCGGCGATGCGGATATCATGCACCGGGCAGCGGATCACCTGCCCGCCATCGGTGACCAGCATGATCTGATCGTCATGCTCGACCGGGAAGGCGGCGCCAACATTGCCGTTCTTCGGCGTGGTCTCGATGTTGATGATGCCCGAGCCGCCGCGACTGGTGATGCGGTATTCGTAAGCCGAGCTGCGCTTGCCGTAGCCTTTCTCGGTCACGGTCAGGATGAACTGCTGGGCCGCCTGCAGCTCGGTGAAGCGCTGCACCGAGATATCCTCGGGCAGAACCACGCCGCTTTCGCCGTTGCGGATCCGCTCCTGGGCAGCTTCATATTTGAAGAAGGCCTCGCGTTCCTCCGGCGCCACTTCGATATGGCGCAGCACCGACATGGAAATGACCTTGTCGCCATCGGCCAGCTTCATGCCGCGCACGCCGGTCGACGAACGGCTCTGGAAGGTGCGCACATCGGCGACGGGGAAGCGCACGCACTTGCCCTCGTAGGAGGCCAGCAGGATGTCGTCATTCTCGGTGCAGGGCAGCACGCCGACCAGACTGTCATCGGCATCTTCACCCTCGAATTTCATTGCGATCTTGCCGTTGGCATTGATCGAAACGAAATCGGACAGGTCGTTGCGGCGGACATAGCCCTTGGCGGTGGCGAACATGACGTGCAGTTCGCTCCACTTGGCCTCGTCCTCTGGCAGCGGCAGCACTTCGGTGATCTTCTCACCCGCCGCCAGCGGCAGCAGGTTGACGAAGGCCTTGCCGCGCGACTGCGGCGTGCCTTCCGGCAGGCGATAGACCTTCATCTTGTAGACGCGGCCGATATTGGAGAAGAACAGCACCGGCGTATGGGTGCTGGCCACCAGCACGCCGGTGACGAAATCCTCGTCCTTGGTGCTCATGCCGGTGCGGCCCTTGCCGCCGCGCTTCTGCAGGCGATAGGTCGACAGCGGCGTACGCTTGACATAGCCGCCGAAGCTGACGGTGACGACCATGTCCTCACGCTGGATCAGGTCCTCGTCATCCTGCTCGAATTCGATCTCGGCGATCTGGGTGCGGCGCGGCACGGCGAATTTCTCGCGCATCGAGACCAGTTCGTCGCGCAGAATGCCCATCAGCTTGGCGCGGCTGCCGAGAATCGAGAGATACTCGTTGATCTCCTCGGCGAGCTTCTTCATCTCGTCGCCGATTTCGTCGCGGCCCAGCGCGGTCAGGCGCTGCAGGCGCAGGTCGAGGATGGCGCGGGCCTGGGTCTCCGACAGCTTGTACTTGCCGTCGATCACTTTATGCGAGAGGTCGTCGATCAGGCTGATCATGTCGGCCACATCGGCGGCCGGCCATTCACGGGTCATCAGCTGGTCACGCGCGGTCTGCGGATCGGGCGCGGCGCGGATCACGCGGATCACCTCGTCGATATTGGCGACGGCAATCGCCAGACCGACCAACACATGGGCGCGGTCGCGCGCCTTGCCGAGCAGGAAGCGGGTGCGGCGGAGAATGACCTCCTCGCGGAAATTCACGAAAGCGGCGATCAGCTGCTTGATATTCAGCAGTTCCGGCTTGCCGCCATTCAGCGCCAGCATGTTGACGCCGAAGCTGCTCTGCAGCGGCGTGAAGCGATACAGCTGGTTCAGCACCACATCGGCCATGGCGTCACGCTTGATCTCGACCACCACGCGCACGCCATCACGGTCGGACTCGTCGCGCAGATCGGAAATGCCTTCGATCTTCTTGGCGCGCACCAGTTCGGCCATCTTCTCGATCATCGAGGCCTTGTTCACCTGATACGGGATCTCGGTGATGATGATGGCTTCGCGGTCCTTGCGAATCTCCTCGAAATGCACCTTGCCGCGCACGATCACCGAGCCGCGCCCGGTCCACATCGCCGACTTGGCGCCGGCCCGGCCAAGAATAATACCGCCAGTGGGGAAATCCGGCGCTGGCAGGATTTCGAGCAACTGCTCCAGCGTCACTTCGTTGTTGTCGACATAGGCACAGCAGGCGTCGATCACCTCGCCCATATTGTGCGGCGGGATGTTGGTGGCCATGCCGACGGCGATGCCGTTGGCGCCATTGACCAGCAGATTGGGATACTGCGCCGGCAGCACGCTGGGTTCCTGCGTGCTGTCGTCGTAGTTCGGCTGGAAATCGATGGTGTCCTTGTCGATATCCGTCAGCAGCGCCTCGGCGGCGCGCTCCAGGCGGATTTCGGTGTAACGCATCGCGGCGGCCTTATCGCCATCCATCGAGCCGAAATTGCCCTGGCCATCGAGCAGCAGCTGGCTCATCGAGAAAGGCTGCGCCATGCGCACCATGGCGTCATAGATCGACTGGTCGCCATGCGGGTGATATTTACCCATCACGTCACCGACCACGCGGGCCGACTTGCGATAGGCCTTGTCGGCCGTATAGCCGTTCTCGTGCATCGAATAGAGAATGCGGCGATGCACCGGCTTCAGGCCGTCGCGCGCATCTGGCAGGGCGCGCGACACGATCACGCTCATGGCGTAACCGAGGTAGGAACGCTGCATCTCCTGTTCGATGGAGATCGGCTGGATATCGTGCGGAGGCTTCGGCTGTTCGGTCACGAAACGGCGTCCAAATAAACAGTGAATTTGGGGTCTGAAATCGGGCGACTCAGGCCACCCGAAGGGGCCCGGATTCGGCCCTGGAATCAGGTCGCAGAAACTACCATGGCGAGGGTGTCGCAGCAACGTGCCGGCCGCCGCTGCGGAGGCCGAAAACACCGTCTAAAATGATATATATTTCAAATATTTATAGCCCGGGGCTTTGAAGGTCATGCCCGGGGGCTACCGCCCGGTACGCGGGTGCGGTTTCCGCGCCGGATTCAGGCCCGAATCAGGGGTCCAGAAGGTCCCGTTTCAGCCATTGCCACTGCTCCTCGCCACAGGCCGCCAGGATCGGGCTGCCCCAGGGCTGGTCGGCGACGCGGCCGATACTGCCCATCGGCGGATCGGAGGCCCGATACAGCATACCGTTGAGCCGGCGCACCACGCCGCCCGCCTCGGTCAGGATCAGCGCGCCGGGCGCGTGGTCCCAGGGGATGCCGCGGCCATAAAGGCCGTAATGAATCTGGCCCAGCGCCATGGCGGGATATTCCTGGCCCGAACAGCGCATGTTCAGCACGCCGGCCGTTCTGTCGAGGCGATAGGCCAGACGTGCGGCCAGATCGCGATCCTTCATGCGGAAATTGGCAACGCCGGCGATATGCGCCAGCGAAGGCGGATTGGCGGTGCGCAGCCGTACGCGTTCGCCATCCGGTTCACGCAGGACAGCGCCACTGCCGGTCTCGGCCATGAACAGGCGACCGGTCGGCGGATCGAGGATCCAGCCAGCGACGGCATCGCCGTCTTTCACCAGCGCCACCATGCAGGCGAACAGCGCGCAGCCGGCGGCGAAACTCGCCGTGCCGTCGACCGGATCGATCACCCAGTGATAACCGGGCTCGCCCAGCCGTTCGATCAGTGCCGGATTGGCGCTGACCGCCTCCTCGCCCACCGTGCGCGAACCGGGCAGCAGCGCTTCCAGCCGCGGCGTGAGGAAGGCTTCGGCCTCCTCGTCGGCAATGGTGACCAGATCGGCGCGGGATTTCTCGCGGACTTCATCCGCCGCCAGCCGGCGAAAACGCGGCATGATGATCTCGCGCCCAGCCTGCAGCAGCAGGTCGCCGACAGCGTCGATATCGAGAGTCTTCACGTCGGATCAGGCGTCGAAGATGTCTTTCTTGAGCCAGTTCCACTGCTCCTCGCCGCAGGCGGCCACCAGCGGGCTGCCCCAGGGCTTGTCGGCGGCGCGATACAGGCTGCCATCCAGCCGTTTGGCGATACCGCCGGCCTCGGTCATCAGCAGACAGCCCGCGGTATGGTCCCAGGGCATGGCGCGGTTATAGACCGCGTAGTGGAAATGGCCGTCCAGCATGGCGAGATATTCCTGCCCGGCGCAGCGCAGGATCATCACGCCGGCGGTCTTGTCCATGCGATAGGCGATGCGCGCAGCAAAGTCGCGGTCGCCATAGCGCAGGTTGGGCGCGCCGGAGATATGCGCCAGCGATGGCGGCTTGGGCATGCTGAGTTTGCGCGTGCTGCCATCGGCTTCGCGCATCACCGCGCCCTTGCCCTTCTCGGCCATGGCGCAGATGTTGCGGATCGGGTCGTAAATCCAGCTGGCAATGGCATCGCCATCCTTCACCAGCGCCACCATCACAGCGAACAGCTGGCTGCCGACGGCGAAATTGGCGGTGCCGTCGATGGGATCGATCAGCCAGGCATAACCGGGCCGGCGCAGCGCATCCATGATGCTTTCGTCGCCGCTGCTGGCTTCTTCGCCCACCACGGTGGAACCGGGCACCAGCGCCTGCAGGCGCGGCGTGAGAAATTCTTCCGAGGCCTTGTCGGCGACCGTGACCACATCATGCGGCCCGGCCTTCTGGTCGATCTGCTTGCTCTCAAGCTTGCGGAAATGCGGCAGGATGGTGGTGCGTGCCGCCTCTTCCATCAGCAGCCGCACGGCGTCCATATCGACGTTTACTGCACTCATACCCCGTGTCCCTCCTGGCGCTTGAGCCATTTTCCTGCTTCCGCCTGCGACAGCGCCACGGACAGTTTCAGGCTGCCGCCCTCTTCCTTCATCTCCAGCACTTCGCCATGACGATGCAGCCAGGCGATGGCCGCGCCGTCGCCGGCATCGAGCGTGACGTCCATCTCGACCCGGTCGACATCCAGCATGCCGTCGATACGTTGCAGCAGCGTGTCGCAACCGAAACCCGTCAGCGCCGAGATCAGCACCGCGTTCTCCTGACGCTCGGCCTGGTTCTGCAACACCTCGCGCGCTTCCAACGGCAGCTGGTCGGCCTTGTTCCAGGCTTCCATGCGGCGATGGCTGCTGTCTTCGGCGACGCCCAGCGAGGCCAGCACATCGGCGACGTCGGCGGCCTGCGCCTCGGTATCGGGATGCGAAAGGTCGCGGACATGCAGGATCAGGTCGGCCGAGATCACCTCTTCCAGCGTGGCGCGGAAGGCGGCAACCAGATGCGTGGGCAATTCAGAAATGAAACCGACGGTGTCGCTGAGGATCACGTTGCGGCCCGACGGCAGGCGCAAAGTACGCATGGTGGGATCGAGGGTGGCGAACAGCAGGTCCTTCGCCATCACATCGGCCTGGGTCAGGCGATTGAACAGCGTCGACTTGCCGGCATTGGTGTAGCCCACCAGCGCCACGACGGGATACGGCACCTTCTGGCGCGCGCGACGATGCAGCGCGCGGGTGTTCACCACCTGCGCCAGGTCTTCCTTGATGCGGATGATGCGGTCGCCGATCAGGCGGCGATCCATTTCCAGCTGGCTTTCGCCCGGGCCGCCGAGGAAGCCGAAGCCGCCGCGCTGACGTTCCAGGTGGGTCCAGGACCGCACAAGCCGCGAACGCTGGTAATTCAGATGCGCGAGTTCGACCTGCAGCCGGCCTTCCTTGGTGCGTGCGCGCGCGCCGAAGATTTCCAGGATCAGCCCGGTGCGGTCGATCACCTTGGCCTTCAGGCCCTTTTCCAGATTGCGCTGCTGCACCGGCGTAACGGCGGCATCCACCACCACGACATCGACCGGGTTCTCGGCGATCCAGGCAGCGAGTTCTTCCACCTTGCCGGGACCGATCAGCGTGGCCGGACGCCAGCTGGAGACCGGCACGACATCGGCGCGCACGGCCTGCAGGTCGATGGCAGCCGCCAGGCCCACGGCCTCGGCCAGCCGCGCCTCGGGCCGGCGGCGCTGATCGGCAGCGCCCCCTCCCTTGGCCAGACTGGCCTTGGTCAGACTAGCCTTGGCCAGATTGGCCTTGGCCTGGGTGGATTTCAGAGATGGATGCAGGACGAGCGCCTTGCGGGGGCGCTCGTCTTCCAAGGTTTCATAATCAGACATCAGCCAAACTTACACGATGCGCCATGGATGGGCACCGGTTGGGAATGAAAACCCGCTCGGCTCAGCCCTGTTCCCCGACAGCAGGCTTTTCGCCGGCAGCAGCCGGATCGAAGAGCTGGATCGGGCCCGAAGGCATGACCGTCGAAATGGCGTGCTTGTAGACCAGCTGCATATGGCCGTCGCGGCGCAGCAGCACCGAGAAATTGTCGAACCAGCTGATGATACCCTGCAGCTTCACGCCGTTGACCAGGAAGACGGTCACCGGGGTTTTGGTCTTGCGGATGTGGTTGAGGAAGACGTCCTGGACGTTTTGAGGCTTGTCGGCGGCCATAGTTTGGACCTTTCGTTTCTTATCTTATGTTGTTGTAGTTATTTTGTTTTTTCAGCTTCTGCCGACTACGTCCCCGGGATTTTTCCGTTCGAAAACGCAGCCATCAGTGCTGCGGGGGCGGCGGCCGCTGCCCCTCGCCCATGAATTAAACCATTAATTTCCGAAAGTGGCAAAACAATGGCGTGCAGTGCGGCATCAGGCCACGCCGGTTACCGTTTCACGCTGAAGTGAGGCGAATGTGACGGCCGTTACGGCGCCGGTTACGGCGCGAGGAACGGTGCCTGCCAGTCGGTGCTATGCGCCGCCGCATGCGCTTCGTAAAGGCTGCGCAGCTTCGCCACCACCACACCCGGACCGCCATTGCCGATCGGCTTGTCATCCAGCGTCACCACCGGAATGACAAAGGACGTTGCCGAAGAGACGAAAGCCTCCTTGGCGGCCTGCGCCTCGGCCACCGTGAAGGGCCGGAACTCCACCTTCAGCCCTTCGCGTTTGGCCAGTTCCAGCACCGCGGCGCGCGTGATGCCGCTGAGGATTTCATGCGAGGGCATGCGCGTGACCAGCACGTTATCCTTCGTCACGATCCAGGCATTCGACGAACTGCCTTCGGTGACGAAGCCCTTGTCATCCACCAGCCAGGCTTCATACGCACCCGCTTCCTTCGCGGTCTGCTTCGCCAGTGCTGCCGGCAGCAGGCCGACCGTCTTGATGTCGCAGCGGCCCCAGCGGATATCAGGCTGCGTGATGGCAGCGACGCCCTTGGCAGCATTGGCGGCGCCCTTGGCCCAGTCGAGATGCCGGGCGATGGCAACGAAGGTCGGCGCCACGCCGGTGGGGAACGGGAATTCGCGTTTCGCGGCACCGCGCGTGATCTGCAGGTAGACGCTGCCATTTCGCACGCGGTTGCGCCTGACGGTCTCGCGCAACACCACGGTGAGTGCGGCGCGCGACATCGGCCGTTCGATACGCAGCTCGTCCAGGCTGCGCTCCAGCCGCACCAGATGGCCTTCGAGATCGACGAAGCCGCCGTCTTTCACGGCCACGACTTCGTAGACACCATCGGCAAACTGGAAGCCGCGGTCTTCCACATGCACACCCGCCTGGGCATAGGGCACATACTGACCGTTGACATAAGCGATACGCGACATCGGGAAGGCCTCGGCTTTTGCTTTTATCTCAGAAGAATTCCAGGCGGACAGCGAACAGCTTCTCCACCTTTTTCACGGCATCGCGGCGCGCGAACAGAATGACGCGGTCGCCCGCCTCGATCTCACTGTCGCCACGGGCGATCTCCACCGTGTCGCCGCGCAGGATGGCGCCGATCTTCAGGCCATCGGGCAGGTCGAGTTCCGACAGCGGCTTGCCGACCAGCGCGCTGGTCTGCTGCGCCTCGGCCTCGATGGCTTCGGCGGCACCGTCATACAGCGAATGCACGGCGCGGATGCGGCCGCGACGCACATGCTGCAGGATCGAGGAAACCGTCGTGGAGCGCGGATTGACCACGACATCGATGCCGAGCGAACCGATCAGCGTGTCGTAGGCCGGATTGTTGACCAGCGTGATGGCGCGCTGCGCGCCGGCCTGCTTGGCCAGCAGAGAGGTGAGGATATTCACCTCGTCATCGTTGGTCATCGCGATGATGGTTTCGGCGGCGCCGACCTTGGCTTCCTGCTGGATTTCCTGGTCCAGCGTATCGCCATGCAGTACTACGGCATCCTTCAGGACGCTGGCGATATGTTCGGCACGCTCGCGGTTCGCCTCGATAATTTTCAGCAGGACAGACGGCTGGCTCTCCTGGATCTCGCGCGCCAGGAACAGGCCGATATTGCCGCCGCCCGCCAGCACGATGCGGCGTGCCTCGCGTTCCTCGTGGCCGAACAGCCGCATGGCGCGTGGCAGATGCGCCGACAGAACGCAGATATAGATTTCGTCGTCGGCTTCCAGATGGTCGTCGGCGGTTGGCACCAGCATCGCGCCGTGCCGGATGATGCCGCAGATATTCAGCGCCAGATCGGGGAACAGGCCGGTCAGCTGGCGCAGCGGCGTGTTCAGCACCGGGCAGTCTTCCTCCAGCCGGATACCGACCAGGCGCAGGCGGTCGCCCGCGAAAGGTATCATGTCGAAGGCGCCGGGCGTCAGGATGCGGCGATGGATGGCGCGCGCCACCTCGATCTCGGGCGAGATGATGAAGTCGATCGAGATATGCTTTTCGTTGAACAGGTCCGACCATTCCGGCCGCAGATACCCTTGCGCGCGGATACGGGCGATCTTGGTCGGCACGTTGAACAGCGCATGCGCCACTTCGCAGGCCACCATATTCACCTCGTCGGCGAAGGTGACGGCGATCAGCATGTCGGCATCGGAAGCGCCGGCCTGTTCCAGCACATCGGGATGCGAGGCATGGCCGACGATGGCGCGCAGGTCGTAGGTTTCGGCCGCCTTGTTGGCGCGATCCGCCGAGACGTCGATCATCGTCACTTCATTGCCTTCGGCGGCAAGCTGGCGTGCGATGGTGGAGCCGACCAGTCCGGCGCCGCAGACGATCACCTTCATGCTAGCCTGCCCATACTAACTGCCATTGCGGTCGAGGGTGATGACCCCGAGCGCCTTCAGCTTGCGATGCAGCGCCGAGCGTTCCATGCCGATGAAGCTGGCGGTGCGCGAGACATTGCCGCCGAAGCGGGTGATCTGCGCCAGCAGGTATTCGCGCTCGAACATTTCGCGGGCCTCCCTGAGTGGGAGTCCCATCACTTCGGTGGTGGTCTCGGGCCGCAGCGCCACCGGCGGCGTGGCGCCGAGATCGGACGGCATCATATCGGCATGGATCGCCGCATTCCTCTGGTCAGCCGGCAGCATGATCAGCAGGCGGGCAATGGCATTGCGCAGCTCGCGCACATTGCCCGGCCACTCGGCCGACTGCAGCGCCAGCAGCGCATCCTCGGCCAGGTCACGCACCGATACGCCCTGCCGCTGGGCCTCGATCAGGATGAACTGCCGGGCCAGCATCGGAATGTCTTCGCGGCGGTCGCGCAAAGCCGGAACCTTCAAAGGCACCACATTGAGGCGATGGAACAGATCCTGCCGGAACTGGTTCTGCCCGACGCGCTGCGTCAGGTCATGCACCGTACCGGAAATGATGCGCACATCGACCTGCACGCGGGTCCGGCCGCCGACGCGCTCGAAGCTCTGCTCGGTCAGCACGCGCAGCAGCTTGGCCTGCGCCTCGGGCGACATCTCGGCCACTTCATCGATGAACAGCGTACCGCCATGCGCCTCTTCCAGCACGCCGATCTTGTGCTGGCGCTGGCCGTTCACCTGTTCTTCGATGCCGAACAGCTGATGCTCGATGGTGTCGGCGTTCATGGCCGCGACATTCAGCAACACGAACGGTCCGCCGGCGCGGCGCGAACGCTGATGCAGCAGGCGCGCGACCAGTTCCTTGCCGGCGCCGGGCGGACCGGAGATCAGCACGCGGCTGTTGGTCGGCGCCACGCGCTCGATGGCCTGACGCAGCGCCACAATGGCCGGCGAGACGCCGATCAGTTCGGCAACGTTACCCGAGCGCTGGCGCAGGTCTTCGTTCTCGCGCTTGAGCCGCGCCTGTTCCAGCGCGCGCTCGACCAGCAGCAGCAGCCGGTCGCTCTTGAACGGTTTCTCGATATAGTCGTAGGCGCCGCGCTTGATCGCGGACACGGCAGTTTCAATGTTGCCATGGCCGGAAATCATGATCACCGGCACACTGCTATGGTCGCGGATGATGCGGTCGAGAATCTCCAGACCGTCCATCTTGCTGCCCTGCAGCCAGATATCCAGGATCACCGCATTCGGCCGCCGCGCCTCCATCTCGCGCAGCGCACCGTCGGAATCGCCGGCCATACGGGTTTCGTAACCTTCGTCCTGGAGAATACCGGCGATCAGATTGCGGATGTCCGCTTCGTCATCGACGATGAGAATGTCACGCGCCATGACCGCCCGACCCTAAAACCTTACGCATTGCCTGAATCTCCGCGAGCGGAGTCTCTTGTTTGCCGCCCTGCAGGGCTTCACCTTGGGCTGGTTCGCCGCCGGCCAGAACGCCCGGCAGGTGAATGCGGGCCAAGCTACCATTTTTCAGCGCCGGATCAAACAGGGTGGCGTCGGTCAGCGTGATGCTGCCGCCATGTTCCTCGATGATCTTCTTGACGATGGCAAGCCCAAGCCCGGTCCCCTTGCTGCGGGTGGTCACGTAAGGCTCGAACAGCCGGTCGCGGTTTTCGACCGGCAGGCCACGGCCATTATCCAGCACCGTGATGTCGGCCGCCGTGCCGTTGACGCGCAGGCCGACCGAAATCCGTCCCGGCGGCGGCGTGATCCCGGCCACGCGGTCGCGCCCATCGATGGCATCCACTGCGTTCTGCAGGATGTTGGTGAAGACCTGGGCGAGCTGGCGCGCATCGACATTCATGCGGATCGGGGCAGACGGGATATCGGTCTCGAACTGGATTTCCGGCCGCGCCACCTGCTGCAGGAACACGCCCTGGCGGACCAGCTGGTTGAGGTCTTCCTCGCGATAGACCGGGCGCGGCATGCGGGCAAAGGTGGAGAATTCGTCCACCATGCGCCCGATATCGCCGACCTGCCGGATGATCGTATCCGTGCATTCGGCGAAGATATGCGGGTCGGTCTGCACTTCCTTCATGTATTTGCGCTTCAACCGCTCGGCCGAAAGCTGGATCGGCGTCAGCGGGTTCTTGATTTCATGCGCGATGCGGCGCGCGATATCGGCCCAGGCGGCATTGCGCTGGGCCGCCACCAGTTCCGAGACATCGTCGAAGGTGGCGACATAGCCGAGCAGCTCGTTGCCGGTGACTTCGCGGGCGATACGGACCAGCAGGGTCCGCGCGCCGCTGCCACGCTGCACGACAACCTGGCCACGTTCGGCGCCTTCCACCGGGCGCAGTTCGACGCGTTCGAACAGCTCCGCCATCTCGGGCGCGACTTCCACGAAGGGCCGGCCGACCATGTCATCGAAGCTCTGCTGCAGCATCACCTGCGCCGAAGGGTTGGGCAGTGTCACCCTGCCCTGCGGATCGATACCGATCACACCGGCCGACACGCCGGCCAGCACGGTTTCGGTGAAACGGCGGCGTTCATCCAACTGGCGGTTCGCGGCGATCAGTTCGGATTGCTGGGCGGCGAGCTGTCCCGTCATCCGGTTGAAGGCGCGGCCCAGCGTGCCGATCTCGTCCTCGTCGGCGCGTTCGGTGACACGGGCCGACAGGTCGCCGGTGCGGATGCGCTCGGCCGCCGTCACCACCTCGCCGATCGGCGTCACCAGCCGGTTGGCGATCAGCAGCGCGAACCAGATCGCGGCCAGCAGCAGCAGCAGCGACACCAGCAGGAACAGGACGGCAAAATTGATTTCCAGCGTCGCGCGGGCGCGTTCAAGGCGATTGTATTGTTGCGCCGCCTGCCGCGTGCGCTCGATCTCGGACTGCACCTTGGCGTCGATGAAGCGGCCCACAAAGAGATACGCATCGAGATAACCGTCGAGCCGCACCAGCGCGCGCACGCGATCATCCGTTTCGGCGGTGATGATCACCACCTGGCCGGCATTGGCGTCTTCCAGCGCACGCGGCGGCACGCGGTCGAATTCCATCAGCAGGCTAAGCTCGTTGCGGGCGAGGATCTCGCCCGTCGAGGTGAACACAATGGCCTCGCCCAGGCCGCGGATACGGGCCAGCTGGCGCACAGCCTGCTGGAAGGCATAGGGGTTGCGCGTCAGGTTCGGCGCGGCGCGGTTGAGATCGACCGCCATGGCAAGCACATCGGCACGGATCGTCTTGCGGTGTTCCTGGATATAGGCCTCGGCAATCGCCACCGAGGCATTCACCGCGGCATTGACGCGTTCGCTGAACCAGGTCTGCAGGCCGAGATTGAAGAACAGCACGGCGAACAGCGTCATCAGCACGGTGGGCAATGCCGTGACGCCGGCGAACAGCATCACCATGCGGGCGTGGAGCCGCGAACCGGCCGCGCCGCGGCGGCGCTGCATCCACAACACCACCATGCGGCGCGCCACCAGGCTGGTCAGCGCCAGCAGCACGATCAGGTCGGTCAGCAGCAGGATCTGGACTTCGCGCGGGGTGAGGTCACGGTTGGCACCTGGCGTCATCGCCAGATAGGTCAGCGTGCCGGCGACCAGCGCGGCGATCGCCAGCGCGATCTCAAGCTGGCGCAGCAGCCGGTGCCGGTCGGCCCAGTCGAGCGCGCTGCGCAGCAGCCGGCGGCCCGGCGTCAGGGGTTCCCCCACAACACCAGGCGTCACGACGGAGGCGGACTCAGTCTCGCCGGCCTTGTCGGGAGTCATCTGCGGTGAATCGAAGTGGCAGCCATCGGCCGATCATAGCCCAGCCGCAGCCGTCCGGCACCCGTCCCGGCGCTGTTTCGCAAGCCTGTCCGCAGCCGCTTTTCCAGCCGGCTGCCGGTCGGAAAGCGACCTGAGGGCTACTTCAGGCCCCGGATGACCTGGATATTATGGTCGCGGATCTTCTTGCGCAGCGTATTGCGGTTCAGGCCCAGCATATGCGCGGCCTTGATCTGGTTGCCCCGGGTGGCAGCGAGGCTGAGCGAGATCAGCGGGATTTCCAGTTCGCGCAGCATGCGGTCATACAGGCCGGGCGGCGGCAGGTCGTCACCCTGGGCCGAGAAGAACTTGGTCAGATGCCGCTCGATGCTGCCGGTCAGGGTCTCTTCTTCGCTCGGCTCGCTGGCACGCGGGGCCTGCGGCGGTTCGGCCAGCTCGTTGTCGATCACCTCGACGCCGATCACGTCATCGGCATAGAGCGCGGCCAGACGGCGCACCAGGTTTTCCAGCTCGCGCACGTTGCCGGGCCAGCGATAGCGGCGGATCCGGTCCATCGCGTCCGCCGAAATGGTTTTCGTCGGCAGGCCCTGCGCCGAGGAGAGATTCAGGAAGTGGCGCACCAGATCGGGAATATCTTCGCTGCGCTCGCGCAGCGGCGGCAGGCGCAGCGGCACGACGTTGAGGCGATAGAACAGATCCTCGCGGAACAGGCCCTGGTTCACCGCCTGGCGCAGATCGCGGTTGGTGGCGGCAACAATACGCACGTCGGTGCGGATCGGCGTGCGACCGCCGACCGTGGTATATTCGCCCTGCTGCAGCACGCGCAGCAGGCGCGTCTGCGCTTCGATTGGCATATCGCCGATTTCATCGAGGAACAGCGTGCCACCTTCGGCCTGCTCGAACCGGCCGGCATAACGATTGGCCGCACCGGTGAAGGCGCCCTTCTCATGGCCGAACAGCTCGGATTCAATCAGTTCGCGCGGGATCGCGGCCATGTTCAGGGCCACGAACGGCCCGTTGCGGCGCTTGCCGTAATCATGCAGTGCGCGCGCCACCAGCTCCTTGCCGGTGCCGCTTTCGCCATAGATCAGCACGGTGAGGTCGGTGCCCATCAGGCGCGCCATCACGCGATAGATTTCCTGCATGGCCGGCGAGCGGCCGATCAGCGGCAGCTTCTCTTCGTCGGCAGCGGCCTCGGCCTCTTCCGACAGAACCGGCTTGGGCTGGTTCATCGCGCGCTCGACCACGCGCAGCAGTTCCTTCAGGTCGAAGGGCTTGGGCAGATAATCATAGGCGCCACGTTCGGCGGCCTTCACAGCCGTCAGCAGGGTCTTCTGCGCGCTCATCACGATGATCGGCAGGTCGGGGCGGATCCGCTTCAGGCGCGGCAGCAGATCGAGACCGTTTTCGTCGGGCATCACCACATCGGTGATGATCAGTTCGCCCTCACCTTCCGAGGCCCAGCGCCACAGCGTGGCGGCATTTCCGGTCGAACGCACCTGGTAGCCGACCCGGCCCAGCGCCTGATCCAGAACGGTGCGGATCGAGCGGTCGTCGTCGGCAACGAGAATGGTGCCCTTGTTACTCATTCGTCAAACTCTCCGGTCTCATCCGCTGCCGGGCTGTGAACCGGCAGGCGGGCACTGAAAACTGTCCGGCGCGGACGACTGTCACATTCAATGACGCCGCCGTGATCGCCAATGATCTTGGCAACCAATGCAAGACCGAGGCCAGAACCGCTGACCTTGGTGGAGACGAACGGATCGAACAGGTACTGACGGATATCTTCGGGCACACCGGGGCCGTTATCCTGCACCGTCACCTCCAGAGGCAGGTGCAACTTGTCGCGCGAACCGCGAACTGCGAGTCGCACGCCATGGCGATAGGCCGTGGTCAGAATGATTTCACCATTCGAGTCGTCGCCCAGCGCCTCGGCGGCATTCTTCACCAGGTTGAGGAAGACCTGCACCAGCTGGTCGCGGCTGCCATTCACCGGCGGCAGCGAGGGATCGTAGCGCTCGATGAAACGGACGTTTTTGCCAAAGCCGGCCTGCGCCACCTTGCGCACATGTTCCAGCACCTGGTGGATGTTGACCGGGCCGCGATCGATCCGCTTGTCGGTGAAGACTTCCATACTGTCGACCAGCGCGCAGATGCGGTCGGTTTCGTCGCAGATCAGGCGGGTCAGTTCACGGTCGGCCTGGCTGCAATTGGCTTCCAGCAGTTGCGCCGCGCCACGAATACCGCTGAGCGGATTCTTCACTTCATGCGCCAGCACGGCGGCCATGCCGGTGACAGACCGCGCCGCGCCGCGATGGGTCAGCGCGCGATCGATCTTGGCGGCCATGGTGCGTTCGTCGAAGCGCACGATCACATGATCCTGCGCTTCCGGCACCGGCGAAACCTGCACATCGACCAGCCGTTCGCCTAAGCGCGGCGAGCCGAGATCGACATCATATTCCGCCACGCTGTAGCGTTCGCGGAAGACCTGCGCAAACAGCTGCAGCACCGGGCTGCCGAAGGGCACGAGATCGCGCAGGTTCTGGCGGCACAGCACAGCGGCGCCGCTGTCGAAGAACTGTTCGGCAGCCGGATTGACGTAGCTGATATCGCCCTGGCGGCCGACGACAAGGATGGGATTGGGAATGGCGCCCAGAACCTGGGCCGCGTCGATGGTGTTGCTTTCGTAGCTTTCCGTCGTCGCCATCATGCGGCCAGCCGGTCGAGCTGCGGTGCGTAGAAGTCGTGGATGGCGTCGCGCACCTGCTGCGGCTCCTCCAACTGCATGATGCGGGTGCGGAACTCGGCCGAACCCGGCAGGCCCTTGGAATACCAGGCGACATGCTTGCGGCCGATCTTCAGGCCGGTGGAGACGCCGTAATGCGCCAGCATCGCGTCGTAATGCTCCAGCACGGTGGCCTGCTGTTCGGCCAGCGAGGGATCGGCAATGCGCGCGCCGGTCTTGAGGAATTCGATCACCTGGCGCAGGAACCACGGCCGGCCATAGGCGCCGCGGCCAATCATCACGCCATCGGCGCCCGACTGCTCCAGCGCGGTCTTGGCCTCGTCCAGCGTGGTGATGTCGCCATTCACGATCACCGGCAGCTTGGTGGCTTCCTTCACCTTGCGCACGAAGGCCCAGTCGGCATGGCCGTTATACAGCTGGTTGCGTGTGCGGCCATGCACGGTGAGCATCTGGATGCCTTCGCCTTCGGCGATCTTCGCCAGTTCCGGTGCGTTGCGGTTGCCCTCGTCCCAGCCGGTGCGCATCTTCAGTGTCACCGGCAGTTTCACGGCCTTCACCGTGGCGGTCAGCAGCGTCCTGGCATGGGCAAGGTCGCGCATCAGTGCGGAGCCGGCATGGCCGTTGACCACCTTCTTCACCGGGCAGCCCATATTGATGTCGATGATCGCCGCGCCGCTGTCTTCGTTCAGCTTGGCGGCCTCGGCCATCACATGGCCTTCGCAGCCAGCCAGCTGCACCGACATCGGGAATTCTTCCGGGGTGTTCTCCGCCATTTTCAGCGACTGGCGCGAGGCGCGCACCATCGCCTCGGAGGCGATCATTTCCGACACGACCAGACCTGCACCGCTGCGTTTCACAAGGCGGCGGAACGGAAGATCTGTCACGCCCGACATGGGCGCGAGGATGACCGGATCTGCGATAGTGACGGGACCGACGGTGATGCTCATTTTTTACACAATTCTCTGGAATGCCCAGTTGTTGGTCAGAATAGTGAGTTTTTTACTGCGCTGCAACATCCTTCCGGATGCAGACAAACGGCGCCTGGCTGGCGGCCTTTGCCTCGCCGGGTCGGCTCGGTTAGGTTGCCCAGCATGACAACCGCCGCGCTGATCGTTGCGGCCGGTCGCGGCAGCCGCGCCGGCGGAGATAAACCCAAGCAATACCAGTTGCTTGGCGGAAAACCCCTGCTGCGCTACAGCCTCGAAACCCTGCTCGGCCACGCGGCTGTAGCACGGGTGGCGGTGGTGATCCACCCCGATGATTCAGCCGCCTATGCCGAGGCCATCGGCGATCTGGCCAGCTATCCCCGTCTGGCCCCGCCGTGTCTGGGCGGCGCGGCCCGGCAGGACAGCGTCCGGCTCGGTTTAGAGGCTCTGGCCCCGGAACAGCCCTCTCATGTGCTGATTCACGATGCAGCCCGCCCATTTCTTGGGCATTCGCATGTAGATCGCCTGATCGAAACACTGGCCCAGGCCCCGGGCGCAGTTCTGGCCATCCCGGTGGTCGACACCCTGAAGCGCGACGATAGCGGCTATGCCCGCAGCGGCGTGGAGCGTCAGGGCCTGTGGCGGGTTCAGACCCCGCAGGCGTTTCGCTTTGCCGAGATCCTGACCGCCCATCGCCAAAGCGCCGGGCTGGCCCTGACCGATGATGCTGCGGTGGCAGAACGCGCGGGACTGGCCGTGAAGCTGGTGCCCGGCACCGAGGAGAATTTCAAGGTGACCGAACCCGACGACTTTGCCCGCGCCGAACGCCATCTGATGCAGCAGTTGGGCGACATCCGCACCGGCCAGGGGTTCGACGTGCATGCCTTCAGCGACGAGCCCGGCCGCAAGCTGACCATCGGCGGACTTGTCATTCCGCATGACAAGGGCCTCGCCGGCCATTCCGATGCCGATGTGGCGCTGCATGCGCTGACCGATGCCATTCTCGGTGCGCTCGGCGATGGCGATATCGGCCAGCATTTCCCGCCGTCTGACGCGCGCTGGAAGAATGCTGACAGCGCTGCCTTCCTGAAACACGCGGTCGAACGGGTGACGCAGCGCCGTGGCATGCTGGCGCATTGTGATGTCACCATCATCTGCGAGGCACCGAAGATCGGGCCGCATCGCGAGGCGATGCGCGCACGTATTTCCGAAATCACCGGCATCGCGCGCGACCGTGTCAGCGTGAAGGCGACGACAACCGAGAAGCTTGGCTTCACCGGACGGCGTGAAGGCATCGCGGCGCAAGCGATTGCGACCGTGCGGTTGCCGTCATGAGCATGCCAAGACTCAGCACATATTCCCTGCCCTTCGTCCTTTGCACCTGGTTCGGCCTCGGCAAGCTGAAGCCGATGCCGGGCAGCTGGGGCTCGGCCGGCGCACTGCCCTTCGCCTGGTTGCTGCAGATGTATGGCGGCTGGTGGGCTGTCGCCGTCGCAGCAGCCATTGTGGCGCTGGTCGCGCTCTGGGCGATCCGCCTGTTCCTGGTGCGCTGGCCCGGCGAAGACCCGGGCGAAGTGGTGATCGACGAAGTGGCCGGCCAGTGGATGACGCTGATCTTCGTGCCGCCTGATCTGATGCTCTACCTGATCGGCTTCATCGTCTTCCGCTTTTTCGACATCACCAAAATCTGGCCGGCCTCATGGGCCGACAACACCCTGAGCGGCGCGCCCGGCGTGCTGATCGACGATCTTTTCGCCGGCCTCTATGGCATGATCACCATGCTGGTCATCGTGCATTTCTTCTGGACCTGATCATGGACGACACCCTGCTCCGCCTCGCCGAAACCCTGCTGCAGCGCTGCCGTGAGGCCAAAGCGATGCTGGCCACGGCGGAATCCTGCACCGGCGGATTGATTGCCGCGACGCTGACCGAAATCGCCGGCTCGTCGGATGTGTTCGAGCGCGGCTTTGTCACTTACTCGAACGAGGCGAAAATCTATTCGCTCGGCATTCCGGCCGAGATCGTCGCCGGTCATGGCGCGGTCTCCGAACCCGTCGCGCGCGCGATGGCGGAAGGCTGTCTGCGCAAGAGCAACGCCGATATCGCCATCGCCTGCACCGGCATCGCCGGCCCCGGCGGTGGCACACCGACCAAGCCGGTCGGACTGGTGCATATCGCGGTGGCCGGGCTTGGCCAGGAAACCATGCATCTGCGCATGACCTATGGCGACATTGGCCGTTCCGCGGTCCGCAAAGCCACGGTGGAAGACGCGCTCAACTTGGCCGGCGAAATGCTGGCGCAGATGATCGCGAGCCAGGACTAAAGGTCGGCCAGCCGCTTCACTTCGCCTGAAGCGGCAATCGTGCCATCGCGCACGAAACGCTCGTGGTTCTGGTCGATGTCATCCAGCCGGTAGAGATAGTTCACCATCAGGCCGGCCGACTGCTTCAGGCCGTTGCGCGAACGGTCGCCCATCCAGTTCAGGCGATGCACCTGCGAGCCGTTGCTGAGATGGAAGCGCGCCACCGGATCGAGCGGCTTGTTCTTCTTGTCGGTACTGAGCAGGTAGCGCGCACCCAGCCGCAGCAGAACAGGCTTCAGCGCCTCGGACAACGCGGCATTGTCGGTCCAGGCATGATCCTTCAGCAGGGTCGGCAGCATGCCCTTGGCGAAACGCTGGCCCAGCGCATGGCTCAGCTCCTCGCGGCTGCGCGCATCGACCAGATCGGGCGCGCCTTCGGTTACGGTCTCTTCCAGCCATTTGCGGAAGCCCGGGATCGGCGACAGCGTCGAGAACTGCTTCAGATTCGGCAGGTCGCGGCTGAGATCATCCACCACGCGCTTGATCAGGAAGTTGCCAAACGAAATGCCGCGCAGGCCGGTCTGCGTATTCGAGATCGAATAGAAGATCGCCGTATCGGCGTCCTTCGGGTCGATCACCGGCTGCGCCTGATCGAGCAAAGCCTGCACATTGCCGGCGATCCCTTTCACCAGCGCGACCTCGACGAAGATCAGCGGCTCGAGCGGCATGCGCGGATGGAAGAAAGCGTAGCAGCGCCGGTCAGCATCCAGCCGGTTGCGCAGATCGTCCCAGCTTTCGATCGCATGCACGGCTTCGTAGGCGATCAGCTTTTCCAGCAGGGCTGCCGGGCTGTTCCACGAGATGCGCTGCAGTTCGAGGAAGCCGACATCGAACCAACCGACGAGAAGATCTTCCAGATCAGCCTCGACGATCCCGAGTTCGGGCGCTTCCTTGCGGAAACGCAGCGCATCGGCGCGCATGTCGACCAGGAATTTCACGCCCTGCGGCAGCGCCGTAAACTGCGTCAGCAATCTTTGGCGCGGCGGGGTCAGCGCCGCACGCAACGCGCGTTGCGCCTTATGCCTTGCAGCGGGCTCGGCCGCGCGCTGCACATCGGCGATGGCTTTATCCAGCGCCACTTCATCGGCCGCGAAACCGTTGGCCAGCACCTGCAGGAAAGCCTTCTTGCCGCCATCATCAAAGCCCAGATAGAGCCGGCCGAGCGCGGCGGCCCGGGCACGGGCCGACACCTCACCGCCGCGGGCTTCCAGACATTCCGTGAAGAGTGCGCGCAGCCGCTCGGCGTCTTTCGCATCGGTCAGGCCGTCGCGGGCCAGCTGGGCGGTTTCGTCGCCGCCGGCAATGCCGCGCCAGGCGCCAACCAGGCTGCGCAGGCCGCGCTCCAGCAAGGTGCCGGAAATCGAGATATTGGGAAGCGTAGGCAAGGCCACCATACTGAACTCCTTCAAGGGCTCAGCAGTAACGCCCGAGCCGGGTCAGAGTGCCGTGATCGTAGCACCGGGCGGCAGGGATAATCCATTCTCGCCGTAAAGCTGCTTCGCCCGTGTCTCGAAGGCGCCGACCATGCGTTTGACGGCTTCGTTAAACAGCAGCTCGATGGTTTTCTGCAGCAATTTTGAGCGGAATTCGAAATCGACATAAAAGTCGATCTCGCAGCCATCGGGATGCGGCAGGAAGATCCAGTGGTTCTTCAGGTATTTGAACGGCCCCTCGGTATATTCCACGTCGATCCGCTTGCCCGCGGGATCGAGCGTCACCCGGCTGGTGAAACGCTCGCGGAACACCTTGAAGCCGATGATCAGGTCGGCCACCACGACAGTTTCGTTACGCTCGCGGATACGGGCGCCGACGCACCAGGGCAGGAATTTCGGGTAATGCTCGATGCCGGCGACCAGCGCATACAACTGGTCGGGCCGGTAGGGCAGGATGCGCTTTTCGGCGTGGGTCGACACTGAAGCTTAGGCCGTCCTGGCAGCGAACTTTGCTTCGCGAGCAGCACGCAGGCGGGCGAAATCGTCGCCGGCATGATGCGACGAGCGCGTCAGCGGCGAGGCCGACACCGTCAGGAAGCCCTTCGAGGTCGCAATCGTCGTATAGGCAGCGAATTCGTCGGGCGTGACGAAATGCTTCACCTCGGCATGCTTGCGGGTCGGCTGCAGATACTGGCCGATGGTGATGAAATCGACATCGGCGGCGCGCATGTCGTCCATCACCTGCATGATCTCAATCTTCTCTTCACCCAGACCGACCATGAGGCCCGACTTGGTGAACATCATCGGATCGAGTTCCTTCACCTTGGCCAGCAATTGCAGCGAGGCGAAATAGCGCGCGCCCGGCCGGATGGTCGGATAGAGGCGCGGCACGGTCTCGAGATTGTGGTTGTAGACATCCGGACGCGCCGCCACGACCGCCTCGATGGCGCCGGGCTTGCGGATGAAGTCGGGCGTCAGGATTTCGATCGTGGTGGTCGGCGAGGATTTGCGGATCGCCTCGATGGTCTTCACGAACTGCGAGGCGCCGCCATCGGGCAGGTCGTCGCGGTCCACCGAGGTGATCACGACATGATGCAGGCCCAGCTTGCCGACGGCTTCAGCCACATGCTCAGGCTCATGCGCGTCCACACCCTCCGGCTTGCCGGTGGCGACATTGCAAAACGCGCAGGCCCGGGTGCAGACCGCGCCGAGGATCATCACCGTGGCATGCTTCTGCTTCCAGCATTCGCCCAGATTCGGGCAGGCCGCTTCCTCGCAGACGGTGTTGAGATTGAGTTCGCGCATCAGCCGGCGCGTCTCGGCCACTTCCGGGGAGGTCGGCGCCTTCACCCGGATCCAGTCCGGCTTGCGCAGCATCGGCGTGTCGGGCTTGTGGGCCTTCTCGGGATGGCGGACCGGGATGGGGTGAACGTTGATGGCCACGACTGAAACCTTCTACCTACCTCTGGGACTGAGATAGTGCCGGGCAGTATACAGAAAAGCCCCCCTCTTGGCACCTATTGGCCTGGCACCTGTCGCCAAATCCTAGAAATTCAGCGCCTTGCCGTAAGCGTCCAGCACCGATTCATGCATCATTTCGCTCAAGGTCGGATGCGGGAAGATGGCATGCATCAGCTCGGCTTCCGTGGTCTCCAGGGTCTTGGCAATCCCGAAGCCCTGGATCAGCTCGGTCACTTCGGCGCCGATCATATGGGCACCCAGCAGCTCGCCGGTCTTCTTGTCGAATACCGTCTTGACCAGGCCTTCCGGCTCGCCCAGCGCAATGGCCTTGCCGTTGGCCAGGAAGGGATAGCGGCCAACGCGCACCTCGTAGCCCTTGGCCTTGGCGGCGGCTTCCGTCAGGCCGACGCTCGCCACCTGCGGCGTGCAGTAAGTGCAGCCCGGGATGTTGGAGACGTTGAGCGGATGGACATCCTTCTCGCCGGCGATCTTCTCGACGCAGATCACGCCTTCATGGCCGGCCTTGTGGGCCAGCCAGGGCGGACCGGTCAGGTCGCCGATGGCATAGATGCCGGGCTCGGCGGTGCGGCTGTATTCGTCCGTCACCACATGGGTCTTCTCGACCTTCACCTTGGTGGACTCCAGCCCGATATTCTCGACATTGCCGACGATGCCGACCGCGAGGATCACGCGCTCGACAGTGATCTCGGATTCCTTACCGGCCTTGTCCTTCAGCACGGCGGTGACGGTGTCGATGCCCTTCTTGAGCGCCGTGACCGTGGTGCCGAGATGGATCTTCATGCCCTGCTTCTCGAAGGCTTTCTTGGCCAGCCCCGAGATTTCCTCGTCTTCCACCGGCAGCACGCGGTCCATCACCTCAACAACCGTGACGTCCGCGCCGAGCTGGCGGTAGAAGCTGGCAAACTCGATGCCGATGGCGCCCGAGCCGATCACCAGCAGGCTCTTGGGCAAGGCCGGCGGTACCATGGCTTCCTTGTAGGTCCAGACCAGCTTGCCATCGGGCTCCAGGCCGGGCAGCGAACGGGCGCGCGCACCGGTGGCGAGGATGATGTGCTTGGCGGTCAGGTCGGCGACCGGCTTGTCGTCCTTGGTGACCTTGACCTTGCCCGCGCCGTTCAGCATGCCATGGCCGTCGAAGACCGTGACCTTGTTCTTCTTCATCAGGTGCTTCACGCCGCCCGAGAGCTGCGCCGCCACCTTGCGCGACCGCTCGACCACCTTCTGGGTGTTGATCGTGACCTTGCCTTCGACGGCAAAGCCAAAAGCCTCGGCATGTTTGATATTGGAATAGATCTCGGCCGAGCGCAGCAAAGCTTTTGTCGGGATGCAGCCCCAGTTCAGGCAGATGCCGCCGAGATGCTCGCGCTCAATAATGGCAGTCTTCATGCCGAGCTGGCTGGCGCGGATCGCCGTGGTGTAGCCGCCCGGGCCGCTGCCGATGACGATCAGGTCGAAACTGGTATCCGCCATGTGAGTCTCCTTAAACCGACCGCGTAATGCCGCCGTCGACGCGGATATTCTGACCGGTGATGTAGCTCGCCTGCTCCGACAGCAGGAAGGCGACGGTGTCGCTGATCTCCCGCACGGTGCCGTAGCGTTTCATGGGGATGCGCGCGACGCGCTCATCCTTGGCCGGCAGGCTGTCGATGAAGCCGGGCAGCACGTTGTTCATGCGGATGCCCTGCGATGCATACTGGTCGGCATAGACCTTGGAAAATGCCGCGACCGCAGCCCGCACCGGGCCGGAAATCGGGAAATCGGCTTCCGGCTCGAAGGTGGCGTAAGTGAGAAGATTCACGAACGCGCCGCCGGTCTTCTGCTGCAGCATCACCGGCGTCACCAGCCGCACCATGCGGATCACCGCCAGATGCACCAGCTCGAAACCGGTGGTCCAGGCCGCGTCATCCAGCTCCAGCAGCTTGCCCTTGGGCGGATGACCGGTGTTGTTCACCACGGCATCGATGCGGCCATAGGTGTCGAGCGTGAGATCGACCAGCGCCTTGATGTCGTCGGCCTTGGCATTCGAGCCCGCCGTGCCGACGCCGCCGAGACTTTCGGCCAGAGTCTTCGCGGCACCCGAGGGCGACATCGCCGCGACTTTATAGCCGTCGGCGGCAAGCTTCTTCAGGATGCCGGCGCCCATGCCCTTGCCGGCGCCCGTGACGATGGCAACTTTCGCTTGATCAGCAGTACCGCTTGCCATTTATTTCTTCTTCTTTCCTGCGGACTTGCCCTTACTCTTTATGAGAGCCGCCTTCACACGCTTCAGCTCTTTCTTTCGATGATCAAATATCGCCTCCAACGCATCTTCATACAGGTTCAATACATTAAAGACGATATCTCTAGAAATCGGGCCCTCGTCGTGACTTCCCAAATTCCCAACCATCTTTATTGCCATTAATGATTGGGAAATCTCAGCATCTTTTGCAGCATATGCAACGATACGCTGGTGCAGCGTCAGGTTTTCGATTTTACCTGATGCCGTCTTTCTTCTGCGAGGTACTTTCAAATGATCTAAGAGAGCCTCCATACTGATTCTAATTTTATTTACGCACGAGGCTAAATCCGACCAAAACAGACGAAATGCTGTTTTTAAGCATTCCTGCACTTCTTCGGGGCAGTTCTCAGGTATTGGGATAAGCCGAGGCGCCGGGTAAAAATCTTGCGGCTTTAAAACAGACGCATAAACCCAGCCATATTCCTCGTCGAGTTCTTCTTCTGCATCCACGATGCCTGACGCAACGACAGATTCACCGCACGCAGACTCTGCGCATTGCATAAAAGCAGTGAATCTTTCCGTTCTCCAATCCGGCTCCCATGCATCTTCTTCTTTCAGCTTAACCGAGTAGCCAGCCTCAAGAGTCCAGAATTTCCCTTTTACCAGACTTATGCGCCCTTTACTGCATGAGGGGCAGGGAAGGCTCGGAAATGCTTCTTGTCCGAATCTCTCAGGAAAATCAGCTTCGCTAATAGGCATATCGCCTCACAGCAGCATGGTGAGCGGGTCGTCGATGAAGCCCTTGAAGGCCTGCAGGAACTGCGCGCCCACCGCACCGTCCACGGCGCGGTGATCGACCGAGAGTGTGCAGGTCATGATCGTGGCCGGCACGATCTGGCCGTTCTTCACGATGGGTCGCTGTTCGCCGGCACCGATGGCGAGGATGCAGCCCTGCGGCGGATTGATCACCGCCTCGAACTGCTTGATGCCGAACATGCCCAGATTCGAGATCGAGAAGGTGCCGCCCTGGTATTCCTCGGGCTTCAGCTTGCCATCCCGCGCCCGCGCCGCGAGATCTTTCATCTCGCTGGCAATCTGCGTCAGACCCTTGCCTTCCGCCGCCTTGATGATCGGCGTGATCAGGCCGTTGGGCGTCGCCACCGCAACCGAGATATCGGCATGTTCGTAATACATCATGCCGCTGTCGTCGTAAGACGCATTGGCGGTCGGCACCTTCTTGAGCGCCAGCGCCACGGCGCGAATGACGAAGTCGTTCACGCTGATCTTGGCATCGGTCTTGTCGTTGAGCCGCTTGCGTAAGCTGAGCAGTTCGTCGATCTCGGTGTCGATGGTGAGATAGAAATGCGGCACCGTCTGCTTGGACTCGGTCAGGCGGCGCGCGATGGTCCTGCGCATGCCTGAGAGGGGCTCGAGCTTGTAGGGCATCTTGAGCAGGTCGGCGAGCTGGCGCGCGCCGGGGCCGGAGGCGACAGGCGCGGCGGCCTTGCCAGCCGCAGCCGCCGGAGCGGCAGCCGCACCTGCCTTCGCTCCTTGGGGCGCCTTCTCCACGTCGGCCTTGACGATGCGGCCATGCGGGCCGCTGCCCTGCACCGCCTTCAGGTCGATACCAGCCTGTTGCGCCATGCGGCGGGCCAGCGGCGAGGCGAAGACGCGCCCATCGCTACTGGCACCGCTTTTCATTGCAGGCGCAGCAGCCGGCTTGGGAGCCTCAGCCTTCTTCTCTTCGGCTTTCGGAGCCTCAGCTTTGGGAGCTTCCGCCTTCTTCGGCGCAGCCTTGGCGTCGGAGGCGCTTTCGCCCTCTTCCAGCAGCACGGCGATCGGCGTGTTCACGGCAACGCCCTCGGCACCCTCGGCGACCAGAATCTTGCCGATCTTGCCTTCGTCGACGGCTTCGAATTCCATCGTCGCCTTGTCGGTCTCGATCTCGGCAATAATATCGCCGGCCTTGACCTCGTCGCCTTCCTTCTTGTGCCACTTCGCCAGCTTGCCCTCGGTCATCGTGGGCGAGAGGGCCGGCATCAGGATATCGATCGGCATCCTTCGGTCCTCCCTTACTTGCGGTAGCAGACGGCTTTCGCCGCCGCGACGATTTCAGGCACAGTCACTAGCGCCAGCTTTTCCAGATTGGCGGCATAGGGCATCGGCACATCCTTGCCATGCACGCGCACCACCGGCGCATCGAGCTGGTCGAAGGCCTTTTCCATGATCACGGCGGCGATCTCGGCGCCGATGCCGGATTGCGGGAAGCCCTCTTCCACCGTGACGATGCGGTTGGTCTTGGTCACCGATTTGATGATGGTCTCGTGATCCATCGGGCGGATGGTGCGCAGATCGATCACCTCCGCGTCGATGCCCTCTTCCGCCAGCTTCTCGGCGGCGGCCAGCGCATGGCCGACCGCAATCGAATACCCGACGAGGGTCACATCCTTGCCTTCGCGGGCGATACGCGCCTTGCCGATCGGCACGACATAATCATCCAGCTTCGGCACTTCGAAGCTGCGGCCGTAGAGGATTTCGTTTTCCAGGAAGATGACCGGATTGGGATCGCGGATCGCCGCCTTGATCAGGCCCTTGAAGTCGGCCGCAGAATACGGCGCCACCACCTTGAGGCCCGGGATATGCGAATACCAGGCGGCATAGCACTGACTGTGCTGCGCGCCGACGCGGGCCGCAGCACCGTTCGGGCCGCGGAACACAATCGGGCTGCCCATCTGGCCGCCCGACATATACAGCGTCTTGGCGGCCGAATTGACGATCTGGTCGATGGCCTGCATCGAGAAGTTAAACGTCATGAATTCGATGATCGGGCGCAGACCGCCAAAGGCCGCGCCGACGCCGAGGCCGGCAAAACCCTGCTCGGTGATCGGCGTGTCGATCACGCGGTCGGGGCCGAATTCATCGAGCATGCCCTGGCTGATCTTGTAGGCGCCCTGATACTGGCCGACTTCCTCGCCCATCAGGAACACCTTGGGGTCGCGACGCATCTCTTCCGACATGCCTTCGCGGATCGCCTCGCGCACCGTCATGGAGACGAACTGCGTGCCTTCGGGGATGGCAGGGTCTTTCAATTCCGGCGCGGGTGTTTTCGCCGCCGTCACGGCAGACTCGACAGCCTTGTCTTCTTTCGGCGCAGCCTCAGCCTTCGGCGCTTCCGCCTTCTTGGCGGGCGCCGCGCCCGGTTTCTCGTCTTCGCCACGCAGCGACGCAATCGGCGTATTCACCGCGACACCTTCGGTGCCTTCGGCGACCAGGATCTTCTCCAGCACGCCTTCATCGACGGCTTCGAATTCCATCGTCGCCTTGTCGGTCTCGATCTCGGCGATGATATCGCCGGCCTTGACCTCGTCGCCTTCGCGCTTGTGCCATTTGGCCAGCTTGCCCTCGGTCATCGTGGGCGACAGGGCTGGCATCAGGATTTCAATCGACATCGTTTTCTCTCCCGGCCTTAAGCTTCGACGTAGACGTCAGTCCAGAGTTCCGACGGATCGGGCTCTGGGCTTTCCTGCGCGAAGTCGGCGGCCTGCTGGACGATGTCCTTGACCTCCTTGTCGATGGCTTTCAGCGCGTCTTCATCCACCATCTTGTTGCCGAGCAGCAGCGCGCGCACCTGATCGATCGGATCATGCTCGGCGCGCATCTTGGTCACTTCATCCTTGCTGCGGTATTTCGCCGGATCGGACATCGAATGGCCGCGATAGCGATAGGTCATCATTTCGAGGATCACCGGCCCCTTGCCGGCGCGGCAATGTGCGACCGCTTCTTCGCCGGCTTCCTTCACCGCGACGACGCTCATGCCATCGACCTGGCGGCCCTGGATGCCGAAGCTCTCGCCGCGCTTGTACAACGCCGGCTGCGCCGAGGCGCGGGCAACAGACGTGCCCATGGCATACTGGTTGTTCTCGATCACATAGATGACCGGCAGCTTCCACAGCTCGGCCATATTGAAACTCTCGTAGACCTGGCCCTGGTTGGCCGAGCCGTCGCCGAAATAGCAGAAGGTCACATTGTCGGTCTTGTTGTAGCGCTGGGCGAAGGCCAAGCCGGTACCGAGCGGCACCTGCGCGCCGACGATGCCGTGGCCGCCGTAGAAATGCTTCTCGCGGCTGAACATATGCATCGAGCCGCCCTTGCCCTTGGAATAACCGCCGGCGCGGCCGGTCAGTTCGGCCATCACGCCTTTAGAGTCCATGCCGGTCGCCAGCATATGGCCGTGGTCGCGATACGAGGTGATGACGGCGTCGCCGAGCTTGGCGCAGGCCTGCAGGCCGACGACGACCGCTTCCTGGCCGATATAGAGATGGCAGAAACCGCCGATCAGGCCCATGCCATAAAGCTGGCCGGCCTTCTCCTCGAAGCGGCGGATCAGCAGCATGTCGCGGTAATACTGGAGCAGTTCCTTGGCCGGCGGCAGTTTGCCACCCTTGGCCGTGTCCGCGGCTTTGCCCGGTTTCGCCATCGTTTCTCTCCCACTGACCTTACGTCATTTGACACCAGCTAACACCGTCAGGCGTCAAATGGCGAGCGGAAGAGTATTGCTAACGTTAGTTAAAACAAGGGTTTTCGGGCTGTTAACTGAATTTCGGTTAATCGACGAAATTCCGTTGCGGGGAACCGCCCATTCAACGCCCGAGTATTACCCGCTCGCCCGGCTTGATCAGGCCCAGGACCTTTTTGCCCTGCTCATCCAGCATATCGGCATCCAGGCCGCTGGCGCGCAGCAGGTCGACGCGACGCTCCAGGGTCCTACGCTCGGCGGTCACCTCGGTCAGCGCGACCTTGGTGTCCTGGATCTGCAGGGTCAGCCGGGTATAGGCGTTGATGCCGTGCTCGCCTTCCATTGCGTGGTAGGCGAAGTAGCCGATGGCGGCGAAGCAGATCACCGGCACAATGGCGGCAAGCGAATGACGGCGGATTTCACGGACAGCACTCATGGTGATTCGTAAAGAATCACAGCCGAGTCGCCGGGTCAAACCTTTTCCGAGTCGGTCGCAAGATTCTCACAGGCGAGTCAAAGGATTAGGGCGAATACCGCCCAGCCGGGGCGAAGCACGCTTTGCGAAGCGCCCCAGCCCGGATATGCTCCGGTTATGCGCAAATCACGAGTGATCCGTCTCGCCCTCCTTGGCACTGTCGGCCTTGTCGGCCTGGCCGGCTGCGACAACAACGACCCTCTCGCCGGCCATGATGTGCTGCGCGACCAGAAGGAATGCGCGAGCAGGCCCGATGCGGATGCCTGCCGCACCGCGCTGGCCGATGCCCGGGCCCAGCATGTGCAGACCGCCCCGCGCTTCACCAGCCGCGAGCAATGCGAGGCCGAGTTCGGTGTCAGCAACTGCGGCACGCCCAGCCAGGTCCTGTCCGGCAATGACGCCTTCTCGTCGGCCGCGCTGGCGGGCGATCCCAACAGCCCGACGGCACAGCCGGGGCCGCAGCCGATGCAGCCGCAGGCGCAGTCCTCCTCGGGTGGCATCTTCATGCCGATGCTGATGGGCTACATGATGGGCCGCACGCTGGGTGGCGGACTCGGCGCCCAGCCGCTCTATCGCGACCCGAGCAACACCGCCTATTCCGGCGGACGCCCGCTGGGCCAGCTCAGCGCCAACCGCTTCCCCGATGCGCCCAAGGCCTCACCGCTGGCCGTCTCGCGCGGCGGCTTCGGCCGCACCGGCAGCGCCATCACATCCTCGGCCGGCTCGTAAGCGGCATGGAGCGCTCATCATGGAGCGGCTGACCATCGAGCCGCGCCCTGACTGGCGCGAGCGCGCCGAAAAAATCGGCTTCGAATTCCATACCATCAACGGCGAGCCCTACTGGTGCGAGGACGCCGCCTACAGCTTCACGACGGCCGAGATCGATATGATCGACGACGCGGCGCAGCGGCTGGAGGATATGTGCCTCGAACTGGTCGACGACATTATCGCAAACGGCGATTACGGCGCCTTCGGCCTGACGGAGACCGCCTGCAGCCTGATCGAGCAGAGCTGGCAGCGGCAGGATAAAAACCTGTATGGCCGCTTCGATTTCGCCTGGTGCGGTGGGCAGCCGCCGAAGCTGCTGGAATACAATGCCGATACGCCGACGGCACTGTTCGAAGCCAGCGTGGTGCAATGGGAATGGCTCAACAGCTACCGCAAGGACAGCGACCAGTTTAACGGCATCCACGAGACGCTGATCGACGCCTGGAAGAATTTCGGCCTCTGGGGCCATCGCCTGCATTTCACCTGCGTACGCGATCATGCCGAGGATCTCGGCACCACGGAATATCTGCGCGATACCGCCGTGCAGGCCGGGCTGGATACCGAGCGGCTGTTCATCGACGAGATCGGCTGGAATGGCGCACGCTTCGTCGACCAGGCTGCCAAACCGATCACCACCCTGTTCAAGCTCTATCCCTGGGAATGGCTGCTGCAGGAAGATTTCGCCGCCCATATCCAGCCGAGCGGCGTGAAGCTGATCGAGCCGGCCTGGAAGATGCTGCTGTCCACCAAGGCGATCCTGCCGCTGCTGTGGCAGCGCTACCCAGACCATGAAAACCTGTTGCCGGCCAGTTTCGATGCTGCCGCGATCCACGGCGCGAAAATCGCCAAACCCTTCTGGGGCCGCGAGGGCAGCGGCATCACGCAGTATGCCGCCGACGGCAGCATCGCGGATCAGACCGCGCCCGGCGGCGACCCGGCGCCCGACCGCCTGGTCTACCAGCAGGCGGTGGCGATGCCGGAGTTCGACGGATTCTATCCGGTGCTGGGCGTCTGGGTGATTGCCTCGCGCGCCTGTGGCCTGGGGATTCGTGAGGATCGCAGCGCCATCACCCGCAATACCAGCCGTTTTGTGCCACACCTTTTCGAGTGACCGCCATGGACATCAGCCGCTACCTGATTACCCTGCCCTATTTCGCGCTCTATTTCGCCAGCGCCATCATCCTGCTGGCCATCTTTGTCACGATCTACACCCTGCTGACGCCGCAGCATGAATGGACGCTGATCCGCAACGGCAACACGGCGGCCAGCCTGTCGCTCGGCGGCGCACTGCTCGGCTTCGTGCTGCCGCTGGGCAGCGTGATCGTCAACTCGCTCAGCCTGGTCGACATGCTGGTCTGGGGCGGCGTCGCCCTGATCGTGCAGCTTCTGGTCTTCAGCATGTTGCGCCTGCTGCTGCCGCAACTGCCGGCACGCATCACCAATAACGAGACGGCAGCCGGTGGCATTTCGGCGGCGTTTTCCCTGGGCATCGGCGTGCTGAATGCCGCCTGCATGACTTACTGATTCAGGAACCTCCCGGCACTTCAACAGACGCGGTTGGACTCAATCGTCGCCTCGCGCGCCTGCGGGTTGAGCGTCCATGAACATGGGATCAATGCCGCACATTTTCGTGCCGCATCTGTTTGAGTGAAATCCATTGCCACCCATGCGACCCATCGGCTAGGACTGCATGCATGGGAAATGTCATGAATCGCCGTGCAGCCTGGCTGGCCATCATGCTGATTGCTATCGTAGTCAGCGGTTGCGCGGCTCGAGACCCAAACAAGGTCGCCGCGGACACCCAGTTCACCAAGGGCGCGCGAGATTCGATCCTCGTTCTCGGCGTGAAATCAACCGAGCCCGAAACCGTTCTTGGCATAAAGGCAGGCTATGTTCCGCTCGTCCTCGTCTGGGGCAGAGTGGATCCGGCAACCAAGGCCGCGTCGCAATCGAATGTCTTCAAGATTAATACGACCCAGACCCTTCTCGGTATCGAAGGTGGCGGCACCGGGGAAACGACATACCACGTTCTGCGCATTCCGCCGGGCACCTACGCGTTAAGCCAGATCCATACCATCGTCGCCGGCTACAACATTATCATCGGCCACCATACAAAGATCGGGACGAGCACGCATATGACGCTGGCGGGCGGCGCGCCCTTCTTCTCCATCAAGCCAGGCGAGGTGCGCTATCTGGGCGACCTGCATGTGGATGCCAGCAAGGCCCCGGCGAAACTGGTCAGGCTGGCGCGCAACGATCAGCCCGCCAAGGCAGAACTGGCCAGATATCCCGGCATTCAGGTCCGGCCGTTCTTCCAGGCACCGTCCGTTCTTCCGGAATCGGGCGAGCCTGCTACTGCCATGCCTGTATCGCAGTAGTGATTTAAAAGAGAATTTTTGACGATTGATGTCCTGTCGACGCTACCGGCACTTCACCAGGCGGCGGTCGGACTCGATCGTCTCATCGAAAGCCACAAGGCGCGTCGGCGAATAGTCGATCAGGATCAGCGCCAGTTCGCGATCCGGCTCCTGCTCGTCGAGCAGGATGATGCGGTCGCGGCCGGTGCGGTATTTGCCATTGCGCGGCTGCGCCTCGTCCAGCGTCGAACTGAAGCTGCCATCCGCCTCGAAGCTGATGACTTCGGTCTCGCAGCGGCTCTGGCTGACCGCCCATTTGCCCGCCACGGAAATAGACTGCGCAGATGCAGACTGCGCCGCCGCGCCGGCCGAAACCAGCGCGACGGCGAGTGCGATGATGATTACCCCCCGGCTCATCATCGGCTGTCTGCTTAGCGGCCCTTCAGGGCGCTGAGGCCCGGATACTTCGCGGCGACATCGAGCTGCTGCTCGATGCGGATCAGCTGGTTGTACTTGGCCATGCGGTCCGAGCGCGCCAGCGAGCCGGTCTTGATCTGGCCGCAATTGGTGGCCACGGCAAGGTCGGCAATCGTGTTGTCTTCGGTTTCGCCCGAGCGATGCGACATCACGGCGCGATAGCCGTTCTTGTGCGCCAGTTCGACGGCTTCCAGCGTCTCCGACAGCGTGCCGATCTGGTTGACCTTCACCAGGATCGCATTGCCGACACCCTGCTTGATGCCATCGGCGAGGCGCTTCGGGTTGGTGACGAACAGATCGTCGCCGACCAGCTGGCATTTGGCGCCGATCACGTCGGTCAGTTCCTTCCAGCCCGTCCAGTCGTCCTCGGCCATGCCGTCTTCGATGGAGACGATCGGATAGTCGCCGACCAGCTTGGCCCAGTATTTCGCCATGTCGCTCGGCGACAGCTTCAGGTTCTCGCCATCGAGGTGATACTGGCCGTCCTTGAAGAATTCGGTGCTGGCGGCATCGAGCGCGATCATCACATCCTTGCCGGCCTTGTAGCCGGCCGCTTCGATGGCCTGCATGATGAAGTCGAGCGCGCCGCGCGTGCTGGGCAGGTTCGGCGCGAAGCCGCCCTCGTCGCCCACATTGGTATTGTGGCCGGCATCCTTCAGCTTCTTCTTCAGCGTATGGAACACCTCGGCGCCCACGCGCACGGCATCGGCGATGCTCGGCGCCGCCACCGGCATGATCATGAATTCCTGCACATCGATCGGATTGTCGGCATGGGCGCCGCCATTGATGATGTTCATCATCGGTACCGGCAGCACATGCGCGGCCGCGCCGCCCACGTAACGGTACAGCGGCAGGTCAGCCTCCTGGGCGGCGGCCTTGGCGACGGCCATGCTCACACCCAGGATCGCATTCGCGCCGAGGCGTGCCTTGTTCGGCGTGCCGTCGAGGTCGATCATGGTGCGGTCGATCTTGAGCTGGTCGCTGGCCTCGAAGCCGGCGATGGCATCGAAGATTTCGACATTGCAGGCATCGACCGCCTTGAGCACGCCCTTGCCGAGATAGCGCTTCTTGTCGCCGTCGCGCAGTTCGACGGCTTCATGCGCGCCGGTCGAGGCGCCCGAGGGCACGGCGGCGCGGCCCATGGCGCCGCTCTCCAGCACGACATCCACTTCCACGGTGGGATTGCCACGGCTGTCGAGAATTTCGCGCGCCACGATATCGGTAATGCCGCTCATATCCGGGGGTCCTCTTAAGCTGAAAACGGGCAGAAAAGATGGGCCAAAGGGATAGCCCGCCGGGGGGCTGCGGGCAAGGCCCGATGGGTGTCCGGACGGTGGCAAGATGGGGATAAATGGCGGGGTTACTGAGGCCGCGTGCGATTGATCCGGTCCTGACGGCCTGCATTGCTGCCCGCCCCCGTATAGGCGCGCAGGCGACACGGACGGCTGGACGCTTCGGCCGCGGCAAGAACCGGCTCGAAATCGCTGACGATCCTGCCCAGCATCCGCTCCCGATACCGGGCGCCCTCGGCACGCCTGGCCGCATCCCATTTTTCGGAACGCTCCTGCAGCAGCGTTGCACTGCCCGATGCCATCTCATCGAAATGCCGCCGCGCCTCGACCAGCCTGCCGCTTTGAATGTAGTTCAGCATCAGCTCGGTCCGGTTCGACAGGAATTCTTCCACGCTGTGACGTTCCTCGCGGTTGGCGATTTTCTCCAGCCTCCAGGCGATCCTGACATCGTAATATCCGGGGTGGGCACTGCAGGCCTCTACATACCGACCGTTCTCGCGTCGCAGAACGACGGGAATGAGCGGGCCGCACTGGCCACAGCCTGCGAAATAGTTGCCCCAGCGATCATCCGAGGCGATCACGGTGAAATGGCCTGGTTCCAGTTCATCGGCCAGGATCGGCCGGCCGTATTCGCGCGGCGTGATTTCGGTCAGCACTGCATCGAGCCGGAATATGTGTTGCGAATAACCCTGGAATCCGGTGCCACCTGACCCGAAATCGACGAACAGCAGCCCGGCGCCCTCGCCATATGGATCGCTTCCGCTCGGCTCGACGATGGAAACGTGTTCCTCATGCTTTTCGACGACCAGCACCGGCTCCAGCTTGTCGCTGTTTCGAACAAGGCGATATATCTGCAACTGTCGCCCATAGGGCGGCGTTTCGGCGTCATACATATTCCAGACAACTGCCAGATAGCCCGGTTCGCCATTGTGCAGGAATATCGCATGCTGCCAGACCTTGGTCCCTTTGGGCTGCTTCTCCAACAGCTGGCTGAGCAGTGTCGCGCTGTCATGTGGCAGCGCACTGGCGGGAAGCCGGTACGGCGACCTGCCGTCGTCGGCGACAGGAACACCAGTTGTTTCGCCGAGATATTGCAGCGCCTGGCGCTTCCGCGTCTGCGCCTCCGCATTGACGCCGAGCAACAGTGCCGCCATGACAGCCAGCGTGATGATGTAGGGCATATACGTCCTGCGATGATCCCTTCGCGATGACCATCAGGATAGCCTATGCTCATGTGAGATGCCGCAGAATTCGATTGCGGCGGGAACGCGCCCCCTCACATGTCATGGTCGGGTTTGACCCGACCATCCACGCCTTCATCCGCCCGTGCAGAAATGACGTGGATGCCCGGCTCAAGGCCGGGCATGACAATTTATAGAATGGCGACGTTACGATACTGCAAGCCCGGCCATGACGGCTTTTGGGGTGGCGCGCACCCCGCCGCCTACACCAGCCGCGCCTAGACGAGCCGCGACTGCTTCAGCGCGGCCTCGATGAAGCTGGCGAAGAGCGGATGCGGCTCAAACGGCTTCGACTTCAGCTCGGGATGATACTGCACGCCGATGAACCACGGGTGGTTCGGCAGCTCCACGATCTCGGGCAGCAGGCCGTCCGGCGACATGCCGGAGAACACCAGGCCGCAGCTTTCCAGCTTCTCGCGATACTTGGTGTTGACCTCGTAGCGATGGCGGTGGCGTTCGGAAATCTTGGTGCTGCCGTAGACTTCCGCCACATGGCTGCCGGGCTTCAGCGCGGCGTCATAGGCGCCGAGACGCATGGTGCCGCCCAGATCGCCGGCGGCCGAGCGCTGCTCCAGCTCGTTGCCGCGCATCCATTCCGTCATCATGCCGACGACCGGCTCATTCGTGGGGCCGAATTCGGTGCTGCTCGCCTTGGGATAACCGCCCTTGCTGCGCGCGTATTCGATCACCGCCATCTGCATGCCGAAGCAGATGCCGAAATACGGCACATTGCGTTCGCGCGCGAAGGTGACGGCGCGGATCTTGCCTTCCGAGCCGCGCTCGCCGAAGCCGCCCGGCACCAGGATGGCATGCACGCCCTCGAGTGCGGCCAGCGCGGTCTCGTCCTTCTCGAAGATCTCTGACTCGATCCATTCGATATCGACGCGCGCATTGTTGGCGATGCCGCCATGCGCCAGCGCCTCGGCCAGCGACTTATAGGCATCCTTCAGGCCGGTATACTTGCCGACGATGGCGACCTTGACGCGGTTTTCCGGCGCCACCACGCGCTGCACGACATTCTTCCAGCGCGACAGGTCCGGCTCCGTGCTGGCATCCAGCCCGAAAGCCTTGAGCACCTGCACATCCAGGCCCGCCTCGTGATAGGACAGCGGCGCGGCATAGATCGTGCTGACGTCTAATGCAGGAATAACAGCTTCTTCACGAACGTTGCAGAACAGCGCCATCTTGCGGCGGTCGCCCTGCGGGATTTCGCGATCCGAGCGGCAGAGCAGGATATCGGGCTGGATACCGATGGAGCGCAGTTCCTTGACCGAATGCTGCGTCGGCTTGGTCTTGATCTCGCCCGAGGCGGCGATATAGGGCACCAGCGTGCAATGGATGTAGATCGCCTGGCCGCGGCCGGCTTCGAGGCCGAACTGGCGGATCGCTTCGAGGAAGGGCAGGCTTTCGATATCGCCCACTGTGCCGCCGACTTCGACCAGCATGAAATCGACGCCGTCGCGGTCGTCGGCGATGAAGTCCTTGATGGCGTCGGTGATATGCGGAATCACCTGCACGGTGCCGCCCAGATAGTCGCCGCGGCGCTCCTTGGCGATCACGGTCTGATAGATACGCCCGGTGGTGATGTTGTCGGTCTTGCGGCCGGGCACCCCGGTGAAACGCTCGTAATGGCCCAGATCGAGATCGGTCTCGGCGCCATCGTCGGTGACGAAGACCTCGCCATGCTGATACGGGCTCATGGTGCCCGGATCGACATTGATATAGGGGTCGAGCTTGCGCAGACGGACCGTGTGGCCGCGCGCCTGCAGCAGCGCGCCGAGCGCCGCCGAAGCCAGACCTTTTCCAAGCGAGGAGACCACGCCGCCGGTGATGAAAATATACCGCGTCATGGGAGCCCTGTTTAACCGATCCATCTGGCACACAAAAGGGTTCGTCCGCGCCGACTCGCGCGATTTCACAAACTCGGAAACTTTAGTTTTAAATCAGGCGATTACGGCAGGCTTACTGCGACAGCGGAACGGCAGGCTTGGCCGGTTCGGCCGGTGCGCCCGGTGTCGCGGTCGGCGCCGAATCGAGAATCGAGGTCGGCCGCGAGTGCCCGCCGGCGAGAATCGCCAGGGTGATGCTCGAGATGATGAACAGAGTCGCCAGAATCGCCGTGGTGCGGGTCAGCAGGTTGGCCGAGCCGCGCGCGGTCATGAAACCGCCACCGCCGCCACCGCCCATACCGAGCGCGCCGCCTTCCGAACGCTGCACCAGGATGACGCCGATCAGCGCCAGCGCCAGCAGGATATGCACCACCAGAAGGAAGGTCATCATGGTCTTGGAATCTCCGTAAGTCCGGGGGCTTTTACACTGTGCCGGGAGATAGGGAAAGGGCCTGCCGCGGCGAAGTCCGCAGGTTGTGGGCCGGGCTTGACTTTTCAAGAATGTTCGCTTATTGTTCTAGACCCATTTCCGCCCGCTGGACAGCGCCCTACGGCAGCGGCGCGATGAATACGGATTCGCCCGATGAGGCGCGATCCCCCCACACATAGACGTGGATGGCCGGGACGAGCCCGGCCATGACAGCTTGAAGAGACTCTCCCACCCGTCATCCTCGGGCCACCGGGTCCGACCGAAGGTCGGCCCGGCGGTAAACTTCACGCCCCGAGGATCCATTGCCCCCTCGGCCCGGTCATGACCTGGCAGAACTGTCGGATGGACCCTCGGGGCAAGCCCGAGGGTGACGGTTTGTGGGGGGTCGATAAGCGGGCTATACGCCGAAATAAGCGTCGAATAAGGGTCAAATAAGCAAAAATAAGGTGGCTATAAGCAGGAATTAAGAGCGGAATAAGCCGCTACAAAAGCCCCTTAAGACAGCATAAAAGACTGAAATAACTGACTATTCCCGGCCGAGCGGGTCGTCGTAGCGGTGTGAGCAGCCCCAGGGATCGGTCACGGTCCAGCTGCCATCCGCGTTCGGCTCGGCATAGCCCGGCCCGACCGGCACCTTCCCATGGCCGCCGGGGATGTCGAGGATGTAGGTCGGCTGCAGCAGGCCGGAGGTATGCCCGCGCAGGCGGCGCATCAGCATCTGGCCTTCCTCCAGCGACAGGCGGAAATGGCTGGTGCCCTTGGCCAGGTCGCCGTGGTGCAGGTAATGCGGCTTGATCCGGTTGGCGACCATGGCGCGGAACAGGTCGGTCAGCGCCGCCGGACTGTCATTGATGCCTTTCAGCAGCACCGACTGCCCCAGCATCGGCACGCCGGCCTCGACCAGCCGGCGGATCGCAGCGATAGAGTCCGGCACGAATTCGCGCGCATGGTTGGCATGCAGCAGCAGCCACACGGCCTTGTCGCTGCTCTTCAGCGCGTCGATCATCGCGTCATTGATCTTGGCCGGATCAACCACCGGCACGCGGCTGTGAATGCGGATGACGCCGAGATGCGGGATCGCGTTCAGCCTGGCGATCACCTCTTTCAGGCGACGCGGCGAGACGATCAGCGGATCGCCGCCGGTGAGGATCACTTCCCAGATCGCCGGATGCTGCGCGATATACTCAATCGCCGCATCGAGCTGCTCGGCGCTCAGGCCTTTACTGCCGGGACCGACCATCTCGCGGCGGAAGCAGAAGCGGCAATACACAGGGCAGACATTGACCAGCTTGAGCAGCACGCGGTCGGGATAGCGATGCACGATGCCCGGCACCGGGCTGTGCGCGTCGTCTCCGATTGGATCGCCGCGCTCATGCTCATGCACCTCCAGTTCGGCCGCATCGGGCAGGAACTGGCGTGCAATCGGATCTTTTGCGTCTGCAGGGTCGATAAGAGACTGAAGATGCGGCGTGACGGCAACGGCAAACTGCGCGGCAACCTGTTTCAGCCCCGCGATCGTCCCGTCCTCGTCCCGCTCGACCTTGCCCATAGGCTTATTTGAAGCCCTTGGCTTCGATGATGGGCCAGAAGTCATTCGCCTTCAGGCTGGCGCCACCCACGAGGGCTCCATCGACATCAGCCACCGCCATGAGGCTCTTGGCGTTGTCGGGCTTCACCGAGCCGCCGTAGAGCAGGCGGAAACCCTCGCCATCATCGAAGCGCGCCTTGAGTTCCTGGCGCATGGCGGCATGCACTTCGGCCACCTGCGCTTCGGTCGGCGTGCGGCCGGTGCCGATGGCCCAGACCGGCTCGTAGGCGACCACGGTATTCGCCGCCGTCGCATCGTCGGGCAGCGAGCCGCGCAGCTGGGCGGAGACCACCTTCAGGGTTTCGTTGGCATCGCGCTGCGCCAGCGTCTCGCCGACGCAGACGATGGCGATCAGCCCGGCGCGATGCGCCGCCTGCGCCTTGGCGCGCACGGTGGCATCGGTTTCGGCATGATCGGTGCGGCGCTCGGAATGGCCGGTCAGCACATAGATCGCGCCGGCATCCTTCAGGGCTTCGGCGCTGATATCGCCGGTATGCGCGCCGCTCGCCTTGGCATGGCAGTCTTGGCCGCCCACGCCGATCCCGGTGCCCTTCAGCGTGGCGGCCATGGCGGCGACCAGCGTGGCGGGCGGGCAAAGGCCGAGTTCGGCCGCCGGCGTCTGGGCTTTCACCTTGCCGGCCAGCGCCGTCGCTTCGCCCAGACTCGCGGTCAGGCCGTTCATTTTCCAGTTGCCGACGATCAGGGGGCGACGGGCCGCCATGGGAACCTCACGAAACCGCTATCGGGATGCACAAAAAAACCGCGCCTTCCCTAGCAAGTTCCGGCCGGAAAGGCAAAGCCGGCGCCTTGCCGCCCCCTGCCCCCACCTTTACACTGCCGGCCCGCTCCGGCCCGGCTGTTAACCGGGCTGAGCCTTTGTTTTCGTTTCGCTTTTTAGGTGGGTCTATGCTTCAGCAGATGCGCTCCGGCGCCGCGTCCTGGATTGCCAAGGGTCTGATGGTCCTTCTGGTGTTTAGCTTCGCCATCTGGGGCATCGCCGACTACGTCACCGGCTTCGGCAGCGGCGGCGATGTCGCCAAGGTCGGCAAGACATCGATCGGCCAGCAGGAATATGCCGACGCGCTGCGCCGCGAGGTGAACCAGCTGCGCCGGCAGTTCGGCCCGGCCTTCAGCGTCGAGCAGGCGAAGCAGCTTGGCCTCGACGAGACCGCGCTGAACCGCATGATCGAGGACAAGCTCTATGTGCAGGCCGCACGCAAGCTCGGCATCGGCGCCAGCGACGCGCAGGTGCGCGAGCTGATCATGAACGCGCCGGCCTTCAAGGGCATGGGCGGCAATTTCGACCGCCTCGCCTTCGAAAGCTATCTGCGCAACGAGGGCTACAGCGAAGGCATGCTGGTGGCGCTGCTGCGCGACGACGTGCTGCGCAGCCAGCTGCTCGGCAGCCTGTTCGGCAGCGTCGTGCAGGCACCCGATGCGATGGTGAATGCCGTGCTGCAGTATCGCCTGCAGCGCCGCATGGCCGAGTTCATCGTGATCGATCCGGCGAAGCTGCCGGCTCCGCCGGCGCCGACCGACGCGCAGATCGAGGAATTCTACAAGGGCCACCCGGTCAGCTTCACCGCGCCCGAGCGCCGCACCGTCGCCTGGTTCGACATCACCGCCGCGCAGCGCGCCGCTGTGATGAACGTGACGCCCGAGGAACTGCGCGAGGAATATGACTCGCATCAGCAGGCCTATATCACGCCGGAAAAGCGCAGCGTCGAACAGGTGGTCTTCACCACCGAGACCGAAGCCAAGGCTGCTGCCGAAGCCCTCGCCAAGGGTGAGAGCTTTACCGCCATGGCCGCGCGCGTGCAGAAGCTGAAGCCGGAAGACCTCTCGCTGGGCCTGGTCACCAAGAACGACCTGCCGGCCGCGATTGCCAATGCGGCGTTTGCCCTGGAAAAGGACAAGGTCAGCGAGCCGGTGATCTCACCCTTTGGCTTCCATCTGATCCGCGTGACCAATATCCAGCCCGGCGTCACCCGCAGCTTCGAAGATGTGCAGGCGGAACTGCGAAACCAGGTCGGGCTGCGCAAGGCCGCCGATGGCATGGTGAAACTGCGCCAGCAGATCGACGACCAGATCGCCGGCGGCGCCACGCTGGACGAAATCGCCAAGACGCAGAACCTGCCGATCAAGCAGGTCGAGGGCATCGACGCGCAGGGCGCGGATGCTGCCGGCAAAACCGTCGAAGCGCTGCCCAAGCAGCCGGCCTTCCTGAGCGAAGCCTTCCAGCTGGGCACCGAGGCCGAGCCGCAGATCATCGACACCACCGATGCCGGCCTGATCGTGCTCAAGGTGATGGCGATCCAGCCGGCGACACTGAAGCCGCTGGATCAGGTGAAGCCTGAAGTCGTCGCCGCGCTGACCGAACGCGCCCGCGCCGACGCCGCCAACGACCGCGCCAAGCAGATCGCCGAACGCCTGCGCAGCGGCGGCGACCTTGCCCGCGAAGCCGCCGGCATCGGCGCCAACGTACAGCTGAGCGCGCCGCTCAGCCGTGGCGCCCAGCCGGCCGAACGCAGCTTCTCGCCCGCCGTGCTGAGCGCGCTGTTTGCCTCGCCCAAGGTCGGCGATGTGGTCAGCGGTCCGGCAGCCAACCCCGCCGGCGGCGCCATCGTGGCGAAGCTGACGGGCATCGAGCAACCCGATCCGGCGCTGATCGCGCGCCAGCAGGAGCAGACGGCGCAGCAGCTGGCCGGCGGTATGACGCAGGATCTGGTCGCGCAGTACAAGCAGGTGCTGCAGAAGGAGATCGGCGTCAGCGTCAATGTGGATGCGCGCAACCGCGCGGCTAACTTCTAAACCGCCATGAAGATCACGCCCGACTATGCCAGCTTCGCCCAGCGATACATGGCGGGCGAAGCGCAGGTGCTCTCGACGCAGCTGGTCGCCGATCTGGAAACGCCGGTCTCGGCCTTCCTGAAACTGGCCGATACGCGGCCGTGGTCGTGCCTGCTGGAGTCCATCGAGGGCGGCGCCGTGCGCGGCCGCTATTCGATCATCGGGCTCAAGCCCGACCTGCTGTGGCGCAGCCGCGGCCAGAAGGCCGAGATCAACCGCAAGGCGCGGTTCGACCAGACTGCCTTCGAAGCCTGCGAAGAGCCGACGCTGGAATCCTTGCGCAAGCTGCTGGCCGAAAGCCATATCGACCTGCCCGCGCATCTGCCGCCAATGGCGGCCGGCATCGTCGGTTTCATGGGCTACGACATGGTGCGGCTGTTCGAGCCCAGGGTGCCAGACAACAATCCCGACACGCTGGGCCTGCCGGACGGTTTGCTGATGCGACCGACCGTAATGGCGATTTTCGATTCCGTGCTCGACATCATCACGGTGGTGACGCCGGTACGGCCGCAAAACGGCATGGATGCGCGCGCGGCCTATGCGATGGCGAGCGAGCGGCTCTCCGATATCGTCGCCGATCTCGACCGTCCGCTCGGCGCGGTACGCGACCAGATCGCCGATCTCGATGCCCTGCCCGAGCCGCAGTCGAACATGTCGCCCGACGACTACATGGCGATGGTGCGCAAGGCGAAGGACTACATCGCCGCCGGCGACATCTTCCAGGTCGTGGTCGGCCAGCGCTTCAGCCTGCCGTTCCGCCTGCCGCCGTTTGCGCTCTATCGCGCGCTGCGTCGGACCAACCCCTCGCCTTTCATGTTCTACCTCAATCTCGGCGGGCCGTGCCTGGTCGGCTCAAGCCCTGAGATTCTCGTGCGTCTGCGCGACGAGACTGTCACGGTGCGGCCGATTGCCGGCACCCGCAAGCGCGGCGCCACCCCGGCCGAAGACCAGGCGCTGGCCGACGACCTGCTGAGCGATCCGAAGGAACTGGCCGAGCATCTGATGCTGCTGGATCTCGGCCGCAACGATGTGGGCCGCGTCGCGCAGATCGGCAGCGTGAAGGTGACCGAGCGCAACCAGGTCGAGCGCTACAGCCACGTCATGCATATCGTGTCGAATGTCGAGGGCAAGATTCGCCCCGAGCTGGATGCGCTGGATGCCCTCTTCGCCGGCTTCCCCGCCGGCACGGTCTCGGGTGCGCCGAAAGTACGTGCGATGGAAATCATCGACGAACTGGAATCCGTGCGCCGCAGCTTCTATGCCGGCGGCGTGGGCTATTTCTCGGCCAATGGCACGATGGACACCTGCATCACTTTACGCACCGCGCTGGTGAAGGACGGCACCATGTATGTGCAGGCCGGCGCCGGCATCGTTGCCGACAGCGATCCGATGTCCGAGCATGTCGAATGCGTGAACAAGGCCAAGGCGCTGATCCGCGCTGCCGAAGAGGCCGAGCGCTTCGCGTCGCAGTCCGGCCGCGGGCAGTAAACCGCGATGCCGACATCCTTCAAAACCATCCGTGCCCGGGCCGAAAAGCGCAAAGGCGCCACAGCGCTGAAGAAGCTGCTGCCCACCGTGCCCGACCAGAAGGCACTGGCGAAGCTGAAGGATGACCGTGTGCTGGCCGAGATGACCAAGCGGGTGTTTTCCGCCGGCTTCGTCTGGAGCGTGATCGAGAATAAGTGGGATGGCTTCGAGGCAGCGTTTCTGAAATTCGAGCCGCGCAAGCTGGTACACAAGCCCGATGAATTCTGGGAGAAGCTGGCCTCCGACAAACGGATCGTGCGCAACCCGCAGAAAATCCGCAGCGTGCGCGACAATGCCCAGTTCGTGCTCGATATCGCCGCCGAATATGGCAGCTTCGGCAAGATGCTGGCAGCCTGGCCGAGCACCGATCAGATCGGTCTGCTGGAGTTGCTGGCCAAGCGTGGCGCGCGGCTGGGCGGCAACAGCGGACAGTATCTGATCCGCTTCCTCGGCAAGGACAGCTTCATCCTGTCGCGCGACGTGATCCTGTGCCTGCGCGATGCCGGCGTCGACCTCACGGAAAAAGGCACGTCGAAGGGCGACCTGAAAAAGGCACAGGCGCAGTTCAATGCCTGGCAGAAGGAAAGCGGCCTGCCGCTGGTACATATCTCGCGCATCTGCGCCATGTCGGTCGGCGAGAATTACGATGCCGACCGGTTGAAGCAGATCATGGGCGGCGACGAGGACTGAGCTTCACTGCCTGCGGTTCAGGAAGGGATTGCTGTAGACGCGCCCCTTTGGCGGGAAGGCCTTGGCCAGATAGTCGAGGGTCTTGTCGAGTTCCTCGCCTTCCAGCTCGGCCATGTTGTGCCGATCCACCATGATCTTCAGCACCTCGGCCCAGCGCTCCCGGGTATGCCCCTGTGCGCGGACAAGGTCCGAGCCGTGACAGGCCGTGCAGAGATAAAAAGCTTCATCGCGATATTCGCCCTCGGGAAACACCGTCGGTTCCTCGGGCTCGCGCTCATCCTGCGCGACGCTGCCGGCCGCAAAGGCCAGCAGCGCCGCAGCCGCCACGACGGCGAAAACGAACTTCATCGACATCAACGCTCCACTGCAATCAGGCTGGCACCAGCACGGCAACGCGATGCATCGCATTGCCATTATAGCCTTGCGGGTTCCAGTGTCCTGGCGCATGGCCCTGGCTGCGGCCGTTACTGTCGGTCGCCTTCACCCAGAGTTCGTAATAGCCGGCATCTGGCAGCTTGAGATCCGCTGTCCAGGTCTGCCAGGCGTATTTATTCGCTGCCTTGCCGAGCTTTGCCTTGGTCCAGGTCTGACCGAAATCAGCAGAGACCTGCACATCGCTCACCGTGTTCTCGCCGGCCCAGGCATGGCCGCGCAGCGCCACCTGGCGGGTACCGGCCTTCAGTTCGGTGCCGTTGGGAACATTGGTGATGATCGAACGCACCGGCATCGATTCCAGGATACGGAAATTCGCCGGATCGGCCTTGTCGCCCGGTACCATCGGTTTGACCGGCACGCGATAGCTGGTGCCGCCCATGCCCTGTCCGTCATGCTCGCGGTCGCGGACCCAGATGCGATTGACCCATTTCTGCGATGTCGAGCCCGGCCAGCCCGGCACGATCAGGCGCAGCGGTGCGCCATTGATCTGCGGAATCGGACCGCCATTGACCGCATAGGCGATGATGGTGTGTTCCTCCATCGCCTTGGTGATGGGTACCCCGCGGCTGATCGCCGGTTTGGTGGCGTCGCCCGAAAGATGCGTGTCGGTGCCGTAATGACCGGTATAGACGGCGCTAGGTTTGAGTCCGGCGGCCTGCAGCACATCCTTCAACCGCACGCCGGTCCAGCGCGCATTCGAGATGGCGCCGTTGGTCCACTGGTTGCCGCTGGCCTTGGGCTCGAAAGCGCTGCGGCCGTTGCCACCGCATTCCATCTGCAGCGCCAGCGTCACCGGCTGGAACTTCTTCTTCATCTCGCCCAGCGTCAGCTTCAAAACGTTGTTCACCTCGCCATCGACGGTGAGTTCCCAGCTATCCGGGTTGCTGACGGCATCGGGCGCCACACCGTTATTGCGGATGAAGATCTTGTCGTTCGGCGTCACATCGTCGTTGAGCAGATGCTCCGGCGTTTCCGCTACCAGCGGCTTGTCGCCAAGAATGACCAGATCCGCCTTGCCGTCCATCTTGAGAATTTTAGGCTGGGTGCCAGCCGGCGCACCCTGCGCCAGCGCCGCGGGGATATACCCACTCGGCATATTGCCGCTGAACGGGATGGCGCCACCGACAGCCGCGCCCATGGCGGCGAGCGCACTGCCCTTCAGCAGACCCCGCCGGTTAAAGACCAGCGCGTCGGCGCGCTCCGGGTCATCGCGATATAGTTCGAAAAGGCCGCGTTCCTTGCTCCGCATACCCATGACGATCCTCCATTTGTCGCGCGCGGTCTGCTGCCGCGTGGACAGACAGCCTGCAAGACTGCGCGGGGATTGTCACGAGAAATAAACAGCTAAATTATGTAGTACGCGAGGCTTAGCCTCAGCGTTCCTGCTGCTGGCGACGCAGCAGCACCGTGCTGACCGGCACCAGCGTAAAGCCACGCTCCTGCGCCGTCGCGATCCACTTCTCGAGGGCGGTCAGCGTCGTGCCATGCGGATGGCCGATGGCGATCACGTCGCCGCGGCTGCGCGCCATGCGCTCCATGGTCGCGAGTTCATGCGCGATGCCGGGCGAGCGGTCGTCATCAAGGAAGATGTCGCGTTCGGCCGCATCTACTCCACGCTTGCGGGCGAGCGCGGGGCCGGCCGAGTTCGGACCGGACAGGCTGTCGAGCCAGAAGACCTGGCGGCGGTTGATCTCGTCCAGCACCAGAGCCATGCGCGCGGCATCGGCGGTGAAGCGGCTGCCCATATGGTTGTTCACGCCAACATAATCGCTGAAGCGATCCAGATGCCAGGCAAGGCGCTTCTGCACTTCTGCCGGTTCGAGATTGACATAGAGCGCATTCGGGCCGGGATTGTTGCGCTTGGCGTCCAGCGGCTCCATCGGCAGATGCAGCATCACTTCATGCCCGGCAGCGCGCGCCGCGGCGGACTGTTCGGAAAGTTCACCGGCATAGCTCATGAACGACAGCGTCACCGGGCCCTGCAGCGCGATGGCGCGCTGCGTGCCCTTGCGGTCGAGGCCAGCGTCGTCGATCAGCAGCGCGACATAGGGCGGCTTGGCATTGGCCGGCGGCGGCACGGCGCGGGCGCGCCAGGCAGGGCCGCTGCCGTCACCGGCAGCCGGCCGCGCGAATGACGGCGGCACCATCGGCGCAGCGGCCAGCACCGGCTTGTTCGGAGTTGCGTTGCGCGTCGAGGGTGTAGCAGGCCCAGATGCAGCAGCTTTCGGCACTTCGGTTTTCACCGCTTCCGGTTTGGCGGCTTCGGCAGCAACCGGCGCGCCGTCAGGCACTGTGTTCACCGGCACAGCCGCGACATCGACCGCCGGCAGGGGTTCAGGCTCGGGCGACGGCTGCAGCACGGACGCATCCACCGCTGTCCTGGCCAGTTCGGAAATCGGACGCCAGCCCTGCGCTGACACGGCGGAGGCTTCTGCGGTCTTCGCGGCCTGCGGCTGCGCGGGTGTTGCGACCGGCGCAGCGGGCGTGGAGAGCGCAACAGTGGCCGTCGGCTGCGGACGCGGGGCATTGCCCACCGCCATGCCCATCACGACGCCGCCACCCAGCAGGGCAGCGGCTGCCATCATCAGCGGCCAGTTGACGGCGAGAAAGCCGCGCTGTTTTTTCGGCGCGGCGGCAGCGGCCTGGGGAATCTGCTGACCGGGCATCTGCTCGCCCGGCAGGGCGCGCGACTGCATGGCGCCATAAGCACCGGCAGCGGACTGGGCGGTCGCAGGACGTCGCGGCTTCAGCTTAAGATCGCTCATCTGACCCGGTTAAAGGATATCCGCGGAGGCGGCAAGGCCGACTCGCTTTTGCGCTGCAGCGATTGTCGGTTTCGCATGGTTAGCGAAGTGTAAAAAAACAGCGGCCCGAAGGCTCTGCCAGCATGTTAAATTCCGGGCATGCAACTGGTCAGCATCGTCATTGACGACATCACCACCCTGGCCCTGGATGCCATCGTTAATGCCGCCAACGAAACCCTGCTGGGCGGCGGCGGCGTGGATGGCGCCATTCATCGCGCCGCCGGACCGGAATTACTGGCGGAATGCCGCACTCTCGGTGGCTGCCCGACCGGCCAGGCACGCATCACGAAGGGCTATCGCCTGCCCGCCCGCCATGTGATCCATACGGTGGGACCGGTCTGGCGCGGTGGCAGCGCCAACGAAGCGGAGCTGCTGGCGAGTTGTTACCGCAGCAGCCTGGCGCTGGCGCGCGACCATGACCTGCTCAGTATCGCCTTCCCGGCGATCTCGACCGGCATCTACGGTTATCCACTTCAGCCGGCCACCGCGATTGCCGTGCGCGAGGTGCGCCACTGGCTGGCCCTAGAGATGCAGCCGCGCAGCGTGACCTTCTGCTGCTTCTCGGCCGAGGTGGCGGCGGTTTACTCGGCGGCCCTCGCTTCGGCCTCCTGATCGAGGCGGAAGAAGGTGATCGAGGCGGCAAGATCCTTGGCCTGATCGGCGAGCGACTGCGCCGACGCCGTGGTCTCTTCCACCAGCGCGCCGTTGCGCTGGGTCATCTCGTCCATCTGCGTCACGGCATCGTTGATCTCGTCGAGACCCGAGGCCTGTTCCTGGCTGGCAATCGAGATTTCCTCGATGATGCCGGCAACACGTTTCACGGCATCGACGATCTCGGTCAGGCTGGTGCCCGCCTCGTTGACCAGCTTGGCGCCATCGCGCACCTGGGCATTCGAGGCCGAGATCAGCGCCTTGATCTCCTTCGAGGCATCGGCCGAGCGCTGCGCCAGGCCGCGCACCTCCTGCGCCACGACAGCGAAGCCCTTGCCGGCCTCGCCTGCGCGTGCGGCCTCCACCGAGGCATTCAAAGCGAGCAGGTTGGTCTGGAAGGCGATCTCATCGATCAGGCCGACGATATCGACGATCTTGCGCGCGCTGTCTTCGATCTGGCCCATCGCCGACACGGCGCGCCCCACCACGCCGCCGCCCTTGTCGGCCGTATCGCGCGCGGTGAAGGCCAACTGACTCGCCTGCCGCGCATTGTCGGCATTGTGCCGCACGGTCGCGGTGATCTCTTCCATTGAGGCTGCCGTGCGCTGCAGGCTGGCGGCCTGCTGCTCGGTGCGCTGCGCCAGATCGTGGCTGCCGACCGAAATCTCGGCCGAGGCATCGCGCACGTTGCCCGCGGTCTGGCTGAGCCGGCCGACGATGTCGGCCAGTTTCTCGGCCAGCGTATTGGCATCACCGGCCAGTTGCTGGAACAGTCCGCGATGACCGCCGCCGATGCGATGGGTCAGGTCGCCCTGCGCCAGCGCGCCCAGCATGCTGCCGAGGTCGTTGAGCGCGCGCTCCACCGTGCCGAGCAATTCATTCACCCCGCCGCCCAGCCGCTGCATCACGCCCTGCAGCGCGTCGGCATCGATACGGCGCGTCAGGTCGCCAGCGGTGGCGGCTGACACAATCTGGCCGATCGCCTGCTCCAGCAACGCTTCCTGCGCCTGGCGTTCCTGCTCGAAGGTCTCGCGGTCACGCTCGACCTGGCGCTGCAGCTCTTCATTCTGCTGGCCACTGGTCTTCAGCACTTCGACGGCGCGCGCCATCTCGCCGATCTCGTCGCTGCGGCCGGTTTCGGTCAGTTGCACCGCCCAGTCGCGCTCGGCCAGCCGGCGTGTCGCCGCGGTCAGCCGCACAATGGGTGCGGCGATCTGCGGCCCGGTGAACAGCACGCCGATCAGGGCTGCGATGCCAAGGCAAAGCACGGTGATCACCACCAGCATGATCTGCGCGGTCTGCGACTGGCCGGCGGCATTGGCGGCGGCAGTGTCGGCCGCCGTGGTGGCGACAGAGACCAGCGCATCCACCTTGCCCGAGAGTTCGGCGGCAGCCTCGCGCGCCTTGCCCAGCGCGAAAGCGGCTGTGGTCACGGTGCGGATTTCATTGCGGCGGATGCCGAACAGGCTGTCGGTGCCCTGGCCATGTGCCAGCACGACATTCATGCTGTCTCTCAGCTCGGAGACGTTGAACTGCCTGCCGGCGATGTCGATCTGCTCCAGCGTCGTGCTGTTCAGCTTGACGAATTCGGCAAACTGCTTGTCGACCTCTGCATTGTTCGGCGCCTGCGACGCCACCGATAGTGTTGCAACCAGCTGGCTCACCGCATTGCCGGCCGAGATCAGCGCACTCGCGGCACCTGCCGTTTCCGGTTTGGCATCCGGTTTGCCCAGTTCGGCGAGGGCGCGCTCCAGCGCCGGCCGCATCGCATTCTGGAAAGCGATGTAATCGGCGCCGAGCTTGGTCAGCATATTTTCGCGGTCGTGGTGATAGCCGAGCCGCGCATTCACCGACCGATTGATCTGCGCCACCATCGTGTTCAGCAGCTGCACCGACTTTTCGATCTCGGCAATCGCCTCGGCATTCTCTTCGCCGGCAGCGACCTTCACGGTTTCGACTGATTGCGCGAGCTTCTGCTGCTTGACCTTGAGATCATTCAGCGCCTTGTCGCGCTCGGCATCGCTGGTCGCGTTGGCCAGCGCAGGCGCGCCGGCCGCAAGCTCGGCGCTGGTCGAGGCCAGATTCAGCGCGGTGATGACCGCCGGCAGGTTGGTGGTGGTGATGCCGGCATAGCTGTCCTGCACCCGGCCGAAGAACAGGCCGCCGATGGCGTTCGAAACCAGTGTGAGAGCCGCGAGTACGGCGATGGCAAGATTCAGCTTCTGCCGGATGCCCATTTTAATCCCCCCTGCCCGGCCGTTCTCGGCCGTCTGCCAAGCCTCCTCCCGAGCCGGAGGGGCTTAATCTTGTAATTCACATCTTTACCGGCAGGGCGATCACCGTAAAGGGTGACAGTGGAACGCGGTTTTGCGGTCGCGAAGCGAAACTTTGCGGCAATTCCCAATATCTGGGAGGCCTTATTCGTTCTACCTACAAGATATATGACACAGCCTGTGGAAAAATACTTGACCCGTATCAAGAACCTCATTAGAACATTTGCAGGTTTCTTGTTCGTTCCCCGTCCGCCGCATCTTGCCTGTCACAGGCACGACCGGCTGGCGAAACCTGACCCGAGGAGGCTTCCATGCTGACCCGCAAGCAGCACGACCTGCTGATTTTCATCCACGAGAAGCTGGAGAATTCCGGCGTCTCGCCATCCTTCGAAGAGATGAAGGAAGCGATGAAGCTGAAATCCAAGTCCGGTATCCACCGGCTGGTGACCGGCCTGGAGGAACGCGGCTTCATCCGCCGCCTCGCCCATCGCGCCCGTGCGCTCGAAGTGCTGCGCCTGCCCGACTCGGCCGTGCCGACCCGCGGCGGCATCGGCGCCACCACCACCCGGCCCACGGCTGCCCCGCGCAATCGCCTGATGCCGCGCGTGGTCGAAGGCAATCCGAATGCACCGATGCCCGGCACGCCGGTCAGCGTCAGCCCCTATAATGCGCGCGATATCGTCACCCTGCCGCTCTATGGCCGCATTGCCGCCGGTACGCCGATCGAGGCGCTGCGCGACATGAGCACGCAGATCGATGTGCCGATCGGCCTGCTGGGCAACGGCGATCACTATGCGCTGGAAGTGGCTGGCGATTCGATGGTCGATGCCGGCATCATGGACGGCGATACGGTGATCATCCAGAAGAGCGAGAATGCCGAAAACGGCACTATCGTGGTCGCGCTGGTCGACGATCTGGAAGTGACGCTGAAGCGCCTGCGCCGCAAGGGCAACTCGGTGGCGCTCGAAGCCGCCAACCCGGCTTACGAGACGCGCATCTTCGGCCCCGACCGGGTCAAGGTGCAGGGCCGCCTGGTCGGCCTGCTGCGCCGCTACTAAGCGCACAGAGATAGAATCGAAACGGGGCGCCTGATCAAGGCGCCCCGTTTTCTTTTATGCCCGGAAAGTTTACGCCGCGCGCTTGTGCCGGCCCTCTTCCAGTTCTTCCACGATCTTGCTGCAGAAGGCGTCGAGATCATCGGGCGAGCGGCTGGTGACGACGCCCTTGTCGGCCACCACCTCCTGGTCGACCCATTTGCCGCCGGCATTGACCAGATCGGTCTTGATCGACTTGTAGGACGTCACCGAACGGCCGCGCACCGCATCGGCTTCGACCAGCAGCCAGGGCCCGTGGCAGATCGCCGCCACCACCTTGCCGTCCTTCAGGAAGGCCTTCACCACGCCCATCGCATCTTTGTCGACGCGCAGCTTGTCCGGATTGATCTGGCCGCCCGGGATCACCAGCGCGTCATACTGGTCCGGTTTCGCTTCGGCGATCTTGAGGTCGACATCCACTGACTCGCCCCAATCGGCGCCCTTCCAGCCACGAATGGAACGACCGGACGGCGACGCCACTTGCACCTCAGCGCCAGCCTGCTTCAGCTTGTCACGCGGCACCAGCAGTTCAAACTGTTCGAATCCGTCGGTGGCGATGATGAGAATGCGGGATTTCTTGATATCCGTCATAGGTTGCTCTCCTGACTCTTACTTCGGGAGAAACAAACCCGTCAGACCTGCCGATGTTCCACTCAGGCAACGACGTTACCGGCCAGCATGAACATGACGAACAGCATCATGACAAACGCGACCATGCAGCCCGGAATGACGCTCCAGTAGCGGCTGTAGGGCCAGACCGGCAGCACGAGCAGCAGGAGAACCAGCATGGTTGCGAGGATGATCAGCATCGGCTTGTCTCTCCCGCGTTGTCCGTCAGCCACCGCCTAACGGGGTTGTCGCGCCGGCGTTCCGGACCCGCAGAATTTTTAGTCGGCCGCGTCGCCCCTCTGTGACTCACCATGTCCCTTCGGATTGACCCAGGGCCGCCGGCCGCGGGTCTGCGCCACACTGACGCTGCGCATGCCCTGCGCAGCGTCTAGGTAGAGCGCATGCGCGCCGCCGCGCCACAGGTCGTTGCGATCGATCACGATTTTCGCGGAAGGACAGCGATAACGCACCGCCATCCGGGCCGAGATCACCGCATCTGCATGGCGGCAATCCTCAGTGATCGCTTTCGGCTGCTGTGGCAGCGCGACCAGAAAACCGTGATAGCGCCAGCTGCAACCAGCCGGATCGCAACGCAGGCTGCCATCGGCGCCGCTGCGTCCCTCGCCGGTTCGCTGCGCGGCCCGCGACAAGCTTGGCCATGGATAAAGCTGCGGCGCGCCAAGACGCTCATGCCAGGTCTCGGCCGCGAAGCCACGCGGCGGAGCAGACGAGAAGTAATAGCGGTCCGGTTCGGCGGCACGCGCCGCCAGCAAGCGGCCATCGCCGCTGATCAGCAGGTCGGGCTGCGCGATCAGCCAGGGCGACGCCGTGCCGACAAGCAGCCCGATCACGCCGAGCCAGCGCCAGCGCTGTTGCCACAGGCAGAGCCACAATCCACCGAGACTGATCGCGGCCAGACCCCAGAGCGGCATCGCCGGCACGGTGCCGACCGCATCAGGCCAGCCCGCCACCCAGATGGCGAGTGCGATCAGCGCATCCACGGCCCAGACCATCGGCGTCAGCGCCACGGCCTCCAGTCCGAGTGGCATGAGGATAAAGGCCAGCACGGTGAGCGGCATAATGATGAAATCGACCAGCGGTGCCGCCAGCAGATTGGCGACCAGCGCGTAATCCGCCACGCGGTTGAAATGATAGGCGGCAAACAGCGACGAGCCGAGGCCGGCGACAAAACTCGCCGCCATCACGCCACCGAGCCAGAGCAGCGCGATCTGCAGCGGTCCGGCATGACTGCGCCAGCGCGTCAGCTTCGGCGCGAGATGTTCGAAGGCCGCGACCAGCGCCGTGACGGCAGCGAAGGACATCTGGAAGCCCGGATCGAGCAGACTGTCCGGCCACAGCACCAGCAGCAGCAAGGCGGCCCAGGCCACCGCGCGCAAGGTGATCGCACGGCGATCCAGCATCACGGCGAGCAAAGCCAGCGCAATCATCGCCAGCGCGCGCAAGGTCGGCAATGCCGCGCCCGACACCAGCGTATAGGCGACTGCGCCAAGCAAAGCCGCGAAGGCCGCCCATTTCTTGATCGGGTAGCGCAAAGCCAGACGCGGCGACAACGCCAGGGCCGCGCGCACCAGGAAGAACAGCAGGCCTGCCACCAGCGTCAGATGCAGTCCAGAAATCGAAAGAATATGCGCCAGACCTGAATCGCGGAAGGCTGCGTCAACATGATCCGGGATCGGTCCGCGCACACCGGTCATCAGGGCGGCGGCAATCGCACCGCCGGCGCCTTCCGTTTGCGCCGCAATGCGCCGCGTCCAGTCCTGCCGCAATGCGCTGAGCGACAGCATCGCCGTCTCGCGCCAGCTGCGGGTTTCCTCAGCGGGCATGATCTCCGCCGTGCTGATCGCATAGCCCACTGCACCGATCTGGCGGAACCAGGCATAGCGCGCGAAATCGAAGGCACCCGGCATGGCTGGCTCAGGCGGTGGCAGCAGCATGGCGCGGACCCGCAGGCGTTCGCCCGGCCACAGCACCTCGCCATCGCGCGGCAGCGTGATGCGAATACGTTTCGGCGCCTCGTTCTCCTGCAATCCGCTGAAGTAAAGATCATCCAGCAGCACACGATGCCCGGCATCGCGCGGCTCGACCTCCAGCACGCGCGCCTGAATCCAGACCGCACCGCTCGGCCGCGTCAGCACCGGTGCCGCCACCGACGCCGTGCGCTCCGCCGCGAGCCAGATCCCCGAGACCAGCGCCAGCAGCAGGATCAGCGGCCAGCGAAACAGCGGCAGTCGCCCGAACAGCAACAGCGCCAGTACAGCGGCGGCCATGCCGAGCCTGAGCGGTAGTAGTCTCGGCTCGACCGGTAGCAGGAAATAGACGGCAACGCCGCCGCCCAGCAAAGCCGGTAGCCAGAGGAACCAGCGGTCGCGCTCGGCCAGCAAGGTGGCGACGGCATTGAATTGCCGCAGGTCGCGCCAGCCGGCGGCCATGCCGGATATCGCCCGCTGCCGCAGGATCTGCCAGTAAAGTCCGCGCCCGGTCCATGCCATGGCGCAAATCTCTGCATGGCAGCCATTCCCGCGCCAATCCGTGCAAAACGGGAACGACGGCTTGCCCGCCTGCCCCCGTATGCTAAAACCCTGCTTCCCAAGTTTCCTGGATCATCCGATGACCAAAGTCGTTACCCGCTTCGCCCCCTCGCCGACCGGCTACCTGCATATCGGCGGCGCCCGCACAGCGCTGTTCAACTGGCTGTTCTCGCGCCATCACGGCGGCACTTTCCTGCTGCGGATTGAAGACACCGACCGCGAGCGCTCGACCGAGGATGCCGTTCAGAAGATCTTCCAGGGCCTGAAATGGCTCGGGATCGACTGGGATGGCGAACCGGTGATGCAGTTCTCGCGCATGAACCGCCATGCCGAGGTGGCGCACAAGATGCTGGCCGAGGGCAAGGCCTATCACTGCTACTGCTCGCCGGAAGAACTGGAAGAGATGCGCAACACGGCCAAGGCCGAGGGCCGGCCGATGCGCTATGACGGCCGCTGGCGTGACCGCGATCCGAAGGATGCCCCCGCCGGCGTGAAGCCCGTCGTGCGTTTCAAGGCGCCGCAGACCGGCAGCACGGTGATCAAGGATCATGTGCAGGGCGACGTCACCTTCCAGAACGAGCAGCTCGACGACCTGATCATCCTGCGCTCGGACGGCACGCCGACCTACAATCTTTCCGTCGTGGTGGACGATCACGACATGGGCGTGACGCATATCATCCGCGGCGACGACCATCTGACCAATGCGGCACGGCAGACGCAGCTGTATATCGCGGCCGGTTTCACTGTCCCGGACTTCGCGCATATTCCGCTGATTCATGGCAGCGATGGCGCCAAGCTGTCGAAGCGCCATGGTGCGTTGGGCACAGAAGCCTATGCCGATATGGGCTACCTGCCGGCGGCGATGCGCAACTACCTGCTACGGCTCGGCTGGAGTCACGGCGACGAGGAAATCATCTCGACCGAGCAGGCCATCGAATGGTTCGGCCTCGACCATGTCGGCCGCTCGCCGGCACGCTTCGATTTCGTCAAGCTGAACAACCTGAACGGCCACTACATCCGCCACACGCCGGATGACGAACTGCTGACGGCTGCGCTACCGTTTATCGAGAAGAAATTCGGCCTGCAGCCCAATCAGGCCCAGCAGGCGCAGATCAAGGCCATCCTGCCGGCCGCGAAGGAACGTGCCAAGGACCTGAACGAACTGGCCGAGGCCTTTGCCTTCCTGTTCGCCGCGCGACCCATCGCGCCGGATGCCGCCGCGCAGAAACATCTGGACGATGCCGCCAAGGCGCGGCTCAAGACCATGATCGACACGCTGACCGGCGTGAGCGACTGGACGGCCGCCAATACCGAAGCCGCCATCCGCGCGCTCAGCGAGACTCAGCAGGTGAAGCTCGGCCAGCTGGCGCAGCCGCTGCGCGCAGCCCTCACAGGCCGCACCGTCTCGCCGCCGATCTTCGACGTGCTGGCCGTGCTTGGCCGCGAGGAAACGCTGGCCCGCCTGAGCGACGCCGCCGCATGACCGCTGCCCTGCCTCCGGTTCTGATTGTGCCGGGCCTGGGTAGTTCAGGACCGGAGCACTGGCAGAGCCATTGGCAGCTCAAGAATCCGAACTTCATCCGCGTCGAACAGGCGAACTGGGACAATCCCGATTTCGCCGACTGGCTGAAGCGGCTGGATGCGGCGATCAATGCCTGCGCGGCGCCGCCGCTGCTGGTGGCGCATAGCCTATCCTGCTCGCTGGTGGCGCACTGGATCGAGCGCCACTCCGGCGAATTGCATGGCGCATTGCTGGTGGCGCCGGGCGATGTCGATTCCGAAAGCCATACGCCGCCCGAAACGCGCGGCTTCCGGCCGATGCCGCTGGCGCGCTTTGCCTGCCCTGCCATCGTGGTGGCCAGCCGCAACGATCCCTATGTCGATTTCGCCCGTGCGCAGTTTTTTGCCGCGCGCTGGCACGCCCGCTTTGTCGATGCCGGCGCGCTTGGACACATCAACTCGGCGTCCAATCTCGGCGACTGGCCGTTCGGCTATGCATTGCTGGAAGAATTGAGGCGTTCTGCGGCTTAAAGGCGACGGCGCAGCTCGGTCTGCTGCGACAGGCGCGCCTGGTCCATCATGAACTGCTGCAGCTTTTCCATCGCCGGACGCGGCATCGGATCCTGGCCGCTCAGCATCAGCGTGAGCGCGACGCGACTGACGCCGATGCGCTGGGCCAGCTGATCAAGCGACAGCGCCGCCATCTTGCAGGCCTGCGAGACCGCCACGATCGAGCCCTTCTCGACAAAGAAGCGGCCCCACTGTTCCTTCACATTCAGCTTGGCCGGCAGGCTGGGCATCGACGACGCCAGCGACGGGACTGCGGGGCGCGCGGCGACCGCATCGGGCGGCAGCAATGCGCCGGCGGCTGGCGTAACCGGATTGTTGCTTGGCGAGGAGGCGCGGCGCGGCGTCGCCGACAGTTGCGGCGGCGGCGGTGCCGGCGAGAATTCCTCCAGCCGCGGCGCCTTTTCAATACTGTCCTGCAGCAGCGCGCGCACGGACTCGATCAGCTCTTCGCTGATCGGCGGCGCCAGTTCGTACTCTTCGCCGAAGCGGTCGTAGTATTGCGCGATCTCGCTGAGGCGATCGAGCCGGCGCATCAGGAATTCGCGGCTGCCCAGCGGCAGGCGGCGACCCGAGCGCGTGATGTTGATCAGGTAGATGCGCGTGGTATCGAGTTCGAGGATGGTGATCTTCCAGCGGATCTTCGACAGATGCTTGCGCAGCGGCTTCTGCTTGGTCTCGTCGAATTCCGGGATGCGGCCATCGACCAGATCGACGAAGACGTAGAAATGCTCCATCTTTTCGACGAAGCGTTTGTAATCGGAGAAGTTAGCGGAGAGATTCTGCTCGTTGCGGCAAAAGGCGAGCAGCTCGCGGCTCTGGTTTTCCACCACGCCGACCAGCTTCAGGGTTTCCTGAACCACCGGTTTGAGAGTTGCCTGCTTCACCGCGTTTCTCGCGCTGCCTGCCGTTGAAGGTCGCCTGACTTTAGGCCACTGAATCTGTCCTAATTTTGGCAGAGAACCGGGTCTGCAACAACAAAACCTGCAGGTGCAGGCCGCATGTCACAACTTTATCACTTTTGCGAAGGTTTGGTTAACGCCTTCAACTCGCAGGCAAATCATGCGGGGCGCAGTAAAGGCTGGCGGCCCGCAGACTGCGGCAGTAGTCCAGCGCGGCGGCGCGGTCGGCAAAACCGCCGACCAGAAGGCGCACCACCTTGCCGCGCTGGCCGCCGAGGTCGATCTCGACATAGCGCCGGTCGGCGGTCCGCAATTGCGGAAATCTGTCCGCCAGTCGCGGCCAGGCGGCCTCGGCCTCGACCAGCGTCTTGTAGCTGGCGACATGGCCGGCAAAGCGCAGGGGCGCCGGCGGCGCCGGGATGGCTGCAACTTCGATCTTCGCTTCTGGGACGGCTGGTTTAGGGGCCTCGACCGCCATCGGGGGCTCAACCACCATGATGGGCTCGCCCTCGGGCGTCTCGGCGCAGCCGGCGAGGAAGGCCGGAATGGCCAGCAGGACCAGGAGAAGTCCGGCCGGCCGCAGGCTCATTTCTCGGTCAGCTTGAACAGATTGCGGTCCAGCAGGGCGCTGACCGACACCGTCTTGGTGCTGCTGGAGTCGCGCTCGTTGATCAGTTGGACGTGCAGCGCGTCCTCACCCGGAAACTGGATCAATCGCGCCACGCGCCAGACAAATCCCTGACGCTGCTCGAAACGCTGGCCCGGCACGATGTCCTGGGCGGAAAACTTTGCCATCTGAAAACACCTTGAATCGCTGCGGTGAAGCTAGCGCATTTCAACTTCCGCCGCCAACAGGCGGGACTGTCAGGCGACCTGACGGATTGCGAAAACAAATACGCCGTCGCGCTCCTCGGCCGACAGTAGGGTGAAGCCGGACGTCTCGCAGAGCGCGGTAATGTCCCGCAGGGCGCCCGGATCGGTCGCTTCCACGGTCAGGGTCTCACCTGCAGGAACGGCTTTCATCGCCTTTTTGGTGCGCAGCACCGGCAACGGGCAGTTCAGGCCTTTCAGGTCGAGGATATCGCTCATGGGTTACAGCTCGGGGTCGCGCGCATTTAACATGACAAGTTGTTGATTAATATAATACTTCACCTCGCCAATGTAAATCCGGTATCCTGCCGGCATGCTGGTTCTCGACTCTCCTGCCCATCTCGCCAATCTCGGCGGTCTACTGCTTGGCCTGGTTTTCGGCGCCGTGGTCCAGCGCAGCAACTTCTGCACCATGGGCGCGATCAGCGACATGGTGCTGATGGGCGACAAAAACCGCCTGCGCAGCTGGGTGCTGGCCATCGCGGTCGCCATGCTGGGCAGCCAGCTGCTGCACCTGGGCGGGCTGATCGACCTCAAAGCCTCGATCTATACCGGCACCAGCGTGAACTGGCTGGGCGCCCTGCTCGGCGGGCTGCTGTTCGGCTTCGGCATGGTGCAGGCCAGCGGCTGCGGTAACCGCACCCTGGTGCGCTTCGGTGCCGGCAACCTGAAATCCCTGGTGGTCGTGCTGATGATCGGCATTGCTGGCTATGCAACGCTGCGCGGCCTGCTCGGTCCGCTGCGGCTCTGGCTCGAAACCGGCACGGCCGTAAATCTCAAGTCATTCGGTATCGCCAGCCAGGCGCTGCCCGACCTGCTGTCGCGCGCCTCGGGTCTCGATGCGACGTCGCTGCGCTGGATACTCGCGCTGGCGCTGCCGGCGCTGCTGCTGGCCTGGGTGTTCCGCGATGCGCGATTCCGCTCAAAGCCCGTGCTGATTTTCGGCGGTGTGGTGGTGGGACTGGTGATCGTGGGCGGCTGGGCCGTCACCGGCATTCTCGGCGCCGACGATTTCGAACCGGTGCCGCTCGCCTCGATGACCTTCGTGGCACCCGTCGGAAACACGCTGCAATACCTGATGACCTTCACCGGTGCGCGGCTGGATTTCGGCATCAGTACGGTGTTCGGCGTGATCCTCGGCGCTTTCGTCATGGCTAAGGCAAATGGCAGCTTCCGCATCGAGGGCTTCACCAGCGCGCAGGATCTGCTGTCGCATCTGCTGGGCGGCATCCTGATGGGAGTCGGCGGCGTGCTGGCACTGGGCTGCACCGTCGGCCAGGGCCTGACCGGGATTGCAACCCTGGCGCTGGGCAGCTTTGTCGCAGTCGGCGGGATCGTGATTGGCGGCATCCTGGGGGTCCGCTATCTTGAGGAAGGCAACCTTGGTGGCGCCTTCCGCGCGATGCTGGCGCGCGACTAACTGTTACTCCTCCTGGGGAGCATTCCCGCAGATGAGCGGTCTCGACATTTCCTATGCCGGTGCGGCTGGCGCCGGGCTGATCAGTTTCCTCAGTCCCTGCGTGCTGCCACTGGTGCCGGCCTATCTGAGCTATATGGCGGGCACCACGCTGGAGAGCATGCTCGACGAGCCCCATGAATCAAAGGCCGCACTGACGCGCCGCGTCTTCGTCTCCGCGCTGGCCTTCGTGATCGGCTTTTCCACCGTCTTCATCGCGATGGGCGCCAGCGCCTCGGCCCTCAACCGCCTGATCATCGAGAATATCGATCTCCTGGGCAAAGTCGCGGGCGCGGTGATCGTGCTGTTCGGCCTGCATTACATGGGCCTGCTGAAAATCCCGCTGCTGTATCGCGAAGCGCGTTTCCAAACCAGGGAGAGTTCGACCGGCCTGGTCGGCGCCTATCTGCTGGGGCTGGCCTTTGCCTTCGGCTGGACGCCCTGCATCGGTCCGATCCTGGCCACCATCCTCACCGTGGCGGCCAGCCGCGACGATCTTGGCTATGGCATCTCGCTGCTGGCGACCTATGCGCTGGGCCTGGGCATCCCGTTCCTGCTCGCCGCCCTGGCGGTTCGGCCCTTCATGCGGTTCATGCAGCGCTTTCGCCGCCACCTGCGCAAGGTGGAGATTGGTGCCGGCGCATTGCTGGTGGCGACCGGCATCCTGATCTTCACCAACAGCCTCGGGCAGTTCAGCTACTTCCTGCTCGACCTGTTCCCCTGGCTGGCGACCATCGGCTGATTGCCGCCCCCTGCTGCGGCCAAGCCGCCCTGACACAATCCCGCCACAGTCTGGTCACTGGACCTGACAGGCCCGCGAACCCACTGTTCTTTGCAAGTCTAGGAGGAATTGTGGCTCAAACAGAAGAGAACAGCGCGCGTGCGCAGGGCGTCGGTATGGCCCGTACCGGCTCCAGTTCCGAGGGCGAGGCTGAGCGCGAGACCAGTGCAAAACCGGCCCAAGCGCATCCGCGGCTGCGCGTGATGGTGCTGGAAGACGAACCGCTCGCCGCCATGGCGCTGGAGGACATGCTGGTCGATCTCGGCTTCATCACCCTGGGCCCGTTCATGGAGCTGGATGACGCCACCGATTTCGTGCGCGACCATGCTGCGGAAATCGACGTCGCCATCCTGGACGTGAATATCCATGGCGATCTCAGCTTCGATCTTGCCGCCCTGCTGCAGCAGCGCAACATCCCCTTCTTCTTCTGCAGTGGGTACAGCAAGGACAGCTTTGATCCGCGCTGGCGCCGCTGGCCCAATCTGGGCAAGCAGTATACCGAGGCCCGCCTGACCGCGATGATTGAGGAAGCCAGCGGCTTGAAAGTCTGAGCGGCTTTTCGCTACAAACTTTTTTGTAGCGAAAAGCCAAATAAAAACAAAGTTATACCCTCTTTCCCAGCCCCCGGGTTTTCGGCTAAGCCGGTCCGGTGAACACGATTTCAGAAGCCTTTCTGCTGTCGCTGCAGATGATGGCGCAGCTCGATCCCGAGTTGCTGCGCATCATCGGCCTGTCGCTGCGCGTCAGCCTGACGGCCGTGATCATCGGCAGCATCATCGGCCTGCCGCTCGGCGCCCTGCTGGCCCTCACCCGCTTCCCCGGCCGCGACGCCTGCATCGTCGTGCTCAATGCCTGCATGGGTCTGCCGCCGGTCGTGGTCGGACTCGTCGTGTATCTGATCCTGTCGCGCTCCGGTCCGCTCGGTACCCTTGGCTGGCTGTTCACGCCGGCCGGCATGGTGATGGCGCAAGTGGTGCTGATCACGCCAATCGTGGCCGCCTTGTCGCGCCAGACGGTGGCTGATCTCTGGGTCGAATATGAAGAACAGCTTCGTTCGCTTGGCCTGACGCCGATGAAAGCCATCGCTACATTGCTGTGGGACGGGCGCTATTCGCTCACCACCGCCGTCTTCGCCGGCTTCGGCCGCGCCATTGCCGAGGTCGGCGCCATCATCATCGTCGGCGGCAACATCAATGGCTTCACCCGCACGATGACCACCGCGATTTCGCTGGAAACCAGCCGCGGCGATCTCGCGCTCGCCATGGCGCTCGGCATCGTGCTGCTCGCTATCGCCATCAGCATCAACGCCGCCGCAACGGCCGCCGGCAATGCCGCGCGTCGCCGGCAGGGCGCGTGAAGGTGGGAGCCGCAGAGATGCACGCGCGCCTCTCCCTTCTACCGCTCCAGCTTGAGGATGTCGGCTACAGTGTGAATGGCCAGCGCCTGATCGGTGGCATCACCCTGCGCTTTGAACACGGCGCACCGACGCTGGTGCTCGGTCCCAACGGTGCGGGCAAGAGCCTGCTGCTGCGGCTCTGTCATAGCCTGATTCAACCGACGACCGGCAAGGTCTCGTGGCTCGGTCCATCGGGCCGCAATCCGCAGAGCCGGCGCTTCGACCAGGCCATGGTGTTCCAGAAGCCGGTGCTGCTGCGCCGCTCGGTGTTGGAGAATGTGGAGTTTCCGCTCAAGCTGCGCGGCCTGAATGCGACGACGCGGCGCGACAAGGCGATGGCGGTGCTGGACCGCGTCGGCCTCGCAGGATTGGCGCAACGCCCCGCCCGCGTGCTCTCGGGCGGCGAGCAGCAGCGACTGGCGCTGGCGCGCGCCTGGGCGCTGGAGCCGCAAATTCTGTTTCTGGATGAGCCGTCGGCAGCGCTCGATCCCGGCGCGACGCGTCAGGTGGAAGCCATCATCGAAAGCATTGCCGCCAGCGGCACCAAGATCGTGATGACCACGCATGACCTCGGTCAGGCCAAGCGGCTGGCCGACGATATCATCTTCCTGCATCGCGGCAGCGTGGCGGAACGCACGCCGTCCGCCGAGTTTTTCAACCAGCCGCACAGCGACGCGGCCCGTGCTTTTGTCCAAGGCGATCTGACCTGGTAACGATCCAACGGAGGAAAAACATGAATCGTCGTCATCTTCTCGGTCTTGCCGCCGGCTTTGCGCTCGCCCTCAGCAGCACTCCCACTCTGGCGCAGGACAAGTTCATCGTCGTGGCCAGCACGACTTCGACCGAGCAGTCCGGCCTGTTCGGCCATATCCTGCCCGCCTTCACCAAGAAGACCGGCATCCAGGTGCGCGTCGTGGCGCAGGGCACTGGCCAGGCACTCAAGACCGGCGAACAGGGCAATGCCGATGTCGTCTTCGTGCATGATCCGGTCGCCGAGCAGAAATTCGTCGATGCCGGCTTCGGTATCGATCGCCGCCTGGTGATGTACAACGACTTCGTCATCGTCGGCCCGAAGAGCGATCCAGCCAGGGTCGCCAATACCAAGGATGTGGTCGCCGCCTACAAGAAGATCGCCGCCGCCAAGGCGCCGTTCGCCTCGCGCGGCGACAGTTCGGGGACGCACGCGGCCGAACTGCGCCTGTGGAAGGAAGCCGATATCGACGTGAAGACCGCCGGCGCCGGCTGGTATCGCGAGACCGGTTCGGGCATGGGCCCGACGCTGAATACCGCCAGCGGCATGAACGCCTATGCCTTCACCGACCGCGGCACCTGGCTCAGCTTCAAGAACCGCGGCGACCTGGTGATCGCCGTGCAGGGCGATGTCAGGCTGTTCAACCAGTATGGCGTGATGCTGGTCAATCCCGCCAGGCATGCCCATGTGAAGGTCGCTGAGGGCAAGGCCTTCATGGACTGGATCACCTCGAAGGAAGGTCAGGATGCCATCGCCACCTACAAGATCGAAGGCGAGCAGCTGTTTTTTCCCAACTATAAGCCCGGCGTGAATAGCTGAGTTTACCGATCCCGTGTTTCCTTCTACCATTGTGCAAATGGCAGGAGGAAACATGGACATGCAGGCATTGCTGCAGGCCTTCAGTGCAGCCGTACAGAACCGCGACGGCAAGGCCTTTGCCGCACTCTTCACCGAAGATGCGGTCTATCACGATGTTTTCTACGGCGCTTTCCAAGGCCGTCAGAAGATCGCCGAACTGGTCGATGACTGGTTCTTCCGCACCGCGGAAGATTTTCGCTGGCACCTGCATGATCCGGTCAGCAACGGCACGACCCTCTATGCGCGCTATACCTTCTCCTACAAATCGCTGCTGCCCGAGGCCAATGGCAAGCGCGTGATGTTCGAGGGCGTGGCGATTTATACGCTGCGTGACGGCCTGATCGCCGACTACCGCGAAGTCGCCAATACCGGGCCTGCCCTGCTCGATCTCGGCTTCCCGCCGGAGCGGGTGGCGAAAATCCTCGCCCGCGAAGGTGCGGCCTTGAAAAGCCGGGCCGAGGCCAAGCCGCACCTCGGTTAGCCTCTAGCCCGACTCGGGCGCGATCCGCTATGCAGGCAGCATGTGCGGACGCTTCAGCCTGACCCAGCCACTCGACAGCCTCGCGGCTTTCTTCGAGCTGTATGAGCTGTTGCAGAAGCCGAACCTGCAGCCGCGCTGGAATATCGCGCCGACGCAGAAATCCGCCGTGGTGCGGTCGCAAGGCGGCAAGCGCGAGATCGCCCTGCTGCGCTGGGGCTTTGCCGGGCCAAACAATGCCCCGCTGATCAATGCGCGGTCTGAAACCGCGACACAGAAACCGACATTCAGTGAGGCCTTCGCGCAGCGCCGCTGCCTGATCCCCGCCGACAGCTTTTATGAATGGCAGGTCATCGAAGGCCAGAAAACCAAACAGCCCTGGCGGATTGGTCTCAAAGGCGGCGGCATCATGGCCTTTGCCGGCCTGTGGCAGCCGGAAGCGGCGTTTGGCAACGAAGACTGCTTCACCATCCTGACCACGGCGGCGAACGACTATCTCGCGCCCCTGCATGAACGCATGCCGGTGATCCTGCCGCGCGAGCAGTTCGGACTGTGGCTCGATCCCGCCACGCCGCGCCCGATCCTGCAGCGCCTGATGCAGAGCTATCCGGCCGAGGCCATGGCACGCTATCGCGTGACGCCGGTGGTGAATGGCGTAAAGGTAGACGGGCCGGAATGTTTTGCGCCGCTGAATCCGGCCCTGAAAAGCGTGGCCTGACCCTTTACCGGTTCAGGCTGCTCTCCGTCTGAGTATCTGGCGACACTTCGGTCGCGCCGAGAGCATCCAGGGCCAGCAGCAATGCGCCGACACGACCGGCTGAGGAATACCAGTCGGCCAGGCGGGCGTAATTATCTACGAACCAGCTGAACGAAGATTGTACGGCGACAAATGCCGCCGCAGCCTGCGTAAATTCGCCTAACGACATCTCCCCTGCCAGGTATTTCGGCGCACATAGAATCCAGGCCACGACCGGTACGGCAAGAACGCTCGACTGGGAAATGAACGTCGTTCCCATCAGTTGCCAGCATAACTCCCGCCATCTGCCGGCAACTTCGCGAAAGGCAGCCAAGAGATCGCTATGCGCCCCTCCACGGTCACCCGCCCCAGATTCGCTTAACTCCCGGAAACGCGTTCCCGCAGTCCGAAACTCGGCCTCCGCTTTATTCTTTTCCCCGACCACCTCGACAAGGCTATGGCCAATCGCAACCATCGAGAGCGCCACGAAGATCGAATAGATGGTCACGGCGACGACCAGATATCCGTAGAGGACAAAAGTGGTGCCCCCGATGTCGACGACCAAATTTCCGCCAACATCCCACAGCACAATGATAAATGTGACCGATGTAAGGACTGCGCTCAGGAAACCGGACACGAGGTCGATGGGAGAATCGGTTGCCAGCCGTCCATCTTCGGCGATCCTGTGTTCGGGGTTCTGATGATCGCCCCATATCGCCTTCAGATTCCGGGAATGACCGTTCAGAACCCAAATTTCGATAATGCGATCTGTCAGCCATTCGCGCCATTTTCGCTGTATGGTCATGCGATTCCAGACGCTGAAAACCGCGAGCACGATACTGATCGTCGCCAGTGGCAGGAAAATCCAGATTTGCGCCCAGAGCCCGGCGCTGTCCCTGCGCGACAGCGCGTCGAAAAAATCTCTGTTCCAGAAATTCAACTGGTACTGGACCACCAGTTGAAGAAGAACCGTTACAACAAGGGCGAAGGTCAGTATCCATACCCACGCAGCCGACCGCCCGCGCCAGAGGCTCAGCGCTGTCTCAAAAAACCGAAGGACTGACCTGGCTTCCTGACGTTGCAGTCCTTTTCGGTCGGCCATGGGTCAAGTCCGCCTGTTGTTACAAATTTTGCCCGCCATCGACGGCGAGCGTCTGGCCCGTCACCCAGCTGGCGGCCTGCGAACACAGGAACACCGCCGCATTCGCCACCTCCTCGGCCGTGCCCATGCGACCGAAGGGAATGCCAGCCAGAATCCCGTTGTAGAGTTTTGGATTGTTCTGCTTGGCCTGATCCCAGACGCCGCCGGGAAATTCAATCGAACCCGGCGCGATGCAGTTGACGCGGATCCTGTCCTTCGCCAGCGCCGCCGCCTGTGTCAGCGTCAGCTGGATCAGCGCCGCCTTCACCGCACCATAGGGCGGTGTGCGCACGCTGGGCGCCAGACCGGAAATCGAGGAGATATGCAGGATGGCGCCGCCACCGGCCTGCTGCAGATGCGGGATCGCCGTTTGTGTGGCGCGCACCGTGCCCATCAGGTCGACATTGATTGAAACAGCCCAGCCGGCCTCGTCATCGGTGCGGCCGAAGCCCGAAGCGTTGTTGACCAGGATATCGATGCCGCCGAGCGCCTTGGCCGCCGCCTCGACATAGCCGCGCACCGCATCGCCATCGCCCAGATCGCAGGTGGCGGCATGGACCTTTGCCCCGGTGGCCTTGAGTGCGGCCTCGGCATCCTGCACGCCCTCGGCGCCGCGCGCGCAGATCGAGACGGCGGCGCCCTCCTGGGCAAAAGCAAGGGCAATGGCCCGGCCGATACCACGGCTGCCGCCCGCCACCACCACGCGCTTGTCCTTGATCTTCAGGTCCATGGTTCGCTCCCTTGCTGACCGAAGCTTTGCCCAATGAACACACCGCTGCAAGCCGCAGCCCTGTCTGGTATGCTTCTTGCTGAAACTGGGGCGAGCCAAAGGTGTACATGTCCGGTTTTTCCGCCACGCTGAATGCCACCCGCCACAGCTTCGCCGATCTGAAGGCGCTGCTGGCCTGTGCCTCACCGCTGCGTTCGGGCGATCAACTGGCCGGCATCGCGGCCGATAGCGACGAGCGGCGCGTGGCTGCCAAACTGGCCCTGGCCGACCTGCCGCTCAAACATTTCCTCAGCAATGTGCTGGTGCCCTACGAACAGGACGAAGTGACGCGGCTGATCATCGACAGCCACGATGCTGCCGCCTTCGCCCCCGTGTCGCATCTCACCGTCGGTGAATTCCGCGACTGGCTGCTCAGCTATCAGGCCGATACGGCGGCGCTGGCGAAGCTGGCGCCGGGCCTGATGCCAGAGATGGTTGCCGCCGTCACCAAGCTGATGCGCAACCAGGACCTGATCGCCGTCGCGGCGAAATGCCGGGTGATCACCGGCTTCCGCACCACGCTCGGCCTGCCCGGCCGGCTCGGCAGCCGCCTGCAGCCCAATCATCCCACCGATGATGCCGAAGGCATCGCTGCCGCCATGCTGGATGGGTTGCTGTTCGGCATCGGCGATGCGGTGATCGGCATCAACCCGGCCACCGACAGCGTGCCGGACGGCATCCGCCTGCTCGAGATGCTGGAGGCCATCCGTACCCGCTTCGACATCCCGACGCAGGGCTGCGTGCTGGCGCATGTGACAACGACCCTGCAGATGATGCAGCGCGGCGCGCCGGTCGATCTGGTCTTCCAGTCGATTGCCGGGACGGAAGCCGCCAACAAGGGGTTTGGTGTTGATCTCTCGATCCTGAAAGAAGCGCAGGATGCGGCACTCGGCCTGAAGCGCGGCACCGTCGGCAGCAACGTGATGTATTTCGAGACCGGACAGGGCAGCGCATTGTCGGCCGATGCGCATCACGGCGTCGATCAGCAGACGCTCGAGGTGCGCGCCTATGCGGTCGCTCGGGCTTTCAAGCCGCTGCTGGTCAATACGGTGGTTGGCTTCATCGGGCCGGAATATCTCTACGATGCCAAGCAGATCATCCGCGCCGGACTGGAAGACCATTGCTGCGGCAAACTGCTCGGCCTGCCGATGGGTGTCGATGTCTGCTACACCAACCATGCCGAAGCCGACCAGGACGACATGGACAGCCTGATGACCCTGCTGGGCACGGCCGGCGTCAACTTCCTGATCGCGGTGCCAGGCGCCGACGATGTGATGCTGAATTACCAGAGCCTGTCCTTCCATGATGTGCTTGGGCTGCGCCATCTGCTGAAGCTGCGCCCGGCGCCGGAATTCGAAGCCTGGCTCGACCGCATGGGAATGCTGAGCGAGGACGGCCGCCTGCCGCCGCCGGCCACCGAGACGCTGAAGAAGCTGGTCTCCTATGAATGACGTGACGCGGGATATCTGGGCCCGCTGGCGCGGCACCACGAAGGCGCGGATCGGACTGGGCCGCAGCGGCGATGCGCTGCCCACCGCGCCGCTGCTGGAGTTTCAGGCCGCCCATAGCCGCGCCCGCGATGCCGTGCATGGCACGGCGGATTTCGATGCCATCGCAGCGGCGCTGCAGCCGCACCCAACAATCCGCGTGCGCAGCCAGGCCGGCGACCGCGCCACCTATCTGCGCCGCCCCGACCTTGGTCGCAAACTCGATCCGGTCTGCGAATTGCGGCCCGGCGTTTATGATCTCGTACTGGTGATTGCCGATGGCCTGTCCGCGCGCGCGGTCGACCACCATGCGGCCAGCGTTGCGAAACTCTGCATCGAAAAACTGCCTGACTGGCGCATCGGACCCGTCGTGCTGGCCGAACAGGCGCGCGTGGCCTTAGGCGACGAGGTCGGTGAGCGACTGAATGCTGCCACTGTTGCGGTGCTGATCGGCGAGCGGCCAGGACTTTCGGTGGCCGACAGTCTCGGCATCTATCTCACCTGGGCGCCGCGCCGAGGCCGGGCGGATTCCGAACGCAACTGCATTTCGAACATTCACGCTGCCGGCATGAGCCATGCCGCCGCCAGCGACCTGCTGGTCTGGCTGCTGCGCGAGGCGAAACGGCGGCAGCTGACGGGTATCAACCTCAAGGTCGACGCGTCGGCTGTCCTGCCGCCTACATCATGACATCGCCGCCGTTGACGCGGACATGCTGCGACTTCAGATCACGCACCGATTTGCAGCCGCAGGCATGCGCGATAGCCTCCACATCATGCTGCACGGCCTTGGCGTAATTGGCGACGCGCACCGCCTTGCGGCTCGGATCGAGGCCGCGCATGAAACGCGGATCGTTCGAGGTGACGCCAGTCGGACAATGGCCGGTGTTGCATTTCATCGCCTGGATGCAGCCCAGCGAGAACATGAAGCCGCGCGCCGACACCACATAGTCGGCGCCCATGCAGATCGCCCAGGCCACCTTGTCGGGCGTCAGCAGCTTGCCCGAAGCGATCAGACGGATGCGGTTACGCAACTCGTAGGCGCGCAGCTTCTGCGCCACCAGCGGCAGGGCCTGCGTGATCGACTGGCCGACATAATCGGCCAGCGGTGCCGGCGCCGCACCGGTGCCGCCCTCGCCGCCATCGATCTGCATGAAGTCGGGCGCTTCGTCCTGGCGCTGTGACAGGTAATCGAAGAACTCGTCGAGGAAGTCGTAACTGCCGACCGCCATCTTGATGCCGACCGGCTTGTCGACCACCTTGCGCACGCGATTGATCAGCGCCACCAGCGACGGAATATCCGTCACATCGCGATGCCGGCTCGGTGAAATCGAGGCCTTGCCCTCCTCGATGCCGCGGATGCCGGCGATCTCCGGCGTCACCTTCGAGCCCGGCAGGATACCGCCGCGGCCGGGCTTGGCGCCCTGGCTCAGCTTGATGCAGAACATCTTCACCTGCGGCAGCGCCGCAATCTTGCGCAGACGTTCTTCGTCCAGGTTGCCATTGGCATCGCGGACACCGTATTTCGCCGTCCCGATCTGGAAGCAGATATCGCAACCGCCTTTCAGATGATGCGACGACAGGCCGCCTTCGCCGGTATCCATCCAGACGCCGGCCATGGCTGCACCTTCCGACAGGGCCTGCACCGCGGCGGAGGACAGCGCGCCATAGCTCATGCCGGAGATATTGAAAAAGCTTTTCGGCTTGTAGGGCTGGCTGACGATGCCCTTGCCGATCCATTTGCCGGTATAGATCTCGGCTTCGTCGTCGTTGATCGGAAAGGCGGAGTGCAGGAAGTAGATATGGCCGGGCTGCTGGCTGTCGACTTCGGAGCCAAAGGCCACATAGTTCGACACACCCTTGGCCGAGCGATAGACCCAGGCGCGCGTCAGGCGGTTGAACGGGCGCTCTTCCCAGTCAGCGGTGAACCAGTACTGGCGAAAATATTCGCCGAGATTCTCCATGATGTAGCGAAAGCGCCCGTAGATCGGGAAGTTGCGCCGGATCGCATGATCGCGCTGGATCCAGCGGTCATAGACGTAGTACCAGCTCATCGTGCCCACACCGAGCAGCACGACGGCGGCCAGAATATAGCCGAACACCACCATGACAGGTCTCCCACCCTATCCGGCCGGCGAGACAGCCGGATATGTCAGTCTAGCACAATCAGGAATAGCGGCCCGGAATTAACTTTCGATAACGGCTACGGGCGCGGGCCCAGCATGCTGCGCGGATCCGCCAGCCGGTCATACTCCTCGGCGCTGAGGAAGCCGAGGTCGATGGCGGCCTGCTTCGGGCTGGTGCCCTCGGCGAAGGCCTTGTTGACGATCTGCGCCACCTTGTCATAGCCCAGATGCGGGTTCAGCGCGGTGGCCAGCATGATCGAATGCTCCACGTTGCGCTGCAGCGTAGCGGTATTGGGCTCGATCCCCGCCACCATGCCGCTGCCGAAGACGCTGGCGGCATCCGACAGCAGCTCGATGGATTTGAGCACATTCTGCACGATCACCGGCTTGGCGACGTTCAGCTCGAAATGTCCGGCGGCGGCGGCATGCGTCACGGTGACGTGGTTGCCCATCACCTGATAGCAGACCTGCAGCAGCGCCTCGGCCAAAGTGGGATTGCGCTTGCCCGGCATGATCGACGAGGTCAGCCCGTCATGCGGCAGCACCAGTTCGGCCAGACCGGCGCGCGGTCCGGCACCAAGGAAGCGGATGTCGTTGGCGATCTTGGCCAGCGACACCGCGACGGTGTTGAGCATGCCGCTCGCCTCCACCATCGCATCATGCGCGCCCATGCCTTCGAACTTGTTCGGGTTTGCGGTGAATGGCAGCCCGGTGAGCTTGGCGAGTGCGGCAGCAAAAGCCGTATCGAAACCGGCTTTGGCATTCAGCCCGGTGCCGACCGCCGTGCCACCCTGCGCCAGCGGATAAAGGCGCTTCAAAGATTCTGTCGCGCGCTCGACGCCGAGTTCCACCTGGCGCGCCATGGCGCCGAAACCCTGGCCCAGAGTCATCGGCGTCGCATCCTGCAGATGCGTGCGCGCGATCTTGGCGATGTCCTTCCAGGCCTCGGCCTTCTTCGCCAGTTCGGTGTGCAGGCCCTGCAAAGCCGGGATCAGGCGCTGGTGAATCTGCAGCACGGTGACGATATGCATCACAGTGGGGAAGCTGTCGTTCGACGACTGGCCGCGATTGACATGGTCGTTCGGATGCACCGGCTTCTTGGTACCGCGCGGCTGACCCAGCAGTTCATTGGCGCGATTGGCGATCACCTCATTGGCATTCATGTTGGTCGCCGTGCCCGAGCCGATCTGCCAGACCGGCAGCGGAAAATGATCATCGAACTTGCCATCGGCCACCTCACGGGCCGCCTGCTGCAGCGCATCGACGATCTCCGGCGGCAGTTCGTTCAGACCCGCATTGGTCTGCGCGGCGGCCAGCTTCTGCAGACCAATGGCGTGAACCAATGCCGGCGGCAGCCGCTCGCTGCCGATGCGGAAGAGCTGCAGCGCCCGCTGGGTCTGCGCGCCCCAGTATTTGTCGGCGGCAACCTCGACGGTTCCAAAGGCATCGCGTTCCTGGCGGGTCGACATGGCGGATACTCCTTTATGACTAAGCCTAAGTTAGTAAGGTGCGATGCCATTAACAGTTATGCCTAGGTATTGCCCAACTTTGTCAGGCAGATTGCATAATATTATGGCACACTCCCTGCTCTTCAGCCGCGGAAAGCCTCCTGCGGGGCGAGTCGGTACTCCCCTGGAACGAACCGGCATAATCCTGCAGGGCGGCATGTATCCTGCATTGATATCAGGGTCTCGCTATCCATCCAGAGTTATAAAAAAACAATGACTGCACAGGCTCACCATCTGCAGGTTCATCAGCTTATCGACGGCATCGAACAGGACGTTCAGGAGTTCGGTGCCAATAACGAAAGCATAGCCTTCCAGACCACGCTGCTGTCGCTGAACGCTTCGATCGAGGCGGCGCGCGCCGGCGAGGTTGGGCGCAGCTTCGCCGTGGTGGCGCAGGAAGTGAAAGCGCTGGCCAACCAGGCCTCGGAAAACTCCAAGCGCTTTCGCGAGGTGGTGCTGAAACGCATCAACGATTCAAAGATAGCCGCCGAAGGCATCGTCGACCAGATCGTGAAGGATCTGGAGGGTCCGCGCCTGTCCGACATGGCGCAGACCATGGTGCAGCTGATCGTGCGCAACCTGTATGAGCGGACCTGCGACTGCCGCTGGTGGGCCACCGACGATGCGATGTGGCAGGCGCTGGAGAATCCCTCCGACGAACTCTTCGCCCGTGCCGGTGAACGGCTGGAGATGATCAACCGCTTCTACACCGTCTATCTCAATCTCGTGCTGACGGATGCACGCGGGCAAATCGTTGCCACCTCGAATCCCAAGCAGTTTCCTCGTGCCGCCAAGGCCAATGTCTCGCGTACGCCGTGGTTCCAGCAGGCGATGCAGTCGCGCAGCGGTGACGATTACATCGTCGACGACATCAGCCAGAGCGGCAGCCATGACAACAAGGCGGTGGCGATCTATGCCGCTGCCGTGCGCAAGGGCGGCCAGATCCATGGCGAACCGCTCGGCGTGCTGGGCGTGATCTTCGACTGGGACAAACAGGGCAAGAGCATCGTCAAGGACGAACCCTCACTGAGCCCGGAGGAATGGACCCGCACCCGCGTGCTGCTGCTGGATGCCAAGCGCCGCGTCATCGCCTCGTCGGATGGCCAGAATGTCTACCAGGCTTTCCCGCTGAAGGATGAAGGCCAGCAGCGCGGATATTACTACGAACCGGACGGCACGCTGATCGCGTTCTCCCACACCATCGGCTATGAGACCTATGACGGCATGGGCTGGTATGGCGTGATCAGCCAGAAGCCACGCGGTTAAAAACTCCCCCTTCTCAATCGTCACCCCGGGCTTGACCCGGGGTCCCATTTTTCCTGCACCACGAAATGGGATCCCGGCTCGCGCGACGCCACTGCGTCGCTTGGCCGGGATGACAGGCGGCACTATTCGGGCCGCCGCCACAGCCAGGTCAGTTCGTGCTTGTTGTGATGCAGGTGCAGCAGGCGGCTGCCCGGGATTGCCGCGAAGCCGCGCGCGGTTTCAAAATCGGTCTCGCCCTGGAATTTCAGCGTACACACGGCATTGCGCACATCGCTGGAGGCGAGCCAGCGTTCGACTAATTTAAGCAGCCGCGCCGGATAGCAGATCACGTCTGAGCAGAGCCAGTCGACGCGCGGGAATTCCTTCGGTTCCAGCGCGAAGGCGCTGCCCTGTTTCCACGCAACGGTTTTCATGGCCGCCACATTCGGCGCCAGCGGCGCCTTGTCGATCGCCGTCACCGTCGCGCCGAGCGAGCCCAGCACCCAGGTCCAGCCGCCGGGCGACGATCCGAGATCGAGACAGATATCGCCCGGCTTCGGAAGCTCGGAGCCGAATTCCAGCCGATGCCGCGTCAGACCTTCCCAGAGTTTCAGATAGGCGCGGCTCGGCGGGCCCTCGCGATCTTCAATGAAGGCGAACTCGCCATTCGGCACCGGACTGCTGCAGCGTGCGGCATAGAGCATCCGGTCCGGCGCCAGCAGCGTGAAGCTGCCCAACGGAGACGTCGGCAGCGGTACACCGAAGCTCAGCGCCTTGCCCGAAACATGCGGCAGCTTCTCTGTGATCAGCTTCGCCCGGCCATGATGCAGCGGTGCATAGGCCAGCCAGTTGCGCTGGATCGCCTTCAGCCTGGCGGCCGCATCGCCGATAGAGGCGATCTCGACCTCCAGGATATCCTGCCAGATATTGGCAGCCCAGGAGCAATGCCCCTCGCCGTCCGCGATCAGCAGCCGGCCATGCTCGGCGCGAATCCGGTCGCCCAGCTCGGTGCGGAGTTGGTCCTCGAATCCCTCGGCGGCGAGATAGGCAGTGCGGGTCATGATGCCGGTTCTCACGGATCGAACCGCTAAGTGCAAGTCCCGGCGTGGAAAATCCAGCTTTCGCCCACCTTTATAGCGCGCCACTTCGGGCTTATGACATGCTTATTTCGGCTTATCGCATGCTTATATTTGCTTATTTCAGCCTTGGTCCGACCGGTCTGACACTTATATCGCACTGATTTAAGATTTTACATAAAATTCAGATGCTTAAGGTAATTTAGGGTGTATATGCAGCGATACAAGCCCTGCCCCAGCCTTCAAAGCCACAATGCGCTTAATCTTGGGGCAGGCTCGGAGAAGTGGGTAGACTGATCCTTGTACAGAACAAAACCAGTGAGACGTCAGGCATGACCGAGTTGGGGGTGAAGTCGGCAGCGGGACCATCAGAGGCCGCCGTCCTGCAGGGGCTGCGTGATGGACTGGACCGCCTGCGCGACACATTGCGCATCGCAGTCATCTATAACGGCGACCGCAAGGCCGCAGGTGCGGTGCTGCACCAGACCCACAATCCACGTTCGGAAAAATCCTATCGCCCGGTGGCGCAGGACATCGCCGACGGCCTGAAGGCCAACGGCTTCCGCCATGTCGCGCTGTTACCCGATGATCTGACACTCGCGCAGCGACTGCGCGACGAAGCCATTGATCTGGCCTGGCTCAACACCGCCGGTGTCCAGGGCTACGATGCCGTGGCGCATACGCCGTCCCTGCTCGAAATGGTGGGTATTCCCTATGTCGGTCACCGTCCGCTGCTGGCGGTGACGCTGGACAACAAACAGGTCTTCAAGCGCGAATGCGGCGGACTTGGCCTGCCGACGCCGGAATTCATGGTCTGGGACGGCACCTGGGGCACACTCAATCCGGAACGCGAGGCGCAGTTCCAGAGCATCTTCGGCGACTATGCCGGTCCCTTCGTGGTGAAGCCGGTGACCGGCCGCGCCTCGCAGCATGTGCATCTAGTGCCTGACCGCGCCAGCCTGCTGGCGACGGTGAACGAAGTGTATCGCCACACGCTGAACCAGGTGCTGGTCGAGCGTTTTGTTGGCGGCGCGGAATACTGCGTTGCGGTCGGCGGTCGTGTGGTGTCGAAAGGCGGCCAGCTTGAATTGCTGGACGCGCCCTTTGTCTTTTCGGCGCTCGAACGCATGCTGGAGCCGGACGAGAAAATCTTTACATCGATGGATGTGCGCCCGATCACCCAGGACCGCACCCGCCTGCTGAGCGCCGCCGATGGCGCCGTCTATGACGAACTGGCCAGACTTGCACGCCGCGTGCATGCCGATTTCCAGCTGCGCGCCCTGGTGCGCCTTGATGTCCGCGCCGATCACACCGGCCGCCTGTTCATTCTGGAAGCCAACCCGAAGCCTGACCTGAAGCGGCCCGATGGCAAACAGACCAGTCTGGTCTGCGTCGGACTTGCCGCGCATGGCATGAGTTACGAAGACCTGCTGCTGTCGCAGCTGATCGACCGACTGAAGCATTATATGCGTTACCGGCCGGCGGCAGTGCGCCATATCGCGGACCGCCTGTCGTGACCCTGCGCGACCGCCTCCGCCACGGCCTGATCATGCTGGCTGTCGCTGCGGTGTCTTTCACACTGCTGGTCTATGTCGGCTGGGGTGAAGGCAAACGCACCTATCCGCGCTTCCAGGTCGAGAAGATGGTGGCTCAGGGCGAGTTGGTGCAGGCCGCGCTGGAAACCTATCTGCGTGCCGGACTGCCGCTGGCACAATTCCCTGGCTTCCGCTCCATCGCCGAACCGATCCGCCAGTCCGATCCCACGATTGCAGCCATTGCCGCGCGTGACCGCTCCGGTCACACCGTCTTCATGGCCGGGGATACCAGCGTGCCGCAACTGCCTGCCGCCTCCCACGCGGGCGGCACTGCGCCAGCGCGATACACGGTGGGCGATGATGGAATGTGGCTGCAGGTCGCGCTGCCGCTGCGCAATCGCTTCGAGGCCGTGGGCGAGCTGACCGTCACCATGCCGCGCCCGGCCATTGCACGGGTGACGGATGCGCATCTGCCGGCCCTCGCCGCATTGGCCGCCGGCATGGCTTTGCTGTTCGGAATTTTCTCGCTCTGGGCCGCGCCGCGTCTGCGCGGCCATCGCATTCCCTGGATCGGCATCGGCTATACGGCAGTCTTCGCACTCGTCGCTGCCGGCGTGGTGGCCAGCCTGCTCAGCCTCTATGCCGATGGCGCCCAATCCAAGGCCAAGGCGCTGGCGGATTCTCTCGCCGAGCGCATCCGCCCGGTGGTGGCCTATGGCCTGACGCTGCAGGATCTGGAGGGACTGGACCGCATGCTGGCCGGCTATCGCCAGCTCAATCCCGACATCCAGGCCGTCGGCATCACGCAGAACGGCCGCATTCTGGTGCATAGCGATCCGGCGCAGGTCGGACGCGGCTGGACCAGCGATGCCTCTGCCTACGATTACGTTGTGCCCATCCCGACTGCCGCCAGCGACATCCGCATCGCCGTCGCTTTGCCGGCCGGCGTGGTGTGGCGCGCGGTGGCCAACAGCGTGAAGAATTTTGCCGCGCTGTTCGTGGCGACGGCACTGATCGCCGCACTTTTCCTGGGCGTGGCGCGCGCCCTGGAAAGCAAAGCCACGGAGCGCAAGCCGCACCAGCTGGCATTGATCCGGCCGATCTTCTTCATCGCCATTTTCTGCGAGTATCTTTCCGCCGGCTTTCTGCCGCAGCTGCTGCGCGGCGCCGCCATGCAATGGGACCTGGGCCAGGGTGCGGCGTCGCTGGCCTTCACGGCCTATTTCGTCGCCTTCCTGCTGGTGCTGCTGCCGGTCAGCGCCTGGGTTGACCGCGAAGGCCCGCGCAGGGCGGTGATTTTCGGCGCAGTGCTGGTCGCGCTGGCCAGTCTGATCCCGGTGATGACACTGGATTTCGGCGCGCTGCTGCTGTCACGTACCCTGGCGGGCCTCGGCCAGGGCCTGCTGTTCATCGGCATGCAGGCCGCCGTGCTGGCCCATGCACCGGCCGGGCAGCGCACGCAGGCCGCCGCCATCATCGTCTTCGGTTTCAACGGCGGCATGATCGCCGGGGCCGCCATCGGCTCGCTGCTGGTGCAGGATGTTGCCGCTATCGGCGTGTTCGCCATCGGCGCCGTCACCGCGCTGCTGCTCGCCGCCTATGCCGCCTGGGCGATTGCCGTGCCGCCGGCACGCAGCGGCGCCGCCATGACCTTCGGCCGCATGCTGCGCGACATCCCCCGCGCCTTTGCCAGCCTTGGCTTCCTGCGCGCACTGCTGCTGATCGGCGCACCGGCCAAGGCAGTGCTGACTGGCGCGGTGGGCTTTGGCCTGCCGCTGCTGCTGGGCGGACTCGGCTGGGCGCCGGAAGATATCGGGCAGGTCATCATGCTGTATGCCGCCGGCGTGCTGCTCTCGGGCGGCGCGGCGGCGCGGTTCGTCGACCGCAGCCAGCGCAGCAGCGCGACGCTGGCACTGGGTGGCCTGGTCTCGGCGTTCGCCCTCGCCTGCATCGGCCTGACCGGCCTGTGGACGCCCTCACCCATCCTGCAGGTTCTGCTGGTGGCCGGTGGCACATTGCTGCTCGGCCTGGCGCATGGCTGCATCAATGCCCCGGTGATCACCTATATTGCCGGCACCGGCGCCGCTGCGACACTGGGCGCCAATGGCGCGACCGCATTGTATCGTGTGGTGGAACGCGCCGGCCATGTGCTGGGGCCGCTGCTGGCCGGACAGTTGCTGCTGCTCAGCGGCGGCAGTGCGCTGGCCTTCCTATGGATCGGCGCAGGCTTGCTGGTCTGCCTGCTGCTATTCCTGCTGCCCATGCCGAAGGTGCGTAGCTGATGCGGTTCATCCTGACGATCCTTGCATTGCTGACCGCCATGCCGGCCCATGCCTCGGGCCGGCTGGCCTCCGACTGGTTTGCCCTGGGCGAGCGCGCGCTGCAGCACTGGAGCGTCTCGCAGCCCGATCCGGCCGATGACCGGCGCCTGCTGATCCAGCGCAAGGAGTCTATCGCCGGGCCGCTGCGCCGGGTGATGGTGATCTATCCGCGCAAATCCTCCGCCTATGACACGGCGATGACCGCGATCCTGGCCGACTTCGCCGCGCGGCGCCTGAGCGTGGAATTCGTCGCGGTCAATTATGACACGGATGCGCGGCGCGGTGCGGCACTGCTGGATGAAGCAAAACGCGATGGCGTCGCGCTGCTGTATGCCATGGGATCGGAAACGGTCGACTGGATGTATCAGAAGCATCGCGACATCGCCATTCCGGTCGTCACCGTCTGCGCCAAGGATCCGGTGCAGCTGGGGCAGATGCCGGATTACGAAAGTGGCAGCGGCAACAGCTTTGCCTTCACATCGCTGAATCCCCTGCTGGAGGTGCAGATCGAATATCTGCGCGAGATGAAACCGCAGTTAAAGAATATCGCCATCCTGGTCGATGCGAAAAACGCCAGCGCGGTGGAAACGCAGGCGCGACCGCTTGCCGAGGCGCTGAGCCGTCAAGGCGTCACGGTGCTGGATGTCGCCGTGACCGATCCCGTGCAGGCGCGCCAGCAGTTGGCCGGGCTGGTGTCGCAGGCGGTGGCGCAGATGCGGCAGACCGATCCGACGCTGGAGCATAGCCTGTTCTGGATCACCGGTTCGACCAGCGTGTTTGCAGAGATCGCCACCATCACGGCGCATAGCAACCGCGTGCCGGTACTGTCAGCCGTCCCCGAAGTGGTGCAGGCCGGACGCGACAGCGCGGTGCTGTCGATCGGCGTCAGCTTCGAGAGCAATGCGCGGCTCGCCGCCGTCTATGGCGCGGAGATTCTGGGCGGCCGCAAAGCCGGAGAAATGAAGGTGGGCGTGGTGTCGCCGCCGGATATCGCGGTGAATTTCCGCCGCGCCCGCGAGATCGGGCTGAAAATCCCCTTCGCCTTCTTCGAGGCCGCCAGCTTCATCTACGATGCCGAGGGCCGCCCCGTGCGGGCGGACGGCCAGGACATGACCGCCCGCTAAACTCAGGCCTGCCGACCTCAGGCCTGGTCGGGCCGCGACGCGGCCAGCACCGGATGCTTGGGCTCGGCGGCGATCTTTTCCTCGGCGCGCGCCAGGAAGATGCTCGATGGTTCGTCGGTGCCGCCGCGCATCTCGATCACCAGACGGAACTGCTGCGCGGCATCATGCCAGCGACCGGCATTGAAGAAATCGAGGCCCTTCTCGAACAGCCCGATCCATTCGAAACCTGCCGGGATGGCGCCGGACTCGTCGCGCATGGCCAGCAGTTCATAGATGCCGACCGCCTGTTCGCGGCCCTTCACCTTCACCGGATCGAGGCGGCGGGCGACGATATCATAGCGCGCCGCTTCCCAGGTATGCTGGCTGATCAGGATGGCGGTGCCGAATTCCTTGTTCATGCCTTCAAGGCGTGCGCCCAGATTCACCGGGTCACCGATCACGGTGTAGTTCAGGCGGTCGGGGCTGCCGATATTGCCGACCACCATGCGCCCGGTATTCACGCCGATACGCACGTTCATTTCCGGCAGGCCACGGCGCACCCAGTCGGCGCGCAGCGTCGCCATGGCAGTGGCGCAGTCCAGCGCCGCGCGACAGACATGGGTGGGATGGTCTTCGTCGTAATAGGGTGCGCCCCAGAAGGCCATCACCGCATCGCCGATGAACTTGTCGATGGTGCCGTGGTTGTCCTGGATCGCCGCGCTCATGGCGCCGAAATAATCGCCCAGCAGCGGCACCACGCGATGGCCCATCCGCTCGGAGGTACTGGTGAAACCTTCCAGATCCATGAACATCACCGACATGGTGCGGCGCTCGCCGCCCAGTTCGGCAACCACGCCCTGATCCATCAGTGTTTTCACCAGATCGGCCGAGAGATAGCGACGGAACGAGCCGAGGCCCCTGCTCATCTGCTCGATCGAGCCCGACAGCGTATCCAGTTCGATCACCGGACTGGAGACACGCTGCACCTTGTCGAGATCGAACTGCGCGATCTTGCGTGTCTCGCCGACCAGGCGGTTCAGCGGCAGGACGAAGAGATAACGCGAGGCCAGGATGGCGGCCAGGCTGACCACCACGATGGCGGCCAGCAGCGCCAGCACCAGACGGTAGTAGTTGGCCTGGATCGGCGCCATGAAATCGGCTTCAGGAATGACGGTGCCGATCAGCCAGCCGGCACGTTCGGCCGGTGCCAGCGTCAGGAAATACCGTGCGCCGCTGGCGTCATGCGTGACGAACTGCTGCGGCCCGTTCAATGTTTCCAGCCGTGCGCCGGCTTCCACGATGCCGGCATGCGCGACCTGCAGCATGGGATGATAGCTCTCGGCCAGCGGCTTCAGCTCCGGCAGGTCGCCCTTCGCGCCGGGACGGGTGACTTCGCGCGGGTCCCGGAACGCGACCAGATCGCCGCTGCGGTCGATGATGAAGGCCGCGCCCGAGCGCAAGCTGGTCAGATTGGCCAGATAGCGCGAGATGCGGTCGAGTTCGATGGCAATCGAGATCACGCCGGTCAGTTCACTGGTCTCGCGATCCTGCAGCGTAATGGCGGTGTTCAGGCCGGGCTTGCGGCTGACATCGAAGACATAGATGCCGGTCCAGATATGCTCGCCGGGATTGGCGGCCGCCTGCCGGTACCACGAGCGGCCCGGCGCATAGTAATCCGTCACCCGGGACTTCACGCCGGTATAGCTGAGATGCTCGCCATCGCTGACGAAGGATTCCTCTAGACGGCTCGCTTCCTTGCGTTCGGCCGACCATATGCTTTCAGCCACGCGCAGATGCAGTTCGTCGATCCGCTGGGCACCATAGAAATCGCCATTCGGCTTGCCGAAGCTGACCCAGGAGAAATGCGGATTGGCCCGCAGCAGGGCCAGGAACAGGCGGTCGCGGCTGCGCTTGTCTTCCAGGTTGATCACACCGTCCAGCAGGCTGTCGCGCAGCGCGCTCTGCGCGGCGATGGCGGATTCGAAGATGCTGGAGACTTCGCGGTTCACGCCGCCGACGATTTCGGTGTTGAGCTGGCGCGCCATCTCGGCCACGTTGTCGCGGCTGACCAGGAACCAGGGAACATGGACCGAGGCCGCCGTCATCGCCACGGTGAACAGCGAGATCGCCACCAGGCTGACCTTCAGCGAGACGCGGGGACGCCAGCCACGCGTTTCAGCCGGCCTGGCTCCCTGATCGGCCGTTTCCGGCCGCCCCGTACGTACAGGGATCATCTTCCCCTCCAGAAGGCTGCAGCACTGCAAGCCAGCGCTATCCGCCGGATAGGTTAATGCAGGAATATTGACACCACGTGAAGAGCGCGTGGCGGCGCCTGCGAAGGTTAAGATAATTTTTGGCGGAAAACAGACATATTTCTCCGGATGCGATCCGCCGGAGATCCATGTCGCGGCCCATATTGCCACCCTGTGGAAAATCGCTATAGTCCGCGCCCTCTACATAGCTCCTTGCTGGACCCCATGACGGGTCCGGCTAGGCCCGATCCGTCGCCGCATGGTGCGTCGCCGCCGGGCCGCTAAGACCAGAAGGAGAGCTGCCGATGGCGTTCTACGAGAACGTATTCATCGCGCGCCAGGACATCTCGACCGCCCAGGTCGAGGCGATGGCCGCGCAATTCACCGATATCATCAAGGCCCAGGGCGGCGAGGTCACCAAGACCGAGCAGTGGGGCCTGCGCAATCTCACCTACCGCATCAAGAAGAATAAGAAGGGCCACTATGTCCTTCTGAACATCAATGCGTCGGGCGCTGCGATTGCCGAACTGGAGCGCAACATGCGCATCCACGAAGACATCCTGCGTTACCTGACCGTGCGCGTCGAAAAGCTGGAAGAAGGCCAGTCGGCCATTCTGGTGAACAAGGATCGCGGCGAGCGTGGCGACCGTCCGGAGCGTGGCTTCGGCGATCGTGGCGGCTTCGGCGGCGGCCGTGGCTTCGGCGGCGACCGTGGCGACCGCGGTGGTGATCGCGGCGAACGTCGTCCGCGTTTCGAGCGTGAAGAGTCGGCTCCGGCCGCTGGTGGGGAGAACGCCTAATGTCGAGCACTGGTACCTCTGAGCGTGGCGGCAAGCCCGCCGGTCGTGGTGGCGCCGCTGGCGGCGCCCGTCGTCCGTTCTTCCGTCGTCGCAAGACTTGCCCGTTCTCCGGCGCCAACGCGCCGAAGATCGACTACAAGGATGTGAAGCTGCTGTCGCGCTTCATCTCCGAGCGCGGCAAGATCGTTCCGTCGCGGATCACCGCAGTGTCGGCCAAGAAGCAGCGTGAACTGGCCCAGGCCATCAAGCGCGCGCGCAATCTGGCCCTGCTGCCGTTCGTCATCAAGTAAGGCCCAGCGGCTTCCCGCAAGGAAGCCGGAACCGGACTTTGCCCCCATGACCCGCAGCCTGATCTTCGGCAGCCTCGCAGGACTAGCCAGCGCATTGCTCGTGCTGACCGCCGCAAGCGGTCCGCTCGGCATCATGCTCGGCTATCTCGCGCCGTTGCCGTTGTTCTTCGCCGGCCTGACCCATGGCGTGACTGCCGTGGGGATTGCCGGCGTGGTGGGCACGCTGGTCAGCGGCTTCAACGGCCTGCTCGCCGGCAGCGTCTATCTCGCCACTTTCGCGGCTCCGGTCGCGCTGGTGGTGCGGCAGGCCCTGCTGGCTCGCCCGGCCACGGAAGCCTCGGCGGGTGCAGACGTCCACGACGGACTGGAATGGTATCCGGTCGGTCGTCTGGTGCTCTGGCTTGCCGGCTGGTCGCTCGGCCTGTTTGGCATCGCCCTGCTGCTCACGGCTGATCGCGAAGGCGGTCTGCCGGCGATGCTGCAGCCGCTGCTGACCCAGTTCCTGTCTGCCATGCAGCAGGGCCCTAATGGGGTTTCTGGTCAGGGTGCGGATCTGGAAGTGATGGCCAAGCGCCTGGCCCTGCTGATGCCCGCCGTTTTCGGCGTCAGCTGGCTGGTGATGATGACGATCAACGGTACGCTCGCGCAGGGCATGGCGGTGCTGCTCAAGCAGAACCGCCGGCCGACGCCGCTCTATCGTGCGTTCACCCTGTCGCGGTCGCTGGCCGTGGCACTGGTGGCGGCGATTGTCGCGGCGGCGGTGCTGCCGGGCGACGTTGCGTTCATCGGCGGCACGGTCGCTGCCATTCTCGCCTTCCCCTTCTTCCTGCAGGGGCTGGCGGTGGTGCATGGGCTGGCGGCGAAAGCCTCCCTGCCCGGTCTGGTTCTCGCCGCTTTCTATGCGGCATTGGTCGTGGCTGGCGCACTGGTCGGTGTACTGGTGGTCATCCTGGGTTTCATCGAAGAATGGGCGGGTTTCCGCCGGCGTTTCGCCGGGGCCGGAACCAGCCAGGAGAAGAACTAATGGAAGTCATCCTGCTTGAACGTGTGGAAAAGCTCGGTCAGATGGGCGAAGTGGTGCGCGTGAAGGACGGCTATGCCCGTAACTTCCTGCTGCCCCGCAAGAAGGCGCTGCGTGCCACCGCAGCCAACAAGGCGGTTTACGAGAAGCAGAAGTCGCAGCTCGAAGCCCAGAACCTGGCCAAGAAAGGCGAGGCCGAGAAGGTCGCCGCCAAGATGGTCGGCCTGAGCGTCGCCCTGCTGCGCCAGGCTGGCGACAGCGGCCAGCTGTTCGGCTCGGTCAGCGCCCGCGACATCGCGGAAGCTGTCACCGCCGCCGGCTTCACCATCGGCCGCCAGCAGATCGCGCTCGTCAATCCGATCAAGACGATCGGCGTGTATGGCGTGATGGCTGCGCTGCATCCGGAAGTCACCGTCGAAGTGAAGGTGAACGTTGCCCGCTCCGAGGCTGAGGCCGAGAAGCAGGTGGCCGCCGAGACCCTGCTCGACGAAGGTGTCGAGCTGGAAGACGGCGAAGAGGCCGATGCCGAGGAAGGCGAAGAGGAAGAGCAGGCTTAAGCAGCCCTCCCCTCTCTCTCAAAGTCAGGAAGAGGCCCGCGCATGTCGCGGGCCTTTTTTTCTTTTCTGCAGTACGAAGCCCCTCACCCTCCCATCGCTGCGCGACGGGCCCCTCCCTCTCCCGCTATCGCGGGCGAGGGCAAGAAGCCCCCTCTCCCGCTTGCAGGAGAGGGTCGGGGTGAGGGTCTTGCTTGATGCTCGACAGCATGGCCTTAACGACCAGCATGCGACTCGGGCATCACGGCGAAGCTCCGTGAAATCGAAAGACGTAGCCCTGTGGGTAGTTTTTTGAGAGGCCGGAAATCTTCGTACATTCATTGCTTTAGGAAGAGTACTTACTCACAAGGAAATTCCGGTGGATAATAACCTGTCAATCGAATTGAGAACTGGAAGTGCGGGCGCGACTGGCTGTTAATGCCGGCCCGCGGCGGAACGGCGCAACAGAACCGTAACCGCGGCGTCACGCAACTGACTGTTAGAATCAGGCTGGGAAGAACTCCATATGGCTGTCGTCACTCCTTTCAGTAATCCGACCACCGCCAGCGAGACGAGCACCAGCGAACCGACTTTCCGAATCCAGCCGCATAACCTGGATGCCGAGCAGGAATTGCTGGGCGCCATCCTGGTGAATAACGAGGCGGCGATGAAGGTCTCCGGCTTCCTGCAGCCGGATCATTTCTTCCACGAAGCACATCGTCGCATCTACCAGGCTTCGCTGACGCTGATCGAGCGCGGCGAGATCGCCAATCCGGTCACCCTGAAGGCCTATTTCGAGCGCGACGAAGTGGTCGCCAAGGCCGGCGGCACCGCTTATCTCGCCCGCCTGGCCGCCGCCGCCACCACCGTGATCAATGCCGAGGACTACGCCCATGTGGTCCATGACCTGGCGCTGCGCCGCCAGCTGATCGCGATCGGCGAGGAAATGGTCAACCGCGCCTACGATCCCAAGGTGGATGAAGCCGCGACGCACCAGATCGAAGAAACCGAACAGCGCCTGTTCAAGCTGGCCGATGAAGGCAGTTCGGAAGGCGGCTTCGTCTCCTTCAAGGAATCGATCGCGGAATCGATCAGGAATATCGACGCGGCCTGGAAGAAGGGTGGCCTCAGCGGCGTCACCACCGGCCTGCGCGACATGGACAAGATGCTGGGCGGCATGCATCCGTCCGATCTGATCATTCTCGCCGGCCGTCCCTCGATGGGCAAAACCTCGCTGGCCACCAACATGGCCTTCAACGCCGCCAAGGCCGGCGTGCCGGTCGCCTTCTTCAGCCTCGAAATGTCGTCTGACCAGCTGGCCACGCGTATCCTGGCGGAAGAAACCCGCATCGCCTCGGAAAAGCTGCGCCGCGGCGAAATCACGGACGAGGAATTCACCCGCCAGATCGTGCCGGTCTCCAAGGAACTGGCACAGTTGCCCTTCTTCGTCGACGACACCGGCGCGATCTCGATCTCGCTGCTGCGCAGCCGCGCGCGTCGCCTGAAACGCACCAACAATATCGGCATGATCATCGTCGACTACCTGCAGCTGGTGCGCGGCAGCAACTCGCGCCGCAACGACAACCGCGTGCAGGAAATCTCTGAAGTCACGCAGGCGCTGAAGGCGCTGGCCAAGGACCTTAACGTCCCCGTCATCGCCCTCTCCCAGCTGTCGCGCGCGGTGGAAAGCCGCGATGACAAGCGGCCGCAGCTCTCGGATCTGCGTGAGTCAGGCGCCATCGAGCAGGACGCCGACGTGGTCATGTTCGTGTATCGCGACGAATATTACGAAATGCGCAAGCAGCCCACCGAAGGCACGCCCGAGCACCTGCAGTGGCAGGAAAAGATGGACAAGATCGCCAACCTGGCGGAAGTGATCATCGGCAAGCAGCGTCATGGCCCCATCGGCCGCGTGGTGCTGCATTTCGAAAGCGCCTTCACCAAGTTCAGCGACCATATCCAGTCGGATCATCTTCCGGATGCGTACTAACTGAAAAATTAGACTGGCTGCGGAACCGGATACCGCAGCGAAATGGATAGTAACTTTTCCATAAACACGCCTTACGTGAAATTTCCCCTGAGTTTTTCGTCACTCAGAAACAGGCCGCCCTGCGAGCGGCCGACCAGGGGAAATCATGCAGTTCTTCAATAATCTTAAGATCGGCACGCGGATCATTGCCATCCTGCTGCTGTTCGCCGGCGGTCTGGTCGGCGTGACATGGATCGGCCTGAACGCCCTGCGCACCTATGACGATAGCGTCAACGAGATGCAGAGCATGGCGGATCGTGCGCTCTATGCGCTCAAGGCCAGTCGCGCGATGAGCGACAGCGCCGCCGAGGCACGCGCCATTTACACCTCTTCTGATCCCCAAGAAATCCAGCGTCTGGTCCAGCGCCTCAATGCCGCAGTCGACGACTTTGAAAGCGTGATCCCGAAATACGAGGCCGCCCAGCCCGCCGACCGCCGTGCGGCCTTCGCCACGCGAAAGCAGTTGATGGTGGACTTCGCCAAGTATCGCCGCGAAATCGGCCGCATCGCATTGGCCAATGGCTCGCAGGCTGCACGTGATTTTGGCAATCAGCCACAATATGCCACCATGCGTGAAACACTCGACAAGGACCTGGACGAGGCCATTGATCGCAACGACCGCGGCATCGTCGAAGTCTCCCAAAAACTCGACGCCTATCTAGAGACTGAAACCTATCTATTAATTGGCCTGTCGGCAGCCATCATCGTCGCCTCGCTGCTGTTCGGCCTCGGCATTTCCCTCCTGACCATCACCCGCCCGCTGACGCGGCTGACCGGCTCGCTGGATGCGCTGGGCAAGGGCGACACCAAGGCGGAAATCTACGGCCTCAACCGCAAGGACGAACTGGGCGCCATCGCCCGCTCGACACATAACCTGGTCGGCATCCTGCTGAATGCCGCGCGTTCGGAAAGCGGCCTGCGTAACGTGACCGCCAATGTCATGGTGGCCGACAACCAGAACAACATCGTCTACTGCAACAAAGCAGTGCTTGATACGCTGAGGAATGCGCAGTCCGATATCCGCAAGGACCTGCCGCAATTCGATGCCGACAAGCTGATCGGCCAGAATGTCGACATCTTCCATAAGAACCCGGCGCATCAGCAGCGCATGCTGGCCGCCCTCACCGGCACGCATCAGGGCCGCATCAAGGTGGGTGGACGCACCTTCGACCTGACCGTCAACCCGGCGGTGAACGGCGTGGGCGAACGCGTCGGCACCGTGGTGGAATGGGCGGACCGCACCGACCAGCTGCGCCTGGAAGCGGAAGTGATCCGCCTGGTGGAAGCCGCCAGCGCCAAGGGCTTTACCGAACGCGTCGACCTCAATGGTCGCAGCGGCTTCATCAAAGAACTCGGTACGGCGATCAACAGCATGTCGGACCAGTGCCAGAGCATGACCGGCGAAATCGCTACTACGATCAGCGCCATTGCCGAAGGTGACCTGACCAAGCGGCTGACCAAGGACTATCCAGGCATCTTTGGTCAGCTGAAGACCGGCGCCAATGCACTGAGCAACCGCCTGACCGATTTCGCCGGCCGCCTGAGTGAAAGTGCCCAGACCGTGCATTCGGCCTCGGCGGAGATTTCGACCGGCAGTCAGGATCTGGCACAGCGCACGGAATCGCAAGCGGCTTCGATTGAGCAGACTGCCGCCTCGATGCATGAGATCACCGCCACCGTGAAGCAGAATGCCGACAACGCGCAGGCCGCCAGCCAGCTGGCTGCCGTGGCCCGCGATGCTGCCGACAAGGGCGGCGCGGTGATGGGCAATGTCGTCTCGGCGATGACCCAGATCGAGGGTTCGGCCGGCAAGATCAGCGACATCGTCGGCCTGATCGATGAGATCGCCTTCCAGACCAACCTGCTGGCGCTGAATGCCAGCGTCGAAGCGGCGCGTGCCGGCGAAGCCGGTAAGGGTTTTGCCGTCGTGGCGCAGGAAGTGCGGGCGCTGGCGCAGCGCTCGGCCAATGCCTCAAAGGACATCAAGGCGCTGATCACCGCCTCGAACGGCCAGGTGCGCGAAGGCGGCAAACTGGTCGGCCAGGCCGGCGAAAGCCTGACCGAAATTGTGTCGGCGGTGAAGAAAGTCACCGACATCGTCTCCGAGATCGCGGCGGCGAGCCGCGAACAGGCCACGGGCCTGGAGCAGGTCAACACCGCCGTCGGCAGCATGGATGAAATGACCCAGCGCAATGGCGCGCTGGTCGAAGAGACTTCGGCATCGGCTCAGGCCCTGTCCGAACAGGCCAGCCAGCTTGCGCAGCTGGTCGGCTTCTTCAGGACCACATCTTCCGGCATGGCACGGGCGACATGAGGCCCCTCCACCGGACTCGGAGACAACACTGCGCTCAGGCGCTATCCGAGTCCGGTCTGGGCACCGGCACATCGTATCCAGCCAGGAAGCGGCCAAACGATCCTCTACGAAGTCGTATTTACACGTATAACACGCCCCCTTGCGTAACGTAGCAAGAACAGCGATTTGACTCTTCATATTATGCACACGGAAAACCGCGATAAATTACGAGAATACACATGGCGTTACTGGATATTCACTCCCTCAGATTGAAAGGGAAGCGTATCTGACAAGGCGAGCCTGCGCTGTGAAGCGGCGCCCCGAACAAAGCAAGAGGGAAGTATCGCCATGTCGCTATTCAACAATCTGAAGATCGGCGTTCGCATTGGCCTGGTCCTGTTGATCTCCGCCATCGGCCTGGCCACCGTGGCCTGGCTTGGCGTCAGCGCGATCCATACCTACGAAGAACGCGTGGACGAACTGACCCTGACCGCGCGCCGCGCGCTCTATGCCGAAAAGATCGATGCCGCAGTCTTCGCCGCCGTGATGGAATCGCGCGGCGTTTACATGTCGAAGGACACTGAGGCGGCCAAGCCATTTGCCAAGAACCTGGTCGGCTGGCTTGACGAGATCGAGAAGACCCTGCCGGTCTATGAGAAAACCCAGCCGGCGAACCGGCTTCAGGCTTTCCAGGAACGCAAACAGGACATTCAGGCCTTTGTGAAGTTTCGCCGCGAACTGGCGCGCCTGGGCACTGAAGTCAGCCCGGCCGAAGCCGACAAGTTTGGCAACAACGATGCCAACCGACAGAATCGCGCCGCAGTGAATAAAGCCCTGCGCGAAGCCGCCGAGCGCAATGACAAGGCGATCGACACGATCACGGCCGAGATCGACCAGTTCGTGAAGGTTCAGGTGCCGCTGATCATCGGCCTCTCCATCGCCGTGATCCTGGCAACCCTGTCCATCGGCTTTGGCATTTCGTTCCTCACCATCACCCGCCCCATCGGCCGCCTTGCCCGCGGCATGAAGACGCTGGCCGATGGCAATACGACGACCGAAGTGTTCGGTGCTGCCCGCGGCGACGAGATCGGCGTGATGGCCCGTACGGTCCAGGTGTTCAAGGACAATATGATCGCCCGCGAGAAAGCCGAGGCCGATATCGCCGAGCAACGTCGCGCGGCCGAAGAACAGCGCAATGCCGCAGCCGCGCGCGAGCGCAAGGCGATCGAGGAAATCGGCCAGCTCTGCACCAAGGTCTCGGGCGGTGAGCTGGATATCCGCCTCAACGAGGGCGACAAGGACGGCTTCCTGCTCGATATCAGCAAGCAGCTCAACGGCCTGACCGGCATGCTGCAGCAGGTGACCGGCGAACTGGCCACCGTCACCGCCAGCATGGCGGAGGGCGACCTGACCAAGGACATCCGTGGCGATTACCACGGCGTGTTCGGCAAGGTGAAGGCCGGCGTCAACACGATGGCAGAGAAGCTGCGCGAGATTGCCGGTGAGCTGAACCAGAGCGCCGCCGCGGTGAAGGAAGCCGCCGCCGAGATCTCGACCGGCAGCCAGGACCTGGCCAGCCGCACGGAATCGCAGGCAGCGTCGATCGAGGAAACCGCCGCCTCGATGCATGAGATCACCGCCACGGTGAAGCAGAATGCCGACAATGCCCAGGCCGCCAGCCAGCTGGCTGCCGTGGCCCGCGATGCCGCCGACAAGGGCGGCGCGGTGATGGGCAATGTCGTCAATGCGATGGGGCAGATCGAGGGCTCGGCCGCCAAGATCAGCGACATCGTCGGCCTGATCGACGAGATCGCCTTCCAGACCAACCTGCTGGCGCTCAATGCCTCGGTCGAGGCCGCGCGTGCGGGTGAAGCCGGCAAGGGCTTCGCGGTGGTGGCGCAGGAAGTGCGGGCGCTGGCGCAGCGCTCGGCCGATGCCAGCCGCGAGATCAAGACGCTGATCACCGCCTCGAACGGCCAGGTGCGCGAAGGCGGCAAGCTGGTCGGCCAGGCCGGCGAAAGCCTGACCGAGATCGTCACCGCCGTGAAGAAGGTGACCGACATCGTCTCCGAAATCGCCGCCGCGAGCCGCGAGCAGGCCACCGGCCTCGAGCAGGTCAACACTGCCGTCGGCAGCATGGACGAGATGACGCAGCGCAACGGCGCCCTGGTGGAAGAGACCTCGGCTTCGGCCCAGTCGCTGTCGCAGCAGGCCACCCAGCTCGCCCAGTTGGTCAGCTTCTTCCGCACCGGAAATAGCACCGTGCCTGCGGCGGCCACTGGCAGGCCGTCTGCCAGCGTAACGCCGATCCGCCCGACCGCCAGCAAGCCAGTGGCCAAGCCGGCCGCGAGCAAGCCGGTGGCGGCGATGAAGTCGACCGCCTCGGCCCGACCGCAGACCGAGAGCCCCGATGCAGAATGGCAGGAGTTCTGAGCATGACCGAACGTAACGACGCCCTCCTGATCAATGTCAGCGATCAGGCCTATGCCCTGCCACTGCTGCAGATCCAGGAAATCCGTGGCTGGTCGCCGGTCAATCCGCTGCCCGACACCGATGCGGCCTGCCTCGGCGTACTGAACCTGCGCGGCCATGTGCTGCCCGTCTTTGACGCGCGCATGATCCTCGGCAAGCCGGCTGCGGAACCCAAGCCGCAGGATGTGATCGTGGTCGCCATGCTGGATGACAAGCCGCTCGGCCTGCTGGTCGACAGCGTGTCGGATATCGTCGAGATCGACGAGGGCAACATCAGTCGCGCCGATCAGGGTGAGGCCTGGTCATCCGGCCTGATCGACGGCATCGCCACGGTGGGCGAGCAGCTCGTGCCGTTGCTGGCCCTGCAGAAACTGACCGGCAGTCGCCTGCCGGCTCTGGCAGAGACCGCTTAACCGCCAAAAAATCAGGCCGCAGGATTTGCGGGTATCTAACGTGAGGTTTGGGGACGGTGACGAAACGCACCGTCCCTTTTTCTTGGCAACACAGGAGCCGCCCCATGTCCGCTCGCAATCTGCTCATCGCCGCCAGTGTGATCGCCACCGGCTTTGCCGGCGGGCTCGCGCTCGCCCAGCCCGGTACTGCTCATTCGGGCACCCCCGCCGCGCAAGCCCATCTGCAGCATGCCGACCGCGCTGTACCCGGCAAGTTCATCGAAGGCCGTATCGCCTTCCTGAAGACCGAACTCAAGCTGACCGCACAGCAGACGCCGCTGTTCGACAAGCTGGCCGATGAGATGCGCGCCGGCGCCAAGGTGATGCAGGAGCGTCATGCCCAGCGCCAGCAAGCCAGCGCGACCACACCGGCCTCGACGTCTGCGCTTGAAAAGCTGGAACAGCGCAGCGCGGCGATGAAGGAGATGACGGCCGCGCAGGATCGCTATCTCGCTGCCTTCCGCCCCTTCTACCAGTCACTGTCGCCCGAGCAGAAGCAGACCGCCGACGAGTTGTTCGCCAAGGGCGGCCATATGGGCGGCAAGCATCGGATGCACCAGCATCACTAATTCTCTGGAGCGGGGCCTCCTTTCACGGGGGCTCCGTTTTATTTATTCAGCCGGATTTGCAGATATTCTTTTCGTCATCCCGGGCTTTTGACCCGGGATCCCATTTTCGTCCTCCGAAATGCAAATGGGACCCCGGCTCAAGGCCGGGGTGACACTTTTTTTCTGAAAGACCGGCGGACCTGTCACAGAACGCCATGCCCCTCCGTCTGAGAGATACCAGACAGGAGAAATCCATGACCCAGCGTCTCGATTACCGCAGCCTAAGCCCCGACGGAGTGAAGGGCCTGTTCGCCAGCCAGCCGTATCTCATCAAGGCCCTGCCGCGACCGTTCCTCGATATCATCTGGATCCGCGTGTCGCAGATCAACGGCTGCGCCTATTGCGTCGACCAGCATGTGAAAGATGCCCTGCAGCATGGCGCCAGTGAACGCAAGCTGCATCACGTCGCCATCTGGTGGGAGTCGCCGCTGTTCGACGCACAGGAACAGGCCGCACTGGCCTATGCCGAAGCCGTCACGCGGCTGGAGCACCAGCGAGTGGCTGCCGATGTCTATGAGGCGGCCCGGAGCCAGTTCGATGAGCGCACCCTGACCGACCTGACCCTCGCCATCGTGGCGATGAATGCCTGGAACCGCCTGGCGATTGCGATGCGCAAGGGCGCGCCAGCCTAAACCCTATCGGCTGCGGCGACGGCCGTGCTACATCAGTGGCATGGACGTCGCCGCAGCCATCCCTCCTTTTTCGCCCTTCATGCTGGGTGTGCTGGCCAGCGTGGTCGCCGGCTTCGGCGCCACCACGCTGGGCGCAGCCCCCGTGCTGTTCCTCGGCAACATGAAGGACAGTACGCGCAACCTGATGCTGGCCTTCGCCGCCGGCATCATGCTGGCCGCCACCTTCTTCTCGCTGCTGCTGCCGGCGCTCGACCAGGCCGAGAAGACACTCAGCCCAAGCAGTGCGGCACTGGGCGTCATCGTGGCCCTGCTGGTCGGCGCATTGACGATGCATCTGGCGCATAATCTGGCCCCGCACGAGCATTTCGGCATGAAGGGCCGCGAAGGCGCCGATGCCTCGCGTCTCGCCCGTGTCTGGCTCTTCGTCATCGCCATCGCGCTGCATAATTTTCCCGAAGGCCTCGCGGTCGGCATCGGCGCCGCCAGCGGCGATCTCAGCAGCGGCCTTGGCGTCACCTTCGGCATCGGCCTGCAGAACCTGCCCGAAGGTCTCGCGGTGGCGGTCGCATTGCGTGGCGAAGGCTATACCCGCAAGGCCGCGTTCATGGTTGCGGCACTGACAGGTGCGCTCGAACCGCTGGGTGGTGTTGTCGGCGCCGGCGCGCTGGCAATCTCCGGCGGCCTGCTGCCCTGGGCGCTGGCTTTCGCTGCCGGCGCCATGCTGTTCATCATCTCGTCGGAGGTGATTCCGGAAACCCATCGCCATGGCGTCGAACGCGGCGCGACCTCGGCGCTGTTCGGCGGCTTCGTGGTGATGCTCTATCTGGATGTGGCGCTGGGTTGAACCTCGCCATCTGACGGTTCCCTGCCCCGCCCTGACGGGCTAACATGCCTCCCGACAGAATACGTATATAAGCGCTGGCCGAAGAGCCATGCGCACGAGGAGGAAATCATGGCGTCGCAGAACTCGATCGCAACCCTCTCCATTGGCGGTCGCATCAATCTCGGCTTCGGCATCGTTATTGTTCTACTGCTGGTCGTGGCCGGCGCCGGACTCTACGGCAGCAACAATGCGCGCATGCTGTTCAACAGTTTCGACGAAACTTCGGATGCCACCCGCGCGGTGCTTCGGGCCGAGCGCGACATCATCGACCTGAGCCGCAACGTGCTGCTCTATACCGACCGCGACAGCCAGCCGGCACTGAAAAACGCCCGCAAGCTGCTGCAGGACATCCCGCAATCGATCGCCGAGGCAGAGAAGGATGCCGATGCCAACGAGCGCCGCCTGCTGGGCGAAATCCGCGACCTGATGCGCCAGTTCGGCGCGGTGATCGAGGAGACCGTCGCCGCCAAGGCCGAGTATAACGGTGTCTTCCAGAAAGACGTGGCGCCCGCCAGCAACAACATCCGCCAGATCCTGCCGCAGATGATCTCGCAGGCCGTCGCCACCAACGATTACCAGACCGCCTTCGAGGCCTCACGCGTGTCCGATCTGCTGAACTCGATCGGCGGGGCGGCCTACCAGTATCTCTATCGGCCGCGCCCCGAACTGCTGCAGCGTACCCAGCAACTGACCACCGAGCTGAGTGCCGCCAGCGCGTCATTCGCGGACCGCCTGATCACCAAGGGCCAGATGTCGGCCGGCGAAGAGATGAAGGAAGCTGCCGCGGCCTATGGCGAAGGCCTGGTCAAGGTGATGACCCTGATCGGTCGTATCAATAGCGATATGGCTGGCCGCATGAACCAGGCGGCGGTTGGTGGCATCGAACGGGCGAACACGCTGGCGGATACGCGCAGTCGCGAACTCGACCAGGATGCCACCGCCATGCACAGCAATCTCGGCGTGACCCTGACCACCATCGGCGTGATCGCGCCGATTGCGCTGATCGCCGCGCTGCTGGCCGCCATGCTGATCGGTCGCTCGATCCGCCGTCCGGTGCTGGCGCTGACCGAGAGCATGGGCGTGATTTCGACCGGTAACTATGCCGCCGACGTGCCGGGCCTGGAGCGTGCCGACGAGATCGGCCGCATGGCCAAGGCGGTGCAGGTGTTCAAGGAAAACGGCCAGGAGAATGAACGCCTGCGCCAGCAGGTGGAGGCCGAACGCCAGCAGCGTGAGCGCGACCGCGCCGTGCAGGAAGCCGAACTCGACCGCTCGGTCGGCATGGTGGTGCAGGCCGCCGTGGCTGGCGATCTGGGCAAGCGCATCGACACCGCCGGCCTGCAGGGCGTGATGCAGAAGCTGGGCACCGGCATCAACAACCTGGTCAGCAGCGTCAGCACCGCCATCGACGAGGTCGGTCATGTGCTGGCCGCGATGGCGGGCGGCGACCTGACGCGGCGTGTCGAGGGTCAGTATGAGGGCGTGTTCGCCGAACTGAAGGACAATGTGAATGCCAGCAGCGAGAAACTGGCTGGCACCGTGAAGGGCATCGCCGAAGCCGCCTCGGCGGTGAACGATGCCAGTTCTGAAATCTCGACCGGCAGCCAGGATCTGGCGCAGCGCACGGAATCGCAGGCCGCTTCGATCGAGGAAACCGCAGCCTCGATGCATGAGATTACCACCACCGTGCGGCAGAATGCGGATAACGCCCAGGCTGCGAACCAGCTCGCCGTCGCCGCCCGCGACACCGCCGAAAAGGGCGGCAGCGTGGTGAGCGATGCGGTCGGCGCCGTCACCCGTATCGAGGAAAGCGCCAAGAAAATTTCCGATATCGTCGGCCTGATCGATGAGATCGCCTTCCAGACCAACCTTCTTGCCCTGAATGCCTCGGTCGAAGCCGCGCGTGCAGGTGAAGCCGGCAAAGGCTTTGCGGTGGTGGCGCAGGAGGTGCGTGCCCTCGCCCAGCGCTCGGCCGATGCCAGCCGCGAGATCAAGTCGCTGATCGCGGAGTCGAATGCGCAGGTGAAGACCGGCGCGTCTCTGGTGAACCAGACCGGCTCGTCGCTGACCGAGATCGTGAATGCGATCAAGAAGGTGAGCGACATCGTGGCCGAGATCGCCGCCGCGTCGCGCGAGCAGGCGACCGGGCTGGATCAGATCAACACCGCCGTGGGCAGCATGGACGAGATGACCCAGCGCAATGGCGCGCTGGTCGAAGAGACCTCGGCCTCGGCCCAGGCGCTGGCCGGTCAGGCCAAGGAGCTGACGCGCCTCGTGGCCTACTTCCGCGTGTCTTAAGCAGGCCGCTTGAGTTCGGCGAGCAGGATGCCGCCGAGCACCAGCACCAGCGCGACCACGTGATACATCGCCAGCTCTTCGCCGAGGATCAGCATGGCGAAGCTGGCGCCGAAGAGCGGCATCAGGTTGGTGAACAGGCCGGCGCGGCCGGCGCCGATCAGTTCGACGCCGCGCATGTAAAAGATCTGCGACAGCAGCGACGGGAAGATCGCCACATAGAGCAGCAGGCCCCAGCCCTTCGCGGTCGGCCAGAAGAATTCACCCACGGCAATCTCATAGGCCAGCGGGAAAAACGATGTGATCAGCGCGGCCGGCGTGAGGGCTGCGAAGAAGACCAGGCTGGGCACCAGCGGCCGATGGCGCAGCAGCAGCGAATAGCCGGAATAGAAGATCACCGCGATCAGGATCAGGATGTCGCCGCGATTGATGGTGAGTTCCAGCAGATGCTGCAGGTCGCCCTTGGCTGCGGTCCAGACCACGCCGGCCATCGAGACCGTCATGCCAACCCATTGCAGCGCCGTGATTCGCTGGCGATAGAAGATCAGCGCGCCGATCAGGATCATCGCCGGCATCGCCGCGTTGATGATGTTGATGTTGATCGCGGTGGTCGTATAGGCCGACCAGTAGAGCAGGATGTTGTAGCTGGTGTAGCCCAATGCCCCCATCATGGCGAGATAAGCAATGCGCGGCTTCAGCACCGGCCAATGTTCGCGAACCCCGCGGCCCGCCAGCGCGAACATGATGCTTGCGACGATCAGCCAGCGCATCAGCGTGAGCGAGGCCGGCGAAATCTCGCCGACCGCCATGCGGCTGACCACCGAATGGCCGCCCCACATCGCCACGGTGAGCACCAGCAGCAGATAGGGATTGGCGAACAGGCGGGTGAGCAGGGATGTGTCGGTGGCGGGCGGAACGGACATGCTTCCCCAAGGGATACAGAATGGCGGCACGGATACAAACAGGACGGCATGCTGAGCCACCCCTGACCGCCCTCTTCCGTGGCCAGTCCCCCTTGGCGGCTAATCTGACGCGCCATGCTGGTCGCGGCAAGCGTTCCGTCTTTTAACCCTGTCCCTTTCATGACGGCTGGGCTAAACACCGGCCCATGACCTTTACTTCCGGCGACCAGGCGATTCTCCATATCGATCTCGATGCGCTGGTCGCCAACTGGCGGCGACTGGGCGGCATGGCGCCGCAGGCCGAATGCGCCGCGGTCGTGAAGGCCGATGCCTATGGCACCGGCGCTGCAGAGGTCGGCAAAGCGCTTCAGAAGGCCGGATGCCGCCGCTTTTTCGTGGCGCATTCCGAAGAAGCGCTCGCCCTGCGCCAGGCCCTGCCCGATCCGAACACCACCATCCATATCCTGCATGGCCCGACCGCCGGTGGTGAAGCCGGCCTGGCTGCTGCCAACCTGACCCCGGTGCTGTCGACGCCGGGACAGATCGCGGCCTGGTCGGCTCTGGCAAAGCGGCTCGGCCGCCGGCTGCCGGCTGCCCTGCATGTCGATACCGGCATGAACCGCCTTGGCCTGTCGGAGGCCGAAGCCTATGCGGTGGCCACCGACCCGGCCCATCTGGACGGCATCGACCTGGCTTTCGTGATGACGCATCTTGCCTGTTCCGACGAGCCGGACCATCCGCTAAACCGGAGCCAAGCCGACGCCTTCGCCGCCCTGCGGCAGCGGTTTCCCAACCTGAAGGGCAGTCTGGCCAACTCGGCCGGCATCTTCCTGGGCCCCGACTTTCATCACGACATACTGCGGCCCGGAATCGCGCTTTACGGCGCCAATCCGCTCGACCCTTCGGCGGGCTCCCGCCGCGAGGCCAGCCGGATGGCGGAAGTGGTTCATCTGCAAGGGAAAATCCTGCAGGTCCGTTCCGTTGACAGGGGCCAGACCGTTGGCTACGGTGCCGGCTATATCGTTGAAAAACCGACTCAAATTGCCACTGTGGCGGTCGGTTATGCCGACGGATTTTCGCGCGCGCTGTCCGGCCGGGGCAACGCCATCATCAAAGGTCGCCAGGGCCATGTGCGAGTGCCGATCGCGGGACGGGTCTCGATGGATCTGATCACGCTGGATGTCTCTGCGCTCGACGCAAACGACTGCCGCCCTGGCACGCCCGTCAGCCTGCTCGGCGGCGGTATCGACATCGACGAACAGGCGGCGCTGGCCGGCACCATCGGCTATGAGTTGCTGACCCAGCTAGGCAAGCGCTATCGCCGCATCTACACGTCCAGTTCTGTTGGGGACGCCGCATGAACCCGCTTGCCATCATCGGCCGCGTCTTCCTCGACTTCCTCGGCGCCATTGGCCGCGTGGCCGTCTTCACCTTCCATGGCCTGCGGCACATCTTTGCCCCGCCCTTCTATTTCCGCCTGCTGGTCAAGCAGATGATGACCATCGGCTATTTCTCGCTGCCGGTGGTGGGCCTGACCGCTTTGTTCACCGGCATGGTGTTGGCGCTGCAGATCTTCATCGGCGCCGGCCGCTTCAATGCTGAAAGCGCTGTCGCCAGCATCGTGGTGCTGGGCATCACCCGCGAACTCGGCCCGGTTCTGGGCGGGCTTATGGTGGCTGGTCGTGTCGCCTCTGCCATGGCAGCCGAGATTGGCACCATGCGCGTGACCGAGCAGATCGACGCGCTGACCACGCTCTCCACCAATCCGTTCAAGTATCTGGTGGCGCCGCGCCTGCTGGCCGCCACGCTGTCGCTGCCGGTGCTGGTGCTGGTGGCCGATATCATCGGCGTGATGGGCGGCTACCTGATCGCCACGCACAAGCTCGGCTTCAACGCCGGCTCCTATATGAAGAACACCCTCGACTTCCTGGAAACCCTGGACGTCGTGTCCGGCCTGGTGAAGGCCGCGGTGTTCGGCTTCGTGATTGCGCTGATGGGCTGCTATCACGGTTTCCATTCGCGCGGCGGCGCACAGGGCGTCGGCAAGGCCACCACGGATGCAGTGGTCTCGGCCTCGATCCTGATCCTGGTCGCCAATTATTTCGTCACCGAACTGTTCTTCGCCCGATGAGCGACAAACCGAACAAAATCGTCCTCAAGGATGTCCATAAGCGCTTCGGCAAGAAGGTCGTGCTGGATGGCCTGACGCTGGAGGTGCCGCGCGGCAAGTCGCTGGTGGTGATCGGCGGTTCGGGCACTGGCAAGTCGGTGATGCTGAAATGCGTCCTCGGCCTGATCCGGCCCGATAGCGGCCAGATCCTGATCGACGGCCAGGATTCAATGAAATTCAGCGCCGATGAGCGCGAGCAGGCTTTGCGCAAGTTCGGCATGCTGTTCCAGGGCTCGGCGCTGTTCGACAGCCTCAAGGTCTGGGAAAACGTCGCCTTCGGCCTGATCCAGGGCCGCAACATGCCGCGCAAGGAAGCCAAGGATATCGCGCTCGACAAGATGGGCCAGGTCGGCCTGGGCCCCGAGGTCGGCGAGTTGTCGCCGTCCGAACTATCTGGCGGCATGCAGAAGCGTGTGGCGCTTGCCCGCGCCATTGCCGCCGAGCCGGAAATCATTTTCTTCGACGAACCGACCACCGGCCTCGATCCGATCATGGCCGACGTGATCAACGACCTGATCAAATCCTGCGTGCAGAAGCTGGGTGCCACCACGCTGAGCATCACCCACGACATGGCCAGCGCACGCAAGATCGCCGATTATGTCGCGATGATCTACAAGGGCAAGATCATCTGGCACGGCACCGCCGCCGAGGTGGACAATTCTGGCAACGCCTATGTCGACCAGTTCATCCATGGTCGGGCGGAAGGCCCGATCAAGATGGAAATCCTGAAGCCTTGAGCCGACATAGCTCATTCTCTCACTTCGTCACCCCGGGCTTGACCCGGGGTCCCATTTCCTCACCATCGCAAAATGGGATCCCGGCTCGCGCGACGCAACAGCGTCGCTTGGCCGGGATGACGACAGCGGATTAGAGATGGCAAAGGCAACAGAATCCTTCGTCTGCCAGAGCTGCGGCGCCGCCTACCGCAAATGGCAGGGCCGCTGCGATGCCTGCGGCGGCTGGAACACCATCCTCGAGGAAGCGCCCAAGGTCGCCGTGCCCAAGGGCCTCTCTGCCGGCAAGGGCAAGGCAATCGGCTTCGCGTCTTTAAGCTCGCAGCCCGACAAAGTGGTGCGCACCACCAGCGGCATCAATGAATTCGACCGCGTGCTGGGCGGCGGCCTGGTGCCCGGCTCGGCGATCCTGATCGGTGGCGATCCCGGCATCGGCAAATCCACCATTCTGCTTCAGGCTGTCGCGCAGCTGGCACGTCGCGGCACCACCGCGCTGTATGTCTCGGGCGAAGAAGCCGTGGCGCAGATCGGTCTGCGCGCGCAGCGTCTCGGCCTTGCCGACGCACCGGTGATGCTGTCGGCGGCCAATTCCCTGCGCGACATTCTCGCCGGCATCGATCAGGCCATGGCCCAGGCCAAGGGCGGCCCGGCAGTGATCGTGATCGATTCGATCCAGACCATCTTCGCCGACAATATCGAGAGCGCACCGGGCACGGTGAACCAGGTGCGTGCCTGCGCCCATGAACTGGTCCGCGTCGCCAAGCAGTCGAATGCCGCCGTGTTCCTGGTCGGCCATGTCACCAAGGACGGCCAGATCGCCGGTCCGCGCGTGGTCGAGCATATGGTCGACACCGTGCTGTATTTCGAAGGCGAGCGCGGCCACCAGTTCCGCATCCTGCGTGCGGTGAAGAACCGTTTCGGCGCCACCGACGAGATCGGCGTGTTCAGCATGACCGATGGCGGCCTGGCCGAAGTGGCCAATCCGTCGGCGCTGTTCCTCGGCCGCTCCGAAGCCGGCAAGGCCGATCCGGTCGCCGGCTCTGCCATCTTCGCGGGTATGGAAGGTACACGGCCTCTCTTGGTTGAAATCCAGGCCCTGGTCGCCCCGTCGCCGCTTGCGACACCGCGCCGCACCGTCGTCGGCTGGGATTCCGGCCGTCTGGCCATGGTGCTGGCCGTGCTGGATGCAAGATGCGGCTTGCGTTACTCGGGCTGCGACGTCTATCTCAACGTCGCTGGCGGCCTCAGGGTCGTCGAGCCCGCTGCCGATCTGGCCGTGGCCGCCGCGCTGCTCTCGGCCCTGGCCGATACGCCGGCGCCGGAGCGCACGGTGTTCTTCGGCGAGGCTAGCCTGGCCGGCGAAGTCCGCCCGGTCAGCCAGTCGGAATCGCGGCTGAAGGAAGCGGCCAAGCTTGGATTTTCGCATGCCGTCATGCCGGCAGGCGCCAAAACCAAGGTAAAAGACATAGGTACGAGCGAGTTGATGCGGCTGAACGAACTGGTCGAACTCTTCCCCGCCGCCCGGGCCGCCGCCAAGCGCGCCAATGCCGGCCGTGGCGGCGCGAACTGGACCGGCCAGACTCCCGGCGAAGAGGACTGAGCCGTGTCGTCACTGCCGATCAACATCGTCGACCTGATCGTCATCGTCGTCCTGCTGCTGTCGGCGCTGCTGGCGCTGTTCCGCGGCTTCGTGAAGGAAGTGCTGTCCATCGTCGGCTGGGTGGCCGCGCTGGCGGTGACTTATTTCTTCTTCCCGCTTGCCCGCGACATCTCACGTTCCTATATCGAGTCCCGGATCTTCGCGGATATCGCGGCCGGCATCGCCCTCTTCCTGCCGACCCTGATCCTCTGCTCGATCCTCACCCACTGGATCTCCGAACAGGTCCGCCGGGCGTCGGCGATTTCCGCCGTCGACCGTTCTTTGGGCTTCCTGTTCGGCCTGGCCCGGGGTGCGCTAATCGTGGTGGTGGCCTGGTGGATCGTGGACCGACTGATTCCGGTACAGACCCAGCCGGCCTGGCTGGCCGAGGCCCGGACCCGGCCGCTGGCCGTCATGGGCTATGAATGGGGTGCCGAGCTGATCCTGCGGCAAATTGACCCGACTCGGGTGCCCCCCAAAAGAACGACTGGACCGCAAACTACGCCGGTTCCAGCTCATACAAACCCGAGCGGCGGCGCTGACTCGCGCGGCCAAACCGGGTATAAGACCGAGGAACGCCAGGGCATCGAGAGTCTGATCCAGAAGCAGGACAAACCTTGAGCCGCCACGAGCCGGTTTCGCTCGTCGGACGATGGAGCCGTTAGGAATGCAAACGAACCCCTTCGACGACGACAAGCTGCATGAAGAATGCGGCATCTTTGGCATCTTCGGTACGTCCGATGCCGCCGCCAACACGGTGCTCGGGCTGCACGCCCTGCAGCATCGCGGCCAGGAGGCGGCGGGTATCGTCGCCTACCATGAAGGCCGCTTTAACAGCCATCGCGCGCTGGGCCATGTCGCCCCGAACTTCTCCTCCGAGAAGGTGATCCGCGAACTGCCTGGCGATCGCGCCATCGGCCATGTGCGCTATTCCACCTCGGGCGGCACCCTGCTGCGCAATGTGCAGCCGATCTACGCCGATCTGGAGCTGGGCGGCATTGCGCTGGCCCATAACGGCAACCTGACCAATGCCCGCATGATCCGCGACGACCTGGTCGCCAAGGGCAGCATCTTCCAGTCCACCATGGACACCGAGGTGATCACCCATCTGGTCGCGCTGAGCCGCAAGACCAGCGTGGTGGACCGCATTGTTGATGCGCTGAAGCAGGTCGAGGGCGCCTATGCGCTGGTGGCGCTGACGCCGAAGAAGCTGATCGGCGTGCGCGATCCCTGGGGCGTGCGTCCGCTGGTGCTGGGCAACCTCAAGGGCGCGCCGATCCTGGCGTCCGAAACCTGCGCGCTCGACATCATGGGCGCCGATTTCGTGCGCGACGTCGAGCCGGGCGAACTGATCGTGATTGATGCCGAGGGCATCCATTCGCATCACCCCTTCCCGCCGGTGCAGCGCCGCTTCTGCATCTTCGAATACATCTACTTCGCCCGCCCGGATTCGCAGGTCGAAGGCCTGAGCGTCTATGAGTCGCGCAAGCGCATCGGCGCCGAACTGGCGCGCGCCAGCGCCGTGGATGCCGATGTGGTGATCCCGGTGCCGGATAGCGGCGTGCCGGCCGCCATCGGCTATGCTGCCGAGAGCGGCATTCCCTTCGAGCTGGGCATCATCCGCAATCACTATGTCGGCCGCACCTTCATCGAACCGACCGACCAGATCCGCCATCTGGGCGTGAAGCTGAAGCACAATGCCAACCGCGCCTATATCGAAGGCAAGCGGGTGATCCTGGTGGATGACTCCATCGTGCGCGGCACCACCTCGACCAAGATCGTCGAGATGGTGCGCGATGCCGGCGCCAAGGAAGTGCATATGCGCATCGCCTCGCCGCCGACCACGCATAGCTGCTTCTACGGCGTCGACACGCCGGAGCGCGGCAAGCTGCTGGCCGCCACGCATACGGTCGAAGAGATGGCCAAGTTCATCAAGGCCGACAGCCTCGCCTTCCTCGACATGGATGGTCTGTATCGCGCCATGGGCAAGCCCACCCGCGACCCGCTGAAGCCCGCCTTCTGCGATGCCTGCTTCTCGGGCGATTATCCGATTGGCCTGACCGATGAGGTCAACCGCGGCACCCGCGGTCCGCGCCAGCTCACCCTGCTCGCAGAAACCGCCTAACCCGTAGAAGAAGACTTCAGAAGAATGCGTCTCAAGGACCGGATCGCGCTGATCACCGGCGCCAGCCGCGGCATCGGTGCCGCCATCGCCAAACGCTATGCCGCCGAAGGCGCGCATGTCATCTGTGTCGCCCGCACCACCGGCGGCCTGGAAGAACTCGACGACGAGATTCGTGCGCTCGGCGGTTCGGCCACGCTGATCCCGCTCGATCTCGGCAAGACCGAGATGATCGACGGCCTGGCCGCGCCGCTGCTGGAGCGTTTCGGCAAGATCGACATCCTGGTCGGCAATGCCGGCATCTTCGGCCGCATGACGCCGCTGCATCAGTATCCGCCCAATCTGTGGGAAGAGGTGTTCCGGCTGAATGTGCATGCCAACCAGCGCCTGATCCGCGCCGTGCATCCGCTGCTGTTCGCCTCGGAGGCCGGCCGCGCCATCTTCGTCACCTCCACGGTCAGCCGCGAGATTCGCGCCTACTGGGGTGCTTATGCGGCCTCGAAAGCCGCGCTCGACAACATGATCATGGGCTATGCCAAGGAAGTGGCGCAGACCAACATCCGCGTGAACCTGGTCAACCCGGGCGGTACGCAGTCGAAGATGCGCGCCGAGGCCTTCCCCGGCGAAGATCCGAGCACGCTGCCCAGGCCGGAAGACATCACCGAGGTCTTCGTCGCGCTGGCCGAAGCCAGCAGCACGCGCAACGGCGAATGGATCAGCGCCCGCGACTTCTGCGGCATCAAGGCCTAACCGCCGCCGCATGACGCAGATCGCCGCCATCGTCGACCAACTGCTGGCGGCACGGCGTGGTGGTCCGCTGCTGCAACCCAGCGAAGACCTGTCCGGCTTCGATGCGGTTTATGCGATCCAGTCCGGCGTGATGGCGAAACTCGGCGCCGTCGGCGGCTGGAAGGTCGGCCGCTGGGATGCCGGCTCGCCGCTGTTCTTCGCCCCCATCCGCGCCGACCTGATCCGCCCCGCACCCGATACGCGCCAGCCGGCGGAATGCCGCCTGCGCGGCGCGGAACTCGAAGTGGGTTTTCGCATCGATGCAAAACTGCCCACGCCCGGCTCGCATGATTTCCTGCCGGCGCTGGCCGCCTGCGTCACGCCGATGGCGGTGTTCGAAATTGTCGACAGCCGGCTGGCCGATCCCAAGGCCGCGAGCAAGCTGTGGAACCTCGCCGACCTCCAGCTCAATGCCGGTCTGGTCTATGGCGCGCCGCTGGCGACACCCTGGCAGCCTGATGATTACGCCAGGCCGCAGGTGCGGCTGACGGCCGATGGCACGGATATCTGCAATGGGCCGGCAACGCTGAACACCAATACGCCCTTCGGCATGCTGGCCGATCTCGTCCGCAGCTGCGGCGATCATTGCGGCGGCGTGCAGCCGGGCCAGATCGTCACCACCGGCTCTTTCACCGGCCTGCGCTTCTTCGCCAAAGGCACGCAACTGGCCGGCCGCATCGCCAACCTGCCGCCGGTGAGCGCAACTTTTGCGGCGTAGGCCCATGTGTCCTGGCACGGCTTGGCCGTGCCATCCACGTTTTACTTTTTTAAACAGAAACTCGTGGATGCCACGGCCAAGCCGTGGCATGACGGTGAAATGATGACCCCAAAAAGTCCCGCCTCAGGCATGGCGCTGGTCGCCCTCGGCGCCATCGGCTTCGGCCTGATGCCATTATTCGCCCGCACGGCTTACGCAGATGGCCTCTCCGCATTGTCGCTGCTGAGCTGGCGCTTCGGCTTCGCCTTTGCCTGCCTGCTGCCCTTCCTGCCGAAACTGCTGGCGGCGAAGACCGACACGCTGATCGCCGTGCTGGCGGGTGCGGGCTATATGGGCATCAACCTGTTCTACTTCCTGGCGCTGGAGCGGCTGACCGTCGCGCTGACGGTGCTGATCCTCTTCACCTATCCGCTGTTCACCATCCTGATCGGCTGGCTCGGCTTCCGCGAGAAGCTGACCTGGCAGAATGCCGCCGCCGCCGTCATCGTTTTGCTGGCCGCGATCCTGATCCTTGCGCCGACCGGGTTCAGCGAAGCTGTCGATCCGGTCGGCCTCGGCATGGCCTTCGTGCCGCCGGCCGCCTATGCGCTATTCGTGCATATCGCGGCGAAGCGCCTGAGCAGCATGACCATTCCCGTGCGCCTCGGCGGTGTTTTCCTCGGCGGGCTGATCGCCATGGTCGGGCTCGGCCTGATCATGGAAGGGCGCATCGCGGCCCCCGCCTCGGCGGCCGGCTGGGGTGCTGCCATCGCGCTGGCGCTGCTCAGCACGGTCTTCGCGCTGGGCCTGCTGCTCTATGGCGCGCCGATTGCCGGCGCCGAACGCACGGCCGTCGCCGGCGCGAGCGAGCTGGTGACGGCGCTGATTGTCGGCTGGCTGGCCTATAACGAGGCGCTGGCCCCCACCACCCTGGTCGGTGCCGCGATGATCATCGGCGCGATCCTTTTGGCCGCCCGCGGTGAGCGGCAAACGTCACCCGCCAAATAACACTAAATTTGATGTATAAAAATATTATCAACATTCAGAATTGATAAAATAAAACCAACCGCCTAGCATGCCTCCCACCAGCAGAGGGGGGAGATGCTACCCATGTCATTCCGGATTCATATCCTGGCCGCAGCCTTGGTGCTGACGGCCGGCAGCGCAGCTGCCCAGCAGCGCATCGCCACACTCGACGACACGGCACTGGCCGCGCAGGCCTGCAATGTCTGCCACGGCAGTCAGTCGTATCTCTCGCCGACCATGCCGCCGATCCGCGGCGTCGATGCCGCCACGCTCTACACCGCGCTGATCGAACTCAAGACCGACAAGCGCCCGAGCACCATCATGGGCCGCATCTCGCGCGGCTATTCGGACGAGCAGCTCAAGGCGCTCGCCGATTACCTGTCGAAGAACTGAGCGGGAGACCAGCCATGACCTCGAATATTTCTCGCCGCAATGTTCTCGCCGGTCTCGGCGCCACCGCCGGGCTGCTCGCGACACCGCATATTGCCCGCGCACAGGCTTCGGCCGGCCGCGTCGTCGTGATCGGCGGCGGCTTCGGCGGCGCCACCGCTGCGCGCTATGTGAAGCTGTTCTCGCCCGAGACCGATGTGGTGCTGGTGGAACGCGACGCCACCTATGTCACCTGCCCCTTCTCGAACTACGTGCTGGGCGGTTTCCGCGACCTCAGCAGCATCACGCATCGTCGCGATCCGCTGCGCCAGCGTTATGGCGTGCGGCTGGTGCGCGGTGAAGCCACTGCCGTCGATACCAATGCGCGCAGTGTGAAACTGAAGGACGGCGCCAGCCTGCCTTATGATCGTCTGGTCGTCGCACCGGGCATCGAACTGAACTATGCCGGCGTGCCCGGCTGGAGCGAGCAGGCCGCCAATACGGTAATGCCGCATGCCTGGAAGGCCGGGCCCCAGACTGCGCTGCTGCGCAGGCAGCTGGAAGCCATGGCCGATGGCGGCACCGTGATCATCGCGCCGCCGGCCAATCCGTTCCGCTGCCCGCCCGGCCCGTATGAGCGCGTCAGCATGATCGCCTGGTATCTGAAAAACCATAAACCGAAATCGAAGATCCTGGTGCTGGATGCCAAGGATGCCTTCTCCAAGCAGGGCCTGTTCATGGCCGGCTGGGAAAGCCAGTATCCCGGCATGGTGACCTGGATCGCCGGTAAGGATGGCGGCAAGGTGGAAAGCGTCGACCCCAGGGGCATGACGGTCACTGCCGGCTTCGGCAAAGAGAAAGGCGCCGTGATCAACGTGATCCCGCCGCAGACGGCCGGCAGGATCGCGCTCGATGCCGGGCTTGCCGAACAGAACGGCTGGTGCGCCGTCGATCCGGCCAGCTTCGCCTCGCGCAAGGCGCAGAATGTCTATGTGCTGGGCGATGCCTCGATTGCCGGCGCGATGCCGAAATCCGGCACCGCGGCCAACAGCCAGGCGAAAGTCGTCGCGGCCAATATCGCTGCCAGCTTGCGCGGCGCGGCTGCACCGGCCGCAGTTTATCACAATACCTGCTACAGCCTGGTGACGCCGGAGTATGGCATTTCCGTCACCGACACTTATCGTCCCGGCCCGCAGGGCGTGGCGGTGGTGCCGAATTCCGGCGGCGTGTCGCCAGCCCAGGCGAATGCGGCGCAGCGCAAGGCGGAAGCCAACTACACGATGGGCTGGTATGCCGGCATCATCGCCGACACGTTCGGCTGAGACTTTTGGCGGCTAAGCTTCCAAAAGAAAACCCCGGAGCACGAAGCTCCGGGGTTGTTCAGTTGGGGAACACGAGGGTCATCCCTCGACGCTGACCCGATTGTTATCCCATGACCACGCTGCCCCGTGCTGTGATCGCGGTCACAGGCCGGAGAGCGCTGCTAGAGCGGCGGAAAACTTTCACCCGCCCGTCATATAACCCGGCAAATGAATGGATCAGCCGGCCTTGGCGAAGCCGGTATCGTGATGGCGCAGCGGGGTGATACGAAAGCCGGCCGATTCCGGCACATGCCGCTCGAGCTGGCGCAAGGCCGCCTTCTGCGTTGCGCCCTGAACCAGATAATGGCGACCGTTGACCCATTGACGCGCCGGATGATGGGCATCCACTTCCTGCAGGCCTTCGTCATGCTGCACAAGAAATTCCCAGATCGTGCCGCCGGGATCGAAATTCTCGGTCGGTGTCGTGCGATAGACGAAAGGCAGCGGCTCTTCCTCGTGGCGCTTTTTCAGCTGCTCGAGTTCATCCTCCATGGCAGCCAGCTTCTTCAGCGCCGCATCGATATTCTGGTCGGCTTCGACAGACTGGCGCTCGGCCACTTCGGCAGACGATTGCAGGTCAGTCAGGTTCGTCTGCAGGCTGTTGGCGCGACCGCTCACCGAATGCCAGGCATCGCGCGCGCGTTCATAGGTCAGATTGCCGATCAGCAGGATGAGCGCCAGGTTGGCAGACAGCACCAGTATATAAGTCAGCGACATCATGTCGAAATTAAAGAAATCAAACATCGGCGCGCTTCAGCTTTCCGCGAAAAGGCTGGATCGACAGGATCGAGGCTTCCTTGTTGAACCGCTGGTGGCAGAGCTGCCGTGCGGTGTCGCCGTCGACGCCCCAGATCACCAGCCGGGCCATGCGATAGCCCTCGCTGTTGGTCGACGTGGTGCCCAGGCCATGGAACATGTCGTGCTTGCGGCGCAGCAACACGCGGGCATACCAGCCCGTCGTGCCCATCGCCGGCACGCCGATTTCGAATACCGTGTTGTTCTGCGGGTCCTGTAAGGCCTCTTCCGCGTTGCGCAGCGCCTGCACCTCGCGGAACACGCCGAGATACTGTGACTCGAGGCCCTGCAGGCGCTTGTTACGCTCGGCCAGCAGGCTGGCCTTTTCCTGGAAGACCTGCCGCGCAGACTCCGTCGATGCTGTCAGTCGACCGAGATCATGATGATTGGTCGCCATAGTCTTGATCACGCGCGACAGGGCATCGCCGCCGATGCCAATGGCCAGCAGCAGGATCATGCCCGGGATGGTCGCAATCGCGATGTCGACGATATCCATGCGAAGACTGGGTTCGGGTGAAGGTCCGAAATTCTAGTAGCAGTTGTTCATTGCCCAGTCGTTAATTCTTCGCAACGCTTATTCTCACAAGAATTTCGAAGAATCCAGAAAATATATACATAACAACACTTTACACCTGAAGCAGAGGCACAGCCCAGGTGTCTTTCCGGTAACCGCCGCCAGCTCGCTTCCGGGTAAACGTACACCAGGGTTTCGCCCGTTCCGGTCGTACGGCCCGAGTCCCGCGCAGTCCGGCGTGATGCGCGACACATCTGTTTTTACGGCCAAGCTGCGGGCCCTTGTCTTTTATGCTGCGCCGCACTCTCTGTATCGGACCTTCACCGCATCCTTTCCTGACGGAATCCCATGACCGGACTCTTCGACAGCTACCGCCTCGGCGCTCTCACCCTGTCCAATCGCATCGTGATGGCCCCGCTGACCCGCAACCGCGCCGCCGCCGGCAATGTGCCGACCGCACTGATGGCAGAATATTACGCGCAGCGCGCCACCGCCGGCCTGATCGTGGCCGAGGCCACGCAGGTGGTGCCCGAGGGCCAGGGCTATCAGGACACGCCTGGCATCCACTCGGCCGAACAGGTGGCGGGCTGGAAGCGCGTGACCGATGCCGTGCATGCCAAGGGCGGCAAGATTTTTCTCCAGCTGTGGCATGTCGGCCGCGTCAGCCATGTCGACCTGCAGCCCGGCGGCCAGGCCCCGGTGGCACCGTCGGCCATTCGCGCCAAGACCAAGACTTTCGTCGGCGGGACGTTCGTGGATGTCTCCGAGCCGCGCGCGCTGCGGCTGGAGGAGCTGCCCGCCATCGTCGAGGGCTATCGCAAGGGCGCGGCCAACGCGATTGCCGCCGGTTTCGACGGCGTCGAAATCCACGGCGCCAATGGCTACCTGCTCGACCAGTTCCTGCGCGACGGTATCAACCAGCGCACGGATGCCTACGGCGGCAGCATCGAGAACCGCGCCCGCCTGCTGCTGGAAGTGACTGAGGCCATCGTCAAGGAGATCGGCGCAGAGCGTACCGGCATCCGCCTCTCGCCGGTGACGCCGGCCAACGATGCGGTCGACAGCAATCCGCAGCCGCTGTTCAACTATGTCGTCGAGCAGCTCGATCGCCTCGGCCTGGTCTATATCCATGTCATCGAAGGTTCGACCGGCGGTCCGCGCGACAACCTGCCCTTCGATTACGGTGCGCTGCGCAGCCGCTATCGCGGCGCCTGGATCGTCAATAACGGCTATGACCGCGCCATGGCGGAAAATGCCGTGGCCAATGGTCGCGGCGACCTGATCGCTTTCGGCCGGCCGTTCATTAGCAATCCCGATCTGGTCGAGCGCCTGCGCAATGATGCTCCGCTGGCGCAACTCAACCGCGCCACGCTCTATGGCGGCGGCGCCGAGGGTTATACCGACTATCCGGCGCTCACTGCTGCTGCTGCGGAATAACGCCGGCATAACCTCGGCATAACCCCTGAGGTCAATTCCTTCACCAAGGCGTGAGGAACCGGAGACACGCACCCGGGTTAGGCTATTGGCCTGACCCGGGAGTGTTCATGAACAGCAGCGTGTTTCGGCAGCCGACCGCACATCTGGTCTCGCTGGCCACCGCCGTGCCGGGTTTCGACCTGGCGCAGGACGACGTCGCACGCCGCGCTGGCGAGTTGTTTGCGCCGATGGTCTCCGACTTCAGTCGCCTCACCCCGATCTATCGCAATGCCGAGATCGAGCAGCGCCATTCCTGCGTGCCGATCGACTGGTACAGCCAGCCTCATGCCTTCGGTGATCGCAACAATCTGTTCCTGAGCAACGCTACCGACCTGCTGACCGAGGCTGGCGAGAAAGCACTCGCTGCGGCTGGCATCGCAGCGGGCGAAGTCGACATGATCGTCACCATCTGCTCGACCGGCATCGCGACGCCGAGCATGGATGCGCGGCTGATCGGCCGGCTCGGCCTGCGCAGCGATGTGCAGCGCCTGCCGGTTTTCGGTCTGGGCTGCGCCGGCGGCGTGCTCGGCCTATCGCGCGCGGCGGCGATGGCGAAGGCGCGACCGCAATCGACGGTGCTGCTGCTGGCGGTCGAACTCTGCGGGCTGACCTTCCGCGCGCAGGACCGTTCGAAAAGCAACATCGTCGCGACCGCGCTGTTCGGCGATGGCGCGGCGGCAGCGGTGATCAGCAGCCGCAGCCGCCATGCCGATAAACCGATGCTGGGCGCCGGTGGCGAACATACCTGGCCCGACAGCCTGGACGTAATGGGCTGGGAGGTCGGCGATGACGGGCTGAAGGTGATCTTCTCGGGCAATATCCCCGAACTTGTACGCCATGACCTGCGCCCAGTGGTCGACAAGTTTTATGCCGATCACGGCCTGCTCCCCGAAGAGATCGAGGGCTATCTCTGCCATCCGGGCGGCGCGAAGGTGCTGGATGCGCTGGAGGAGTGTTTCGGCCTGCAGCGCGGCACCATGCGTCATGCGCGCGACGTGCTGCGCGCGCATGGCAACATGTCGTCGGTCACCGTGCTGTTCGTGCTGGCCGCCGCAATGGCCGATGGCGCGCGCGGCCGGCATCTGCTGACCGCGCTCGGTCCCGGCTTCACGGCCGCCCTGCAGGTGATCGACCTGCCATGACACTCTTTCATGCCGTGCTGGCTTTTGTCGTCCTGCAGCGTCTGGCCGAGCTGGTCTGGTCGGCACGCAACACCCGCCGGCTGCTGGCGCGCGGCGCACAGGAGGTCGGCGCGCGGCATTACCCGCTCTTCGTGCTGCTGCATGGGTCATGGCTGGTCGCACTCGCGCTGACCGTTCCGGCCGGGACGCCGCCGCACTGGCCGCTGCTCGGCGTCTTTGCGCTGCTGCAGTTGCTGCGTATCTGGGTGGTGGCGACGCTGGGCCCATACTGGACCACGCGCATCATCACGCTACCGGACGCGCCGCTGGTGCGCGGCGGCCCGTTCCGCTGGTGCCGCCACCCGAATTACGCCGTGGTGGTGGGAGAGATCGCCGTGTTGCCGCTGGCCTTCGGGGCGTGGCAGATCGCGCTGGTCTGGAGCCTGCTGAATGCACTGCTGCTGTGGCATCGCATCCGCGTGGAAGAAACCGCGCTGCAATCAAGGCGCGCGATCAATCCGGTTACCTCAGGTAGTTGACCAGCGAGAGCTGCAGCGTCTGGCTCGTCACCATATATGAGGCTTCCAGCGCTGCCTGGAGCCCGGCGATACTGGTCGCCACCTCGGCAGGATCGGCATCCTGGATGCCGCCAATGCGGATTTTCAGCAGGTCGATGGCGCGGGCATGACGATCCTGCACCTCGCCCAGCTGCTGCTGCTTGTAGCCGTTGCGCGAGGCGGTCGACTTGAGATCGAAGAGCGCCAGGTCGAGCTGCTTGGCCGCGTCGTCGACGCGGGCTGTGTAATTCGCATCGTCGACGCCGAGATCGGCGGTGGCGTCGCGGAAACGCAGCACCGCATCGATCACCCGCTGAAAGCCCGGCTCGGCGGCCGAGACGCCATAGGACAGGCGTTCGTTGTCGTCGACATACAGCCCGACACTGTTGATGTCGTAATAATTGTCCATATTGCCGGCGGGATTGAGATATGGCGGCTGGTCTAGCGGCACGGAATCCGGCACCGGCTGGAACGGCACATCATAATCCACGCCAGGTACCGCACCGGCCCCATAAACCGTGGGCAGATCAGAGAGCGTGCCATTCAGCGGATTGGTGTTGTAATTGGTGCCCGAGAAGATATAGCGGTCGCCATCCCTGGTCTGCAGGATGCTGCCGATCTGGTCGAGCAGGGTGGCTGCCTGGGTCGCGGGCGCGGCGGTCGCTGCAAAATACGGATCCCGGTTCTTGATCATCATGTCCTTGGCATCGGTGGCCAGGTCGATGATCTTTTCCAGCGACACGGCATAAAGCGTGGTGCGGTTCTGCGCCGTGGTCACGGCATCGGTATAGTTCTCAGCCGTGCCCAGCTTCGACTTGAGCGTGCCAAGCTCCTGTGCCTGATGCGACACACCGATCAGGCCGTCCAGCTTCAGGCCGGAGGATAGCTGCTGGTTCTGCCGGTTCAGCATGGTGGTCAGCAGGCTGATATTGCGGCTCATCGCCTGCTGCATGGCCAGCTGGGTCGTTCCGGTCACGGCAACCATGGTCTACCTCCCGATCGCAATCACTTCATCGAACATTTCGGTGATCGCGTTCATCACCTGGGCCAGCGCCGCGTAGTTGTTCTGCAGCATCGTCAGCTGTGCCAGTTCGTCATCGACATTGACGCCGGTGAGATTGCGGAATTTCTGCTCCACGCTGGCCTGCAGGTTTTCGGCACTGTCGCGGGCGGTTTCGTTGTCGCTGACCTGACGGGCGTGATAGGCCATCACGCCGCTGACCAGCCCGAAGATATTCACATTGGCGGTGCTCAGCCCGTTCGGTTCGCCGGCCGGATTGATCTGTGCGGCCGTCAGCGTGGTGTTGCGCATGCCCTGCTGAACATCGCCCATCCGCGTGGCATCCAGCGTATTGGGATCGGCCGTGAAGCTGCTGTCGATGGCCAGGGTGGCGGCGGCATCGCCCGCCGTGTAGTTGAACAGGTTCGAGCCATAGGCGGCATTCACCACATCGGCGATATTGCGCGCCATAGAGTCGAGCTGATTGAAGAACTTCTCCATGGCGCCGACATTGCCATCGGAACTCGTCAATGCCGCGGCGCTGCCATCCAGATAGTCCAGGCTGGCGCGCAGCGAGCCTTCGCTGAATCCGGCCGTGACATTGTCGCCGCTGGCACTACGGATGGCGCCTGCGGTGGAGTCGTAGCTGAATGTCTGGGCCGTGACGCCGACCAGCTGGACGCCAGCATCGGTATAGAGCGACATCATGCCGTTCTCGGCCACGATGGTTCGCACGCCAACCAGGCCGGCAATCTTTGCCACTTCGGCATCGCGCAGGTCTTCCAGGTCGCCGGTCGGCATCCCGGCGGCTTTCTGGCTGACAATCTTGGCGTTCAGGTCGGCAACGCCTTTGGTCGCGTCGTTCAGCGTGTCGAGGCCGATCCGGATATCATCCTGCGCCTGGGTCTGCAGCGTGGTGCGCTGGCCCGCGAGGCGATTGATCTCCTTGGCCAGTTCCTGGCCGCGCTGCACCACCAGGGCCTTCAGTGTCGTATCTTCCGGCGTCGCCTCCAGCCGCTTCACGGCATCTTCGAAGCTGGTCAGCCGTGTCTGCAATGGCGTCTGACCGCCACCCGTATCGTCGATACCCAGTGCCTCGGCCAGGCGACGGGCTTGGTCGGTTGCAGTGCTGAGCTGGGCATAGTCCGCCGACGCGTCGTAATAGTCCTGCATCACCTGCGGCGCCGCGGCGCGCACGATGGCGGCCACCACCGCCGCCATCGGGTCGCCACCGACGACCGGTGTGGTGAGCTGCGCCATCTTGCGGGTGTAGTTCGGGTTTTGCGCATTCGAGATATTGCCCGAAACCACCCCGGTCTGGATCTGTATGGTCGACAGGCCCATCAGCGTGGTGTTGAGTGCAGCCGTCAGGGACATGACCTCGCCTCCCCAATCTTGCTTCCAGAATCCGGCGCCTTAGCGCCGGATGTTGATGGTTTCCTGAAGCAGCTCATCAGCCGTGGTGATGATGCGTGCATTGGCGGAATAGGCACGCTGGGCCACGATCAGCTTGGAGAATTCCTCGGCGATATCGACATTCGAGCCCTCCACCGCCGACGACACGAAATCGCCGACGCCGCTGGAGCCCGCTTCGGCCAGGATCGGCGAGCCGGATCTGGGTGTGGCGACGAAAGCATTGCCATTCACGCGGTCAAGCTCGGTGGGATCGTTAAACCGTGCGATGGGGATCTGGTAGAAGGTCTTCACATTGCCATTGTCGAAGGTGACCGAGACATAGCCCTGCTCGTCGATGGCCAGGCTTTTGAAGTTGCCCTGCGGCACACCATTCTGCTCGAAGCCGTTCAGGGTCAGCTTGTCGCCGGCATATTGCGTGGTACCGATATTATTGCCGTAAGAGCCCAGATCGAGGCTGATCTGCTGCGCACCATTGCCGAAATCGAGACTGAAGTTGAAAGCGGCATTGGCGCCGGTGGCGGAATTCAGCGAGCCGTCCAGCCCACCACCCGTCTCCATTGAGGACAGAGTGCCTGCCGGCGCCGTCGTTCCATCCGCCAGAACGCCGCCGAAACTGACGGTGGCAGGGCCGAAATTGGCCGGCGTGCTGTCCGGCGAATTGACCTGCAGCGTCCACTCGCCGGCGCCGATGCGTGTCCAGGTCAGGTTCAGCGTGCGGGCATTGCCCAGCGCATCGAAGATCGGGATCGAGCTGGCGGGCAGCGTCGCAGGCAGGTTGCCATTGGCGTCCAGGACATCGGCCGGCAGGTTCGCCGCGTAATCCACCAGGTTGGTCGCGACAGGCGCATCGAGCAGATTGGAGACCCGCACTTCAGAGGTGGTGGAGGTATCCACCTCGCCAGTGGCCGGATTGACGCTCCAGCCCTGCAGGTAATAACCCGAGGAGTTGATCAGGAAGCCTTCCGAGTTCTGATTGAAGTCGCCGACGCGGGTGTAATAGTTGGTCGCCTCGAAAGTCGGCAGCCCGGTCGAGGGATCGACGCCAACCTGCTTGGACACCGGGATGAAGCCATTGCCCGAGATGGCGATCGAGGTGGTGGACGAGACCTGCGTGATCGGGCCCGGCGTATTGTTGGCGAAGAAAGGCTGGTTCAGCACGCCGCCCGAAGAATGCGTGTTGGCCTGCGCGCTCGACTGCGTGACCAGAGTCTGGAACCGCGATTCCACTTTCTTGTAACCGACCGTACTGGCATTCGCGACGTTGTCGGAGATGAAACCGATGGCCGCGGACTGGCCGTTCATTCCGGAAATCGCGGTCTGCATTGCACCGGTGATCGACATGATGTGCTCCTTCTTTGGATGGCGATGTCGGCGCTGTCTGGAGCAAGGATCGTGCCGGTTTGTGACTCCTATCCTATAACCTTGGCAAAGCGCGATTTCTTGCCAAAGGGTAAACAGCCATTAACGAACAGGCTTTGCCGGCCGGGCCGGCAGGTTTTGCCGGACAGGGAAAAAACTGCGTAGTTTCAATGATTTTAACGGTTCTCCGTCACGTTGTGACAGTGCGTTACAGGTAACAAAAGTTAACATTACCGGGCATGCTTAAAACCCGTTAAGGCAGCCCTGAAAGACTATTTCAGGAACGATTTTTCGATTGTCCGAGAACGGTTTATCTCGCGGTCCCTGCCCTCGCCCGCCGCTTCGGCGCGTTCATCATGAATGCCTGGTCACCATGTTGCGGACTGTGTCACGCGCGCCGGCGCAGCGATGCGCAACATCTTCGCGCGCGGCACGCGCCTTGCTCCTGCAGCGACAGCACAAAGGAGCACAGCGATGACGATGAGTGGCGTGATGGGTATGGCAGTGCAGGCGCTGAATGCACAGTCGATGGCGATCAGCAATATCTCAGACAATGTCGCCAATGCCGGCACCGCCGGTTACAAGGCGGTCGAGACGCAGTTCCGCGATCTGGTGCAGGGCATGCAGTCCGCCGCCAGCCCGGTGCTGGGCAGCACGAAACAGGCCGGCGTGATCGGCTATGCCGATTTCAACAATCGCAAGCAGGGCCAGATCGCGAGCGATCCCGACAATCCTGCATCCGCTGCCATCGACGGAAATGGCTTCTTCGTGGTGGCCAAGCCAGCCAGCACAGATCCCGCCACCGGCGTCGCCACCAGCTTCGAAAGCGAGACCTATTACACGCGCCAGGGCGACTTCCATCTCGACAGCAGCGGCCGGCTGGTCAATTCGGCAGGCTACTACCTGATGGCCTCGGCGAGTCCCACAGGCACCAGCCCCTCAGTGCTGACGATCGATACCCGCAACAACGCCGCCGGCAGCGGCTTCAGCCATGTCAGTATCGATGATGGTGGCAAAATCACGGTGCATTACGCCGACAAGACCACGGCGCAGCAGGGCCAGGTGGTGCTGGCGAATTTCCGCGAACCCGACGAGCTGGATCGCCTCGACGGCACCGCCTATCGCGTCACCGCAGAGTCAGGCGCTGCCGTCTATGGCAATCCGGCGCTGACCAGCAATCGCGCCGGCATCGGTACGATCAAGGGCAGTTCACTGGAAGGCTCCACCGTGGATACCGCCAACCAGATGACGCTGCTGATTGTGGCGCAGCAGGCCTATTCGATGAATTCGCAGGTGATCCAGATGGCCAACGAAATGATGACCACGGCTGTCAATATGAAGGACTGAGGAAAGGAACCAGGCCGCAAGCTGATGCTTAGGCGGCCTGGAGCGCCTGCACCGGCGGCGTGAAGATATAGCCGCCGCCGCGCACTGTCTTAATTAACTCAGGCATATTCGGATCGGCTTCGATCTTGCGGCGCAGGCGGCTGACCTGCACATCGATGCTGCGGTCGAACAGCACGGTGGACCGGCCGCGGGTCAGATCCAGCAGCTGCTCCCGGCTCAGCACGCGCTGCGGATGCTCGGTAAAGGCCAGCAGCAGGTCGAATTCCCCCGAGGTCAGCGGCAGGATGCCGCCATCGGGCGCGCGCAGATGGCGTTTGGCGACTTCCAGCACCCAGCCCTCGAAGGCATAGCCCTGCGGCCGGTCGCCGTCATCGGACACGGTGGCCACACTGCGCCGCAGCACCGCCTTGATACGGGCGACCAGCTCGCGCGGGCTGAACGGCTTGGTCAGATAATCGTCGGCGCCATTCTCCAGCCCCAGCACGCGGTCGGCTTCGCCGGACAATGCGGTCAGCAGCAGGATCGGGATCGCCACCTGCTGGCGCAGCCGGCGGAACAGCTGCACACCGTCTTCGCCGGGCAGCATGAGATCGAGCACGATCAAGTCAAAACGGCCGGTCTTGAGCGCGAGCGACATGCCGCGGCTGTCGGCGGCCGGCGTGACGCGGAAACCATGTTCCACGAGAAAGCGCATCACGCGATTGCGAATCTCGCGATCGCCATCGACGATCAGGATATGAGGCGTACGGGACATCAGACTCTGCACTGGGGGAATCAGATTTTCATGCAGGCGCATGATGCCAGCCGAGATTGTCTTGTGAAAGCAAGAGTTTGTAACGCAGTGCTGTTAATGCGCGTTTACCAAGAGCTGCGTAGAAGCTAGGCACTTATGCCGCCTCCTCTTCTTCCGGATCTTCGGGATCGGGAATCACTCCAGGATCGAAAGCACCGACCACGTCCTCGGGCGGAACCTTGGTGCCTGAGGCGATCAGATACTGCACGCCGTCAATCACCTCGACCGACTGCACATAGCCGCGGCCGTTGACATTGGCGCCATCGATCACCTTGCCTGCGGAATCCTTGGCAGTGATCTCCAGCGTATAGGTCCCGGGATCGCAGTCGTCGCCCTCGGCATCGGTACCGTCCCAGGCCACTTCGGTACGCCCGTTGGGGCCCATCACGACGTCCTTGGCCGGCATGCTGCCGCTGCGCACCACCTTGCCATCCTCGTCGACGATCTTGAATTCGACCGTCTCGGTGCCCGACGGCAGGTTATAGGTCCAGAAAGCCGATCCGCCCTCAACAAGCTCGACATCCGGGCTTTCGAAATCGACCACCTTGCCGATGTAGTTCAGATTGGCGCTGGCCTGCTGGCTCTGCAGCATGGCCATCATCGATTCAAGATTCCTGTTGATGTTGATCTGCTGTTCGACCTGGCTGAACTGCACCAGCTGCTGGGTGAATTCGCTCGGGTCCATCGGCGAGGTCGGATCCTGGTTTTTCAGCTGCGTGGTCAGCAGCTGCAGGAACATCTCGAAATTGCCGGCCAGCGCACTGGCGGCAGTGTTCGCGGCTGAAGCTTGGGTTGTGTTGACGTTGCTGACGCCGGTGACCATGGCTGCTCTCCTCTGCGGAACGGCCAAGGTCTAGCGCGTTCGAGATGAAGGCGAAGCAGCAATCTGCGCCGTGCAATGCAGCGTAACAAATTACAAAGCAAGGATTAATTCCCGTTAGCCATAACTGCTGTGGGGGCCGGTCACTGTTTGGTCATCGCAGCGGGACCGTAAAACATGACACATTGAAGTCAGAAAAATTACAGTCCGGTACCCGCCATGCAGTCCGATCTTGCCGCGCTCCTCGTTCCCGTCATCAGCTGGGATCACGCTGTCAGCCTGTGGCTCAACAGCTACGCCGGCCACACACCGGCACTCGATCGCTTCGTCTACAACCTTGCCGATTCCGCCATGTTGAAAGGCGACCTGTTCATGGCCTTCTTCTGGTGGCTGTGGTTCAAGCGCGACGACGCCAACACCGAGCGCCGCCAGACCATCCTGACCGCGCTGGCCGGCGCGATCATCGCCATCGCGGTGGCGCGCCTGCTGCAGCTGATGCTGCCGTTCCGGGAACGGCCGCTGCATAGCGATACGCTGAACCTGACGCCGCCTACCGTGGTCAATCCCGATACACTGGATGGCTGGAGCTCCTTCCCCAGCGATCATGCCGTGCTGTTCTTCGCGCTCGCGCTGGCCGTCTGGCGCCTCCATCGCACGCTGGGTGTCTTCGCCATACTTTGGGCCGGCATCGGCATCTGCCTGCCGCGCGTCTTCCTCGGCTATCATTACGCTACCGATATTATCGCCGGTGCCGTACTTGGCATGATCATCATGCAGGCGGCCTTCCTGCTCCTGAGGCCACGGCTACTGGCGCAACCATTACTGCGCTGGGAAAAGGCGCATGCCACCTCCTTCTATTGCGCAGCCTTCATTACCAGTTTGCAACTGGCCGTGCTGTTCCAGGATGTGCGCCAGCTGACCGTCGACAGCATCGGGCTGGTGCATCACCTGACCATGACATCGGCGGTGGCGACCGAGTCAGGCGGCGTCCAATAGCCACAGCCGTGCAATCCCGCTAATCTGAGGTCTTCTTCGCCGGAGGTCTCATGACTGCTGCCATGCCGACTGTTCGCCTGCCGAATGGCGAGACCGTGCCGCGCCTGGGCCAGGGCACCTGGCAGATGGCCGAGAAGCCGGCTTTGCGCAAGGCTGAGATCGCGGCGCTGCGACTGGGCATCGACCTGGGCATGTCGCTGATCGATACCGCCGAGATGTATGCCAGCGGCGGGGCCGAGGAACTGACGGCCGAAGCCATCGCCGGCCGGCGCGACGGCCTCTTCCTGGTCAGCAAGGTGCTGCCGAGCAATTCCAGCCGCAAGGGCACCTTGGCGGCCTGTGAGCGCAGCCTGAAGCGTCTGCGTACTGATCGCATCGATCTCTACCTGCTGCACTGGCGCGGCAGCCCGCCGCTGTCGGAAACACTGGACGCCTTCGAGGAATTGCAGCAGGCCGGCAAGATTCGCCATTGGGGCGTCAGCAATCTCGACATCAATGACATGCAGGAACTGATGCGCGACCCGCGCGGCAAGTCCTGCGCCACCAATCAGGTGCTTTATAACCTGACCCGGCGCGGCATCGAATTCGATTTGCTGCCCTGGCAGCGCCAGCAGCAGCAGCCGATCATGGCCTATTCGCCCATCGAACAAGGCCGGCTGGCCGGGCATAAAGGTTTAAAGGAGATTGCGGCGCGGCTCAGTGCCACGCCGGCGCAGGTGGCGCTGGCCTGGCTGCTGCGACAGGAGAACGTGATCTCGATTCCAAAAGCCACCGCCGAGCAGCATGTGCGCGACAACCATGCCGCGCTGAATCTGAAACTCGGGCCTGAAGACCTTGCGGCACTCGACCGGCTATTTCCGCCGCCGAAGCGCGCGCAGCCGTTGGAGATGATCTGAGGTCGCGTTAGTCGAGGCCGAGATAGGCCTTGCGGATTTCAGGCCGGCGCATCAGGTCGTCGGCTGGGCCTTCCATCACGATGCGGCCCTCTTCCAGCACATAGACCCGTTTGGCGATTTCCATCGCCATGCTGACATTCTGCTCGACCAGCAGCACCGACAGTCCATCGGCATTGATACGGCGGATCGCATCAAACATGTCCATGACGATGGACGGCGCCAGACCGAGCGAGGGCTCATCGAGCAGCAGCAGGCGCGGTCGCGCCATCAGCGCGCGGCCGATGGCGACCATCTGCTGCTGGCCACCGGATAATGAACCGGCCGGCATCGGCAGCTTCTGGCGCACGGCGGGAAACAGCTCGCAGACCTGCTCCAGCGTCTCCTTACGCTTCGCCTTGGCCTCGGGCAGGTAGCTGCCGAGTTCCAAATTCTCCAGCACCGTCATGCCGGCGAACAGCCGGCGGCTTTCCGGCACAATGGCGATGCCGGCCTGGCAGAATTTATGCGGCGCGATCCGCGTCACGTCGCTGCCATGGAATACGATGCTGCCCTGCGAGGCGCGGTTCAGGCCGGCCAGCGTGTTGATCAGCGTGGTCTTGCCGGCACCGTTGGGGCCGACAACGCAGACCAGTTCGCCGGTCTGCACCTTGATGCTGACATCCCACAGCGCCGGTGCGGCACCATAGGCGACTTTCAGGTTGCTGACCTCAAGCATGGGCTTTCCCCAGATAGGCCGCTTTGACCTGGTCGTCGTTCATCACATCTACCGCATTGCCCTGGGCGATCATGCTGCCGTAATTCAGCACCACGATCCGGTCGGTCAGCGCCATCACCGCACGCATCACATGCTCGACGAAGATGATCGTCGTGCCACGATCACGAATGCGCTGGATCATTTCAATGGCTTCGTTGATTTCGCTCGGCGTCAGGCCCGACAGCACCTCGTCCAGCATCAGCAGCTTGGGCCGCGCCGCCAGCGCACGCGCTAGTTCCAGGAACTTGCGCTGATGCAGGTTGAGATCTTCCGGCAGCACATGCGCCCGATGCGACAGGCCTGCGAAGGCGATGAATTCCTCGGCCTGCCTGGTCGCCTCGGCACGGCTCATACCCTCGCCGCCGAACATGCCGACCATGGCAACGTTCTCCAGCACGGTCATCTGGCCGAAGGGGCGCGGGATCTGGTAGGTGCGCGCGATACCGGCCTGGGCGAAACGATGCGCGTCCATCCCGGTCAGATCTTTGCCGTCAAAGACGATCTCGCCAGCGGTCGATTTGAAATGCCCGCTGACTACGTTGATGAAGGTGGATTTACCCGAGCCGTTCGGCCCGATCAGGCCAAGGATCTCGCCCTTGCGGACTTCCAGCGTCACATCGTTGAGCGCTTTCATGCCACCGAAGGCTTTGGTCAGGCCGCGCACCTGCAGCAGCACCTCACCCGAGATCACCGGCTTGGCGGCCAGCCGTACCACCGGCGCCGCCTGCCCTTCCACGCCCTCATGCGCGGGAGGTGGCTCGACCATAACCTGCTGCTTGCGCCGGGCATGGCGCCAGTTGGTGAAGACGCCCAGCACGCCGGTCGGCATGAACAGGATCACCACCACCAGGATCAGGCCGACCATGGCGCGGCCGAACACGGCGTAATCGCCCGAGGTGAAGAAATACAGCAGGCAGGTGATGAAGACAGCACCCACCGCGGGCCCGATCCAGTGCCGGCTGCCGCCCAGGATGCTCATCAGCACCACCGACAGCGGCACCGTGATCGAGAAGGTTTCCGAGACGGTGACATAGGAGATGAACACCGCATGGATGCCACCGGCCAGACCGGCGAGACCGCAGGAGATCGCCAGCGCATAGAGCTTGAAGCGATAGGTCGGCACGCCCATCACCTCGGCGACGTCTTCGTCGTCGTGGATGGCGAAGAGTCCCGAGCCGAATTTGGAGGCATAGATCCAGTAGGAGATCAGCAGCGTAGCCACCGCGCTGACCAGGCCCAGCATGTAAAGCGAAGCCGATGGTGACGGGCCGAGCTTGGGGATATCGACGCCGAGCAGGTAAATGCCGGGGCCGCCATCGATCTTGGTGTTCAGGATGATGGTGGCCAGCACGAAGGTGACGGCGAGTGTGAGCAGCGCAAACAGCTCGCCGCGCACGCTGGCGACACGGAACACGACGGCGCCCAGCGCCACGCCGAGCGCTGCCGCGACAAACACTGCGGCGGGCAGCGTGGCGAGGAAAGGCCAGCCGATGGTGCCAGCCAGATAGGCCGTGCCGTAAATGCCGGCACCGAAAAAGGCGCCATGGCCAAAGGAGAAATAGCCGGTATAGCCCGACAGGATGTTCCACGACACCGCGAGGATGATCCAGTGGAACAGCAGGTAGAGGAAGGATTCCCAAAAGGCCGGCGCACCGAGCCAGGGCAGAGCCGCAAAAGCGATGCCGGCCGCGAGAATGCCGGAGACAATGGCCTTGTTCATGATCAGGCCTTCCCCGGACGGAACAGCAGCATGAGGATCAGCAGCGAGAAGGATACGATGGGCGCCCAGGAGGGTGCGAAGATCGCCATGGCGATGGCCTCGCTGACCCCGATGATGATGCCGGCCACCAGCGGGCCCAATGCGCTGCCCAGTCCGCCCAGCATGACGACGGCAAAGACGACACCGACCCAGGAGAAAATCTGCGTCGGCGTGAGTGTGAAGGTCAGCGCGAAACAGACGCCGGCGATGGAGGCCAGGGCGACGCAGGTGCCCGACAGCATCAGCGACAGCCAGCGCTGGTTGATGCCGAAGGCAGCCGCGATCGGTCCATCCTCGGCCATGGCGCGCATCGCCTTGCCGATATCGGTGAAGCGCATCGCCGCCCAGACGCCGAAGGCAAACAGGATGGCGAGCAACAAGGTCAACAGTTCAGGCACCGGCACGAATAGGCCACCGATCTTGAACTTTTCCTCGCCATAGACCGACTGCAATTTGCGGAAGTCGGCGGTCCAGACATACTGGATCAGGCTTTCGATCATCACCGTGAAGCCGAAGGTGACGAGCAGCGAGTTGAAGGGCGAAATCTTGAAGCGCGACAGCAGCCATTGCTGCGCCACGCCGATGGCGAAGAAGAATGGCGGCAGGATCAGCAGCGTGAGCAGCGGATCGATGCCCCAGACCGACACCATGTGGTAGCTGAGATAGGCCGAGAGAAAGACGAAGCCGAAATGCGCCAGGTTGATCTGGCGCAGCAGGCCCCAGGACAATCCCAAGCCCAGACCGATCATACTGTACATCCCGCCGATGAAGATGCCGGACAGAATGGATTGCAGCAGAAGGTTCAGGCTTGGGAGAGTCATCAGGATTTTACTCGCTTACGATTACTGCTTGAGCATGGCGCCCGGAGCGGCCCATTCCTTGGGCCAGACCGTGACCCAGTTGCCGTTCTGCACCTGCTTGATGCGCATCAGGTCGTCACCGAAGTTGTTCCCCTTGTCGAAGCGCAGCGTGCCCTGGATGGTCTTGACCTGGTTGGCCTTGAGCCATTCAGCCATCTTCTTGTCATCCAGGCTCTTGGTGGCAGTCGCAGCGGCTTCCAGCAGCTGCCAGGCGGTGAAGCTCGCGGCTGCCTGCACTTCCACCTTGGTGTAGGGGAAGCCGGCGGCCTTGGCCCGCTCGTTGTAGGTCTTCACGAACTTCGCAGCCACCGGATCATTGGTGAACGGCGCATGCTCTTCGAAGATGGTGACCGAGAGCGCGTTCTTGGTTTCCGGTGCCGTCGCCATCGGACCCGGAGCCGGGTAGAGATGGAAATGCAGCGGCGGCTCGTAATCGAGCTTTTTCATCGCCTCGAGCAGCATGTTGCCTTCCAGGCCGATATCGCCGACGAAGACGAGATCGGGCTTGGCGTCCTTCACGCGGGCCGCAATAGGCCCGAAGTCGCGGTTGCCAAATTCCCACTCAAGGAACAGCACTTCCTGCAGGCCACGCTTCTTGGCCACTTCACGCGCACCCAGGCTGAGGAAATGCAGCGAGGGGAACTTCGAGGTGACGATGGCGATGGTCTTCGGCGGCTTCGGCGAAGCTGCGAGTGCATCGAACAGCGTGTTGGGAACCGTCGTGCCCGGATCGGGGCCGAGCGACCAGGCCGGGAAGTGCATGTCGTACTTCGCCAGCGACGGCACGCCCATGGTGTGGTGGATCAGCATCTTGTTGTAACGCTGTGCCACGCCGATGGCCGACAGGATCGCGCCGGTGGCATACGGCCCCATCAGCAGGTCGACCTTATCGGAGGTGACGAGCTGCTCATAGAGCGTGCGCGCCACATCCGGCTTGGACTGGTCGTCCTTGACGATCCATTCGACCTTACGGCCGAGCAGGCCGCCACGGCTGTTCAGGTCTTCGACATAGATCTCGCCGACCAGCTTATGGACCAGCGCGGTGGCCGAGAGCGGACCGGTCAGCGCCAGCGTGCTGCCGACGCGGACCGGCGAGCCCTGCGCCCCGGACTGCGCCTTGGCGGGTGAAGCGGCAAGGCTTAAACAGCCCGCCGCGATTGCCGCCATGGCGACAATCCGTTTCAAGCTTTTCATTGTTTCCTCCCTGGTGTGTGTCTTGTCGACGTCTTACTCGTTCTTAATACCGTTGCGCAGAACGCCCACCTTCTCGACTTCCACTTCGACCACATCGCCTTCCTTCATGAAGAGCGGCGGCTTGCGCGCGAAACCGACGCCGGCCGGCGTGCCCGAGATGATCACATCACCCGGCACCAGTTCGAAGATTTCCGAGCAGGTGCTGACCAGCGTGGCCACGTCGAAGATCATGTCCTTGGTATTGGCATCCTGCTCCACCTTGCCGTTCAGGCGGCATTGGATGTGCAGGCCAACCGCGCCGGCCGGCAGTTCGTCGGCGGTGACGAGTTCCGGACCGAAGGACGCGGTCTTGTCGAAATTCTTGCCGATCATCCATTGATGCGACTTGAACTGGTAATCGCGGATCGAGCCGTCGTTGAACAGCGAATAGCCGACGACATGCTCCAGCGCCTTGTCCTTGGAGATATGGCGGCCGGCCTTGCCGATGATCACGGCAAGCTCGGCTTCGTAGTCGAAGGCGTCCGACACCTTCGGCTTGATCAGCGCTTCGTCATGCGCCACCCACGACGACGGGAAGCGATGGAACAGCACCGGATATTTCGGCGCGTCCTTGTAGGGGCTTTCGGCGGCATGATCGATGTAGTTCAGGCCGACCGCGATCGCCTTGGACGGATTGAGCACCGGCGGCAGCAGCTTGGCGCCCTTGAATGGCGTGGTGGCGCCACCCTTGGCGGCGGCTTCCTTGGCCTTGGCGAGGCCCGAGGGGCCCATGGCGAGCAGCGCATCGACGCTGGCAGCCACCGAGGTCAGGTCGACGATATTGCCGTCAACATGGGCGCCGAGCGAAGGCTTGCCGTTGTTCAGATAATTGACGAGACGCATGGAGAGACAGTCCTCTTTTTAGAAGCAGATTTTCTGTTCAGGCCTTGTGGGCCTGGGTTTCGTGATTGGTGACGAAGTCTTCCGGCACGGCCGGACCCCAGAGGTAGAAGGAATCCTCCGGCGGATGATCCTGCGCCGGCCAGCCGTCGAGGCCGACAAAGTCGATGTCGTAGGAATATTCGGTGAAGCTGCCCCAGGGGTCGCGCTGGTAATAAAAGTAGTTCGAGCCCAGCACGTGGCGGCCCATACCCCAGCCGTATTTGTAGCCCTTGCCCACCATCTGCTCCATGCCGAGGCCAACCTCGTCGACGCCGCGCACCACCCAGCTGGTATGATGCAGGCCGGGACCATCGGACTTGGCGAAAGCCAGCAGATGATGGTCGCTGGAATGCACGCCATGCATGAAGGCAATGCCGTCGCCGGACTGATCCGACAGATTCATGCCCATGGCTTCGCGATAGAATTTCAGCGAGCGCGGCACATCCGAGCAGAACAGCAGCACATGCGTCAGACGCACCGGCTTCACCGGCTGCATCGAGCGGCGGTTGATGCCGATGTCGGTGCCGGCCGGATTCTTCATGTTCATCGGGCCGAAGGTTTCGCCCTTCACGCTGGGCGAGGACTTCTCCGCCACCACGATCTGCAGCGTGATGCCATCGGGATCGCGCACCCAGAAGCCCTGCTCATCCACCAGTGGATGCGGGTCGACGAACGGCACACCGATCTTTTCCAGATGCTTGCGCAACGGCTCGTAGTCTTCGGCATAAACACCGAGCGTGAGGTATTCGAGCTTCTTGGGCTTGCCGCTCTCGAAGATCGAGCCCCAGCGATGCGGATGGCCGAAGGTGTAGAGATCGAGGCGATGGCCGACCTGGCGCACATCAAGGCCAAAGTCGGTGAAATACTGCTTGGCAACGCCGAGATCCGGCACGCTGAAGACGAAGCGATCAAGCGAATGGATTGCGGTGACGCCGGGACGCCGGGGATCTGCCATCTTGGTTCCTCCAAAACCGCCCTTGTAAGGGTCCGCTTTTTTCTATATTTTTGTCTTACACATAGATTTCTGACATCGCAATATATTTTTCGGATGAAAATAATCCACAGCCCCGCCGAAACTGCCCCCGCCCCGATGGCCGAGAGCCCGGGTACGAAGTCGCATCGCGCCTATACGCAGATCCGGGCTGACATCCTGTCCTGCACGCATCTGCCTGGCACAAAACTGAATATCGCAGGGCTGGCGGCCGATATGGATGTGAGCCTCGGCGCAGTGCGCGAAGCGCTGTCGATGTTGCAGTCCGAAGCGCTGGTGGTTTCCGAGCCGCAACGCGGTTACACGGTGAGTCCGGTTTCGCCAAAGGAACTTGCCGATATCACCGAAGCACGCATTGCCATCGAGGCGCTGTGCCTGCGCACCTCGATCGAGCGCGGCGACCTCGCCTGGGAAAGCCGGCTGGTGGCCGCCTGGCATCGCCTCTCCCGCCTGAGCCAGACAGAAGCCGGTCGCGACCAGCATTTGAGCGATGTGTGGTCGCGCGCACATGCCGATTTCCATGCCGAACTGGTCGGCGCCTGCGGCAATGACTGGCTGCTGCGCATGCGCGCGATGCTGTATGAGCAGAGCGAACGCTATCGCCGCATGTCGGTCTCGGTCCCGCAGCAGAACGCGACGCGCGACGTGCCAGCCGAGCATAAGGCAATTTTCGACGCGGTGATGGAGCGCGATATCGATCGTGCCGTCGCGGCGCTGGAAAACCATCTGCGCAAGACCGCCACCATCGTGCGCAGCTCCGTCGCCCTTTAGATTTCCCTCTCAGCAAAAAAAGAAAAGACATGACCAAGATTTCCGCTGATGCCCTCAAGCAGCTGTTTCTCGATGCCCGCACGCAGAACGGCTTCCTGGATAAGCCAGTCTCCGACGAGCAGCTGCGTGAGCTGTATGACATCGCCAAGATGGGCGCGACCTCGATGAACACGCAGCCGATGCGCGTGATCTTCCTGCGCACGAAAGAGGCCAAGCAGCGTCTGGCCCCTGCCCTGTCGCCGGGCAATCTGGACAAGACCATGGCCGCGCCGGTCACCGCCATCGTGGCGCGCGACATGCAGTTCTACGAATACATGCCCGAGATCTGGCATAACCCGGCGGCACGCGAGACCTTCGCCAGCAACGCGCCGATGGCGCAGGCCACCGCCGTGCGCAATGCCACGCTTCAGGGGGCTTATCTGATGATCGCGGCCCGCGCCATCGGGTTGGATTGCGGCCCGATGAGCGGTTTCGATATCGCCAAGGTGAATGCGGAGTTCTTCCCCGACGGCCGCTGCCAGACCGATTTCCTGTGCAATATCGGTTACGGCGATACCTCCAAGCTGATGGGGCGCCAGCCACGCCATAGCTTCGAGCGCGCCTGCACGCTGCTCTGAGTCTGGGGCTCTGATGCCGCATTTCATCGTTCATTGCCTCGATGCTCCGGACGCGCTGCCTCGCCGTCTGGAGCATTACGAGGCGCATAAGGCTTACCTGAGCACGGCGCCGGTGCGCATCCTCGTCTCCGGCCCGCTGATGTCGGATGACGGCGAGATGATGATCGGCAGCCTGTTCCTGATCGAGGCCGACACCAAAGCGGCAATCGAAGCCTTCAATGCCGGCGATCCCTTCCGTCGCAATGGTATTTGGACGGAAATCCGGATTCACCGCTTCCTCAAGCGGGTCGACCTGCGCGACTAAGTTCGAAATGCATTGACGCGCCATGCCCGGCTCGCGCACTTTGCAGCCCGGGTTGATCTAAAGGCGGGATAAAAGCACATGCCGGTGAAGGCGCAGGTTCAGGATGGCCAGCTATTGCTGAGCCTGCCGGAGGATGCCCTGTTGCTCGAACAGGCAGCCAAGCTGCTTGAAATGTTTCTGGCTTTCGCGCCCGAGGAGCGCAGCGCCTGCCTCGATGCCCTGGTCATACCCGAAGATGCAGCTGCGCCGCTGTCATTCGACGAGAACAGATATCTCGCTCTGATCGCGCGCGGCTTGCAACAGCGCGACGAACAGGCGATCCGTTTCGCCGAAGCCGATCTGTTTGCCCTGAACGAAGCCGAAAGACTGGGCATCAAGCTGACGGCGCGCCAGCGCAACACGCTCATACAGTATTATGTCGAGCGGCAGCCGTCCGACGAGACGCCCCCGCCGACCGGTGGATCGAGCAGCGAGGCCGCCCTTGCGCGGGCCCGGATTCTGGCCGAGCGGATGCGCCGGAAACGCTAGTTACCTTTGAGTTTGCATATTAAGGGTTGTCTTTTTGAGCGATCACTCGCAAACTGGCTGCATGTCTGCTGAACCCCTGTTCATTACGAGCGAGCATGCTCTGGTGCGGATCGACCGCATTCCTCTTCCCCAGGTGCATGCCCGGGACGGCAAGTTCAGCCTAGCGGAAGCCGTCTGGGGTCGCGACAACAGCGAACCCGCGACCCTGCCCTTCGTCGCCGCCATGCGCCGCCTGTTCGATCCCGACCCGGCCCATGTGATCGATACGACGCCCAAGCATGTGCTGGCCTGGCGCATCATCGACTTCGACAATCATCCCTTCGTGCTGGACGGCGAGGATGTGAGCAATCTCTGCCTTGGCGCCATCCGCCAGGCCCCTGCACGTATCGCTGCGGAACAGACCTACGCCGCCGTGGTGGCCGAACGCATGCCGGCCTGCTTCCAGGTGGCGATGAGCATCCGCGTCTATCAGCGCGCCATGTTTCCCTTCTTCGATGCGGATGGCCATGTCTCGCGCGTGGTGACGCTGATACGGCCGCTCACGCCGGGTGTGGCGCTCGCGGCCGTTTCGCACTGACGGCGGCTTAGGCGGCCATCTCGACTTCAGGTTCAAGCAGTTCCATCAGCGGACCTTCCTCGATCTGCGCCAGCATGCCGGCGCGGTCGATCTGGGTCGTGTACATGCGGGCCGAGCGGCCCACCGCACCGATGAAACCATCCATCGCCAGGTCCGCCCGCGCATAACCGTAGCCATCGGCACGCAGAGGAATGCCGCTGCGGTAGAGGTTTTCGTAAACCAGTCCGCAGTGATGATCGACATCGTAGCGCTTGATGCTGATCGCGCGGATCAGATGCGTCAGCAGATAGGCAAGCCGCTGGCGACGATAGGCCTCGCCGACCACCAGACCGCCATGATGGCCGATCCTGCCGGTCCAGTTGCAGTCACGCGGCTGCAGGATTTTCGGCGTGCCTAGCGGCGAGAAGCGCGACGAGAACAGCCGGCCGCTGCGCAGCAGTTCAGTCCAGCCCTCCTTGCCTGTATCGATCAGCCGGAAGGCGATGACCGCCGCCACCTCGCTCGATTTGCGCATCTGGTGCGCCGGATGGTTCGGGATCGTCGAAAGCCGCAGCCAGTATTGCGGACCACCGAGTTCGAAATCGTGGTGGGCGGGATCGAAACTCGGATTGATCCCGACGATCCCCGGCATGCCTTCGAGGCAGCGACGCCAGCGGCTAAGATCTGGATCCTGCTCGATAAAAAAGCCTCTGGCATCGAGCGATGCCAGGATCAGGTTGATATATTTGTCGACTGACATTTTACGGCGCATCGGCAACCTCCTTTATGCGAGTGCGCCTTCAATGTAATCTTAGATAGATGCTTTTGTTAAAACAGACCTACTTTCTGTCAATCAATCCGTGAACTGCTGTTTCCACAGCACGAAAAATGCACCCCGTTCAGCTGGCTGCCGCCGAGGCTCCCCGCTGCGGTTCCGGCAGGCCCATCAGCTTGCAGGCATTGCCGCCGATCATCTTGCGGATTTCAGCCTCGGTATAGCCGAGCCCGAGGCAGAGCCGGATCACGGCGCGGAAACCCGCGACCGGATGCGGATTCTTGGCCTGACCGAGATCGGAGCCCAGGATGGTGCGGTCGATGCCGGCCGCCTCGATCAGCTGCTTGAGCTGCTCGCCGGTGAATTTCTTGTTGTAGGTTTCGTTGATGAACATGCAGAAGGAATGTTCGATATAGGCGCCCATGCCGACCAGTTCCTTGATGTCGCGCAGCGTGGCATCGATCACGAAGGTCGGGTGGTTGACCAGCAGGCGCTTCACGCCGCGCTTTATCGCTTCATCGAAAAGCGGCCAGATTTCGCTGATATGCAGATGCCCGGCCGACAGAACCGCATCGGCCTCGGCGATGATATCGAGGATCGGCTTGACCTCTTCCTTCAGGTCGCCTTTGTCATCCACCACCGACAGGCCGGTCGGCTTCAGCATCTGCTCTTTCGTTGGCAGGATGACATGCCGATGGCCGTGGCGCAGATGATTGGCGGCGCTGAAGGTCGGCATCCACACAATCTGCCCACCCAGCTTCAGCATGTGGTCGACGGCATAGATGTTGAGCCCGCCGACGGTATTGTTGAGCGCCACGCCGCTCAGCAGGTTGATCCGCAGATCCGGCATCGTCTCTTCGAGGAATTTCGCCACCGGCGTGACGGAATAATAGTGATCCTTGAACAGGACGGCATGCATGCCGGCCTCCTGCGCCTCCAGGATGGCCTGCAGGTGGTTCAGCGAACGCGGCATCACCGAGGGGCCACTATGGCAATGCAGATCGACGCCGCCACGCAGGATGTCCTCGATCACCGAATCCGGCGCGTCGGAATACTCTTCGACGGTCTTGGAAAACATAAGAATGGGATCGGTCATCGCACTGCCTCCTGATGCTGTGTCACGCGCGCCCTAACTGTTGACGGCGCTTTTCTGCGAGTTGGATTGTTCGATCGGTGATTCAGATTGCGGCGCCATGCCGATGATCTCACCCAGCATGCTGTAATTCGGTCCGCCCAACCGCGCGACGGGGCGCAGCCGGCCAGCATCGATCCGGGTGCCTGTGATGAGATCCTCGCGGATATGGAACAGCTGGATTTCACCGGCGAAGAACTGGTTGTTGCCGAAATCGACCACCTTGTGCAGCCGGCATTCCATGGCAATGGGCGCCCTGGCCACGCGCAGTGGCGCCACCAGCCGGCTGGGCACCAGCTCCAGCCCGAGCAGGTCGGCCTCGCTGACCTCGGGCGGAAACTCGCCGCCGCTGCGATGCAGGGGTTCAATCAGCGTCTCGTCGCCGATATGCACCACGAAGGCCTGTGTCTCGTGGATGTTGCGCGCGGTATCCTTCAGGCCGCTGGCTCGCCGCCCAATACTGACGCCCAGCATCGGCGGCGTATGCGACACGAAGGTGAAGCAGCTGAACGGCGCCAGGTTTGAGACGCCATCCACCGAAAGCGTGCTGACCCAGGCAATCGGCCGCGGCACGACCAGGCCGCAGAGCAGCTTGTAGGCGGCATCGCCGGGTAGATCGGCGGGGCGGATTTCCTGCATCGACATCAACCGAAAACGTCGCGCATCTCGGCCAGACCTTTCATGGCGGCCTGACGCAGGAAGCCCTGGTCGGAATTATGGATGAATGTGGTTGCACCCTGATCGCGCAGCCATTCAGCTTCCGGTCGGGCGCCGACATACACGCTCACCGGCTTATTCACCCGGCGTGCCGCAGCGCAGATTTTCTCCACAGCAGTTCGGACCTCGGGCGGATTGGGCGTCTCGTTGCCAAAAGCGGCGGTCAGGTCGCCACGTCCGATGAACAGGGAGTCAATCCCCTCCACAGCGGCGATGGCATCGATCTCATCCAGGGCCTCGGGATCTTCGATCTGAGCAACCACGGTGATCGCGTCGTCTGACGCACGGATATGCTGCCACATCGACACGGCGGTATAGCCGCCGGCGCGGGTACTGGTGGCATAGCCGCGTTTTCCGCCGCGATAGCGGCAAAGCGCAGCGACTTCACGGGCATAGTCCGCGCTGGCGACATGCGGCATCAGGATGCCGCTGGCGCCGCCATCGAGCACGGAAAGCACGACCTCGGGTCCGGATACACGCACCAGGGCAGGAATGCCGCTGCCGCGCGCTGCCATCAATGCAATGTCAGTGGTGGTGCGGTCGAACGGCGAATGCTCCTGGTCGATCACCACGAAATCGAAGCCGAGAGCGGCAACGATCTCGGTGGCATGGCTGGTCGGGGTCTTGAGAAAAGTGCCGACCAGTTTTTCACCAGCAAGCATGCGCTGGCGGAAGGAACGCGTGCCAGACATGTCACTCTTCCGATAATTCTTTTGGGGGCATCGGATAATCATCGGCGTTCAGCACCCAGCCGGGTTTCAGCGAGAAGTCCATGCGCGGCGGGCAGAACAGGTCGACCAGCTGGTTGAGCCCCTTGCCGACCGCCTCGGTGGTATGAATCGAAGGCGGCGGAATCACGGCAATCGACGGGCTGCCGCAGAGTTCATGCTGATCGTCGCGCCAGATATGCCTGTTCGGCGTCCAGGGCCAGCGGATGTGATGGACGAAGTCGCCTTCCAGCGCCAGCGAGCCTTGCTCAAAGTCATCATGGTGATGCGGCGACAGCGTGGTCGGGTCGCGCGGCCCCTGACGCGGATCGATATAGTTGATCATCAGCGTCGTGCAGCGCCAGATGCGTCCGAAGCGGCCCTTCTCGGGCGGAACGTCCAGCGTATAGACGCGCAGCTTGAAGCCGTCCTTCGGGGTCGGCCAGGGCTTGGCCAGCGCCACCGCCGGCTTCTGCTCCCTGTAGGAGGCAGCATTGATGCATTTCGCAGCCAGGTCGGCCGACTGCGTGGTGAACATGCGCACGATGCGGCCGGGCCTGATCACCTTCACGCTGGACTTGCCGGGCGGAATGAAGGCCAGCGAACCGCCCTTGACGCGCTGCGTGCCATCCGCCGTGGTGATCTCGACTTCCAGCTTCGGATCGTCGAGGATGATCGCATACTCGTCCGGCTGTGCCTCGCGCGCGAGAACGGCACCTTCGAGCGTATCGGTGATCGTGATCAGGAAATTCTGGCCGCGCGCATACCAGGTCTTGCCCTCGGGCTCGTCGCGCTGCGGCTCATCGTAGAAACGCACATATTCGCAGGCGCCATAGGCGGTGATCGGCGCGCCGGCCGGTTTCGCCGCGGCCAGACTCGCACGCGGATCGGTGGGGTTATACACGCTACGCCTCCCTCGTCATGCACCGGTCGTAAAGCCGGATCATACGAAAGGCTGATGGGTGGGTGGCGAAGTTTCCGAGGGCATTCCGCGATACGGAATGACCTCTTAGCTCCCGAGGCGGCTGATGCTGCGCGTGATGTTTTCCGCCGCCGAGCGCAGATGGGGGACATAGAGTTCGATAGCCTGGGCACGTTTCATGGCCGAGGTAAAATAGGTCAGGCCCAGCGTGGCCACCACGCGGTCGCCATCCATCACCGGCACACCCAGCGTCGACGACGACTTCGGATCGACATTCGGATCGCGCTCGGCAAAACCCTGGCTGCGGATCGATTGCAGCGCGCGCAGCAGGGCAGCAGGCCGCCGCGCCGCAGAATCTTCCGGATCCTTTGAGGCCGCGAGCATCTGCAGCAGGATGTTGCGTTCCGCCGTAGGGCAGAAGGCGAGATAGGCCCGCCCGAGGCTGCGTGAGACCAGGCTGAGCTTCAAGCCCACCGTGCCATGGAAGGGCGAGATCGGGCTTTCCGGAATGGTGCTGAAGCGCACGGTCATGGCGTTGTGATCGAGTACCGCGATGGCAGCCGGCCATTTGAACCGGCGGGTGAGATCGATGGCCCAGGCCCGCCCCGCCTCCACCACCAGCGGGTCGCCGTGGAAGCCGCAGCTGAGCGTGCGCACCTGTGAGGTGACCGAGTAGCCGCCCTGGCGCGGATCGTTGGCGACATAGCCCTCTGCCGTCAGCGTCTTCAGCAGGCGCACGATGGTGGGCTTGGGCAGGCCGGTGGTCTCGTGCAGTTGTTTGATCGAAGCGACCTTCTGCCGGTTCAGCGCCTGCAACAGGTCGAGCGCACGCGTCACCGATTGAACCTGATCGCCGGCCGTCATGGCACGTCCCCACAAGGCTGAGTGTTCCGGATTGTGGAACGGCGATCTGGCATTGGCAAGAGAGGCCCATTCCGGAATGCGAAATGACCCGAACTTCCCGTGCCGCTGCGCCGCCGCCGCCGATAGGGTCAGCGGCACAAAAACGGGAGGAAACCACCATGATGTACTGGAAGCAGTTGGCACTGCCTGTCGCAGCGCTGTTATTTGCCGGATTGAGTCAAACGGCATGTGCGCCAAGCGCCAAACCGCCGATCATCCTCGACTCCACCGGTGCCTACGAGGTCGGCGGCAAGATGATCTCCAATCCCAAGAACCCCGCCGAGACGCTGTCCTGCGATCACGGCTATGTCGAGTATTTCATCCCGCAGAAGCGCCGGCAGACCGGCCTGATCATGTGGCACAGCTCCAGCACCAAGGTCTGGGAGAACCGCTGGGACGGTGGCGAAGGCTTCAAGAGCATGTTCCTGCGCAAGGGCTATCCGGTCTATCTGTGGGACGGGCCGCGCGTCGGCCGCGCCAACTGGAGCTGCGAACCGATCACCTACACGCCGGACTATTTCGACACGCGCAATTTTGCCGCCTGGCGTTTCGGCATCACCTATCCGAACTGGCATCCCGGCCTGCAATTCCCCACAGCGGACAAGGAAGCCTGGAACCAGGCCACGCGCGCCCGCTATGACGAATACGACACGCTGGAAAATGCCCTGCTGCAGGCCGAGGCCGGCGGCCAGGCCATCGACCGCATAGGTCCGGTCGTGGCACTCACCAACTCGGCTGGCGGCTGGCGCGCGCTGCTTTCGGCACTCAAAGCCAACAGCAGCAACATGAAGGGCATCGTGGCCTATGAAACGCCCGGCTTCGTCTTCCCCATCGGCGAAGGCCCGGAGCCGCAGCCCAAGGCGCCCTATGGGCCGCATTCGGTGCCGATGTCTGACTTCATGAAGCTGACCAAATTCCCGATCCAGATGGTCTTCGGCGACTACACCGAGACGCGTCCGATCTGGAAGAACTCAGCCGCAATGGCCAAGACCTTCTGCGGCATCGTCAACAAACATGGCGGAGATTGCGAAGTGCTGTTGCTGCCGGAGGCCGGGCTGAAGGGCAATTCGCATATCCCCTTCGCCGACCTCAACAACGAGGCAGTGGGCGACGAACTGTCGAAGTGGCTGGGCCGCAAGGGCCTGGACAAGTTCGCCAACTGATCCCACAAAAAAAGACGCCGGCGCTTCGAAAGAAGTGCCGGCGTTTCAGTGGGAGGTTCCAGCGGTGTTGTCCGCACCGCTGGCCGAGAATGGCGTCAGCCGAGAATGGCCTTCACTTCCAGATATTCCTCAAAGCCGAAGACGCCGAATTCGCGCCCGTTGCCGGACTGCTTGTAGCCGCCGAATGGCAGGCTGCGGTCAAACGGCGCGCCGTTGATGTAGACCCGGCCGGCGCGGATGCGGTTGGCGACGGCGCGGGCATGGTCGCGATCCTTCGACTGCACGAAGCCCGCCAGTCCGAAGGGCGTATCGTTGGCAATCTCGACGGCCTCATCCTCGCTGTCGTAGCTGATGATCGACAGCACCGGACCGAAGATTTCCTCGCGCGAAATCCGCATCTGCGGCGTGACGTCGCCAAACACGGTCGGGCGCACATAGTAGCCGCGATTGAGATCGGCCGGCCGGCCGGTGCCGCCGGCGACGAGCGTCGCGCCCTCGTCAATGCCGAACTGGATCAGGTCCTGGATCTTGTCGAACTGGCCCTGGCTCACCATCGGTCCCATCGTGGTGGCCGGATCGAGCGGATCGCCCAGGCGCACGGCCTCGACGGCCAGACGCGCCGCGGCGAAAGCTTCCTCGCGCTGGGCACGCGGAATCAGCATGCGGGTCGGCGACTGGCAGTTCTGGCCGCCGTTGGTGTAGCAGGCATGCACGCCCTGAATCACGGCGGCCTTGAGATCGGCGTCGGGCAGAATGATATTGGCCGACTTGCCGCCCAGCTCCTGCGCCACGCGCTTGACCGTATCGGCCGCCAGTTTCGCCACACGAATGCCGGCGGCGGTCGAACCGGTGAACGACACCATGTCGATGCCGGGATGCGCCGCGATGGCCTCACCCACCGTCGGGCCGTCGCCATTGACCAGATTGAACACACCTGCCGGCAGCCCGGCCTCATGCAGGATTTCGGCAAATAGCAGCGCGCTGAGCGGCGCGACCTCGCTGGGTTTCAGCACGACGGTGCAGCCGGTGGCCAATGCCGGCGCCACCTTGGAGGCGACCTGGTTGAGCGGCCAGTTCCATGGCGTGATCAGGCCGCAGACCCCGATCGGTTCGCGGCGCACCACACCCGGTCCCATTGGCTCCTCGAACTGGTATGCCTCAAGCACGCGCACGACTTCCTCAAAATGGAACAGGGCAACGGTAGCCTGACGCTCGGTGGAAAACGTGATCGGCGAGCCCATTTCCAAGGTCATGGTCCGCGCCAATTCGGGCAGCCGCGCCTTGAAGCCGGCGATGATCTTGCGCAGATAGTTCAGTCGTGTTTCGACGCTGGTGACGGAATAGCTGGTAAAGGCACGCCTTGCAGCCTGCACGGCGCGATCCACATCCTGCCGCGAGCCCAGGCTGATGCGGGCGAAAATTTCTTCGGTGGCGGGATTCTGCACCCCCAGCGTCGCCGAGATGGCCGGATCGATCCAGGCACCGTCGATATAGAATTTCAGCTTGTCCATACTGTCCTGCTGCTCAGAGATGCCGGCCTTCATCTACCGGCACGATGATACCGGTCGAACTGGTCAGGTTGACGATGCAGGCAATGGCGGCCCGCGCCACATCGTCGGGCGTGGTAACATGCGCCAGCGGCAGTTTCTCGGCGGTCTTCACAAGAGTCTCGCGGCTGCGGCCCGGCACGAAATCGGTATCTACGCCAGCGGGCGAGACCGAGAAAACACGGATGCGCGGCGCCAGCACCTTGGCCAGCGCGATGGTCAGCGCATCGACGCCGGCCTTGGCTGAGAGATAGGCCAGGCTGCTGCCGATGCCGGTGCGCGCGGCAATCGAGGAGATATTCACGATGGCCGCGCCGCCTTCGCTGCGGTCCAGCAGCGGACGAAAGGCCCGGATCATCGCAAAGGGTCCGCGCAGGTTGACCATGACGGTGCGGTCGAAAATCTCGTCGGTCAGCTTGTCGAGATCGGCAATGGGCACAGGCGTGGTGGCGCCGCCGCTATTCACCAGCGCGTCGAGCCTCCCGAAGCGATCCTCGATTTCCTTCACCGCTGCAGCTATCGAGGCGGAATCCTCGATGGCGACACGCAGCGCGATATGCCCGCTGCCCTGCAAGCCGGCCACCACCGCCTCCGCCTGCTCCTTCCGGCTGTTGTAGCCGACGATGACGGTGGAACCGAGGGCGGCAAGGCGCGCTGCCGTCGCCTTGCCGATACCGCTGCTGCCACCGGTGACGAGCGCAACCTTTGGAACGGGAAGCGCCGGAATCTCGATACTGGTCACTGACTGTCCTTTACTTGATCTTGGCCTTTACATCTCGATCTTGGCTTCTTCGATCACCGGCTTCCACTTTTTCAGTTCAGCCGCGATGAAGGCCTTCAGGTCGTCCGGCGAACCGCCGATGCCTTCCAGCGTATTCTGCGCCAGCAGGGCTTTAGTCTTGTCGGTCTTCAGGAAGTCGTTAACGATCTTGTTAATCTTGCCGATGACCTCGGGCGGCGTGCCGGTCGGTGCCACCATGGCGTACCAGGCGCTCGCCTCGAAGCCCTTGAAGCCGACCTCCTGCACGGTCGGGACGCTGGGCAGAGAGTTGCTGCGCGTGCTGGTCGTCACCGCCAGCGCCTTCAGCTTCTTCTCGGTCACCTGCGGCACATAGGTCGGCATGAAGTCGATCGAGACATCCACCTGCCCGCCCAGCAGATCGGTCATCAGCGGCATGGTGCCGCGATAGGCCACGGCGGTCATCTTCGCGCCGGTGAACTGCTGCACCAGTTCGGCGGTGATATGGCCAAGCGTGCCATTGCCCGGATTTCCGACCGTGACCTTGCCGGGATTCTTTTTGGCATAGTCGATCAGCTCGGCGAAGGTGGTGGCGGGAAAATCGAGCCGCGTGGTGATGATCAGCGGCGACTTGGCGACCAGCACGACCGGCGTGAAATCCTTGTCCGAGTCATAGGTCAGGCCCTTGTACATCAGCTTGTTCATCGCGATCGGCGACGGGGTGCCGAACAGCAGCGTGTAGCCATCGGGTTTCGCCTTGGCGACCGCGGCACCGCCGATATTGCCGCCAGCGCCGGTGCGGTTCTCAACGATGAAGGGCTTACCGAGCTTGTCGCTGAGTTCGGATGCGGTGGCGCGCGCCAGGAAATCGACGGCGGAGCCGGCCGGGAATGGCACGATCACGGTGACCGGGCGATCCGGCCAGGCCTGTGCCGCAGCGTTATGAATGGGTGAGAGCAGCAGTGAAAGCCCGAGCAGGGCCAGGGTGAGAATACGCATGTTTCCTCCGCGTGGTGCTGGTTTTTTCCACGAATGTTTTTTGTTGAGATCCGTCATGATTTCACCGGCAGTGCCAGCATGTCGCGGGCCTGCTGCGCGGTCGCAATCTCGCCGCCCAGCGCTTCGACAATGCTGCGCGCCTTGGCCACCATGGCCGCGTTGGTTTCCGCCAGCACACCCTTCTCGAGAAAGATGGCGTCTTCCAGCCCGACGCGGACATGGCCGCCGGCCAGATAGGACTGCGCCACCATCGGAAAACAGGAACGGCCGGTGCCGAATGCCGTCCAAGCGGTGCCGGGCGGCAGCAGGCTGCGCGCATAGAGCACGGTTTCCGGCGATGGCTGGAAGCCGTATTTCACGCCCATCACCACCGAGCAGAGCAGCGGGCCTTTCAAAGTGCCATCGGCGACCAGGTCGCGGCACAGCGCGATATCGCCGGAGTCAAACAGTTCGATCTCCGGTTTCACGCCAGCGCCATTGATCACTGCAGCCATGCGGCGGACATTCTCCGGCGTGTTGATCACCACCTGCTTGCCCGAATTCATGGTGTTGAGATCCAGCGTGGCGATATCGGGCTTGATCAGCGCGATATGCGTGACGCGGTCTTCCGGCCGCATCAGCGTCGTGCCGGGCGCGGCCAGCTTGGGATCATCGGGGCTCGGCACGAAACGACCGCCCGGGCCGGTGGTCAGGTTGATGATCAACTGCTGGTTCTTCGCGCGAATACGGTCAACGGCCTCGCGATAGTGGTCGATCTCCATCGAAGGCTTGCCGCTCTGCGGATCGCGCACATGGATATGAACGGCGGCAGCACCTGCCTCGGCGGCACCGAGGGCAGCTTCGGCAATCTGCTCGGGCGTAATCGGCAAATGCGGCGTCATCTCCGGCGTGGTCTGGTTGCCGGTCACGGCACAAGTGATGATGACGCGCGGTTGCATCGGCTCGATTATCCCTCCCTGCGGGCTTGTCTGCTGCCCAGCGTTCTACAGTAGAAGGGATGCAGCGGCGCGCGTCACCTGCCACCGTTCCACGATACGGAATGGGCATGCTGAACGGCGTTTGACCGCCCGGTATGGGCGGGTCCGAAATGCCGATGAATTCTGCAGGAAAATGGTGGGCGATGACGGGATTGAACCGCCGACATCCTCGGTGTAAACGAGGCGCTCTACCGCTGAGCTAATCGCCCGCACCGCTCCCGAAAACCGGGACAGCGAAGGCGGTCTTCATACCAGATGCCGCCGCAGTCCGGCAAGACACCCCACCCTCACTTCGTTTCGACCGGAAAGCTGGCGCCGATCAGCCACACAGTCTCGCCGTCGCGGCTCAGGACCGGCAGCGACATGGTTTCCAGCGTGCCGCTGAACTCGCCAGGCTGGAAACGGCCGAACAGGAAAACCGGCTTGCGCGACTGCGCCACGCGATTGGACAGCCGGATGCACAGCTCGGCTTCTTCGGGCATGAAATGCTGCGAGAAGGGAATGTTGGTCGCGTCGCCACCGAACAGCCAGGTGATCGCCGTGCCCAGCAGCCGGTAGCGCCAGTCGCGACCGCCCTCCAACGGCTCGATCACGAAGCAGTTGCTGACGATGCCGAGTTCGGTCAGGCGTTCAAAACTGATGTCGTCGCGTTGCGGCAGGGCATCGCCCGGCGGCTTCAACTCCTGCCACAGCCGGTACAGTGCCACCGCGCCCGGATGACGTGGACCTTCGATCTCGACCAGCAGATCGCCCTCGGTCGGGTCGAGCATGGTGCGCCTACCGGTCCGTCCAGTCTTCTCGGTCATCTTCCCACCCACCTCACGCTATCATCATGGCAGGCGGCCGCGGGAAGTGCCACAACAGCAAACGGCCGGCAGAGACTGCCGGCCGCTGAAACTATGCTGCAGAGGAGACGCCGCCTCAGCCGACCGCTTCCTTGAGCGTCTTGCCGGCGCGGAATTTGGGCTGCTTGGTCGGCGGCAGATCGATCCGCTCGCCCGTCCGCGGATTGCGGCCGGGGCTGGCGGCCCGGGTGCCGACGAAGAAGCTGCCGAAGCCCACGATCCTGACCTCCTCGCCGCGGCGAAGCGCCTCGGTGATGAGTTCGAAGACCGACTCGACGGCCCGCTCTGCCTGTTCCTTGCTGAGGCCCGAGGTATCACGCACCTGAGCCATCAGATCCTGCTTGTTCACGCTGGAGCCCTCCGCACTGCTCTCAATCAATGGTCAGTGTTTGACCACGCCCTCGCGGTCGCCTTCCTTTTCAGGCTCGACCACGGCGGGTTTGTTCAGATCGTCAACGTCGCTCCACTCAATTGGTTTCAATTCCGCGACCAGGGCGTGTTTCAGCACCTCCTCGCAGGTTGAAACCGGGACGATTTCGAGACCCTTTTTCACGTTATCCGGGATCTCGACCAAGTCCTTCTCATTGTCCTTCGGGATCAGCACCTTCTTGATGCCGCCGCGATGGGCGGCCAGCAGCTTCTCCTTCAGGCCGCCAATCGGCAGCACGCGGCCACGCAGGGTGACCTCGCCGGTCATCGCCACATCCTTGCGGACCGGAATGCCCGTCAGCACAGAGACGATCGAGGTGACCATCGCAATGCCGGCCGAGGGGCCGTCCTTCGGGGTGGCGCCTTCCGGCACGTGGACGTGGATGTCGCGCTTGTCGAAGATCGGCGGCTTCACGCCAAAGGCGACGGCGCGGGCACGCACAAACGAACGCGCGGCCTGCACCGATTCCTGCATCACCTCACCCAGCTTGCCCGTGATCGTCATGCGGCCCTTGCCGGGCAGCATCACGGCTTCGATGGTCAGCAGTTCGCCGCCCACCTCGGTCCAGGCCAGGCCGGTGACGGTGCCGACCAGATCTTCGAGTTCGGCCTCGCCGTAGCGATGGCGACGCACGCCGGCATACTTGTCGAGGTTCTTCGGCGTGACCTTGATCGACTTCACGCCCTTCGACAGGATTTCCTTCACCGCCTTGCGGGTCAGGTTGGCCAGCTCGCGCTCCAGCGAACGCACGCCGGCTTCGCGGGTGTAATAGCGCACCAGGTCGCGCAGCGCCTCGTCGGTGATCGACCACTCGCCCTTCTTCAGGCCGGCGGCTTCGATCTGCTTCTCGATCAGGTGGCGCTTGCAGATTTCGATCTTCTCATCCTCGGTGTAGCCGGGGATGCGGATGATCTCCATGCGATCCAGCAGCGGCTGCGGCATGCGCAGGCTGTTGGCGGTACAGATGAACATCACATCCGAGAGATCGTAATCGACTTCGAGATAGTGATCGCTGAAGGTGCCGTTCTGCTCGGGGTCGAGCACTTCCAGCAGCGCCGAAGACGGATCGCCGCGGAAGTCCTGGCCCATCTTGTCGATTTCGTCGAACAGGAAGAGCGGATTGTTGGTCTTCGCCTTCTTCATCGACTGCACGACCTTACCGGGCATCGAGCCGATATAGGTGCGGCGGTGACCGCGGATTTCAGCTTCGTCGCGTACGCCGCCGAGCGACACGCGCACGAAGTTGCGGCCGGTCGACTTGGCGATCGACTTGCCGAGCGAGGTCTTGCCGACACCCGGAGGGCCGACCAGGCAGAGGATCGGGCCCTTCAGCTTGCCCGAGCGCTGCTGCACGGCGAGATATTCAAGGATACGCTCCTTGACCTTCTCCAGACCATAATGGTCGTCGTTCAGCACCTTCTCGGCGTTCTTGATGTCCTTCTTGATCTTGCTGCGCTTGCCCCACGGGATCGACAGCATCCAGTCAAGGTAGTTGCGGATGACGGTCGCTTCAGCCGACATCGGGCTCATCGAGCGCAGCTTCTTCACCTCGGCCATCGCCTTTTCACGGGCTTCCTTGCTGAGGCGGGTCTTCTTGATGCGCAGTTCGATCTCGGCCACTTCGTCGCGGCCATCCTCGCCCTCGCCCAGTTCCTTCTGGATCGCCTTGAGCTGTTCGTTGAGGTAATACTCGCGCTGGGTCTTCTCCATCTGGCGCTTCACGCGCGAACGGATTTTCTTCTCGACCTGCAGCACGCCGATCTCGCCTTCCATCATGGCGTAAACGCGCTCGAGGCGTTCCACCACGCTGGCGATCTCCAGCAGTTCCTGCTTGTCGCTGATCTTGATGGTCAGATGCGAGGCCACCGTGTCGGCCAGCTTCGAGGCATCGTCGATCTGGTTGAGCGACACCAGCACCTCGGGCGGAATCTTCCGGTTCAGCTTCACATACTGCTCGAACTGGTTGATCACCGAACGCGACAGCGCCTCGGTCTCGCGACCTTCGCCGGAGTCATCCGAAATGACTTCGGCCTGAACCTGGAAGAAGTCGGCATTCTCGTTGAACTTGACGATCTTGGCGCGCTGGCTGCCCTCGACCAGCACCTTCACGGTGCCGTCCGGCAGGCGCAGCAGCTGCAGCACCGAGGCGATGGTGCCCACGCTGTGGATGTCTTCCGGATTCGGGTTGTCCTGGCCGGCATTCTTCTGGGCGACCAGCAGGATCTGCTTATCGTCCTTCATGACATCTTCGAGTGCCCGCACCGACTTCTCGCGCCCGACAAACAGCGGCACGATCATGTGCGGGAATACGACGATGTCCCGCAGCGGCAGGACCGGGAAAACTTGGGCGCGGGGTGATGTGAACATGTGTGGTTTCTTCCTGGAGAGCGGCAGGCCCAAGGGGCCATGAAGGCGTCCTTTTTGTGCCGCCTGACTGCGATTAAGATGGGAATTCCAGCAACGTCCGTCAAGGCATGGGCGGTTTTTCCACACCCGGCAGGAACATCACGATGACAGGAACCGAGTCGTCCACAGACCACCGTCAGGACGGCATACTGGAGGTGGCGGTGCTTGACCTTCGCGGCAGCGATGCACCGGCATTCGAGGCCGCGCTCAGCGAAGCGCTGCCGTTGATCCGCAGGCAGCCGGGTTGTCAGAGCGCCGAGGTGCGGCCCTGTCTGGAAAATCCGCAGCGGTATCTGCTTCTGGTTAACTGGGTCAACGTCGCCGCCCATGAGCAGGGCTTCCGACGGTCGGACGATTACCGCCGCTGGCGCGCCCTACTGCACGGATTCTATGAGCCTTTTCCACTGGTGGAACATTACGGGCCGCCCCTCGGATAAGGTGGCGGCCCGCAAAATCACACAGCCGTGATACCTGATCGTGATCAGGCGCTGACGTCTTCCTGCTTGCGATCGGCGTAGATCAGCAGCGGCTTGGCGCGGCCTTCGATCACGTCGGGCGAAATCACCACTTCCTCGACGCCATTCATGTTCGGCAGATCGAACATCGGGTCGAGCAGGATGGCTTCCAGGATCGAGCGCAGGCCGCGCGCGCCAGTCTTGCGGGCAATGGCCTTGCGGGCCACGCCGGCCACCGCCTCCTCCGAGAAGGTCAGCTTGACGTCTTCCATCTCGAACAGGCGCTGGTACTGCTTGATCAGCGCATTCTTCGGCTTGGTCAGGATGTCGACCAGGGCGCCTTCATCCAGATCGTTCAGCGTCGCGATCACCGGCAGACGGCCGATGAATTCCGGGATCAGGCCGAATTTCAGCAGATCGTCCGGTTCGACTTCCGACAGGATCTCGCCCGCGCGGCGCTCATCGGGGCCACGCACTTCGGCGCCGAAGCCCATCGAGGTGCCCTTGCCGCGACCGGCAATGATCTTCTCCAGGCCGGCAAAGGCGCCGCCGCAGATGAACAGGATGTTGGTGGTATCCACCTGCAGGAATTCCTGCTGCGGATGCTTGCGGCCGCCCTGCGGCGGAACGCTGGCCACCGTGCCTTCCATGATCTTCAGCAACGCCTGCTGCACGCCTTCGCCCGACACGTCGCGGGTGATCGACGGGTTGTCGGACTTGCGGCTGATCTTGTCGACTTCGTCGATATAGACGATGCCGCGCTGCGCGCGCTCGACATTGTAGTCGGCCGACTGCAGCAGCTTGAGGATAATGTTTTCGACGTCCTCGCCCACGTAACCGGCCTCGGTCAGCGTGGTGGCGTCGGCCATCGTGAAGGGCACTTCCAGGATGCGGGCCAGCGTCTGGGCCAGCAAGGTCTTGCCGCAGCCGGTCGGGCCGACCAGCAGGATGTTCGACTTGGCGAGTTCAACTTCGTTGTTCTTGCCGCCCTGACCGATGCGCTTGTAGTGGTTATGCACCGCCACCGACAGAACCTTCTTGGCGTGGCTCTGACCGATCACATAGTCGTCCAGGACGCGGCTGATCTCCTGCGGGGTCGGCACGCCGTCCCGGGTCTTCACCAGGGCCGACTTGTGCTCTTCACGGATGATATCCATGCAGAGCTCAACGCACTCGTCGCAGATGAACACCGTCGGACCGGCGATCAGCTTGCGCACCTCGTGCTGGCTCTTGCCGCAGAACGAGCAGTACAACGTGTTCTTGGAGTCACTGCCGCTCAATTTGGTCATACCTGCTCCACTGAGCGGGCCGGCGCCGGGCGACGCGGGGCCCTAATCCATCGAATCGTCATCATAAGGAACCAGAACGTCCCGCACAACGGAGATACCCCCCGCCACGTCGGCCTAAGGCCCGGGAATCAGGTCACATAACCATGATGTAACGCTTAAGGGCGATCTGGCAAGCAAGCCGCCCTGCCGACCGGGGTGGCGGTGCCCCCGTCCCCGGGGGCCGCATTCCGCCTTATTTTGAGGCTTACTTCTTGGCGGCCGGTTCCGCGCGGCGCTCGACCACCTCGTCGACCAGACCGAACTCCTTGGCCTCGGTCGGCGTCAGGAAGCGGTCACGCTCCATGGCAGCCTCGATCTTGTCCAGGCTCTGGCCGGTATGCTTCGCATAGATACCATTCAGCCGGCTGCGCATATCGAGGATTTCCTTGGCATGGATCTCGATATCGGCGGCCTGGCCCTGGAAGCCGCCGGACGGCTGGTGGACCATGATTCGCGCGTTGGGCAGCGCAAAGCGCTTGCCCTTCTCGCCGGCGGCGAGCAGCAGCGACCCCATGGAGGCGGCCTGGCCGATGCACAGGGTGGCGATCTTGGGCCGGATATACTGCATGGTGTCGTAGATCGCCATGCCGGCGGTCACCAGCCCGCCGGGGCTGTTGATGTAGAGCGAGATTTCCTTGTCCGGGTTCTCGGCTTCCAGGAATAGCAGCTGCGCGGTCACCAGGCTGGCCATGGCGTCGTTTACCGGGCCGACCATGAAAATGATCCGTTCCTTCAGCAGCCTGGAATAGATGTCATACGAGCGCTCGCCCCGGTTGGTCTGCTCGACCACCATCGGAACCAGCATATTCATGTAAGTATCGACCATCTTATCCATGGGACGCATCCTGAATGGCGGGAATTCTGCTGCTCTAATGTGGGGCAAAGACCCCGCCGCTTCAATGGCCGGCCCCCGTAAAGAAAAACGCCGGGGCAAGCCCCGGCGTTCGTTCAGGCCGAAATGACGGAGCGGATTACGAAACCGCTTCGACTTCCTTCTGCAGCTCTTCCTTGGTCACGGTCTTGTCGGTGACAGTGGCCATCTCGACGATGAAGTCGACCACCTTGTCCTCGAAGATCGGGGCGCGCAGGCTCTGCGCGGCTTCCGGGTTCTTCTGGAAGTATTCCATCACCTGGCGCTCCTGACCGGGGAAGCGGCGGGCCTGCTCGATCATGGCGCGGGTGATTTCTTCCGACTTCACTTCGATATTGTTGATGCGGCCGACTTCCGACAGCAGCAGGCCGAGACGGATGCGGCGCTCGGCGATCTTCTGGTATTCCGCCTTCAGCTCGTCCTCGGTCTTCTTCTCTTCGGCCATTTCGGCCTCGAGACGGGCCTTGTCAGCGGAAATCTCGTTCCAGATCTGCCCGAATTCCATTTCGACCATGCCCGGCGGCACATCGAAGCTGTGCTGGTCGGCCAGCTGGTCGAGCAGGCTGCGCTTCATCTTCATGCGGGCCAGGCTCTTATATTCCGAGCCCAGATCGCGCTTGATGTTGTCCTTCAGCTCCTGCAGCGACTGCAGGCCGAAACGCTTGGCGAATTCGTCGTCGATGGTGACGGCCGCCGCAGCGCGCACTTCCTTCAGCGTGCAGTCGAAATCGGCCGGCTTGCCCGCCAGGTCGCTGTTGCCATAGGCCTCCGGGAAGGTGACCTTGACGATCTTCTGCTCGCCGACCTTCATACCGGTCAGCTGGTCTTCGAAACCGGGGATGAAGGTGTTGGAACCGAGCACCAGGGGATAGTCGGTGGCGGTGCCGCCATCGAATTTCACGCCATCCACGCTGCCCGAGAAGTCGATCACGACCTGGTCGCCCTTCTCGGCCACCTTGTCGGCCTTCTCGTAGGTCTTCTGCTGGTCCGACAGGCGGGTCATGAATTCGTCGACCTCGGTGTCGTTCGGCTCAACGACCAGACGCTCCAGCTTGATCTGCTTGAAGTCGCCCGGGACGATGTCCGGCAGCACTTCCACCGCGATGGTGCATTCGAAATCCTTGCCCTCTTCGAAGGTCTGGATGTCGACCTTGGGCTGCATGGCGGGACGCAGCTTGTTGTCTTCCAGCGTCTTCTGCAGGGCCGAGTTCACCGACTCTTCCATCGCTTCGCCGAGCAGCGCGCGACCATACTGCTTCTTGACCAGCGCGGCGGGTGCCTTGCCGGGGCGGAAGCCCGGCATGTTGACCTGACCGCGGACCGCTTCGAGCTTCTCGTTGACGGTGCTTTCCAGCGCGGCGGCGTTGATGACGACCTTGTATTCGCGCTTCAGGCCCGAGGCGCTGATTTCCGTGATCTGCATGACCGAGTTACCTGTCTCTTCTTAGAATCTGATATCGCTGCCCGGGGGAGCTGGTGCGGGCGGAGGGACTTGAACCCACACGCCTTGCGGCACAGGAACCTAAATCCTGCGTGTCTACCAGTTCCACCACGCCCGCTTGCCCGCACCGGGGCCGGCGCGAAGGTCGCAGTCTATAGCACGGAGATTTGGGCCGCGCGAGGCTTTTGGCCGGTTTTCCAGCCGCCCTCGTAGCGAGGCTTAAGCGCCCGTTTTGGCTGGCTTTTTCGCCTTGCTCTGGTCGCAATGCAGCATCTGCGCGCGCTCCTCCAGCCACTCCTTGCTGTAGGAGCAATCCCGGAACTCGTCATAGAACGGCCCGCCGATCGTGTAATGCACGATGGCGACATCCTTTTCATAGGGGTCGTAGTCGGCCAGATGGTTCCAGCGATGCGGGATTTCGCCAATGAGGTCATCGTTGCCGAGCCATTTGAACTGGTGCAGCTCCAGACCGGTGGCGGAATTGACGTAATCCGGGGTCAGCGCGGTGCATTTCGCGCAGTTGAACAGCATGACGCTGGACCAGTTCTTCTTCTCGTATTTGGTCTGCGCCTTGCCGAGGAATTTCACGTCTTCCTTCGGCACATGGTTGTGCTTGACCACCTGCACGGCATAGCGCTCGTCGCGCAAAGCCCAGAGCCTGGCGATATCGTCGAGCACCAGCATGTCGTCGTCCATGAAGATCGCCCAGCCGTCGAAACCGGCCAGATAGGGCGTCAGGAAGCGCGAGAAGGAAAAGTCGGTCGACTGCAGCTCGTGGTGCGGGCGGGTGTAGAGGCCCTGCAACTGATTGAGCGCGAGATGCGTGATCGCCACCGGCTGCGAGGCGCGGCGGTTGATGCTGAGGGCGGCGACGCTGGAGGCCACCGGGGCGGCGCGGCTGTAGCCGATGAAAACGCGAATCATCGAGAACTCCTGGCCCGGAAGACGATGCGGGGCAGCCTCTGTTAACACTCCAATGGTTAACGCGCCCTGATCCAGCGCAAACCTCGCCCGGGCTCACTATGGTTCATTTCGCTTCGCTGGCGTTCGTAGCGCTTCGCCAGCATTCGTGGGTGTTCGTAGCGGCTCGTGCGTGTTCGTTTGGCTTCGCGCGTGTTCGTTCGCCTCCTGCTTGCCCAAGCTTCAAACTTACTCACCTGACATGAGAACATAATGCCAACTGCCCGGCTTTCAAGGCCGCGTCACACGCCCCCGTCTTCGGTGTGGTCAACGCTATTTCGCGGTATTATAGTACCTAGACGCCGGCCAGCCCGACCGGCAATGCTGACCTCCCCAGTGGCCGCGATGTTCGTACCCAAACTGATCACCTGCCTGCGCGAAGGCTACAGCCTCGGCAGCCTGCGCCGCGATGCGCTGGCCGGACTCACGGTCGCCATCGTCGCGCTGCCGCTCGCCATGGCGATTGCGATTGCCTCGGGCACCACGCCCGACAAAGGCCTGTTCACCGCGATCATCGCCGGCTTCCTGATCTCTGCGTTTGGCGGCAGCCGGCACCAGATCGGCGGGCCCACCGCTGCTTTCGTCATCGTTGTCTACGGCGTGATCCAGCAGCATGGCTACGATGGCCTGGTGATCGCCACGCTGATGGCCGGCGCCATGCTGGTTCTGCTCGGCGTCTTCAAACTCGGCACCCTGATCAAGCATATCCCCTATGCCGTGGTGGTCGGCTTCACGGCCGGCATCGCGCTCACCATCTTCTCCACGCAGGTGAAGGATTTCTTCGGCCTGCAGATGCAGCAGGTGCCGGCCGACTTCCTGCATCGCTGGGCGGAACATGCATTGGCCTGGCGCAGTTTCGATCTGCTGACCACCGCCATCGCGCTGATCACGCTGGGCATCATCCTGGCCCTGCGGCGCTGGCGTCCGACCTGGCCGGCGATGCTGATCGCCATCGTGATCGCCACCCTGCTGGTACAGTTGCTGGGCCTGCCGGTTGAAACCATCGGCAGCCGCTTCGGGGCAATTCCCAACACGCTGCCCATGCCGGAACTGCCTCGCGGCATCACCGTCGCGCGACTGTATGAACTGCTACCGAGCGCGATTGCGATTGCGTTGCTGGCCGGCATCGAAAGCCTGCTGAGCTGCGTGATCGCCGACCGCATGACCGGACGGCAGCACAAATCCAATATCGAACTGATCGGCCAGGGCATCGCCAATATCGCCTCGGCCTTTTTCGGCGGCCTGCCTGCCACCGGCGCGCTGGCGCGCACCGCCACCAACATCCGCGCCGGCGCGCTGACGCCCATCTCGGGCATCCTGCATGCCGTCTTCCTGCTGCTGTTCATGTGGCTGCTGGCGCCGCTGGCCGGCATGGTGCCGCTGGCCGCGCTGGCCGGCATGCTGGTGGTGGTGGCCTGGGGCATGAGCGAAGCCGACAAGCTGAAGGAATTCCGCCATGCCAGACGCGGCGATCAGGCGGTGCTGGCGCTGACCTTTGTGCTGACGGTGCTGGTCGATATCACCATGGCGCTGATGGCGGGCATGGCGCTGGCGCTGCTGCTCAAGGCCAAGGACCGGGCGCGCGCTAGCCGCGCAAGTCCGCCAAAGGTTTCCTGACCAGCAGCGGCAGATCGTCGGCGATCAGCCCTGCCCCGCCCAGCTTTGCAGCTTCGCTATGCAGCCAGACCGCCGCGCAGGCTGCTTCAAACGCCGGCATACTCTGCGCCAGCAGACCAACGACAAATCCCGCCAGCACATCGCCCGCCCCTGCAGTTGCCAGATCAGGAGGCGCATTCGCGTTGATCGCGGCGCGGCCATCAGCATCTGCAATCACCGTATCGGCGCCCTTCAGCAGGATCACCGCGTTGCTTATCTTGGCGGCGGCGCGCGTGCGCGCCAGCTTGGGCAACAGCCCGAGATCGGGGAACAGCCGGGCGAATTCGCCATCATGCGGCGTCAGCACCACCGGGCCTCGGATCGCGGCGAACAACGCCTTCGGGTCCTCGGCAAAAGCCGTCAGCGCATCGGCATCCAGCACGGTCGGCCGCGTGGTCGCCAGCGCCTCCAGCACCATCTGCTTTGTCGCCGCGCCCGCACCATTGCCGGGCCCGAGCAGCAGCGCATTCCGCCGCGCGTCTTTCAGCGCCACACGCCAGTCGGGAATACCGTCACAACGCTGCCGCATCAGCGCATCGGGTCCGCCGGGCAGCGCCATCGCCTCCTGCGGCAGCGCCAGAGTCGTAAGCCCTGCACCGATCCGCATCGCGGCATGACCGGCCAGCAGCGCCGCGCCGGGCTTATCGCCGCCGCGCAGCAGCACATGGCCGCGCTGGTATTTGTGGCCATCGATGCGGGGGCGCGGCAGCTCGGCTTTCCATAGTGCAGGATCGTTGCGCCATTGCTGCGGGGGGATATCCGCCAGCACCGCATCGGGAATGCCGATATTGGCGACATGCAGCTCGCCGCAGAGCAGACGGCCGGGCAGCAGCAGGTGCCCCGGCTTGGGCCGGAAAAAAGTGACCGTGCGCGTGGCCCGAATGGCGGCCGCGCCGCGCGGCTGACCATCATCGCCATGCAGGCCGCTGGGCAGATCGACAGCGACAACGGCAGCACCGGACTCGTTCACCGCATCGACCAGCGCCAGGGCCGCGCCTTCCAGTGCGCGGCTCAGGCCCGCCCCGAACAGCGCATCGACAATCACATCGGCCTGCATCACCAGCAGCGGCGTGGCCGGCAGCACCGCGCCTTCCCAGCGCTGCGCCATCACGGCGGCGTCGCCCTTCAATGCGTCTCTCGGGCCGAGCAGCGCGACCGTGACGCGGCGGCCGGCATGCTTGAGCAGCCGTGCCGCCACAAACCCGTCGCCGCCATTGTTGCCTGGGCCGCAGAGCACCAGCACGGCGCCCTTCGGGTGATGCCGCTGCACCATGCGTGCGACCGCCGCGCCCGCCGCTTCCATCAGATCGAGACCCGGCACGCCACCACTGATCGCGGCGCGGTCGGCCGCGGCCATCTCTCCGACAGTGAGGAGCGCGGCGTTTTGCGTCACAGTTTCGGTCTCGCCTTATGCCAGTCGGTGACGGCCTCATAAGCCGCGCCGGCGCGCAGCACCAACGCATCGCCATGCATCGGGCCGACCAGCTGCAGCGAAATCGGCAGGCCCGATTTCGAAAAGCCGCAGGGGATCGAAAGACCCGGCTGCTGCGTCAGGTTGAACGGATAGGTGAAGGGCGTCCACTGCGTCCAGTAGGCATCGCCCATGCTCTCCGGCGCGACGCGGCCGGCCGTGAACGGCAGCACGGCGAGGCTGGGGGTCAGCAGCAGATCGTATGTTTCGTGGAACTGCCGCATCTGCACGCCGAGCTTGCCGCGCTCGTTCTGCGCCTGCAGATACTGCCTGGTGGTGATCTTCGCGCCGGCCTCGACGGTCTTCTGCAGGCCGGGATCGAGCATGGCGAATTTTTCCGGCGACAGCGCCATGGTGGCATTGTAGGCGCCGAGGAACCAGTGGATATGGAAGATTTCGCGCGGATCGGCAAAACCCGGATCGACCTGCTCTACCGTCGCCCCGAGTGCTGCAAACTGTTTCGCCGCCACATCGACGGCGGCGAGGATTTCCGGATCGACCTTGGCGAAACCGAGCGTCGGGCTATAGGCGATCTTCAGTCCCTTCACACCCTCGTTCAGCTTCGCGGCGTAATCGACATCCTGATACGGCAGCGCGAACCAGTCGCGCGCATCGGGCTTCGCCATCTCGCGCAGCATCAGCGCGGCATCGCGCACGGTCTTGGTCATCGGGCCGAGATGCGCCACCGTGCCGAACGGACTTAAGGGTGCTGCCGGCACACGGCCGAAGCTGGGTTTCAGTCCGGCAATGCCAGTGAAGCCGGCCGGAATGCGGATCGAGCCGCCGCCATCGGTGCCGACCGCGAGTTGGCCCAGTCCGGCCGCGACCTGCGCCGAGGCGCCGCCCGAGGAACCGCCCGGCGTGAGGTCGGTGTTCCACGGATTGCGCGTGATGCCGGTGAGCGGCGAGTCCGTCACGCCCTTCCAGCCGAATTCCGGCGAAGTGGTCTTGCCCAGAATGACGCAGCCGGCCTCGCGCAATCGCGCCGTCACCGGTGCGTCTTCAGTCCAGTCCTGCTGCGGATCAACCGTCTTCGAGCCGCGCAAGGTCGGCCAGCCCTTGGTCAGGATGATGTCCTTGATCGAGGCCGGTACGCCATCGATAGGCCCGAGCGGCTGGCCCGCCTTCCAGCGCGCCTCGGAGGCTTTGGCATCGCGCAAAGCGGAGTCTTCGTCGACCAGGTTATAGGCGTTGACCTTGGGGTTGATCGCCGCGATACGCGTGAGCAAAGCCTGCGTCACCTCGACCGGCGACAGCTTGCCGGCGCGATAGGCCGCCACCAGATCGGCGGCCGGCATATAACAAAGGTCTTCGCTCATTCCTGTATCCTTCTATCGGCGCGGCTGGAGGGTCATCGGCAGGCTGGGCGACGGCCGCAAGGTAATTTTCGCTACCGGCGCGACTTTCGCGCCGGGCACCAGACGCGCACACAATTTCTGCGCCAGCGTGGCGAGGATCAGCACTGCCTCGATCATGGCGAAACCCTGGCCGATGCAGATGCGCGGCCCGGCCCCGAAGGGCAGATAGGTATAGCGCCGGCGCTGCGCGGCTTTGTCGGGTGCGAAATTCTCCGGGTCGAAGACGTCGCCATTCTGCCAGTAGAGCCGATGGCGCTGCATGATCCAGGGCGAAATGATCACCATCGTGCCGGCCGGAATGGCGATGTCGCCGAAGCGGTCGTCGGCCACCGCCTGCCGCGCCGTGGTATGGGCCGGCGGATAGAGCCGCAGACTCTCCTCGATCACCATGCGCGTATAGATCAGCCTGTCGTAATCGGCATAGGTCGCTGCCCTGCCACCCAAGATGCTGTCGAGTTCGGCATGCAGCTTCGCCTCGACGTCGGGCGCATGACTGAGCAGATACCAGGTCCAGGCCAGCGCGGTGGCGGTGGTTTCATGCCCGGCGAGGAAGAAGGTCGCCATCTGGTCGCGCACTTCGCGGTCGTCCAGCACTGCACCCGTCTCGTCGTCGCGTGCCGCCAGCAACAGGCCAAGCAGATCGTTACCCAATTCACCACGCTCGCGGCGCCGCTGGATCAGGCCGTTGATGATCGTGTCCATCTCTGCGAGCGCGCGCTGGCCTTCGGCGGCGGCCGGACGCGGGAACCAGCGCGGCAGGCCGATCAGGTCGGGGATATTCGGCCGCACCGTCATCTGGTAGCGGTCCATCGCCTCGCCGACGGCCGAGACATCGGTGGTATCGTCGGAGCCGAACATGGTGCGAGCGATAATATCCAGGGTCAGCAGCATCATCTGCTCGGCCATGTCGACCGTGCAGGTCGGCGGCAAAGCGGCCAGCTTCGCCGCCAGTCGCTCGGAAGACTCGGTCATGATCGCGGCGAAACCGGCGAGCCGGCGCGGCTGGAAGATCGGCGCCATCATGCGGCGCTGGCGTTTCCACTCAGCGCCTTCGCTGGTCAGCAGCCCCTTGCCCAGACCGGGTTCGAGCAGCCGCTTGCCGACCGGGTCGCGCTCGTAATTGGCCGCATTGTCGAGCATGACATGGCGGATCAGATCCGGGTGATTGGCCAGGATCATCCGCTTGAAGCCGAGGCGGTAGATGATGATGTCGCGCTCAAAGGCATCCTGCGTATAGGTGCCGATGGCATTCTGCCGCAGCGTCTTCAGCAGTTGCAGCAGCGGCAGGCGGCGTTCGTGCCGCACCGGAAAGGCCGGAATGAATCCCACGCTACTGGCTGCGGTCATGCGCGCATCTTTACATGGTGGTCGTCATGCCGCCATCGACGGTGAGCAGATGGCCGTTCACGTAAGAGGCTGCCGGCGACGCGAGGAACAGCGCCGCACCGGCCAGTTCCTCGGGCTTGCCCCAGCGGCGCAGCGGCGTGCGGTCGGTGACATATTTCACGAAGTCGGCATTCTTCATCAGCTCGGCATTCAGCTCGGTTTCGAAATAGCCCGGCGCGATGGCGTTGCAGGTGACCCCCTTGGCGCCCAGTTCGGCCGCCATCGACTTGGTCAGGCCGAGGATGCCGTGTTTGGCGGCCGAATAGGCCGGGATGCCGGCGCGCCCCCAGACCGACATCACCGATCCGATATTGATGATGCGGCCATAGCCGCGCTTCGCCATGCCGCGGCCGGCCGCCTGCGCCAGTGCAAAGGCGGCCGTCAGATCGACCTCCAGCACCTGGCGCCAGTCTTCCAGCTGATACTCGGTCAGCGGCTTGCGGATATTCATGCCGGCATTGTTGACCAGGATATCCAGCGTGCCGTGAGCCTTCTCAATCGCCTCGATGGCGGCAATGCCGGCCGGAATGTCGGCGACGTCGAAGGCGGCGACATCGACCATGCCATGCCGGCGCACCACATCGGCGGCGGTCTGCAGCGTCTCCATATGGCGGCCATTCAGGATCACCAGCGCACCGGCCTCGGCGAACAGCTTGGCGAATTCCAGACCGAAGCCGCGCGAGGCGCCGGTGATCAGCGCCACCCGGCCGGTCAAATCGAACATCTGCTTGAGCATTAGCCCTCCCGGCGATTCCCTGTTTGACGCCCGGGAGTTTACCGGTTTGAGGGCTGGACACCAGCCTGCCGCAGTTTTTACGATCCCCATTCCAACAGGAGGAACGCCCATGCTGCGCTGCTATCAGGTGGCCGAGTTCGGCAAGCCGCTCACCTTGAGCGAAAAGCCGTTGCCGCAACCGAAAGGCCGCGAGGTTCTGGTCCGCGTCGAGAAATGCGGCGTCTGCCACAGCGACCTGCATATCTGGGAAGGCTTCTTCGATCTCGGCGGCGGCAAGCGCGTGGTGGCGGCCAATGGCGGCGCCGCCCTGCCGCTGACGCCGGGCCATGAGATCACCGGCACCGTAGCGGCCGTGGGGCCCGAAGCGAATGCGGTGAAGGCCGGGCAACGCAAGCTGGTATTTCCCTGGATCGGCTGCGGCAGTTGCCCGCCCTGCCGCGACGGCAACGAGCATCTATGCGGCGGCGCGCAGAAATCGCTCGGCATCTTCATCGATGGCGGTTATGCCAGCCATGTGCTGGTACCGGACGAGCAATATCTGTTGGACATCGGCACACTCGATCCGGCGCTGGCCGCCACCTATGCCTGTTCCGGCCTCACCGCCTATTCGGCGCTCAAGAAGATCGGCCCGCTCAAACCCGACCACAACCTGCTCATTGTCGGCGCCGGCGGCGTCGGCCTGAATGGCGTCGCTCTGGCCAGGGTGATGACCGGCGTCGCGCCCATCGTGGCCGATCTCGATCCGGCCAAGCGCGAGATGGCGCTGCAGCTTGGCGCGAAAGAGGCCATCGATCCGCGCGCGGATGGTGCATTGAAGACATTGCTCAAAGCCACCGGCGGCGTGATGGCCGCCATCGATTTCGCCGGCTCGACCTCCAGCTTCGATTTCGCCTATGGCGCGCTGCGGAAAGCAGGACATCTGGTGACGGTCGGCCTGCTGGGCGGCACAGCCACGCTGCCCATCGGCCTGCATGTGATGAAAAGCGTGCAGGTCAGCGGCAGTTATGTCGGCAGCCTGATCGAGCTGAAGGAACTGCTGGCGCTGGCGCAGCAGACCGCGCTGCCGCCGCTGCCGATCACGGCGGCACCGCTCGAGGCGGCGTATGACTCACTGGTGAAGCTGAAGGCCGGCGAAGTCGTGGGCCGGATCGTGCTGGAGGCCTAGAGGAACAGCGACAGCACGCCGGTATAGCCGTAAAGCCGCGACTGCGCGATCTCGCCGCCGCAATACATGCCGACCAGCGGCAGGTCCGGGAAGACCGTCTGGATACGCGCGAGTTCGCTGGGCGACTGCACGAACTGGTCCTGGCAGCGCGCCATGCAGGAATACCACAGCGCGCCGCGCGGCACGCGGTCGCCGCAGCGGCGTTTCAGTTCGGCCAGCATGCGGTCCATATCGCGACCGGCGGACTCGATGTCACGACGGCAGAAGAAAATCTGGTCGCCCTCTTCCACCATGGCACCGATGGCGATGCCGCCGGCCTGCGGATCGATGCCGATGATGTTGCGCACCAGATAATCCGGGCGATCCGTGCCGCTGATCGGCAGGCCGACCATCAGGCCGCTGGAAAGCTTGCGCAGGTCGGTGAGCGACTGCACGGCGAAACTGTCGCGCAGCACATCATAGGCCGGCTTGGTATCGAGTTCGAGGATCACATTGCCATCGGCTGCAGTGATCTCATGCACGCCGCCGATCTGGCTGCAGCCCTGCGTCAGGCTGGTCATCACCGGCTGGGCCTCGCTGAACACGATGCCCGACATGCCGCCTTCGATGCTACCCTTCGCCCATTGCGGACGCGGCCCACGCGCCGCCAGCAGGCCGCCGACCAGATACGCGCCAGCGGCTTCGGCGAAATCTTCGATCAGTTCCGGCAATGCCGGCACCTGCGGATCGGCATGCACCACGCCGAGCCAGCCCTGCGGGCGTTCGGTGGGCCGCGTGAACACGGTGGCGCTGCCCTCGGGCACGGTGCCGACCAGACAGGCGACGACCGGTTCGTCGCAATATTCCTTGTCACCCGCTGCGATGCTGTAGCCGCAGGCGCCGATCATGTTGGAAATGCCGGTGGCTTGCGACAGCCGCTTCATGATCTGCGGCATGCGGTCGGCCATGCGGTCGCTGACATAGACGAAGCCGACATTGGCACTGTCGGCCAACGGCATCAGCTGCAGCAGGCTGCCATCCACAGCCATGCGCCAGTCTTCCGCGGCGCCGACGCCGAGACGAAAGCGGGAGCCGGTCGTTTGTTCGCTCATGCCGCACCTCCTGTGCTTCCTGTCACCTTACAACAGTTTGCCGGTGCCTGAGAATTCGCCAAACCATGAAATTGTGCCATTGTTCCGCCTAAAGAGATCCTTGGGGAGACGCCCATGCGCAATATTATTGTTGCTGCCCTCATCCTGACCCTCGCGCCCCTCGCGGCCATGGCCCAAACGGCCGGCAGCCTGGTCGGAAAGTGGAAGACCATCGACGACGAGACCAATGCGCCGCGCAGCATCGTCGAGATCACCGAGGTGAATGGCGAGCTGCAGGGCCGCATCCTGCAGATATTCTACCGGCCCGACGAAAAGCCCGATCCGGTCTGCGAGGCCTGCGAGGCCGAGCGCAAGGACAAGCCGGTGATCGGCATGACCTTCCTCTGGGGCCTGAAGCCCGACGGCGCCAACGAATGGGCGAGCGGCAGCGTGCTCGACCCGAAGAACGGCAAGATCTACAACGCCAAGGCGACGCTGACCGAGGCGGGACAGAAACTGCGCCTGCGCGGCTTCATCGGCACGCCGATCCTGGGCCGCACGCAGATCTGGCTGCGCGAGCCGTAACTACTCGCCGGCAGCCGCGAGGTCCGGAAACACCTGCGCGACGAAACGCGGATAGGTTTCCGCAATCTCGGCCGCGATGCGCGTGCGCAGCAGCGTGAGTGTCGCTGCGTCTGGCGATGCGGTGGCGGGGACGCTGTCCGGGCAGTCGAAGTCGAAGCCGGTATTGTCGCGCACCTCTTCCACCGTATGGCCGGGATGCACGCTGTCGAGCCGGAAGCGGCGCTTGTCGCGGTCGAACGCGAACCAGCAGAGATTGGTGAGCAGACCGATAGGTCCGCCGGGCCGATAGGTGCCGTCATTCTTCGGTCCGGCCGAGGAAATGAAATCCACCTTCGGCACCAGCACGCGGCGGCTATGTTCCTCGCGGAACAGGATCACGCGCGGCACCAGGTAATAAAGATAGCCCGAGCCGAAGGAGCCCGGCCAGCGCACATTCGTTTGCGGATATTCACCGCCGGCCCCGACCAGGTTGATATTGGCCTCGCCATCGATCTGGCCGCCGCCGAGGAAGAAGGCATCAAGCCGTCCCTGCCCCGCGAGGTCGAACAGCTCGACGCCGCCATCGCAGAGGAAATCGTTGCGCACGCTGCCCAGCACATTGACGCGCATCTTGCCGTTCGACTGCGCGCGGGCCAGCAGCGCGCCGGCGCCGGGGATCGGCGAAGAGGCGCCGGTGGCCACCAGCCGGCAGCCCTGCAGCAGGCGGGCAATCGTGGTGATCAGCAGTTCCTGGCGACTGAAGCTCATATGCTTTACTCCGCCGCCTTCTGATCCTGCACGAACTGATCGCAGTAGCGCGCGAAACCTTCAGACGTGCGCGCCATCTCGCCATAGAGCTTCAGATGCGGCTCGTCGTAGTCATAGATATCCCACAGCTTGATCGGCCAGGCGCCGCGCGGCGCTTCGGCAATGCCGCCGATATAGGCCGCCGTCAGCGTGCCGGCGGCAGACTCTTCGCTGGCTAGAAGATCGACATCGCGGATTTCCTCCACCGTCACCAAGGACTGCGTCGAGGCATGCGCCATTGCCACCAGTTCGCGACGGCGGCCGATAAAGACATTGCCGTTGCGATCAGCGAAAGGCGCATGGAAGATCGCAAAGTCGGGCCGGATCGCCGGCAGCAGCACGACCGGGTCTTCATCCTTCGAGAACGGATTATCGATCACCGTCCAGTCCGGGCGGTTCTTTAGCAGGTCCGTGCCGAGCAGGCCGCGCAGCGGCATGAAGGGAATGCCCTTGCCGCCGGCCTGAATCGCGGCATGCACCGCCGGGCAGGTCGCATCCATCATGCGGAACTGTTTGGCCTTCAGCGCGGCCTGGAAACGATAGGCTGTGCCGTATTCGCCCAGCGTAATCGCCGAGGTTTCCACCGTGCCGAGGCAGCCCGCACCGGCCAGCATTTCGACCTGCAGGCCAGAGACCGGCACGCAGACGACATGCAGATCGCGCAACCCGCGACGGATCATGGCGCGGGTCAGCGCCATGGCGACGCCGGAATAATCCGGCGGCACGGCGATCTTGGCGCCATTCGGAATCTGCGCCGCGAGCTGGTCGAGGCCGTGGACTGGTACTTGCCCGAGTTCTCTGGTCATGGCGCTTCCTCCGCATCCTGACACCATTGTGGCGCAAGACACGGCGAAGGCAATGCCTAACCGATACTCATCAGGCTGGCATTGCCGCCAGCCGCGGCCGTATTGGTGCTGACCGAGCGTTCCGTCACCAGCCATTCCAGCGGATAGTCTTCCGCCGGCGACAGCACGGCATAGACCGGAACCACCTGCGGCTGGCTCTCGGCCAGCGCGGCGGCAATGCCAGTCAGCGCATCGCCATCGCCCTCATACAGCACAGCGGAAATGTGGTCTTCCGCCGTCTCGCGGCCGATCAGCGCGCGCAGATCGGCCGGCAGCGTGTAGAAGACATCCGCATAAGTCGCACTGGCCGGCAAAATCACGCGATTGCCGGTGGCGAAAGCCGCACCGACCTGCCGCAGCAGGCCGGAGACATTGCGCGCCATGCAGCGCAGTGTGCCGCGCGGCAACAGCGCATAAGCATTGCGCTCACCCACGGGACCCGGCAGTTCGCGGCTGAAGCCCAGCGGACTGCGCGTGGCATAACCGCGGCAACGCTCGGCCTCGGCCGTGAAGCCCCTGCTCTCAAGCCAGGTCGCGTATGCCTCCGCCACGGCATTGCCGCTGCCCTTCAGCTCCACCGCGGGCGCGGCCGACAGCAAACGCCGCAGATAGAGCGGCCCGCCCGCCTTGGGCCCGGTGCCCGACAGGCCATGGCCGCCGAAGGGCTGCACGCCGACGACAGCGCCGATGATGTTGCGATTGATATAAAGATTGCCGGCTTCGACGCGCTGCGCGACATGGGCGATGGTCTCGTCGATGCGACTATGCAGACCAAAGGTCAGGCCGTAACCCGAGGCATTGATGGCATCGATCAGCGTATCCAACTCCTGCCGCCGATAACGCACCACATGCAGGACCGGCCCGAAGACTTCCGCCTTGAGGTCCGACAGCTTGCTCAATTCGATGATGGTCGGCGGCACGAAGATGCCGTGGCGCGCCGCGGCCGGCAGCGGCAATTGCTCGATGCGGCATTTCTTCGCGCGCATGGCGTCGATATGCGCGAGAATATTCTGCTGCGCCGCCGGCGTAATGACGGGCCCGACATCCACTGACAGCCGATCCGGCGAACCCATCGAGAGTTCGGCCAGGCCGCCTTTCAGCATGGTGAGCATGCGGTCGGCGACATCTTCCTGAATACAGAGAATCCGCAGCGCCGAGCAGCGCTGACCGGCCGAGTCAAAGGCCGAGGCCAGGACATCCGCCACCACCTGTTCGGGCAAAGCGGAGGAATCGACGATCATCGCATTCAGCCCGCCGGTCTCGGCAATCAGCGGCACCGGGCGGCCATCCGGCAGTAAACGACCGGCAAGCTGCTTCTGGATCAGACGCGCCACGTCGGTCGAGCCGGTGAACATCACGCCGCGAATACGCGCGTCACCCACCAGTGCCGCCCCGATACGGCCATCGCCGGGCAGCAGCTGCACCGCGCCTTGCGGCACGCCAGCCTCGTGCAGAATCTGCACGGCCTGTGCGGCGATCAGCGGGGTTTCTTCGGCCGGCTTGGCCAGCACGACATTGCCGGCAGCCAAAGCTGCCGCCACCTGGCCGGTGAAGATCGCCAGCGGGAAATTCCACGGGCTGATGCAGACCACCGGCCCGAGCGGACGGTGCGTGTCGTTGGAGAAGTTTCCGATTTCGGCCGCATAGTAGCGCAGGAAGTCGACGGCCTCGCGTACCTCGCCGATGGCATTCGACAGCGACTTGCCGGCTTCGCGCACGATCAGGCCCAGCAGCAGCGGCATGCGGCTTTCCAGCAGGTCGGCAGCACGCAGTAGGCATTGCGCGCGTTCGGCCGGCGGGGTCGACTGCCAGATCGGCGCAGCGGCCGTCGCGTAATCGATGGCCTGCACCACCTGCGCCGGCATCGCCTCGATTACCTGGCCGACAATATCATTGCGGTTGGCGGGATTGCGCAAGGCCACGCTCTCGCCCGCACCCGCCTCTCCTTCTTTCTGGGCCAGCAACGGCACGGCGCGCCACGACCGGTCGGCGCTGGCGAGCAAGGCGGCCGAGAGCGAGGCGAGCTGCTGTTCGTTGGAGAGATCGATACCGCTGGAATTGCGGCGCGCGCCCAGAATATCGACCGGCTGCGCGATCTTGGGATGCGGTGCGCCAAGCGGCTGGATGGTTTTCGCCGCTTCGACCGGGTCGGCGATCAGGCGATCGAGCGAAATCTCCTTGTCGGCGATCTGGTTGACGAAGGAGGTGTTGGCGCCGTTTTCCAGCAGGCGGCGCACCAGATAGGCCAGCAGGGTTTCATGCGTACCGACCGGCGCATAGATCCGGCACGGTCGATTGAGCTTCTCTCTGCCGACCACTTCCTCATAGAGCGGCTCGCCCATGCCATGCAGGCACTGGAATTCATACTGGCCGGGATAGTAGTTCGCGCCGGCCATGGCATGGATGGTGGCCAGGGTCTGCGCGTTATGCGTGGCGAATTGCGGGAAGACCGCATCGGGCGCCGCCAGCAGTTTGCGTGCGCAGGCCAGGTACGACACGTCGGTATGGACCTTGCGCGTATAGACCGGGAAGCCTTCGAGGCCATCGACCTGGGCGCGCTTGATCTCGCTGTCCCAGTAGGCGCCCTTCACCAGCCGCACCATCACGCGATGCCCGCTGCGTCGCGCCAGATCGATAATCCAGTCGAGCACGAAAGGCGCGCGTTTCTGATAGGCCTGCACGACAAAGCCGATGCCGTTCCAGCCGGCGAGGTCACTGTCTAAGCAGAGGCTTTCCAGCAGGTCGAGCGAGATGTCGAGGCGGTCGGCCTCCTCGGCATCGATGTTCAGCCCGATATCGTAGCGCCGCGCCAGCAGCGTGAGCGCCTTCAGCCGCGGCAGCAGCTCGGCCTTCACGCGCTCCAGATTGGCGCGGTTGTAGCGCGGGTGCAGCGCCGAGAGTTTGACCGAGATACCCGGGCCGTCATAGATGCCGCGTTTCGCCGCCGCCTTGCCGATAGCATGGATGGCCTGCTCGTAATCCGCAAAGTAGCGCGCCGCATCGGCCGCGGTCGCCGCCGCCTCGCCCAGCATATCGTAGGAATAGCGGAAGCCCTGCGCTTCCCATGGACGGCTGTTGGCCAGCGCTTCGGCAATGGTCTGCCCGGTGACAAACTGCTCGCCCATCATGCGCATGGCGATATCGACGCCCTTGCGGATCAGCGGTTCGCCGCCGCGTGCAATCAGCTTGGTCAGGGCAGTCGACAGCGACTTGCCGCTGCTGGTGCCGGTCAGGCGCCCGGTGATGAGAAGCCCCCAGGTGGCGGCATTGACGAACAGCGACGGGCTGTGGCCGAGATGCGCCTCCCAGTCGCCATGGCCGATCTTGTCGCGGATCAGCGCATCGCGCGTCGCGCGGTCGGGGATGCGCAGCAACGCTTCGGCGAGACACATCAGCGCCACGCCTTCCTGGCTCGACAGCGAATATTCGTGGATCAGGCCCTCAACGCCGCCGGACTGACTCTTGTTCCGCAGCGCCTCGACCAGTTTGCGCGCGAGGTCGCGCGCGGCGGTGGTCATCGGCTTAGGAAGCGTGGCATCGGCGATCAGCAACGGCAGGCATTCGGTTTCGGGCCGGCGATAGGCCGCCGTGATCCTCGCCCGCAGCACGCTTTGCGGCTGCACCGTCTGGGCGAATTCAAGAAATGGCGGCTGCGGCGCGTCGCTGATCGGCGCGTCGGCGATGTCGACGGTCGGGGCCAGCAGTTCGGTCAGCGCCTCGCCGCGCTCCACGCGGTCGAGGACCGAGAAGATGCCCTGCTTGATCAACCAGTGCGGCGAGCGGCCGATGCCATCGGCGGCGCGTTTCAGCCGCGCCTTGAGGTCTTCGTCGATCTTCACGCCGATGGTGGTGACGGCCATGGCCAGGGGCTCCTGCGACTCCGGCGCACAGGCGCAACCGGCTGGCGGCCAGCATTCCTCAAAAAGCGCAACCCAGTCAACAATTCAGGCGCAACCTTACCTAACTCATTGCATTGCAGCAGAAATCTCGCACTGCACGCGCAGAGAATCACATTGACTCGACCCGAGGGACCATCGTTGGATTGTTGGACAATTGGGCAGGACAGTCGTGACCTTTACCAAGCTGGACATCCTACCGGCCTATAAGCTGGTCTCGCGCACCATCGAGCAGCATATCCTCGAAGGCCGCCTGCAGCCCGGCGACCGGCTGCCGAGCGAGCCGGATCTGGCTGCCCAGTTCGGCATCAACCGCGCCACGGTGCGCGAGGGCATCCGCCAGCTGGAGCAGGAGGGTTTCCTGCAGCGCGCCGCCGGACGCCGCCTGTTCGTCTCCCTGCCCGGCTATAACGACCTGGCCCCGCGCGCCTCGCGTGCCCTGGCGCTGCAGCAGGTCAGCTTCCGCGAATTGTGGGATGTCGCCGTGCTGCTGGAGCCGCAGGCCGCACGTCAGGCCGCGCAGGCCGCCACCGATGACGATATCGCCGCGCTGGAAGAGAGTGTCGTCACCACGGAAAAGGCGGTCGACAACCACGAGCCCTTCATCAAGCTGGATATCGAGTTCCATGCGCTGGTGGCGCGCATCTCGCGCAACCGCGTACTGGAACTGTCGCGCGAGCCGGTCGGCCTGCTGTTTTTCCCGGCCATGGAATCGCTGGTGCCGCATCTGCCGCAGGCCGGCCGGCGCAATGTGATCGGCCACCGCAAAATCCTCGAAGCCATCCGCCGCCACGATGCCGACGAGGCCGCGCTGTGGATGAACAAGCAGATGATTGATTTCCGCCGCGGCTACGAACTGGCCGGGCTGGATATGGATGCGCCCGTCGCCTGGACGGAGCATGCCCGCAGCGGGGAGGCGCCCGCCCAGTAGAGTCCGTCGCCACGATTGCCTTTGTCAGAACCATAAAAATCCAATCAGGAGGAAACACAGATGACCAAGGGTACATACAGACGCGTAATGACCGCCGGCGCGATGCTGGCGGCCGGATTATTCGCTGCCGGCGCCGCGCAGGCGCAGCAGACCTTCAAGATCGGCATTGTCACCTTCCTCTCCGGCCAGGCGGCCGAGAGCTTCGGCGTACCCGCCTGGAATGGCGGCAAGGTACTGATCGACGAATTGAACAAGGGTGCCGCACCGGCGCCGTATAACAAGGTCGGTTTCGGCGGCCTGAAGATCGAGCCGGTGGTGATCGACGAAAACGGCGGCGCCACCAAACAGGTGCAGGAACTGCGCAACCTGTATCAGCGCGACAATGTCGATTTCGTCATCGGCTATGTCGGCTCGGGCGACTGCCTCGCCGTCGCACCGGCGGCCGAGGAACTCAAGCGCCTGCTGATCCTCTACGATTGCGGTACGCCGCGCATCTTCGAGGATGCCAAATACGACTATGTCTTCCGCACCGCGGCCACCGGCACGATGGATAACGTGGCGCTGGCCCGCTACCTGAAGAACAGCAACGTGAAGATCGAGAAGTTCAGCATGATCAACCAGGATTATGCCTGGGGTCATGACTCGCGCTCCGACTTTATCGGCGCCATGAGCAGCCTCTATCCGAATGCCAAGCCGGAAGCCGACCTGCTGCCGGCCTTCGGCTCCGGCCAGTACGGCACCGAAGTCTCCGCCCTGATGCGCACCGGCTCGACCGTGGTGCATTCCTCGCTCTGGGGCGGCGACCTGCAGGCCTTCATCCTGCAGAGCGCACCGCGCGGCCTGTTCAAGAAAGCCACCGTCGTGCTGTCGGCGGCCGACCATGCCGTGCCGCCGCTCGGCGACAAGATGCCGGAAGGCGCGATCATCGGCGCGCGCGGCGCCTATGGCCTGATGGCGCCGAAATCGGCGCTGAATGACTGGTTCTGGAAAATCTACCAGGATGCCTACAAGGTCTATCCGGTGCAGGCACCCTACCGCATGGTGCAGTCGATCCTCGGTGTGAAGTCTGCCATCGAAAAGGCGATGGAAAAGAACGGCGGCAAGAAGCCGACCAACGAAGAAATCGCCGCCGCCCTGCGTGGTCATGAATGGGACTCGCCCGGCGGTCGCATCCGCATGGTGAACGGCAACGGCCATCAGGCGATCCAGGACATCGCCATCGGCAAGACCAAGTGGAATGCCGCCACCAAGTCGATGGAGATCGTCGACATCCAGCGCTTCCCGGCGGAATGCGTCAACGCGCCGGCCGGCCAGAAGGGCCAGGACTGGCTGAAAGCCGGCATGCCCGGCGCCAAGTGCTGAGTTAGGCCAATACATCCCGTCCGGCGGCGCGATCCGTCGGACGGGATCGTTTCCTGGAAGATGTCATGGACCTTGCACTCACCATCCTGATCGACGGCGCGATCTATGCCTCCTGGCTGTTCATCGTCGCCCTCGGCCTCACGCTGATTTTCGGCGTACTGAAAATTCTCAACATCGCGCATGGCAGCTTCTACGCCATCGGCGCCTATGCGGCTGCCAGCATCGTCGGGCTGTTCGCGGCGGAAAAATTCGCGCCGGCCTTCTCGCTGGTCGCGCTGCTGCTGGCCGCCGTCGCCGTCGCGGTCATTGTCGGCCCGCTGCTGGAGCGCCTGCTGCTGCGCCGCTTCTATGGCCGCGACGAGGTGCTGCTGGTGCTGGTCACCTACGCGCTGTTCCTGATCCTGGAAGACGTGTCCAAGCTGATCTGGGGCGTCAATCCCTACTATGTCACCGAGCCCTACGGCCTGTTCGGCGATGTCAGCCTCGGCAGCCTGTTCTATGTCGGCTATGACCTTGCGATCGTCGCCGTCGCGCTGATCTGTGGCGTCGGCGTCTGGTACGGGCTGAACCGCACCGTGCTGGGCAAGATCGTGCTGGCCGTGATCCACAATGACGAGATCGCCGCCAGCATGGGCATCAATATCGGCAAGGTCTATCTCGGCGCCTTCACCTTCGGCGTCTTTCTCGCAGCACTCGGCGGCGCCTTCACCGCACCGATGATCTCGGTGCAGCCCGGCATCAGCGTCGGCGTCATCATCGTCAGCTTCGCCGTCGTCATCATCGGCGGGCTGGGCAGTATCGGCGGCGCCGCCATCGGCGCGCTGATCGTCGGTGTCGCACGCTCGACTGCCGTGCATATCTGGCCGGCCGCCGAGCTGTTCAGCATTTACCTGGTGATGGCCGCGGTGCTGATCTTCCGCCCCGAAGGCCTGTTCCAGCGCGCCGTCGCCCGCAGGATCTGACCCTATGAGCCGCAATCTGCATTCCACCCTGCTCTACTCCGCCGCGCTGGTCGCGCTGCTCCTCGCCGGGCTGATGCTGCCGCAATGGCTGCTGTTCCTGCTCACCATGGCGGCCAGCCATGGTGTGGTCGGTCTCGGCCTGATCGTGATGATGCGCGGCGGCGTCGTGTCCTTCGGTCAGGGGCTTGTATTCGCCATCGGCGGCTATGTCGCCGGCCTGGCCGCCACGCGTTACGGCGTCACCGATGCCGTCGTGCTGGTGCTGCTGGGCTCTGCCGCCGCGGCCATCGCGGGCGCCATCGCCGGGCCGCTGCTGGCGCGCTATCGCAGCATCTTCTTCGCCATGCTGACCTTGGCGCTCTCCATGGTGCTGTACGGCATCCTGGTGAAATCCTCGGCGGTTGGCGGTTCGGACGGCTTCAACGTGCCGCGCCCCAGCCTGCTCGGCTTCAGCATCAACGAGACCAATTCCGATTATGCCTTCTTCGCGCTCAGCAGCGTGATCGCCACGGTGCTCACCCTGCTGGTGACGATCTATTGCCGCTCCAGCCGCGGCCTGCTCTCGCTGGCGATCCGCGACAACGAACTGCGGGTGGAATATCTCGGCACGTCCGTGCGCGCCGCCATGGCGATCAACTTCATTATCGCGGCAGCTTTGGGCGGTGCAGGCGGCGCGCTCACCGTCATCTCGCTTGGCCATATCGATCCGAACTTCTCCTACTGGACGCGGTCGGGTGAGTTCGTCTTCATGGCGATCCTGGCCGGCCATGCCAGCGCGCCGGCGGTCTTCCTCGCCTCGCTGCTGCTCGAACTGGTGCGGTCATTCTCGAACAAGTATTTCCCTGACACCTGGCAGCTGGCGCTTGGCCTGTTCCTCCTGCTGATCATCCTGTTCCTGCCCAAGGGCGTCGGCTCGCTCTGGGCCAAGCCAGAGCGGCTGCCGCGCCAGGCAGCGGAGAAAGCCAAACAGGCCGCAGCCCGCAATGCGACGGAGGCCGCCGAATGACGCAGTACGTCCTCGAAGCTGAAAACCTCGGCAAGACCTTCGGCGCGCTGGTGGCGGCCGAGAATGTGTCGCTGCAGGTGGCCGCCGGCCAGCGCGTCTGTCTGATCGGCAGCAACGGCGCCGGCAAGACCACCTTCGTCAACATGGTGACCGGCTATATCAAGCCGAGCAGCGGCAGCATCAAACTGGATGGCCAGGAGATTACCGGCCTTGGCCCACGCCAGATTGCCCAGCGCGGGGTCTGCCGGTCGTTCCAGATTCCGCAGCTTTGCCTCGAACTGACGGCGGCCGAGAATATCCTCGTCGCGCTGACCGTGGCGCGGCGCGGTGCGCTGTCCTTCTGGCGCGGCGCCTATGATGCCGATCTGTGCGATGAGGCGATTGCCCTGCTGGAGCGTTTCGGCCTGGCCGGCCATGCCGAACGTCCGGTCTCCGAACTGCCCGGCGGCGTGCGCAAGCTGCTGGATATCGCCATGGCGCTGTGCCGCGATCCGCGCCTGATCCTGTTGGACGAACCGACCAGCGGCGTCAGCGTGGACGAGAAATTCGGCATGATGGATACCGTGCTGCGCGCGATGGATGGCAGCGACCTGACCACTTTGTTCGTCGAGCATGACATGGACATCGTCTCGGCCTATGCCAATCGCGTGGTCGCCTTCTACAGCGGCCGCATCATCGCCGATGGTGCGCCGGCCGAAGTTCTGGTCGACCCGGAAGTGAAGCGTTACGTGACGGGGAATGCGAAATGACCACACAGTCTCCCCTGCTTGCCATCGAGAACCTGCAGGTCTCCATCCAGGCCATCGGCGTGCTGCGCGGCTTTTCGCTCAGCCTGGATGCCGGCCAGATGATCGGCCTGATCGGCCGCAACGGGGCCGGCAAGACCACCCTGCTGCGCAGCATCATGGGCCATCTGCCGGTCGATGGCGGCGATATCCGCTTCGCCGGCGCCAGCCTGAAGAAGCAGGAGCGCCATACCCGCGCAGCCCTGGGCATCGGCTATATGCCGGAAGACCGCCGGCTGATCCCCGAACTGACGGTGGAAGAGAATATCGTTCTGCCGGTCTGGGTGTCGAAGACACTGAAAAAGGCCGAACGGCTCGACTTCGTCTATGGCGTGCTGCCCGAACTGGCGCAGATGAAGGACCGCCGCGCGCTCCTGCTGAGTGGCGGGCAGCAGAAGCTGGTGGCGCTGGCCCGCGCGCTCACCGTCGGCACCAAACTGCTGCTGCTGGACGAACCCTTCGAGGGCGTCGCCCCGGCTTTGTCCGAGCGGCTGTCGGATGTGATCGCCGGCCTGCGCGGCACCTCGCTGTCGGTGCTGATCGCGCAATCCGAACTCAATCACACGCAGTCGCTGTTCGACCGCGAATATGTCATCGAGCGCGGCGCCAATGCGGCGTCGCATCAGGCCGCCTGAGGAGGCGTCGCATGGCCTGGGATCTCGGCCCGTCGATTTCGATCCGCAACGAATCGCATTTCGGCGACCGCGTGGTGCGCTGCTTCATCGAGCGCGCCGCCCATAGTTACGGCATCTTCGCCGCAACGCTCGCGCGCCACCCCGACAACGAGGCGCTGGTGGCCGGCGAAACCCGCCTGACCTATCGCCAGCTGGCGGCAGAGTCCGACCGCGTCGCGGCCGGCCTGATCGCCAACGGCATCGCGGCCGGTGACCGCGTCGGCATGCTGCTGGGCAACCGCGTCGAATTTGTCACGGTGTTGCTGGCCTGCCTGCGGATCGGCGCGATCTGCGTGCCGCTCGGCACCCGGCTGCAGACGCCAGAGATCTCCTATATCCTCGATCATTGCGGTGCAGTGCTGCTGGTACATGAGGCCGAGCTGGCCGACCGCCTGCCGCCTGCGGCGGATGTGCCGAAGCTGAAGCATCGCTTCGTGGCCGGCGGCGGTTGCGCCGGTTCGCAGCCTTTCGCGCAGCTGCTGCAGGATCCGATTCCGCCGGCTGCCGATCCCGCCGAAGAAGACACTGCCGTCATCCTCTATACCTCGGGCACCACCGGCCGGCCGAAAGGCGCGATGCTGGCGCATATCAACATCGTGCATTCGGCACTGCATTTTCAGTATTGCATGGGACTGACCCCGGCCGACCGCTCGCTGCTGGCGGTGCCCGCCAGCCATGTCACCGGGCTGATCGCCATTATCGTCACCGCCTGGCAGGGCGGCGGCGCGGTGATCATGGTGCCGGAATTCAAGGCGCGCGACTTCCTGCCGCTGGCCGCGAAAGAAAAGCTGACGCACACCATCATGGTGCCGGCGATGTACAATCTCTGCCTGCTGCAGCCGGATTTCGACCGGCATGATCTGTCCAGCTGGCGGGTCGGCGGCTATGGCGGCGCGCCGATGCCGCAGGCGACGATTGCAGCCCTGGCGCAGAAGCTGCCGCAGCTCGGCCTGATGAATGCCTATGGCGCCACCGAAACCACCTCGCCCACCACGATGATGCCGCCCGACAAAAGCGCCACGCATTCCGACAGCGTCGGACTCGAAGCGCCCTGTGCCGAGGTGATCGTGGTCGACGCCGATGGTCGCGAAGTGCCGCGCGGCGAGACCGGCGAGATCTGGATCCGCGGCCCGATGGTGGTGCCGGGCTACTGGGACAATCCGGCGGCCACGGCGCGCGAATTCACCGCCGGGTTCTGGCATTCCGGCGACATCGGTTCGATCGATGCCGAGGGCTTCGTGCGTGTCTTCGACCGCGTGAAGGACATGATCAACCGCGGCGGCTACAAGATCTTCTCGGTCGAGGTGGAGAACGTGCTGAGCCACCATCCCGACGTGCTGGAAAGCGCCATCATCGCCAGGCCTTGCCCGGTGCTGGGCGAGCGCGTGCATGCCTTCGTTGCCCGCAAGGATGGTGCGGTGACCGAGTCGGAGCTGAAGGATTTCTGCGCCAGCCGGCTGGCAGATTACAAAGTGCCGGAGACCTTCACCCTGCTGGACGAGCCGCTGCCCCGGAATGCCAATGGCAAGCTGCTGAAACGGGTGCTGCGCGAGCGGTTGCCGGCGGCTTAGGCAGGGGTCCAAAAAGGAAAAAGCCGGCCAACAGCTAAGCTATTGACCGGCCTTTAGAATTTGGGGCGAGGAACGGGACTTGAACCCGCGACCCCCAGAGCCACAATCTGGTGCTCTAACCAACTGAGCTACCCCCGCCACAGGAAGCCGCTTATTAACCGCACTGCCCTGCCGGGTCAAGCGGTTACGATGGTGCCGCGGCACCCGCCACGGTTTTGCGGGACCGGGACTTTGTACGCTATTTCAGTATCTTGCGGTAAAATCGGGGGTTCGCTAAGACAAGCTGATGAGTAGCTTCTGGCTGATCATGGCGGCCATGCTGATTGGCGTGCCCGGTGCGACCTTTATTGTGCTGCAGCTGATCGCGCAGCACAAAAGGCAGGTCAGCGCCTATGAATGGAGTTCGGCAGAAGTCGTGCGCCGCGGTCAGCGCATGGACGAACTGGAGAAGCTGAGCAAGACGGCGCAGAGCAAGATCGCTGAACTGACCAAGCAGAAAATGGAACTGGAATCCCAGGTCGCCAAGCTGGAGAAACTCGCCAGCGAAGCTGTGGCGCAGGAAACCAACAGCAAGACCTTCAGCATCGGCATCTACAATTCGGAAGTGCGCCGCGCCCATATGATGGGCGAGAAGCATCGCCAGCTCGACGACAAATGGGGCGAGATCAATTACGTCGAACTCGCCGCCAGCAGCGAGGATGAAGTGCGCCGCACCATCATGCGCAAATTCCCGCCCGAGCGCGGCTTCGTGATCGAATCCGTGCAGATGGTGCGGAAGACCGGCTAGTCCGGCGAGCCGACATTCAGCCGTGACGCCTCCACGGTGATCTCCAGCCCGGTTTCATTGTCGATCTCGCCGCGCGGCGCCACCGGCCAGGGCCAGCTTTTTTCCGGCGCCGGCAGCTTCACGCCCAGCACCGCGCTTTCGCTCAACACCACCTCCCCCGCCCGGCTGCGCCAGATGCGACGCGCATCGGCGATCAGCCCGACCGGACAGGCGAAGCTCGCCAGCCCGCGCAGATGTGCCTGCAGGATCGCGCGGCCAAAACTCTCGGCCGACTGCAGCGTCATGCCCTGGCGCTGGACATAGTCCATCGGCAGCAGCGGCAGCTGCGACAGCAGATTCAGCGACAGTACGCAATCGGGCGGCACCGGATCGAGTTCTGCCATGGCATCCTCCGGCGGGATCGGCAGCGGCATGCCAAGCCGCCATTCCGACAGCGGCCGCACCACGCCGGTGACATCGGCCAGCCGCAATTCGACATTCGGCCAGCGCCGCGCCAGATGACGCGCCTGCGGCAGCCAGGCGATGTCAAAGACCACCACGCGTTTGAACAGCCCGCTCAGTTCAGCCAGCGGCAGATCGGAGAGCGTGCCGCCACCCAGCAGCCAGACCGTATCGCGATGGCGACAGCCGGCCACCGTCTTCAGCGCGAAATCGCGGGTATTGGTTTCATGCTCGGCCCATTCGCGGGTCCAGCGGCGGCGGCGCGACCACAGGCTGACGGCAGCCTTGGCATAGCCAAGCTGCCGTGCCGGCTGCGTCGCCTGCGTTCCCGCCCATACCAGCATCTCTGCCAACATGGGTGGAAGTGTAACTCTACTCGGCGGCGGATTTCACTACCTGGCCAAAGCGCGCCTTGATCTGTTCGGCCGTGTAGTAACCACGTTCGAGGTCGCGGGCCAGATCAGCCGGATCGCGCCTGGCCGGATCCCCATAACCGCCGCCACCCGGGGTCGAGACATGCAGGCGGTCGCCCACCGCGATCTCGATATCCTGGTCCTTGGAGAGATGCGGCGGCACGTAACTGCCCTTCGCCGTCTCGACCCGGACGGTGTTGAGGCCGCCATCCTCGCCGCCCAGTACACCGCGCGGCCCGCTGCGGCCATGGTCCATCACCATCGAGGCGCGCGCTTCGCCGCGGCGGAGGCGGATCGTGTAGTTGACTCCGAAGCCGCCGCGATGCTCTCCGGCACCACCAGAACCTTCATGCAGCGAATATTCCTCGAACAGCACCGGGTAATACTGCTCCATCACCTCGATCGGCGTGGTCTTGGAAATGCCGATGGTCGAGCAGCCGTTGCTGATGCCATCGCCACCATGCCAGCCGCCATAGCCGCCGCCAGAGATCACGTACATCACATAAGAGCGGTCGCGTTTGGGATCGTAACCACCGAGCGCCAGGTTGCCCGAGGTTCCGGCCGGTGCGGCGAACAGCCGGTCCGGCATCGCCTGCACCAGCGCGTTGAATACGGCTTCGGCGATGCGCTGGCTGACTTCGGCCGCGCAGCCCGAGACCGGGCGCGGGTATTTGGCGTAAAGGAAAGTACCGTGCGGATCGAGCACCTTGAGCGGCTCAAACGTGCCGGCATTGATCGGCACATCGGGGAAGATGTGCTTCACGGCGAGATAGATCGACGAATAGGTCGTCGCGATCACGCTGTTCATCGGACCTTTGCAGGGCGGGCTGGAACCCGTCATGTCGAAATGCATTTCCTCGCCGGCCTTGGTCACCTTCATCTTGATGATCAGCGGCTCATCCACCACGCCGTCGGAATCGACGATGGCCTCGCCGTGATAGACGCCGTCGGGAATGGTGCGGATGCGGGCGCGCATCTGCTGGCTGGCGCGCTGCTTCAGTTCCTCGATGGCCTGCTCGACCACATCGGCGCCGTAACGGTCCAGCAGAGCCGTCAGCCGTTTCTCGCCGATGGTGAGGGCTGCCGCCTGTGCCTTGATGTCGCCGATACGCTGGTCGGCGATGCGGATATTGCTGAGAATGATGGAGAGGATTTCCTCGTCCAGCTTGCCTTCCTTGTAGAGTTTGACCGGCGGCAGGCGCAGGCCTTCCTGCTCCACCTCGGTGGCATTGGCCGAGAAGCCGCCCGGCACCATGCCGCCAATATCGGGCCAGTGGCCGGTATTGGACAGCCAGGAAAACAGCTTGCCCTTGTAGAAGAAGGGCTTCACGAAGCGCACATCCATCAGATGCGTGCCGCCCAGATAGGGATCGTTGACGATATAGACATCGCCAGGCTTGGGCGCCAGCACCGGCGTCTTGCGCGCCCGCTCAATCACGGCCTGGGTGGAGAACTGCATGGTGCCGACAAAAACCGGCAGGCCGAGTTCGCCCTGCGCGATCAGTTCGCCGGTCTCGCCGTGGTAGATGCCATCGGAGCGGTCGAGCGCTTCCGAGATCACCGGCGAGAAAGCGGCGCGGCAGAAGGCCAGGTCCATTTCGTTGCAGACCTGCTGCAGGCCGTTCTGGATGACGACGAGGGTGACGGGATCAATCGGTTTCTTGCTCATGTCCCTACTCCGCAGTCACACTGACGATCAGGTTGCCGAGTTTGTCGACATTCACCTGGTTGCCCGGCTCGATCACCACAGTGGTGTCGAGCTGTTCGAGAATCGCCGGGCCGACAAAACTGACATTGCGCGGCAGCCGTTCGCGGTCATAGACCGGCGTCTCCTGCCAGCCGCCGGCTTCGTACCAGACACTGCGGCTGCCCTTCTTCGCGCCGGTGACATCCTTGGCGGGTTCGGCAGCCAGCAGGCGGTCCAGCGACAGGCGCGGCCGGCGGCCGATCACGGCGGTATGAAGATTGACCAGCAAGGCGCGGATCTCGGGCAACTCGACCTCGAACCGCTGCCAGTAGGCCTCCTCAAACGCCTTCTGCAGCGCCTCGCGGGAAATCTTCGGATCGTTCACCGCCACGGTCAGCAGATGGCTCTGCCCCTGAAACTGCATGTCAGCGGTGTGCAGCACCTGCACTTCTTCGACTTCCACGCCATCGCGGGCGATGGTCGCCTTGCCCTCTGCGACCTGCTCACCCAGCACCTTCTCGACCAGACCGTCTTCCAGCACCGAGAGCGGCTTGTTGACGGTCTTCACATAGTCATGCCGCAGATCGGCCACCACGCAGCCGAGCGCGTTGGTGATGCCGGGTCGCGCCGGGATCAGCAGTTTCGGAATCCCAAGTTCACGCGCAAGTGCTGCCGAGTGCAGCGGTCCGGCGCCGCCAAAGGCGAATAGCGCGAAATCGCGCGGATCGTGGCCACGGCTTAAAGAGACCATGCGGATCGCGCCGGCCATCTTGTCATTGGCGATGCGCAGGATGGCGGCGGCGGCTTCGTCGGTCTTCAGGCCGAGCGGCTTGCCGACATCGCGATCGATGGCGTCCTTCACATCCTGCAGCGACACCTTGCTGTCGACCGCCAGCAAGCCATCGGGATTGAGGCGGCCGAGCACCAGGTTGGCATCGGTGATGGTCGGCCGCGTGCCGCCACGGCCGTAGCAAATCGGACCCGGCCGCGCGCCGGCGCTTTCCGGACCGACCTGCAGCATGCCGGCCTCGTTGATGAAGGCAATCGAGCCGCCGCCGGCACCGATGGTATGCACATCCACCATCGGCACATGGATGGGCATGGCATATTCGAGTTCGAGTTCGGACGAGACCTGCGGCACACCATCCTGGATCAGGCCGACATCCGACGAGGTGCCGCCCATATCGTAGGTGATCACATTGGGCAGGCCGGCGGCACGCGCGGTATAGGCAGCCGCCATCACGCCCGAGGCCGGGCCCGACATCACGGTATTCACAGCGGCTTCGGCGACGATCCCGGCCGCAATGGTCCCGCCATTGCCCTGCATGACGAGCAGGTCCCGGCCAAAGCCCTTGCCCTTCAGCTCACCATTCAGCCGCTCGATATAGCGATGCAGCACCGGCTGCACGCTGGCATTCACGCAGGCCGTCGTGCCGCGCTCATATTCGCGGTATTCCGACAGCAGCTGGTGCCCGGCAGTGATATAGCCATTCGGCCAGACTTCGGCGGCGATTTCCAGCGCGCGCTTCTCGTGGCTCGGATTGATGTAGCTGTGCAGGAAGTGGATCACCAGGGCTTCGCAGCCGGCGGCCTTCAGCTGTTCGGCAGCCGCGCGCACGGCGGCTTCGTCCAGCGCGATGACCACATCGCCATCGGCATCCATGCGCTCGGGCACTTCCAGCCGCCACTGGCGCGGCACCAATGGCTCGAACCGGCCGGTCAGGCCATAGGGCTGCGGCCGGGTGCGGCGGCCGAGTTCCAGGCTGTCACGGAAGCCTTTCGTCGTAATAAGCCCGATCTTGGCCACCTTGCGCTCGAGCAGCGCATTGGTCGTCGTCGTGGTGCCATGCACGATGGTATCGGTCTCGGCCAGGGCGATGCCGCCCTTTTCCAGCGCGGCCAGCACGCCGAAGGCCTGGTTGTCCAGTGTGGTCGGGACCTTCGCGAGCGCAACCTTGCCCAGCTGCGGTTCGATGCCGATCAGATCGGTGAAAGTACCGCCGACATCGATTCCGACAATCCAGCCCATAATCTACCTCACACCGACAGATACTGTTCGCGCACCGCAGCATCAGCGGCAAGTTCGGCCATCGTGCCCGAATAGCGGATGCGGCCCTTCTCGATGATGTAGGCTCGATCTGCCACCATCTGGGCGAAATGCAGGTTCTGCTCCGACAGCAGCACGCAGAGCCCTTCAGCCTTCAACTGGAGAATCGTGCGCGCCATCTGCTCGACGATCACCGGGGCCAGCCCCTCGGAAGGCTCGTCCAGCAGGATCAGGCGCGGATTGCCCATCAGCGTGCGGGCAATGGTCAGCATTTGCTGCTCGCCGCCGGACATCCTGCCGCCGGGGCGGTCTTTCATCCGGCCCAGATTGGGAAACAGCTCGAACAGGCGCTCCGGCGTCCAGGTCGGCGCGCCGTCGCGCGGCTTCTGCCGGCCGACCTCCAGATTCTCCATCACATTCAGATCCGTGAAGATGCGGCGATCTTCCGGTACATAGCCCAGGCCAAGACGCGCGATGCGATGCGGCGACAGGCGGTCGATCCGAGCACCATCGAAACTGATCGCGCCGCTTTCGGCCGGCACCAGGCCGATCACCGACTTCATCGTGGTGGATTTACCGGCGCCATTGCGGCCCAGCAGCACGACCACTTCGCCGGCCGTGGCCTGCAGCGCCAGATCGGACAGGATATGCGCGCGGCCGTAATAGGTGTTGAGGCCCTCGACGGTCAGCATGTCAGTGGCCCTCGCCTGCATAGGTGGCGCCGCTGCCGAGATAGACCGCCTGCACCTCCGGATTGGCACGGACTTCGACGGGACTGCCTTCGGCAATCAGCTTGCCGCGATTGAGCACGATGATGCGGTCGGCCTGGGCGAAGACCACGTCCATGTCATGCTCGGTAAACAGCACGGCGATATTGTCCTGCCGCGCCAGTTTCGCCGTCAGCGCCATCAGGCCGACGCGCTCGTTCGGCGCCATGCCGGCGGTCGGCTCGTCCATCAGCAGTAGCTTGGGCTGATTGGCCAGCGCAATCGCCAATTCGACCCGCTTGATATCGCCATAGGCCAGGATGCCGCAGGGCCGCTCGCTCTGGTCGGCCATGCCGACGCGATCGAGCAAGGCCATCGCCTCATCGCGATACATCGCGTTGGCCGGTTTCCACAAGGACATCAGCGCATTGTGGTGCGACAGCAGCGCCATCTGGATATTCTCGCGCACGGTCATGGAATTGAACGTCGCCGTAATCTGGAAGGTACGCCCCACGCCAAGCCGCCAGATGTCGCGCGGCTTCATGCCGACCAGGCTGCGACCCAGCAGGTTGACGATACCGCTGTCGGGCCTGAGCTGGCCGTTCAGCATGTTGAAGCACGTGCTCTTGCCGGCGCCGTTCGGGCCGATCAGGGCGAGCAGCTCGCCGGCGGCGACACTGAAGGCGACATCCTGCACGGCTTTCACGCCACCGAAGGCTTTCGAGAGATTGCTGACAGAGAGGACAGTCATCACACGGCCTCCCTGCGCATGACGCCTATACGCGCGGCCACCTGCTTTGTGAAACCGGCGATGCCCTGCGGGAAGGCCAGCACGATCACCAGAATGGTGAGGCCGAGAATGGCGCGCCAGTATTCGGTATTGCGAGCGATGGAGTCCTGCAGCCAGGTGAACAAGGCCGCACCAGCGACCGGACCGGTCAGCGTCTGCACGCCGCCGAGCAGCACCATGACGAGGCCGTCGACCGAGCGCGACACTGCCAGCGTCTCAGGCGAGATGCTGCCCTTGGAGAAGGCGAAGAGCCCGCCGGCCAGACCCGCGAAGGCGCCGGACAATGTGAAGCCGAACCACTGGAAGCGGCGCACATTGATGCCGATGGCATCCGCCCGCAGCGCGGAATCACGCCCGGCGCGCAACGCATAGCCAAAGGGTGCATGCACCACGCGCCAGAGGAACAGGATGCTGCCGACGCAAAGCACCAAGGCAAAGGCATAGAAGACTGCGCGGTTCTTCAGCCATTCGCTGGGCCACAGGCCGATCAAGCCGTTCGAACCGCCGGTGAAGGCGTCCCACTGATAGATCACCGACCAGGCGATCTGCGCGAAAGCTAGCGTCAGCATGGCGAGATAGACGCCCGAGAGCCGCACGCAGAACCAGCCGAAGACCAGCGCGCCGAGACCGCCGGCGAGTGGCGCCGCGAACAGCGCCAGTTCCATCGGCAGTTTGAGTTTGAGGAGGGCAAGCGCTGCACCGTAGCAGCCCAGCCCGAAGTAAGCCGCATGGCCGAAGCTGACCATGCCGGACGGACCCATCAGGAAATGCAGCGTGACGGCGAACAGCGCGAAGACCGCGATGTCGATCAGCAGCACCAACAGGTAATTGTCGCCGCCGAATGGGATCAGGCCGAGCAGCACGACGATCGCCAGCACGACGATCCAGAAGGTCTGGTTGAGCGGATAGAGCGGCGGCTCGACCATGAAGGCACCGCGCTGCACGCCCTGCTGCTTGCCGAGCAGACCCCAGGGCCGCACCACCAGCACGACGGCCATGATGACGAATTCGACCACCAGGGTGAATTTGCTGAAAGAAAATACCGTGCCGAAGATGCTGACATCGCCGATACCGATGCAGAAGGCCTTGGCCTGTGCAATCAGAAGGGCTGCGAGGAACGCGCCGCCAATCGAGCCCATGCCGCCGACCACGACGACGACAAAGGCATCCGAGATGACGGTGATATCGAGCATCAGCTGGGCCGGTTCGCGCGGCAGCTGAACGGCGCCGCCGAGGCCGGCGAGGAAGGCACCGAGGAAGAACACACCCGTGAAGAGTCCGCTCTGGTTGACGCCAAGCGCGCCGACCATCTCGCGATCCTGCGTGGCGGCGCGCACCAGCGTGCCCCAGCGCGTGCGATTCATCAAAAGCCAGAGCAGGCCAAGCACGACCGGGCCGATGGCGATCAGCACCAGGTCATATTGCGGGAAACGCTTGCCCATGATCTCCACGGCGCCACGCAGGCCGGCGGCACGCGGGCCGACCAGGTCTTCTGCGCCCCAGATATAAAGTGCGGCATCCTTGATCACGAGAACGAGCGCGAATGTGGCGAGCAGCTGGAACAGTTCAGGCGCGCGATAGATGCGGCGCAGCACGACGATTTCGATCAGCACGCCGATCAGGCCGACGCAGAGCGCCGCCATCAGTACGCCGCCCCAGAAGCCGAAGATGCTGCTGCGGCCGAAGAATTCGACCAGCGTATAGGCCAGATAGACGCCCAGCATATAGAGCGAGCCATGGGCGAAATTCACGATGCGGCTGACACCGAAAATAATCGAGAGGCCGGCGGCGACCAGGAACAGCGACGAGGCGCCGGCAAGGCCGTTCATGAACTGGATGACGATATTCGCGAGCAAGGCCGGTTCCGGTCAGGCTGGAGGGAAGAAAAACCCCCGCCCTGTTCGAGACAGGACGGGGGCAGGTCAGGCTTTACTCGGCCGGCCGCATCTTGGCGACATCGGCATCCGACGGCAGGAACTTCGCACCATCGGCGTAGTACCAGTCGGTCATCACGCCCTTGCCATCCTTCAGGCCGATCTTGCCGACATAGGCACCCATCGTGGACTGATGGTCCTGCGGACGATAGGTGATGTTGCCGAGCGGCGTGCTATGCGTCAGACCCTTCATGCCCGCCACCAGCTTCTCGGTGTCGAGCGAACCTGCCTTCTTGATCGCGGCCACCGCCGACTGCACGGTGGCATAACCCACGATCGAGCCCAGGCGCGGATAGTCGTTGAACTTCTTCTGATAGGCATCCGCAAACGCCTTATGCTCCGGCGTGGTGATGGCGTACCAGGGATAGCCCGTCACCCACCAGCCGGCCGGTGCTTCGTCCTTCAGCGGATCGAGATATTCCGGCTCGCCGGCGAGCAGATTGAACACCTCCACGCCCTTGAACAGGTCGCGGGTCTGGCCTTCGCGCACGAACTTGGCGAGATCCGGTCCGAACAGCGACGAGAAGATCGCATCCGGCTTGGCGGCGGCGATGGCATCGGCAACCGCGCCGGCCTCGATCTTGCCGAGCGGCGGCGCCTGTTCGACGACGAATTCGACATCTGGCTGGGCCGCCTTCATCAGCTGCTTGAAGGCTGCGGTGGCCGACTGGCCGTATTCGTAGTTCGGATAAACGATGGCCCAGCGCTTCTTCTTCAGCTTGACCGCTTCAGGCACCAGCATCGCCGTCTGCATGTAGGTCGAGGCACGCAGGCGGAAGGTGTACTTGTTGCCCTGGTCCCAAACGATCTTGTCGGTCAGCGGCTCGGCGGCGATGAAGAGAACCTTCTTCTCCTTGGCAAAGCTCGCCACTGCGAGGCCGACATGCGAGGGGAAGGTGCCGATCAGGAAGGAGACCTTCTCGCGCGTCACCAGCTCCTCGGCGATGCGCACGGCGTCACCCGGATTGCCGTTGTCGTCGCGGCTGACGATTTCAATCTTCTTGCCCAGCACGCCGCCGCTGGCATTCGCCTGCTCGACAGCCAGTTCCCAGCCCTTCTTGTAGGGCTCGAGGAAGGCGGCGAAATTCTTGTAGGAATTCATTTCGCCGATCTTGATCGTGTCCTGCGCCTGCGCGCCCGACATCGCGAACATCGCCGCACCAAACGCGGCACTCAGTTTCAACCAGCTTCTGCGATCCATTGTGGTCTGCCTCCTGTTGATCCCATGTTTCCCGTGAACGCGAACGCAAATCTTTTATTCTGGGTTGTTGTTATTTTTACGCTTTACCGCTGCCCATCCTCGCCCTTGATCTCGTGGACCTGCAGGCCGCCGACGCGGGCATGTACGCGCCCGCCGGTGCTCATCGCCAGGATGAAGGCGATCTCGTTGTCGCGCGGGCCATCGGCCACGCCGAATTCGATGGCATCGAAATGGCTGCGCACGTAAGCCGCATTCACATGGTGCAGCGGAATGTCGATCCGCGCACCCGGACCGCCGACCTTGGTCGCCGACGGCACGATGGCCTTGGCATTGCCCAGAATCTCGCGCATCGAATAGCCGCCGGGCACATGCCACAGCGCGCCATGTTCCAGTTCACCACCGGCGCCGATCAGGGCACCTTTGCCATAGGCCTCGATGGCCTTGGGGTCATTGCCGAGCGCCGCCACCAGACGTCTGGTCAGCTCAAGGCCGAGCGGCTTGAGCGCATCCATCATCGGCGTGATGTCCTGTACATATTTGCCGGCGTAAGGATTCTTCACGAAAGCGCCGATCACGCCCTTCACCGGGCGCTTGGTCGCGACGGGGCCGCCATCGTGGAAGGTGTCCTCGGTGATGCAGACGATCTTGCGCACTTCCACCAGGCTCATGTCTTATCCTAACGCTTTCATGTCATGGCCGAGCAGCAAATCGCTGCCGACGATCCTGTTCTCGGTCTGCAGCGACAAAAACGCGGCCTGAATCAGGCCGCTGCGGCGCAAATCCTGCGCGCGCGCCACACCGGCCGACAAGGCTTCATTGATTGCAAAAATCGGCAGTGTACCTACGGAAACCGTGACGGGAAGCGCGCCAAGATCACTGTCGTCGCGCAATGCGTGTGCCGGGCGCCGCTCTACCGCGTCATGGTCCACATTCACGGCATTGGCAATGATCGTCGCCGCCGCATCGGCCTGCGCGGCAGTTTCGGCCAGCACCGTGACGGCATCGGCGATGCCGCGCGAGAAGGAGCGTCCGCGCCAGCCCGACGTCGCAATTCCGCGCGACGGCTGCGCTGCCGTCAGTGTGGCGATGGCATCGAGATGCGGCAGGTCCGGGTTGCAGACGACCGCTGCGCGCAGGCTTTCGCCCGGCGCAAGATGGAAGGCAATATCGCCGCCATTGTTGACGTAAGCCCGGGTCAGCTGTGTGTCCTTCAGCATGGCGGCAAGGATTTCGTCGGCCACCGAACCGGCGACCGCCGCCATCGGCGTGATGAAAACCGCACGATACGGCCAGCAGGCCGCAGCCATGCGCCGCGCCACCGGGCCGCGGAACAGCGGATGCGCCGCGCCGAGCGGCTGGCGCAACTCGACCAGCTCGGCGACCAGCACCGACAGAATATCCTGGAAACGCGCCACCGCCTGTTCATAGGCGCGCGCGGCATCCGCGCCGAAAGCCTCGATCACCAGATCAATCGGGCCATGCTGCAGATGCAGGCGACGCGAGGTGCCGTCCTTGCCGATCAGCCAGTTTGCAGAGGGCGCGCTCACGGCTGCTCCTCCGCCGTGGGCCGCGTGATCGGCCAAGGATTGTCGGCACGCTGCGCCAGCTTGCTCAGGCGGCCGGCCTGCAGCACGTCCTCCAGCTGCACGACATAATCCATATGGCCGCCGAGTGCTGCATAGTCGTCGCGCCGCAGGGTGAACTCAATCGGCGCGACCAGCGCCGGTGTCGGCACGTAGCCAAAGGAATTATCCGGCATGCGCGCCACATCCACCATGTAGGTGATGCCGCCGCCGGGCCAGACATAAACCGGTGCGCCGCCCGAGGTGACGCGGGTCAGGCGATCCTTTACCGACAGGGTCAGCCGCACGGGGTTTTCCGTGACACCGGCGCGCAAGCTGCCGCCCGCGCCGGCCATGAACAGCACGGTGCAAAGAGATGGCTCGCAATTCTCGGCAATGCGATCGACGACAAGTTTGATCGGCGCCGGCATTTCGGCCGGCTGCGGCTTCAACTGGTCGTCCAGCACATACCAGGCGCTATGTTCGCCGGTGGTCGACACCATCAGCAGCTTCATGCCGGGCCAGGCGGTCTTGGCGTCGATGTTCTCCACGATCTCGAGCGGATCGGAAATATTGGTGCCGCCCCAGCCCAGGCCGGGATCGGCAACCTGGAAATAGCGGCCCGGCGTCGATTTGCGGCCTCGGACGCGAATGCCCGACAGCGGCATATCAAGGAAGCGGCCGGCCTGGTGTTCCGTCAGCACGCCGGTGATGTGATCGTCGACCACGATCACCTCATCCGCATGACCAAGCCATTGTTTTGCAAAGATCCCGATGGTGGCCGAGCCGCAGCCGACGCGCATGCGCGCTTCCGGCGTGCCGTTCACCACCGGCGGCTTGCCGGCCTGCACGATCAGTTCGGAACCGCCGTCTATCTGCAGGGTCACAGCCTGCTTGTTACACAGCGCCAGCAGCGTGTCGCAGGTGACGGTGCCTTCCTTCTTGCTGCCGCCCGTCAAATGATGCACGCCGCCGAGCGACAGCATCTGCGAGCCGTATTCGGCGGTGGTGACATGGCCGACGGCTTCGCCGTTGACGCGCACGGCGGCCTGTTCGGGCCCGAGATAACGATCCGTGTCGATTTTCACCTTCACGCCGCAATAGCTGAAGATGCCCTCGGTCACGACGGTCACCATGTCGACGCCGTCATGCTGCGACGAGACGATGAAGGGTGCCGGCTTGTAATCAGGATAGGTCGTGCCGGCGCCGATACCGGTGACGAAAGACGCTGCGGGTGGGGGTGCAGCCACGCTGCCATTCCAGCCTTCACTCCCAGAGAGAAATGGCACGCCGGCACCTTCGCTGGCGGCGCGCTCGGTGATCACCAGCGGATCGACGCGGGTCAGCACGCCCTCGACATTGGCATAGCGGTCGCAGGCGCCGGCCTTGCCGGGGCGGATGCGGCACAGCACCGGGCAGGCATCGCAGCGGACGACATCGTCTTTTGAGGCAGTAGCGACAGCCTGGCTCATGGCGCCCCTCTCCTACTCTGCCGCCTGCGGCAGATTTTTAAGCGCCGCATGCAGGCGATGCGGCAGCACCGGCACTTCGGCGACGCGCACGCCGGTGGCATGGCGGATCGCGCCGAGGATGGCCGGTGCGGTCGGCACCAGGCCTGGCTCGCCGACACCCTTGGCGCCGAAGGGACCGAGCGGTTCGGCATCCTCGATCATGATCACCTCGATCTCGGGCACATCGCCCACGGTCGGGATCAGGTAGTCATGCAGGTTCTCGGTGCGGCCGGGCAGGTATTCTTCCATCAGCGCAAGGCCGAGGCCCTGCGCGATGCCGCCATGGATCTGGCCTTCCACCTGCGTGGGATTCACCGCCTTGCCGACGTCATGCGCGGCGATGATCTTTTTCACCTTGACCGTCCCAAGCTCCGTATCAACTTCAACCAATGCCATCTGCGCGGCGAAGCCATAGGTGGCGTAAGGCACGCCCTGGCCGTTGGCGTCCAGCATGGTGGTTGGCGGATCGAAACGGCCCGAGCCGAGCAGCACGTCGCCGTCATCGTTCAGTCGCGGCAACGTGGCGAGGTCAAGGCGACGCACCGTGCCACCATCCTCCACCGTGAGCACCGCGCCGTCGAAATTGAGCTTCGCGCCCTCACCTGCATTGGCCAGCCGCAGAATCTGAGCCCGCAGGTCCTGCGCTGCCAGCTGGGTCGCCTTGCCCGAGACGAAAGTCTGTCTGGATGCAGAGGTCTTGCCGGCATCCTCCGTGCGGTCGGTATCGCCCATCACATAGTCGATGCGGTCCATCGACACGCCGAGCGCATCGGCGACGATCTGCACGAAGATGGTGTTCGAGCCCTGCCCGATATCGACGGCACCATTGTAGAAGAACACCCGGCCATCGCCGCGCAACCCGATCCGCATGGTGGAGGGATTGGAGATCGAAGTGTTGCCCAGCCCATACCACATGCAGCCGATGCCGATGCCGCGCCGCAGGCTCTTGCGCCGCGCATTGAAGGCCTCGACTTCAGTATTCAGCGCCTGCCACTGCGTCCGCAGCGCGGCGATACACTCGGCAAGGCCGGCGGAATGTTCCAGCTTCTGGCTGGTGGCGGTGAGGTCGCCGGCGCGGATCGCGTTGATGTAACGCATCTCCAGCCGGTCGATCCCCAGCTTGCCGGCCAGGTCGTCCATCAGGGTTTCATGCGCAATCGCTGCCTGCGGCACGCCGAAACCGCGGAAGGCACCGGACGGCGGCGCGTTGGTGAACAGCGCGCGGCTGCGGTTGCGCACATGCGGCACATGATATGGCCCGCTGGCATGCACCGGCACGCGGTTGGCCACGGTCGGGCCCCAGCTGGCATAGGCGCCGGTATCGAAATCGGCATCGGTCTCGACCGCCACCAGCTTGCCGTCATTGGCGGCGCCGAATTTCGCCTTGATACGCGCCGGATGCCGCTTGGTGCTGGAGGCCATGCTTTCCGGCCGCGTATAGACCAGCGCCACCGGACGGTCGCTGTGCCAGGCCGCCAGCGCGATCAGCGGCTGCACCGAGACATCCAGCTTGCCGCCGAACCCGCCACCGCAGGCGGTCGGCACGATACGCACGCGATCGGGCGGCAACTGCATCACGCCGGCCACTTCGTCGCGATCCATATAGGGCGCCTGGGTCGAAGCATGGATTTCGATACGGTCGCCGATCCGCACGCCCCAGCCCGCTTCCGGTTCGATATAGGCATGTTCGACAAAGCTGGTCTGGAACAGGCCTTCGGCGGTGACGGCGGCCTGGGCGAAGCCCGTCGCGATATCGCCCTTGGCGACATTGCCGCGGATCAGGACATTCTCGGGCTTGTCGGCCTGCACCAGCTTCGCGCCAGGTGCCGCCGCCATGATCACGCCGCTGACAGCCTCTTCCGGCGTGTAGTGGATCGGCAACTCATCCGGCTTCACGGCTTCAACCGCCTCGCGCGGGCCGAGCAAGGCCACGACGGATTCGCCGCGATAGCGCACGATACCGTCGGCCAGCACCGGCTGGTCCTTCATGTCGAAAATCGCAAAGCCGTTGCGCGGCACATCGGCGGCGGTGAACACGCGCTCCAGGCCGTATTTGCGGATGATGTCTGAAAAATCTCCGAGCGAAAAACTGGCGCGGGCATGCGGGCTGCGGATCACGCGCAGCCACAGCGCATCGGCCGGAATATAATCGGCGCCGTATTTCTCGGTGCCCTCCACCTTCGGCACGCCATCCACTTTCAGGCTGCGCGCGCCGACCGCAGTGCCCACTTCCGGAACCTCGGGCAGATCGGGCGTGCGGGTGGCATCCAGCACGGCTTCGACGATCTTGCGATAGCCGGTGCAGCGGCAGAGCACGCCGCCGATGGCATCCATCACCTGCTGTTCGTCGGGTTTCGAGACTTCGGCCAGCAGATCGGTGGCCGCCATCAGCATGCCGGGCGTGCAGATGCCGCATTGCGCCGCGCCATGCTTGAGGAATGACGTCTGCAGGCGGCTGAGCGTGCCATGCGCCTGCAGGCCTTCGACCGTCACGACCGGCCGGCCGGCGGCCTGGCCCACGGCGGTGAGACAGGAACAGACCTGATGGCCATCGATCATCACCGTGCAGGCGCCGCAGTCTCCCGCGTTGCAGCCAACCTTGGTGCCGGTCAGGCCGAGATCGTCGCGCAGCACATCGCTCAGACGCTTGGCCGGCGAGCCCTGGTAGGTATGCGGTTTGCCGTTGACGATCAGCCGCATCCTTCAGGCCCCCTTCTTGCCGAGCTGGGTGAGCGCCCGGCGTACCAATACAATAGCGGCCTCGCGGCGATAGGCCGCCGTGGCGCGGATATCATCGATGGGCTGCAAAGCCTCGAACTGCGCGGCTTCGACACGATTGGCTAAGGCGGAATTGAGCCGGCGGCCGATCAGCTCGGCCTCCAGATACGGCAGGCGCTGCGCCACCGCCGAACAGGCGCCCACCGCCACACTGGCCGCGGAAATCACGTTGTTTTCGACTTCCAGCACGACCGAGACCATGGCAATCGAGATCACCAGATATTCGCGCGCGCCCAGTTTCAGGAAAACGCTATGCGCCTCTTTGCGCGGCTTCGGCACCAGAATCGCCGAGACGATTTCGCCGGGTTTCAGCATGGTGCGGCGGTTGCCGGTGATAAAATCGCCCAGGCCGAGTTCGCGTCTGCCTTTCGCCGAGGCGAGTTCAACGCGCGCGCGCATCGCCAGCAGCGGCGGCACGCTGTCGGCGGCCGGCGAGGCGTTGCAGAGATTGCCGGCCACCGTGCCGGAATTCTGGATCTGCACGCCGCCGACGACGCGCGCCGCGGCGCGCAAGGCATCGAAAACCGGCGGCAAATCAGCGTTTGCCACGTCGCTCCAGGTGGTGGTGGCGCCGATGCGCCAGCCGTCGTCGGACTCGGTGATGCCGCGCAGATCGGCAATGCCGGTGAGATCGAGAATATCGTCATCGACCGCGCGGCCGACACGGGCGGGAAAGAAATCAGTGCCGCCAGCCAGGATCACCGGCTGCGGTGCATTCTGATTGGCGGCGCTCAGGTGATCGAGCGCTTCGGCCAGACTCGTGGGACGCAGGTACGACACCATCGGATTGGGGCCTCCGGTCGGCACAAACGCCTCGCCCACCCCCGCAGGTCGATATCGTTTGTACGCATACGATGCTGCGTCGCTGACATAAAAGAGTCAACGTCAAAATGTAGGCAGTCGCTGCGCAGGAATGTGGCAGCGCAATATGCGTGGTGTCAGTGCGCGAAAAAGCTCAGGTCAGGCGCTTGAGCAGCGCGACGAACTGCTGCTGCTCGGCCGGGCTGAGCGGATCGAGCGTCGCCCTGCTCACTTTCGGACCATTGTTCAGCAGGCGGCCGACCAGATCGCGGCCACCAGACGTGAGGCTGAGGCAGCGACGACGCTTGTCGTTCTTGTCAGGTCGGTGCGAGATCAGCTTGCGCAGCGTGAGGCGACGGATCACACCCTGGATGGTGGCGGGATCCATCGCGGTGAGCCGGCCGAGATGATTCTGCGACAGTTCACCCATCTGATAGAGCTTCACCAGCGCGGCATATTGTGTGGTGGTGATCTGCTCATCGCCGATCATGGCCATGAACAGGGCGGTGTGGCGCTGATGCGCGCGGCGGATCAGATGGCCGACCTGGTCTTCCAGCACATACCCGTCCGGCATGGTGCTGGGTTCAGCCTTGATCTCCGGTTTCACATTCATCCGCCGCTCTTTTGCTGCCCAGGCCGCTGATTACCTGACCCAATCTACCCGGTCCGCCCGGCTTCGGCCAAGCCGTTCCCGCAGAGAGGTTATGCGGCGGCAATGCATACGCTGTTGCCCGGCGGACCCGGGTTACAGAACCTTCGTGGAGGCTTCCTTGCCACGCGAAACAACCGCCAGGCCGCGCATGGTGGTCTCAACCACGGTGCAGGAGCAGTAATCGGGCTGGATCACCACCATGCGGTCATCGTTCATCGCCGCGCTCATCGCCGCGTTGATCACCATGAAATGCGTGAAGATCACCGTATCGCTGCGACAGGATTTCAGCATGCCGATCAGGCCTTCGCGCCAGGCGCGGATGATCGGTGGCTGCTCCCCGAAACGCTGGCCGGCAATCTGCTGCAGCCAGGGACCGCGCGCCTTAATGCCCTGTTCGGCGATTTCAGACGGCGTCGGGATTTCGGAAAACGCGGCGCTGACTTCCGGCACCAGGCCCCAGCGATTGGCCAGCGGTAGCGCGGTTTCGCGCGCACGTTCCATCGGCGAGGTATAGATCGGCAGGGGGCCTAGCTTTTCCAGATCAAGCGCCAGATCGACCGCCGACTCCTTGCCCTCATCCGACAGGCTCGGATCGGGATCCTCGTCAAACCGCGCCGCGGCCTTGGCATGGCGCACCAGATAAATACGGGACATTTCCCGCGCCCTCCCCTAGAGCAGATTCACGCGCATGTTTTCCCGCGCCACCATGGCTCCGGACCAGAGCTGGCGCGCTTCCGCCTCCAGCTCCTCCATGAACTGGTCCTCATGATCGGGATCATGATGGAAAATCGCAAGCGCCTTGGCACCGGCCGCCTGGCAAAGCCGAACGCCTTCCTGCCAGGTGGAGTGGCCCCAACCGACATGGTTCTCGAATTCCTTGTCGGTATAAGTGCTGTCGTAGATCACCAGATCCGCGCCTTCGATCAGACCGAGGATATTCTGGTCCGGCTTGCCCGGCGTGTGTTCGGTATCGGTGACATAGCACAACGCCTTGCCGCCATATTCGAAGCGATAGCCGGTGGCGCCGTCGGGGTGATTGAGCGGCGCGGTGCGCACGCGGATCTTGTCGCCGAGACGGAAACTGTCGCCGGCGCGAAAATCCACCGCATCCATCTGCGCGCCCATCTTGTCGAGCGGCACGGGGAAAAACGGCTGCGCCATCTGCGAGGCCAGCACCTTGCCGATGCCGCCCTTGTCGGCGAGATGGCCGGCATGGATGGTGAAATGCCGATCCTTCTTGAAGGCCGGCGAGAAGAACGGGAAACCGTTGATATGGTCCCAGTGCGTATGCGAGAGGAACAGGTCACCCTTCATCGCATTGCGGCGCAGCAGCCAGTGGCCGAGATTCCGGATGCCGGTGCCGGCATCCAGAATCACCACGCGATTGCCGATCTTCAGCTCGACGCAGGAGGTGTTGCCGCCGAAGCCGATATGACGGGGCGACGGCGTGGCAATACTGCCGCGGACGCCCCAGAACTTCACCTTGAAGCTCATGCTGCGCCCACCTTTCGCGTCAGCCGACCGGCAGGGTCTGTTCGACCAGGCGCGACCAGTAGCTGGCGCCGATCGGCAGGACCTCGTCGTTGAAATCGTAGCGCGGGTTATGGACCATGCAGCTTTCCTCGCCCGCGCCGTTGCCGATCCAGACATAGCTGCCCGGCTTTTCGCGTAGCATCCAGGCGAAGTCTTCCGCGCCCATGCTGGGATTGACGTTGCGCAGCACATTCTCGCCGCCCACCACGGCAGCAGCAGCGGCAGCCGCCTGCTCGGTCTCGTCGGCGGTGTTGATGGTCGGCGGATACCGGCGCTGGTAATCCAGCTTGGCACTGGCGCCATGGCTGGCGGCGATGCCGGTGACGATCTGGTTCATGCGCGCCTCGATCAGGTCCTGCACTTCGGGCAGGAAGGCGCGCGTGGTACCGGCAATCATCACCTCTTCCGGAATCACGTTGGTGGTATGGCCGCCCTGGATCTGGCAGCAGCTGACCACCGCGCATTGCAGCGGATCGACATTGCGCGCGACGATATTCTGCAGCGCCAGCACCATTTCGGCAGCGATCACCACCGGATCGACGCCGCGATGCGGATAGGCGCCATGCGCGCCCACACCCTTGATCTTGATCCAGAACATATCGGCCGAGGCCATCATCGGGCCGGTGCGCACGGCGAACTTGCCGACATCGATGCCCGGCATGTTGTGCATGCCGAAGACGGACTCACAGGGGAACTTGGTGAAAAGGCCCTCATCCACCATCACCTTGCCGCCGGCGACATTCTCCTCGGCCGGCTGGAAGATGAAATGCACGGTGCCGTCGAAATTCTTCGACTTGGCGAGATACTGCGCGGCGCCCAGCAGCATGATGGTGTGGCCGTCATGGCCGCAGCCATGCATCTTGCCTTCATGCTTCGACTTGTGGCCGAAGTCGTTCATCTCGATCAGGTCGAGCGCATCCATATCGGCGCGCAGGCCGATGGCGCGATTGCCCTTGCCCACCTTCAGCGTGCCGACCACGCCGGTCTTGGCCAGTCCGCGATGCACCGGCATGCCGAAGGATTCGAGCGTCTTGGCGACGAACTCGGAGGTACGATGCTCCTCGAAGGCGGTCTCGGGATGCATATGCAGATCATGCCGCCACTCGGTCAGCTGGGATTTATTGGCGACGATCTCCGGGATCAGTTTCATCTAGAGGCACTCCGGCTACGGATAGAGCAGGGTAAAAATGCAGAAAGGCGACGATAACCGATTGATTTTGCTCTTTCCACCTGCATAAGGAGGCATTGACTCAAGGGAATGCATGTGGTCTTGTCCCGGCCGGCGGACGCCGGGCATATTGCGCCGGCTGTTCTAAGAACGCGGAAATCCATGGATTTTGAAAGTTTGGGCTTGAGCGAGCCGGTCCTCAAGGCCGTCGCCGATGCCGGTTATACCACGCCCACCCCGATCCAGGCGCAGGCCATCCCCATCGTGCTGATGGGCCGCGATGTGCTCGGCACTGCGCAGACCGGCACCGGCAAGACCGCCGGCTTCACCCTGCCGCTGATCGATATCCTGGCCGGTGGCCGCGCCCGTGCGCGCATGCCGCGCGCCCTGATCCTGGAACCGACCCGCGAACTCGCCGACCAGGTCGCGCAGAGCTTCGACAAATACGGCAAGAATTCCCCACTTTCGATGGCGCTGCTGATCGGCGGCGTGAACTACACCGAGCAGGAAAAGCTGCTGGATCGCGGCGTCGATGTGCTGATCGCCACGCCGGGCCGCCTGATTGACCATTTCGAGCGCGGCAAAGTCATGCTGACCGGCGTGCAGATCTTCGTCATCGACGAAGCCGACCGCATGCTGGACATGGGCTTCATGCCCGATATCGAGCGGATCGGCAAAATGCTGCCGCCGCTGCGCCAGACGCTGTTCTTCTCGGCCACCATGGCCGCGGACATGCGCAAGCTGGCCGACAAGTTCCTGAGCAACCCGAAGGAAATCGAAGTCGCTCGCCAGGCCACCACGGCGGAATCGATTGCGCAGTTCCAGATCCAGGTCTCGCATCGCCTGAAGCGCGAAGCGCTCCGCACCCTGATCCGCAATGAAGATGTGAAGAACGCCATCATTTTCTGCAATCGCAAACGCGACGTGGATATCCTGGCCAAATCGCTGGTCCGCCACGGCTTCGATGCTGCCGCCCTGCATGGCGACATGGACCAGTCGGCGCGCACCGCGACGCTGGAAAAGTTCAAGAAGGGCGAAATCGGCATTCTGGTCGCCTCCGACGTCGCTGCCCGTGGCCTCGACGTCCAGGGTCTGACGCATGTGTTCAATTTCGACGTCCCCACCCATCCGGAAGACTACGTCCATCGCATCGGCCGCACTGGCCGCGCCGGCATGAATGGCCGCGCCTTCACGCTGGTGGCCGGTGAAGACGGCAAATATCTGCAGCAGATCACCCGCCTGATCCAGCGCGATATCCCGGTGATGGAACTGCAGGGCTTTGCCCATGAAGAGGGCGATGCCGCCGCAACCGCCGCCGATGAGCGTGCCGAACGCGGCGACCGCAAGGAAGGCCGTGGTCGTGGCCGCGGTGGGCGCGGCCGGGATCGCGATGGCGACCGCAAGCGCAGCCAGAACCGCACACGCGAACCCCAGGCGAGTGATGCCTCGATGGAACCGGCGGCAGCCGACCCGGCCAGCGCCGAGCAGCCCTTGGTCGAGGCCGTCGAGGTTGCCAGTCAGGACGAGCGCAAGCCGCGCCGCGACCGCTCGCGTCGCGACCGCCAGCCGCAGGACCGCCAATCACAGGATCGCCCGCGCCAGGAACGGCCCGAACAGCAGGATCAGCCCCGCGAAGCCCGCCGTGAGCGCAATGAAAATCGCGACCGCAATGATCGTGGCGCCAATAATGACCGTGGGCGCCGCGACCATCGCGAGGACCGCGAGCCGCCGGTGATCGGCATGGGCGACCATGTTCCTGAATTCCTGCTGCGTCCGAGCCGCCGGGCGTCGTAAAGCCCCAGACTGAAGCATGGACTGAAGCCTTGGCTGCGGCCTGCGGCTTCGTTTACAGTCCGCTGAAGGAATGCCAACGGAGCCGGCGATGCAGACGATTTTCGTGATGGTGAAATGCGAACTCGGTCGCGCCTATGACGTGGCGGTGAAGGCCGTGGAGGAGATCGAGCAGGTCTCCGAAGTGCATTCGATTTCCGGCCAGTATGACCTGATGATGAAATGCTACCTGCCTGACGGGCAGGATATCGGCCATTTCGTGGTCAACAAGCTGCAGACCATCACCGGCGTGAAGGACACCTTCACGATGATCACCTTCAAGGCTTTCAATTAAACTCAGCGCTGCTGCTTAGCGCGCCGCGCTTTAGCGTGCCTGACGCGGCCCGGCCTGGCGCGGCTGGGTGCCGACTGTGCTGCCGGTCGACGGGGCCACGGTCATGTCGACCTTCGAGCCATACAGCGTCGACCGCGTGATCAGCACCGAGGCGACGCGGTCGCCGGCGGACGACAGGAAGGTGAGCTGGCTGGTTTCCGCGCGCACAACCGCCACTTCGGTCCAGCCGTAATTCGCCATTTCCCGGCGCACGAAGTCGAACATCGCATCGGAAGATGAATTGACGCTGTAAGACAGGCGGCCGATCCAGCGGTCGCCCTCGCCCAGTACGATGGTGCGGTTGGCATCGAGCGAATAGCCTTCGGGCAGCGCGACGCCGGCAATCTGCGTCGGCGGCCCACTACCCATCTTGCCTGTGTCGGTGGTCTGGCTCGCTGAACTGTTCCAGACAGACGAACAGCCAGCCAGCCCGGTCAGTGCCATTGCAAGCACGAGAACCCTCGTAAACGGGCCATATCCTTGGCTTACAAAGGTCATCTGCGCGCGTCATCCCCCCGGGCGAATCGGTAAGTCATTTCTTTACCATAAATGCCCGGGCAAGTCGCCTTTGCGTTGTTTGGCGCTTGTGTGCGATGCCCGCTGGGGTGCGGCCGAAAGACTCCATCTTGTCGCGTTCCGGAATTTATTTTATACTTAAAATAATATCGCTCGGAGGCATCGGGTGACAATGCAGACCGCATCCAAGGCAGAGACCCGCGCTTTCGCCGGCCAGCATGTGCTGGTCACCGGCGCCAGCCGCGGCATCGGCTGGGCGATTGCACAGGCCTTTGCCGCGCGCGGCGCCCGCCTCAGCCTTGCCGGCCGCGACGCCGCCCTGCTGGAGCAGCGTCGGGCGGCGCTGAACGCGCTGGCCGCCCCCCCGGGCAATCTTGGCCACACCGCTTTCTCGGCCGATCTGACCGATGCAGAAGCCGCGACCGCCATGGTGCGACATGCTGTGGCCGCGCATGGCCCCATCGATATCCTGGTCAACAATGCCGGCACCGGTGTCAGCCAGCCTTTCGCGAAGATGACCGCCGACCACTGGAACCAGATGCTGGCGGTCAATCTCTCCAGCGTGTTCCACGTCACCCGCGCCGCCATCGACGACATGCTGCCGCGTAAATCTGGGCGCATCATCAATGTCGCCTCCACCGCCGGCCTCACCGGCTATGCCTATGTCGCGGCTTATGTGGCGGCCAAGCATGGTGTGGTCGGCCTCACCCGCGCGCTGGCACGCGAATACGCCACCGCCGGCATCACCGTGAATGCGGTCTGCCCGGGCTATGTCGATACCGACATGACCGCTGGCACCATCGAGACCATCGTGAAGAAAACCGGACGCTCGGCCGAAGAGGCGCGCGCCGAACTGGCGAAAGGCAATCCGCAGGGCCGCCTGATCCAGCCCGAGGAAGTGGCCGATACCGTGCTGTGGCTGGCCGGAGCCCATGCGGCCTCGATCACCGGTCAGGCCATCGCCGTTGCAGGGGGAGAAGTGATGCCATGAGCGGATGCGGGGAATCAAAACAATGAGTGAACTGCGCCAGCCTGCACCGGCGAATGACCGGGAAACCGCGACACATCGCGACGACAAGCTGGAACTGCGGCTGTGGCTGCGGCTGCTCACCTGTTCCAACCTGATCGAACAGAATGTACGCGGCGCGCTGCGCCTGCAATTCGACACCACCCTGCCCCGCTTCGATCTGCTGGCACAGCTCGACCGCGCGCCGGATGGCCTGACGATGAGCGAGCTGTCGGCCCGCATGATGGTGTCGAACGGCAATATCACCGGCCTGGCCGACCGTCTGGTCGAGGAAGGTCTGGTCAAGCGCACGCCATCGCAGCGCGACCGCCGCTCCAGCCATATCAGTCTGACACCGGCCGGCAAGAAAGCCTTCGATGCCATGACGCCGGTACATGAAAGCTGGGTCGACCGGATGATGGCCGGCCTGAGCCGCCAGGATATGCAGCAGCTGTTCCAGTTGCTCGGGAAACTGAAGCAGTCGGTGCATCAGAACGCCGTCGATGCCGACCAGGGAGAGAAAAAGTGAGTCAGCTGGGTAAGGATTTCAGGCCGAAGCATTTCGGTTGGTCGGTCGAGGGCAAGGTCGCCACCGTCACGCTCAATCGCCCCGAGCGCAAGAATCCGCTCACTTTCGAGTCTTATGCCGAGCTGCGCGACACCTTCCGCGCGCTGAATTATGTGACTGACGTAAAGACTGTCGTGATCACCGGCGAAGGCGGTAATTTCTGCTCCGGCGGCGATGTGCATGAAATCATCGGCCCGCTGGTGAAGATGAAAGACGCCGGCGACATGGCCGGGCTGCTGGCTTTCACCCGTATGACCGGCGATCTGGTCAAGGCGATCCAGCATTGCCCGCAGCCGGTGATCGCCGCGGTCGACGGCATCTGCGCCGGCGCTGGCGCGATCCTCGCCATGGCCTCCGACCTGCGCATCGGCACGCCGCGCACCAAAACCGCCTTCCTGTTCGTGCGCGTCGGTCTGGCCGGCGCCGATATGGGCGCCTGCAACATCCTGCCACGCATCATCGGCTCGGGCCGCGCCGCCGAACTGCTCTATACCGGCCGCAGCATGAGCGCCGAGGAAGGCGAACGCTGGGGCTTCTACAATCGTCTCGTGGCACCCGAGCAGCTGCTGGCCGACGCGCAGGCGCTGGCCAAGGAACTGAGCGACGGGCCGACCTTCGCGCATGGCATCACCAAGACCTGCCTGCATCAGGAATGGTCGATGGATCTGGATGCCGCCATCGAGGCCGAAGCGCAGGCGCAGGCAATCTGCATGCAGACGCAGGATTTCGCCCGCGCCTATCACGCCTTTGTCGCCAAGCAGAAACCCGTTTTCGAGGGCAACTGAGATGGCGGACAAGAGCTATCTCGGCTGGCCGTTTTTCGAGGAGCGCCACCGCGCCCTCGCTGCTGACATCGAAAGCTGGGCGAAGAAATACGCCAGCCATCATGACGAGAGCGACGACATCGACGCGGTCTGCCGCGGCTTCGTCGCGCGGCTCGGTGCGGCCGGCTTCCTTGGCCTGACCGTGCCGAAGGATGGCGGCGGCAAGTATGACAGGCTGGATGTGCGCTCGCTCGCGCTCGCCCGCGAGATCCTCGCCTACCATCATGGTCTGGCGGATTTCTCCTTCGTGATGCAGGGGCTGGGCTCCGGCCCGATCAGCCTGTTCGGCACGCCGGAACAGAAAAAGCGCTGGCTGCCCGGCGTCGCCGAAGGCACGCGGATCGCAGCGCTGGCCATGTCGGAACCGAATGCCGGCTCCGATGTCGCTGCTGTCAGCACGGTCGCCGTGCCGGATGGGCAAGGCTATCGTCTCAACGGCGTGAAGACCTGGATCTCGAATGGCGGCATTGCCGACCAGTACACCGTTGTCGCCCGCCTCGGCGATGCGCCGGGTGCCAAGGGTCTGGCCATCTTCGTGGTCGAGGCCGGCACCCCGGGCTTCAGCGTGGCCGAGCGGATCGATGTGATCGCGCCGCATCCGCTGGGCAAACTTGAATTCAAGGATTGCGTGATTCCGGCCGGCAACCTGATCGGCCAGCCCGGCGAAGGCTTCAAGATCGCCATGAGCAATCTCGACGTTTTCCGCTCCACCGTTGGGGCGGCGGCGCTTGGTTTTGCCCGTCGCGCGCTGGACGAGGCGCTCAACCGCGTGCATGAGCGCAAGGTCTTCGACCAGAAGCTCGCCGATTACCAGCTGACCCAGGCCAAGATCGCCGACATGGCAACCGAGATCGATGCCTCCGCGCTGCTGATCTATCGCGCCGCCTGGACCAAGGATCAGGGCGCAGCGCGTGTGACGCGCGAAGCCTCCATGGCCAAGATGTATGCCACCGAAGCGGCGCAGCGCGTGATCGACGCCGCCGTGCAACTCTGGGGCGGCCTCGGCGTCACCCGTGGCGTGATGGTGGAAAGCCTGTACCGCGAAGTGCGCGCGCTGCGCATCTATGAGGGCACGACCGAGGTCAACAAGCTGGTGATCGCCGGCCAGACCTATGCCAACTGGGCTGCGGAGGATAAGGCATGAAAATCCTCGAACCGCTCAAACTCAACGGCGTGACGCTGCCGAACCGCATCGCCGTGCCGGCGATGGTGACGCGGCTGTCGGGTGAAGACGGCTTCGTCAACCAGCCGATCATCGACCGCTATGTGCGCTACGCCCAGGGCCATGTCGGGCTGATCGTGGTGGAAGCCACCGCGGTTCATTCCAACAAGTCCGGCCCGCTGCTGCGCCTGTCGGATGACGAATTCATCCCCGGCCATCGCGAACTGACCAATCAGGTGCATGACACCTCCGACAGCAAGGTCGTGCCGCAGATCATCCATTTCCTGAAAGTGGCGCGCTCCGGTTGGCGCCAGACCATCGACTCTTTGAGCGAAGACGACATCGAGCGCATCATCGACGAATTCGGCCGCGCCGCCCTGCGCGCCCGCGAAGCCGGCTACGATGGCTGCGAACTGCATTCGGCGCATGCCTATACGCTGTCGTCTTTCCTGTCGCGCCGCAATCCGCGCCGCGACGGCTATGATGGCCGCACACTGGAAGGCCGGCTCGCCATGTTCGGCCGCGTCATGCAGAGCGTGCGCAAATATGTCGGCCATGACTGGACCGTCGGTGTGCGTTTCCTCGCCGAGGAAGCCATCAAGGAAGGCTATACCGTCGAGGATGCCAAGCTGATCGCGCTGCGCATGGCGCAGCTCGGCGTCGACTACATCTCGCTCTCGGTCGGCGGCAAGTTCGAGGATGCGGTGCATCGCGAAGGCCAGCCGCTCTATCCCTACACGGGTTACTCCGGCGACCGCTGCATGCCGGGCGACTGGTATCCTCCCCTGCCGCACGCCCATATGGCAGCGGCCATCAAGCAGTATATCAACGCCAAGGGCTTCACCGTGCCTGTCATCTCGGTCGGCAAGATCAGCGACCCGCTGGATGCCGAGGCGCTTTTACAGAATGGCCAGGCCGACATGATCGGCATGGCACGCCAGCTGCTGGCCGATCCCGACTGGGTCAAGAAGGTGGAAGAGCAGCGCGGCGGCCAGATCGTGCGCTGCATCTACTGCAATGTCTGCAAGCAGCTCGACGAGAAATTCAAGGAAGTGACCTGCTTCCTCTGGCCCAAGGGCCTGATGCAGGCACCGCCCGATGTCACCGACGGCAACGCGCCGCGCTGGCCTGACGGTGGCGCGGGCCTCACGGCGACTGTTGAAAAAGGCCAGGTCAAGCTCACCTGGAACAAGGCGGTGGCCGGCAGCACCGAGATCGCCGGCTACAATGTCTATCGCGCCGAGGATGACGGCGATGCCCGCGTCACCGAAGCGGTGAAGTCGACCAAGCATGCCGACAAGGTGGTGCTGGGCGGCCTGCGCTACACCTATTACGTCCGCGGCCATGATGCCGCCGGCCGTGCAACACCGCCGTCAGATGCGGTGCGTATCGAAATGCCTCTCCCGTTCGCCGAACCTGTCTCGTCGTCTTCTGAGGTTCGCCATGTCCCGCACTGATCACATCTTCGAGCCGTCCGCTCATACTGACACTTTCGCCCGCGACCACCTGCCGCCGCAGGACCAGTGGCCGGTCATGCTCTGGGACACGCTGCCCGAGCTGAAGGCTTATCCCAAGCGCATGAACTGCGCGCGCGAGCTGCTCGACAAGCAGGCCGCGATCCACGGCGACCGTCCGGCGATCTATTACAACGACGAAGTGTGGACCTATCGCCACCTGCTGGAGACCGCCAACCGCATCGCGCATGTGCTGGTGCAGGATTACGGGATCAAACCCGGCAATCGCGTGCTGCTGCGTGCGCCCAACAATCCGATGTATGTCGCCTGCTGGTTCGCGGTCATGAAGGTGGGTGCCGTCGCGGTCGCCACCATGCCGCTCTATCGCTGGCGCGAACTCACCTACATGACCGAGAAGGCCGAGATCGAATTCGCGATCTGCGACTGGCGCCTGCGCGACGAGATGGAGACCACCCGCAAGGAGTCGAAGCACCTTCAGCGCATCAGTTACTTCTACGACGAAGGCATCGAGGATTCGCTCGAAGCCCGGATGGCGACCAAGCCGGTGGAGTTCGAGACGCTCGACACCGCCTGGGATGACGTTTGCCTGATCGCCTTCACCTCGGGCACCACCGGCCCGGCCAAGGGCTGCATGCATTTCCATCGCGACGTGATGGCGATCTGCGACACCTTCAACCGCTATGTGCTGCGCCCGACCAAGGACGATATCTTCACCGGCAGCCCGCCGCTGGCCTTCACCTTCGGGCTCGGCGCGCTGGTCACCTTCCCGATGCATGTCGGTGCGTCTACAGTTCTGGTGGAACAATACAATCCGCAGAAAATGCTGGAGACGATCCAGGCCAAGAAGGTCACGATCTCCTTCACCGCGCCGACCGCGTATCGCGCCATGACCGACATGGCCAAGGATTACGATATCTCCTCGCTCAAAAAAGGCGTTTCGGCCGGCGAGACTTTGCCGCTCGCCACCTATGAAGGCTGGCACAAGGTCTCGGGCGTGAAACTGATCGATGGGCTCGGCGGCACCGAGATCCTGCATATCTTCATCACATCGGAAGGCGACGACATTCGCCCCGGCGCCACCGGCAAGCCGATCCCGGGCTATGAAGCCGCCATCTTCGACGAGAACGGCAAGCCCGTCCCCCCCGGCACCGTCGGACGTCTCGCCATCCGCGGGCCTGTGGGTTGCCGTTATCTCGACAATCCGGAACGCCAGAAAGCCTATGTGCAGAATGGCTGGAACTTCACCGGCGACGCCTATCTGTGCGACGAGGACGGCTACTACTGGTACCAGGCGCGCGCCGACGACATGATCGTCTCGGCCGGCTACAACATCTCCGGTCCGGAAGTGGAATCCGTGCTGCTGCTGCATCCGCAGGTGCAGGACTGCGCCGTGGTCAGCGCGCCCTGCTCCGAACGCGGCCAGGTGGTGAAGGCCTATGTGGTGCTGCGCGACAAGACGCAGAACACGCCGGCCACGGTGAAGGCGCTGCAGGATTTTGTGAAAGCCGAGATCGCGCCCTACAAATATCCGCGCCAGATCGAGTTCATCGATGCACTGCCGCGCACCGAAAGCGGCAAGGTGCAGCGTTTCGTGTTGCGCAAAAGGGCCGCCGAGACGGAAACGGCGGCCGCGTCCTGACGGGCGTAAAAGTGCAAGTTTACCTCCCCTGCGTCCATTGGCTGCCGCCAGGGAAGGATTAAGCTGTATCGAGGCAGGAACTTGCGTCGGACCCAGCCCTGACATGCAGAATAATGCTTGCGGGGTCCGGGACCGGCATTATAGTACCTACTCGATAATAACGGAGGAAATGCCGCGAAGGTCGCACTGCAAGCGACCCGGGCCAGGCCGCAAGGTCTTCGACCAGCAGCATAAATCCGCCGTGAAGCGTCCCGCCGCAGCAATGTGGCGAAAGGTCGGTTTGGACGTATCGTGCAGGCGTAGAGTACAGTTGCGTACCGGGGCATGCGCCGTCTCCTTCAGGGCAGACAGCAGGGGCCATAACAGTGAAAGCAGTGGACCGGGAGCAGACCGGTACCGTGCAGGGAGAGGAGACTATCCATGAAATTTTCGACGTTGCTTAGCCTGACCAGCGCATTGGCGCTCGCGTCCGTGCCCTTCGTGGCCGGCGATGCCGCCGCCCAGGCGAACAAGAAGATCAAGATCGGCTTCGTCACCACCCTGTCGGGCCCGAATGCCGCGATCGGCGTGGATATGAAGAACTCCGTCGAACTGGCGGTCGAGCATCTCGGCAAGAAGATGGGCGGCATCCCGGTCGAAGTCGTCTACGAAGACGACGAGCAGAAGCCGGAAGTCGGCAAGCAGAAGACCGAAAAGCTGATGCAGCGCGACAAGGTCGACTTCGTCGCCGGCTACATCTGGTCGAACGTGCTGCTCGCCTCATACAAGACCGTCACCGACGACAAGACCTTCCTGATCAGCGCGAATGCCGGTCCCTCGCCGCTGGCTGGCGAACAGTGCAATCCCTACTTCTTCGCCGCCTCCTGGCAGAACGACCAGAACACCATGGCCGCCGGCGAGCTGCTGAACCAGAAGGGCATCAAGTCGCTCTACATCGTGGCGCCGAATTACGCGGCCGGCCAGGATATGGCCAACGGCGTGAAGTCCACCTTCAAGGGCCAGGTCGTCGGCCAGGACATGACCAAGTGGCCTGACCAGCTCGACTTCTCGGCGGAAATCTCGAAGATCCGCGCCGCAAAGCCGGGCGCCGTCTTCGTCTTCTTCCCGGGCCGTGCGGGCGTGCAGTTCTTCCAGCAGTACAGCCAGGCTGGCCTGAAGAAGGACATCCCGCTCTACACCACCTTCACCGTCGACGCGATCACGCTGAAACTGCAGAAAGACCTGACGCTGGATACCTTCCAGACGCTGTGGTGGGCGCCCGATCTGCCCTATGCCGCCAACCAGAAGTTCGTGACCGAGTTCAAGAAGAAGCACAAGGACACGCCCTCCTTCTATGGCGCGCAGTCCTACGACACGATCAACCTGATCAACTCGGCCGTCATCGCCACCAAGGGCAACCTGAAGGACAAGGACGCTGTCCGCAGCGCTCTGAAGGCCGCCAAGTTCGACTCGGTGCGCGGTCCGATGAAGTTCGGCAACAACCACTTCCCGATCCACAACGTGTATCAGCAGGAAGTCTACAAGGTGTCGGACAGCGAGTACGACATCCGCACGGTCAGCACGGTCTACAAGGACCTGGTTGACCCTTATGCGTCCAAATGCGCGATGAAATAATCGGCATCTGACCGATCAAATGGCGGGGCGCCGGCTGCGGCTGGCGCCCCATCCATATCTGGACTGAACGCGTCACACTTCGATTGCCTCGCTAAGTATTTCATGCTTAAAATATCTCAACGGGGGACTCCCAAGGGCTTGCATAAAAAACTGCGTATTGCGGCGCACCATCCGGTGCGCCGTGCAGCTGGCATGTCACTGAAGGAGACACGAACGATGCGTTCCGTTTTCAAAACTTTCGCCCTTCTCTCCACCGCACTTATCGCCATGCCATTCGCGGCGGGCGACGCCGCGGCCCAGGCCGCGAAGAAGATCAAGATCGGCTTCGTCACCACGCTGTCCGGACCCAATGCGGCCTACGGGCGCGACATGCAGAATGCCTTCAACCTGGCGCTCGACCATCTCGGCAAGAAGATGGGCGGCGTGCCGGTGGAAGTGATCTACGAAGACGACGAACAGAAGCCCGAAGTGGGCAAGCAGAAGACCGAGAAGCTGCTGCAGCGCGACAAGGTCGATTTCGTCGCCGGCTATATCTGGTCGAACGTGCTGCTGGCTTCCTACAAGCCGGTGCTGGATGCCGAGACTTTCCTGATCAGCACCAATGCCGGTCCCTCGCAGCTGGCCGGCGAAGGCTGCAATCCGTATTTCTTCGCCGCCTCGTGGCAGAACGACCAGAACCATATGGCGGTCGGCGAATTGCTGAACCAGAAGGGCATCAAGTCGCTCTACATGGTGGCGCCGAACTATGCCGCCGGTGTCGATGGCACCAACGGCGTGAAGTCGCTGTATAAGGGCCAGGTGATCGGCCAGGACATGACCAAGTGGCCTGACCAGCTCGACTTCTCCAGCGAGATTTCCAAGATCCGTGCCGCCAAGCCGCAGGCCGTCTATGTCTTCTTCCCCGGCCGCGCCGGTGTGCAGTTCTTCCAGCAATACAGCCAGGCCGGCCTGAAGAAGGACATCCCGGTCTACTCAGCCTTCACCATCGATGCCGTGACGCTGAAGCTACAGAAGGATCTGGTGCTCGACACCTATCTGACCTCGACCTGGGGCACCGATCTGCCCTATGCCGCCAACCAGAAATTCGTCACCGACTACAAGAAGAAATATAACGAGACGCCGGCCTTCTATGGCGCGCAGAGCTACGATGCCGCCAACCTGATTGCCTCGGCCGTTGCCGCCACCAAGGGCAACCTGAAGGACAAGAAAGCGGTCGGCGCGGCACTCAAGGCGGCGAAGTTCGACTCTGTGCGTGGCCCGTTCAAGTTCGGCCACAACAACTTCCCGATCCAGAATGTGTACCAGCAGGAAGCCTACAAGGTGTCGGATACCGAATACGACCTGCGCACCGTCAGCACCGTGCTGACCGCGCATACGGATCCGCATGCCGCCAAGTGCAAGATGTAAGTGAACCCCGCATCCGCCGCCTCAACTGGGGCGGTGGATGCATCCTTTCGACCAGTGAGCGCCCCTTAACACCATGCTGCTGATTTTCGAGCAATTCCTGAACGGCCTGCAGATCGGCCTGTTGCTGTTCCTGCTGGCCGCCGGCCTGACGCTGGTCTTCGGCATCATGGACATGGTGAACCTGGCGCATGGTTCGCTCTACATGATGGGCGCCTATTTCGCCGCCGTCTTCACCGAATGGACCGGCAGCTTCTTCCTCGGCGCGGCGCTCGCGCTGCCAGCCGGCGCACTGCTCGGCATCGCCGTCGAAGTCATCGCGCTGCGCACGCTCTATACCCGCGACCATCTCGATCAGGTGCTGGCCACTTTCGGCCTGATCCTGTTCTTCAACGAACTCGCCCGCCTGATGTTCGGGGCCGGCGGCATGACCATCCAGACGCCGGACTGGCTGCAGGGCCAGATCATGGTGCTGCCCGGCCTGCCCTATCCGTCCTATCGCTTCCTGATCATTCTTGTCGGTCTGCTCTGTGCCGCCTTCCTCTATGTGCTGGTGCAGCGTACGCGGCTCGGCATGCTGATCCGCGCCGGCGCATCGAACCGCGAAATGGTCGGCGCGCTCGGCGTCAACATCAAGCAGCTGTTCACGCTGGTCTTCGGCCTGGGTTCGGCGCTGGCCGCGCTCGCCGGCCTGATGGCCGGTCCGGTCACCACCGTGCAGATCGGCATGGGCGACAACATCCTGATCCTGGCGCTGGTCGTCATCGTGATCGGCGGCATCGGTTCGCTGCCCGGTGCCTTCATCGCCGCGCTGGCCATCGGCATCATCGACACCATGGGCCGCGCCTTCCTGCCCAACATCCTCGGCAGCTTCCTGTCGCCCTCGGAAGCCAGCACGCTGGCCACCGCGCTGTCGTCGATGCTGATCTACATCCTGATGGCCGCCGTGCTGGTGCTTCGCCCCGCCGGCCTGTTCCCCGCACCCGGCCGCTGAGGAGTTTCGTTCGTGTCGTCCGCTTCCCATTCCTCTGCCGCTCCGACAGCTGACTCCACCCGGCTCAGCTTCATCGTCGGCCTCGTGCTGCTCGGCTTCCTCGGCCTGATCCCGATCCTGTCGGTCGCCTTCGAGGACCCGTTCCTGCTCACGCTGTTCACCCGCATCGTCATCATGGCGATTGCCGCGGTCAGCCTGAACCTGATCCTCGGCTATGGCGGCATGGTCAGTTTCGGCCATGCGGCCTATATCGGCGTCGGCGGCTATACCGTCGGCATCCTCGCCTTCCATGGCGTGCATGCGGCCTGGATCCAGTGGCCGCTCGCGGTGCTCATCTCCGGCATTGTCGCCGCCCTGATCGGCCTGCTGTCGCTGCGCACCAAGGGCATCTTCTTCATCATGATCACGCTGGCGCTGTCGCAGCTGGTCTACTATCTCGGCAACGGCGCCTTCGCTTACGGCGGCGATGACGGCCTCAACATCATGAAGCGCTCGGATTTCGGCGGGCTGCTCAACCTCGATAACCGCCCGACCTTCTATTACCTGTGCTGGGTGATCCTGCTGGCGACGGTCTTCTTCGTGCATCGCACGGTGAATTCGCGCTTCGGCATGGTGCTGCAGGGTGCCAAGTCGAACGACCGCCGCATGGCCACCATCGGTTTCCCGGTGCATCGCTACCAGCTCACCGCCTTTGTGCTGGCCGGCATGATCTGCGGCCTGGCCGGCGTGCTGACCGCTACCTTCACCGGCTTCATCAGCCCGGCGATGATGCACTGGTCGCGCTCGGGTGACCTGATCGTCATGGTCGTGCTGGGCGGCATGGGCAGCCTGTTCGGGCCGGTCTTCGGCACTGTCGCCTTCCTGCTGCTGGAAGAGGTGCTCTCAAGCTGGACGGAATACTGGAAGATCGTGTTCGGCCCGCTGCTGGTCCTGGTCGTGCTGTTCGCACGCGGCGGCATCGACGGCGCCATGGTGCGCGGCCAGGCCGGCACGCTGCTGGCCGGTTGCGCCGCCTTCTTCCTGCTCTACGGCATCCATACTGCCTATGAAGATGAATGGCTGATCCCCACCCTGATCCTGGTTGCCGCCTGTGCGCTGGTCTGGGTGGCGAAGTGGGCCGTCGACCGTAAGAAAGCCGCCAGCCATGACTGAAGTGCTCAAGGTTTCCAATCTGGTGAAGCGCTTCGGCGGCCTCACCGCCACCGACAACCTGTCGCTCGATCTGCGCCAGGGCGAAATCCATGCCGTGATCGGCCCCAATGGCGCGGGCAAGACCACGATGATCGGCCAGCTGATCGGTGAACTTCGTCCCGATGCCGGCACGATCCATTTCATGGGCCAGGACATCACCGCGATGCCGGTACATCAGCGCTCGGCAAGCGGCATCGCGCGCTCGTTCCAGATCACGTCCATTTTCCAGAACTTCACCGCGCTGGATAACGTTGCGCTGGCCGTGCAGGCGCATGACGGCCATTCCTTCCGCTTCTGGGCCGCTGCCCGCAAGGACAAGTCACTGCGCGAGCCGGCCCTGCAGGCGCTGGAACAGGTCGGCCTCGCCCATCGCGCCGACATCACCGCCAGCGCGCTGAGTCATGGCGAGCATCGCCAGCTCGAAATCGCCATGGCGCTCGCCACCAAGCCGAAGCTGCTGCTGCTCGACGAACCGATGGCCGGCATGGGCCCGGAGGATTCCGCCCGCATGGTGCGGATGCTGCAGGGCATCAAGGGCAGTGTCACGATTCTTTTGATCGAACACGACATGGACGCCGTTTTCGCGCTGGCCGATCGCATTACTGTTCTTGTCTATGGCCATGCCATCGCGACCGGTCTGCCCGACGAGATCCGCCGCAACGCGCAGGTGCGGCAGGCCTATCTCGGCGACGAAGCGGCGGCGGAGTGAGTAGCATGACCGATCTTCTGACCGTCGACGCCATCGACACCTTCTACGGCCGCAGCCAGGTGCTGTTCGGCATGTCGCTCGCCATCAAGGCCGGCGAAGTGGTCACGCTGATGGGCCGCAACGGCATGGGCAAGACCACCACGATCCGCTCGATCATGGGCCTGACGCCCGCCGCGCGGGGCCATATCCGCTTCCGCGACGCCGAGATCCGCGGGCTGCCCTCTTACCGGGTCGCCAAGGTCGGCGTCGGCCTGGTACCGGAAGGCCGGCAGATTTTCCCCAACCTGTCGGTGAAAGAAAACCTGATCGCCACGGCTTCCAATCGCAATGGCAGCGCGCAGCCCTGGACCTATGAGCGGGTGATCGAACTGTTTCCCCGCCTGGCCGAGCGTGCCGGCAATATGGGCAGCCAGCTTTCGGGCGGCGAGCAGCAGATGCTGGCGGTCGGCCGCGCGCTTATGACCAATCCGCATCTGCTGATCCTGGACGAGGCGACCGAAGGCCTGGCGCCTTTGATTCGCTTGGAAATCTGGCATTGCCTGGAGCGGCTGAAGCAGGCCGGGCAGTCGATCCTGGTTGTGGATAAGAATGTCGACGCGCTGACCAAGCTGGCCAACCGGCATTACGTGATCGAGAAAGGCCGCGTGGTCTGGCAGGGGAACTCGGCTGAGTTGCAGGCCGCGCCCGATATTCAGCACCGTTATCTCGGCATCTGAGGAATTTCATCTGTAAAATCGTGGACAGTCTCGCGGGCGCGCCGCAAAGTAGCGCCTGCGCAGGCTGGTGATCGGGGGACCACGGCTGGCGCCGAGGAGCCCGGTCATGTACCACGACGACCTGCATCAGGCGGCTGAATACGCCCACGCGGCGGTGGCCAGCATGACGCGGTTTTCCATCCCGCCGACCCCGATCAATTTCACCATCTGGTATGAATACCATGCCGGCCGCGATCCGGCGCTGAGCCGCGCCATCGATGCGCTGCTCGCCAGCGGCACATCGTTTACGCCCGACACCACGCTGCAGCTCTACGAGGAATACCTCAACCCGGCCCGCATGCTGCGAGCCTCGCGCGAGACCACCGAGAAGTTGCAGGAAGCGATGGATGAACTCCGCAGCTTCGTCGGCGCCGCCGAACAGGAGACCCGCACCTACGGCGACAAGCTGGAGGATTTCTCCGACAGCCTCGACAAGCAGGGTCATGCTCCCGCCTTCGGTTCGCTGGTCGGCGCCATGCTGCAGGAAACCCGCAGCATGCAGGAGCGCAACCAGTCGCTGGAAGATCGCCTGGCCGAAACCACGGCGGAAGTGCAGCAGCTGCGCGAGCATTTCGAACAGGCGCGGCGCGAGGCACTATCGGACGGGCTCACTGGCCTGGCCAACCGCAAGAATTTCGAACAGACGCTGACGCTGTTCACCAAGGCCGCGCAGGAAAGCGGCGAGCCGTTGGCGCTGATGCTGCTCGACATCGACCATTTCAAGCTGTTCAACGACCGCCATGGCCACCAGACCGGCGACACCGTGCTGCAGCTGGTCGCGCGCACGCTGAGCGACAATGTGAAGGGCCAGGATCTGGCGGCGCGTTACGGCGGCGAGGAATTCGCCCTGCTGCTGCCGCGCACCCGCGCCGACCAGGCCGTGAAACTGGGCGACAATATCCGCGCGCTCATCGCGACCCGCAAGCTGGTCAAACGCCAGTCGGGCGAGGCGCTCGGCCGCATCACCATTTCCGCCGGCGTGGCCGAGTATCGCACCGGCGAGGCGCTGAGCCATTTCGTGCAGCGCGCCGATGCCGCGCTCTATGGCGCCAAGCGCGAGGGGCGCAACCGCGTGGTTGCCGCAGCGGAAGGCACCCAATCAGATATACAGCCGGTGCTGTCGGAAACGGTTCTCGGCTCCTGACAAATCGGCTAGCGTTCATCCCATAACGGGAGAGAAACGCATGGCCTGGAAGACCCTCATCGTCGACAAGACGGATGGCATCGCCACTGTCACCCTGAACCGCCCCGAGCGGCTCAATGCCCTCAGCCTCGAACTGATGAGCGAGTTGCTCAAAGCGCTGGACGAGATCGACCAGGATGCGTCGATGCGCTGCCTGCTGATCACGGGTGCGGGGCGCGGCTTCTGCTCCGGCGCCGATCTGGCGTCCGGCGATCTCACCAGCGATGGCGGCATGCCCGATCTCGGCAAGGCTTTGCACGACCGCTACCATCCGGTGATCCGCAAGCTGGCCGCCTTCCGCATGCCGGTGGTCTGCGCCGTGAACGGTCCGGCCGCCGGCGCCGGCATGAGCCTCGCGCTCTGCGGCGATATCGTCATTGCTGCGAAATCCGCCACCTTCCTGCAGGCCTTTGGCAATCTCGGCCTGGTGCCCGATGCCGGCAGTACCTTCTTTTTGCCGCGCCTCGCCGGCACCGCGCGCGCGCTCGGCCTCACCATGCTGGCCGAGAAACTGCCGGCGGAAACCGCCGCCGAGTGGGGCCTGATCTGGCAATGCGTCGAGGATGCCGAACTGATGCCGGCCGCCATGAAGGTGGCGACGAAGTTCGCGAATGGTCCGACGGTTGGTCTGGCGCAAATCAGAAAACTGATCCGCCAGTCGGCCACCAATGGCCTGGATGCGCAGCTGGAAGCCGAGCGTGAAAGCCAGGTGATCGCCGGCCGCACCCGCGATTTCATCGAAGGCGTGACGGCCTTCCTGCAGAAGCGTGCGGCCAAATTCAGCGGCAAGTGATGACGCCGCAGGACATCGCCGATCATATTGGCAAGGTCGCCGCCGAACGCGATCTGGCCGCGCGCAAGCTCGGTATCGCGCTGATCGAGATGGGGCCGGGCCGCTGCGTACTGCGGATGAAAGTGCAGCCCGACATGGTCAACAGCCATGGCACCTGCCATGGCGGCATGATTTTCACCCTGGCGGATTCCGCCTTCGGCTATGCCTGCAACAGCTTCAACCGCAACGCCGTGGCGCAGCACTGCGACATCACCTATCTGAAGCCCGTCGCCGTCGGCACGGTTCTGACGGCCACCGCCGAACTGCGCGAGACAGCCGGCCGCAGCAGCGTCTATGACATGACGGTGCGGGATGAAGCCGGGCAGACCGTGGCACTGTTCCGCGGCCTGTCGCGCGAAGTGCCGGGCGAAACCATTGCCAATCTCGGGGGCTGACGAAGATGGCCAAGCTCAACACCGACATGAACCTCGCCGATGGCGACGCCGTTTATGCCGCGCTGGTGAAGATGACCGAAGGCCTGGACGATGTCGCCGCCCAGAAGGCAATGGCGAAACTGGTGCTGCTGCTCGCCAACCATATCGGCGACCAGGATGTGCTCAATGAAGCGATGGCGATTGCGCGGGGAAAGACTTAAAATCCGCACAAACGATACGGGTCACGAGCAAACATGTCTCTTGAGGCCATATTCTCTGAACTTAGGCAGAGATTCAAAAACGAGTTCAACGAGTTTGAGGATCACAGCCCAGGCCTGGATCGCGCTGAATATCTGAGGTGGGCTTCCGACGCCAAGCTATCGGAAGCGGCACTATGCAATGCCATTGCCATTCATCTCGCGGCTGGTTTTCTTCGCGGCGATCTTCCATTCATGTACTGCGATCACATTGTGAATGGCCTCTATTCGCGCATGATTGAAAGAAACGAACTCCCGGAGCCATTCTGGAGCGTGTTCCTAGCCTTTGACGCCGGAGAGGACACAGACCCCAAGGATCCAAGTGCGGACACGGTCGAGAAATACACGCGACCCCAGCTAATCGAGGTCATGTCTAGATATAGCCAGCAACGCTTTCTGCAAGAATGATATTGAGCTTTCGGCCCGTTACCGATGCCGCCTTGCAGCGCCGAGCGTGATGCGGCGCGACGGCGGCGGCGTGGCGGCCTTCTGGGCTTTGGCAATCGCCAGCGCCGTCTGCGCCCATTTCACGGCCTCGTCGGCGTCATCCACCAGTTCGGGCGGCAGCTTCCAGTAGCTCATCTGCACCGGCTTGCTCTTGCTGTCATACACGAAAGCCTCACAGCCGCGCGCCTCGAAGGCCTTTTTGCTCTCGGCATCGGCCTTGAGGTAGAGGGTATCGTCGTCGATCAGGGCGAACATCACGCCGCGCGAATAGACCCCGGCCCCGCCGAACATCGGGCGCACGCTCACCCCGCCCAGGGGGGCGAAGAGTTCCTGCACAAAGGCGGTGAAATCGCGACTCGCGGTCATGGCGGGGAAAGATAGCTAAGCCGGTGCGGCCGGCCAAGCATGGTCTGCGCCCTGCGGCAAAATTTCCCGTGACACAAAAATGGGACCCCGGCTCAAGGCCGGGGTGACGGTCTATGGTGCAGCAAAAAACCGTCGTCATCCCGGCCAAGCCCGCGGGTCCGCGCTTTGCGCGGCCCGAGGACAGGCTCCGCGCGAGCCGGGATCCCATTTATCGTTTACTGCTCGACAAATGCCTTTTCGATGACGTAATGCCCGGCACCGGTGGTGGAACCTTCCGCCCAGTGCATGGCATCCAGCATTTCGCGCATCTCGCTGAGCATCTGCGGGCTGCCGCAGAGCATCAGGCGGTCGGTTTCGATGTTGAGCGGCGGCAGGCCGAGATCGGCGAACAGCTTGCCCGAGCGGATCAGGTCGGTAATGCGGCCCTGGTTGCGGAAGGCCTCGCGCGTCACGGTCGGATAGTAGAGCAGCTTCTGCTTTACATCCTCGCCGAAGAACTCGTTCTCCGGCAGCTCGCGGGTGATGTAATCCTGGTAGGCCAGCTCGCCCACGGTGCGCACGCCATGCACCAGCACGACGCGGTCGTAGCGCTCATAGGCCTCGTGGTCCTTGATGATCGACATGAAGGGCGCCAGCCCCGTGCCGGTGCCGAGCAGGTAGAGCGTCTTGCCCGGGTGCAGATTGTCCTGCAACAGCGTGCCGGTCGCCTTGCGGCCGACGATGATCTTGTCCCCCACCTTCAGATGCTGCAGCCGAGATGTCAGCGGGCCGTCCTGCACCTTGATCGAGAAGAATTCGAGATGCTCCTCGTAATTGGCGCTCGCCATCGAATAGGCGCGCAGCAGCGGCTTGTTGTCGACGATCAGCCCGATCATGGCGAACTGCCCGTTGATGAAGCGGAAGCTCGGATCGCGCGTGGTGCGGAAGGTGAAGAGGCTGTCGGTCCAGTGATGGACGAAGGTGACCTCCTCCTCACGCAGGTTGCCGCCGGGCTTCAGCAGCGGATGCGAGGGCGCGGGTGAAACGGCGGCAGCGGCAGCTTGGGAGGACATGGCTCTTGGATCCGTTTTGGGACAGCACAGGACGAGGATGGGGCTGACCGGAACTCGCGGCCTAAATCATATGTACACATATAATATGATTCCGGCCGCCAGACCAGCGCATATTTCGCATTCCACGGACGAAATCAAGGTTTAGACTGAATGCACAGTTTAAGAGCGTTTAAATCACAGCGCCTCGCTGGAGTGGCGCTGATTTATTTTAAGTATAAAATACTTTTGAGGGCGCGCAAGCGGGTTTTAGCCGCGCTTGTTTTGCGCCCTGCCCCCCTTACTACGCCGTCATGGTCGGGCTTTGACCCGACCATTTCAGGCAGAACGGCGAGAGATCCTCGGCCAGGAAGCTCTTCTTGGGCCCGAGGATGACGTTATTGGGTGTCCAGGTTATGCGAGGCGAACGGCCGCCTACCGCCCCTTCTGCTTCCGCCAGGCTTCGAAATCCACCTTGGTCTGCGGATCGGTGGCGGGATACAGCCCCTTGATCGAGCGACCAGCCAGCACCTGCTCGGTCACGAAATCCTCAAAGGCCGTCATCTCGACGGCTTCCGTGGCGATCTCGTCGGCGATCTCGGCCGGGATCACCATCACGCCATCGGCGTCGCCGACGATCACATCGCCCGGGAACACGGCGGCATCGCCGCAGCCGATCGGCACGTTGATGTCGATCGCTTCATGCAGGGTCAGATTGGTCGGCGCGGACGGGCGGCTGTGGAAGGCCGGAATTTTGAGTTGCGCGATCTCGCCTGAGTCACGGAAGCCGCCATCGGTGACCACGCCAGCGACGCCGCGCACCATCAGTCGCGAGATCAGGATCGAGCCGGCCGAGGCCGCGCGCGCATCCTTGCGACTGTCCATCACCAGCACCGCGCCGGGCGGGCAGATTTCCACCGCCTTGCGCTGCGGGTGCTCAGGGTTCTGGAATACCGTGATCGGATTGCGGTCTTCGCGCGCCGGCATGTAGCGCAGGGTGAAGGCCTCGCCCACCATGGTCGGCAGCGACGGATTGAGCGGCAGCACATCCTGGATGAACTGGTTGCGCAGGCCGCGCTTGTACAGCGCGGTGGCGAGTGTCGGCGTGCTGACGGTCTTCAGCTTGGCAATGGTTTCGGGTTTGACAGCCACAGAGAGGTCCTTCCAATTTTACGAAAGCGTCGCGCCTTGCGCGTCGACATAGAGGGCATAGAGCGACTGGCTTGAGGCCATGAACAGGCGGTTGCGCATCGCGCCGCCGAAACACAGATTGGCGCAGCGTTCCGGCAATGCGATCCGCCCGATCGCGCGGCCATCCGCGTTGAACACCATCACGCCATCCAGATCGTCGCTGCCCATGCCCCAGCCGCACCACAGGTTGCCGGCGGTATCGACGCGGAAGCCATCGGCCGAGCCGGCGCCGCAATCGATCAGCACCTTCCTGTTGCCCAGCGCCTTGCCGCCATTCACCACATCATAGACATGGATCAGGCGATTGGGCGTGGCGAGCGATTCCACGACATAGAGTTTGCTCTCGTCGGGCGAAAACGCCAGCCCGTTCGGCCCGTTCAGGCCTTCGGCCGCGACGCTCAACTCGCCGCTCTCGGGATCGAGGCGATAGACATATTGCGGCAGCTCGGACATGCCCTTGCGGCTTTCATAATTGCTGTTCACGCCAAAGACGGGATCGGTGAACCAGATCGTGCCGTCAGATTTCACCACGATGTCGTTCGGCGAGTTGAAGCGTTTGCCCTCGAAGCGGTCGGCCAGCACGGTGATGCTGCCGTCGTATTCGGTGCGGGTGATGCGCCGCGTCTCATGTTCGCAGGTCACCAGCCGTCCCTGCCGGTCGCGCGTATTGCCGTTCGCGTAGTTCGACGGCTGACGGAACACGGTGGTCGCACCGGTCTGTTCGTCCCAGCGCAGCATCCGGTTGTTCGGGATGTCGCTCCAGATCAGGCAGCGCTGGTCACCAAACCACACCGGTCCTTCGGCCCAGCGGAAACCGGTGGCGAGGCGTTCGACGGCAGCCGTGCGCAGGCGCAGTTTGGCGAAACTGTCATCCAGCACCTGCACGGCCGGATCGGGATAGCGTGACGATGGTGTCCACATGGGGCTGTCCACCTCAGAAGATATCCGGTTCGCGCACCGGCGCGCCAAAGCTGGTTTCCAGGAAGTCGAAATCGCAGCCCTGGTCGGCCTGTTTGATATGCTTGCTGAACATCCAGCCATATCCGCGCTCGTAACGCACCTCGGGCTGCTTCCAGGCCGCCCTGCGCCGCGCGAGTTCTTCCTCCGAGACGTCCAGCGTGATGGTGCGCTTGTCGACATCCAGCGAGATGATGTCGCCGTTCTGCACCAGCGCCAGCGGCCCGCCGATGTAAGACTCCGGCGCGACATGCAGGATGCAGGCACCGTAGGAGGTGCCGCTCATGCGCGCGTCCGACAGGCGCACCATGTCGCGCACGCCCTGCTTCACCAGCTTCTTCGGGATCGGCAGCATGCCCCATTCCGGCATGCCGGGCCCGCCGAGCGGACCGGCATTGCGCAGGATCAGCACATGGTCGGCGGTGACATCCAGATTCTCATCATCCACCGCTTTCTTCATCGACGGATAGTCGTCAAACACCAGCGCCGGGCCGGAATGCTTGAGGAAGCGCGGCTCGCAGGCACTCGGCTTGATCACGCACCCATCGGGCGCGAGATTACCCTTCAGCACGGCGAGTGCGCCTTCGGCATAGATGGCCGTCTCGGTGCTGCGGATGACATCATCGTTATGCACCTGGGCATGGGCGATATTCTCGCCCAGCGTTTGGCCGGTCACGGTGACGACATCCAGATGCAGATGCTGCTTGATGCGCGTCATCAACGCCGGCAGACCGCCGGCATAGAAGAAGTCCTCCATCAGGTATTCTTCGCCTGACGGGCGGATATTGGCGATCACCGGAACTTTCCGCGAGGCAATCTCGAAATCCTCCAGCGAGATGTCCTGCCCGGCGCGGCGTGCCATGGCAATCAGATGGATGATCGCATTGGTCGAGCAGCCCATCGCCATGGCGACGGCGATGGAATTCTCATAGGCCTTGCGGGTCTGGATTTTCTGCGGCGTCAGGTCTTCCCACACCATCTCCACGATGCGCCGGCCGCATTCGCTGCTCATGCGGATGTGGTTGGCATCGGCGGCGGGAATGGACGATGCGCCCGGCAAGGTCATGCCGATGGATTCGGTGATCGCCATCATCGTGGCGGCCGTACCCATGGTCATGCAGGTGCCGTAAGAGCGCGCGATGCCGGCCTCGATGTCGTTCCATTCCTGGTTCGAGATATTGCCGGCGCGGCGCTCGTCCCAGAATTTCCAGGCATCCGAGCCCGAGCCGAGGATCTTGCCCTTCCAGTTGCCGCGCAGCATCGGGCCGGCCGGCAGATAGATCATCGGCAGGCCGGCGCTGGTCGCGCCCATCATCAGGCCGGGCGTGGATTTGTCGCAGCCGCCCATCAGCACCACGCCATCGACCGGATGGCTGCGGATCAGCTCCTCGGTCTCCATCGCCAGCATGTTGCGGTAGAGCATGGTGGTCGGCTTGACGAAACTTTCAGAGACGGAGATCGCCGGCAATTCGATCGGCAGGCCGCCGGCCTGCAGCACGCCGCGCTTCACGTCTTCCACGCGATGCTTGAAATGCGCGTGGCAGGGATTGATGTCGGACCAGGTGTTGACGATGGCGATCAGCGGCTTGCCAGTCCACTCCGTGGCGGCATAGCCCATCTGCATGATGCGCGACCGGTGGCCGAAGCTGCGCAGGTCATCTGGCGCGAACCAGCGGGCAGAACGGAGCTGGTCGGGAGTCTTTTTCTTGCCGGTCATGGAGCACTCTTGGAAAAATGAATGAGGCGGGCATCGCTGCCCGCCCCGTCATGCGAACAGTTATTCCGGCTTGATCTTGCCGACCTCGATCACGGTTTTCCAGCGCGCAATCTCGGCGGCCAGGAAGGTTTCGAATTCCTTGCTGCTATTGGCCACCACATCGAAACCGATATCGTTGAACTTTGCCGTCATATCGGCCGACTTCAGGCCGGCGATGATGTCCTTCTCCAGACGGGCGCGGATGGCCGGCGGCAGGCCCTTGGGCGCGGCCGCGGCCTGCCAGGAATAGACCTCGACATCCTTGACGCCGGCTTCGGCCATGGTCGGCACATCCGGCAGCGCCGCGTTGCGCTTGTCGGCGGTGACGGCCAGGGCCTTCAGCTTGCCGCCGCGCACATGGTTGGCGATGGCGCCCAGATTCTGGAACGACACATTGGCATGGCCGCCGATCAGGTCGGCGATGGCCGGTCCGCCGCCCTTGTAGGGCACATGCACGCCGACCGTGCCGGTCTTCTGCATGAACAGCGCGGCCGTCAGGTGATCCGACGAGCCTGTGCCCGACGAGGCGAACGACACCTTGTCCGGGTTCTTCTTCAGATACTCGATCAGCTCTTTCACGTTATTGGCCGGGAAGCCCGGATGCGCGACCAGCACATTCGGCGTGCGCACGGCGACGCTGAGCAGGTCGAAATCCTTCATCGGATCGTATTTCAGGTCCGGGAACAGCGCCGGGTTGATGGCGAAGACGCCGATCGAGCCCACGAGAATGGTGTAGCCATCCGGTGCTGCCTGCTTCAGCAGCGTGGCGCCCAGCGAGCCATTGGCGCCGGCGCGGTTGTCGATCACCACGGTCTTGCCCAGGCTATCGGTCAGCTTGGCGGCGACGTTGCGGCCGGTGATGTCCGAGGCGCCGCCCGCCGGGAAGGGCACGATCATGGTGACATTGCGGTCGGGATAGGTCTGCGCCTGCGCCGCAGCACCGAACAGGGCTGCGCTGGCCAGCAGGCCGAGCGCGGCAGCGCCGACAAAGCGCCGCGTATGGGATTTCGACATATAGGTTTCCTCCTGTGATTCTTATGGCGCGGATTAAAGCACTAATGCATTAGTGCGTCAAACCGGACGCCATGCTATACAGCGATTCATGACCGTGACTGTCACCCGCCTCGCCCTCACCCCGCCGCGCGACCGCTCGCGGCTGGCGGCGCCGCAGGTTTTCGACCATCTGCGCGACGCCATCATCAATCTGGAGCTGGTGCCCGGCACCGTGCTGTCGCGGCAGGAACTGCAGCTGCAGTTCGGCCTGAGTTCGACGCCGATCCGGGACGCGCTGATGCGGCTGGCGGAAGAGTCGCTGGTCGAGATCTTCCCGCAGCATGCCACGCGGGTCAGCCCGATCGACCTGACCCTGACGCGCCAGGCGCATTTCCTGCGCCGCGCCATCGAGACCGAGGCCGTACAGACGCTGGCCCAGCATAAGAACCCGGCGCTGATTGCGGGGCTGCGCAATATCCTCAAGCTGCAGACCGCGCTGGCCGAGGCCGGCGACCTGTCGCGTTTCAACGATGCCGACCAGGCTTTCCATCGCGAAATGTATGACGCCGCCGGTGCGCCCGATCTGTGGAAGCTGGTGCGGCGCCAGAGCGGCCATATCGACCGGCTGCGCCGGCTCTACCTGCCGATCGAAGGCCGGCCGATGCAGATCGTGTCCGACCACACCGCCATTGTGGACGCGATTGAATCCGGCGATCCGGAACATGCCCGCGCAGCGCTGCGGCGCCATCTTTCCAGGTCGCTGACCGATAGCGCGACGATCCGGGCGAAATACCCCGACTGGTTCAGGGACTGATCAGAGCACTTTCGGCAGCGATGCCGCCAGCAGCGCCAGGCCTGAGACGGTCAGCAGACCGAGCACGAGGCGGCGGAAGGTCGCCTCGCTGATGCCGATATAGAGCTTTGCGCCCAGCAGCGTCGGGATCAGCATGGCCGGCAGCACAATGGCCAGCATCGGCAGCGTGGCGGTGGTGATGACACCGGTGCCCACATACAGCGCCAGCGTGACGCCCAGCATGCCGAGGTTGAAATTCTGGATCACGGCGCGCTGCTGGTCCTTGGGCATGCCGCGCAGGGTACACCACAGCGTCGGGATCGCGCCCGAGACGCCGCCGATGCCGCCCAGCACGCCACCGATAAAGCCAGCCGCCCCATCCGCGACCCGGCCGCCGGCCCTGACCTGCGGCAGCCGGTTGCCCAGCAGCATGATCGGGCAGGTCACGACGAGCAGCGCGCCGAAACCCAGCTTGAACAGCGTGACATCCAGCAGCGGCAGGATGCCGACGCCGACCGGGATGCCGGCCAGGCCGCCCAGCACGAAGGGCAGCAGCAGTTTGAGATCAAAGCCGCGCCGCACCGTGAGCGCCGCGAGCAGCTGGCCACTGAAGCCACCGAACACCGCCATGGCGGCAACCAGCTGCGGTTCGACCGCCCAGGCCCAGACCGCGCTGGCCACCATGGCGAAGGCGAAGCCGGACAGGCCCTGGACGAAACCGGCCAGCGCCGCCCCGAAGGCGACGATCAGATAAAGCTCCACGACGAGCCGATCCTGCCCGGGGCGCCTACATCATGTTCCGGGTCGCGGTCGGCAGGCTGACCACCAGACCGTCCAGCGCATCCGACATGATCAGCTGGCAGCCCAGCCGCGAGGTCTTGGTCAGGCCGAAGGCGAGGTCGAGCATGTCTTCCTCGTCGGGCTTGGCCGCGGCCAGCTTGCCGTACCAGTCGGGGTCGACAATCACGTGGCAGGTCGAGCAGGCCAGCGAGCCCTCGCAGGCGCCCTCGATATCGATGCCGTGCTTATGGGCGATCTCCAGCACCGACAGGCCGTTGGAGGCATCGACCTCGACGCGCTTCCCGTCCGGCTGGATGAAGGTCATTTTCGGCATCGGCGAAGGACTCCAGGGCAGGCCCCCATGACGGGGCCGCGGTGGATATATCGCCCCCCCGCCCTCATCGCAACCAGCCCGCTGACTCAGCCTTGGACAGCGAACCGCCGCAGCCGCTCGTCCAGGGCATGGGCCACCGCCATGGCCTGGGCGGCCCCCTCCGGCGGCAGGGTCTGCTTGGCGCTGCCCTCGAATAGGGCGAGCCAGCGGTCGAAATGCGCCGGCTTCATCCGCAGGCGCCCATGCGCCCCCATGACGCAGCCGCGATACCCCTCGGTGCCGCGCAGCACCCGCGACCAGAAAGCCCCGACCACCTCGAGATGCTCGGGCCAGTCGGGGATCGCGGCGGCGAAAAACGGCCCCAGCAGCGGGTCGGCATGGGCCCGGGTGTAGAACAGATCGACCAGCGCGCGGACCATCTCCTCGGTCACGAGAGCGGGCCCCTCGAATGCCGCATCGGCCATCCCGGCCTCCCTTCCGGTGTTGAACCAGAAGGTTAGGCGCCGAATCTCCGCGCGGCTTTGCGCAGGATCAAATCAGAAGTTATTTTTATTTAATATCAATATAATAGCGACACTATATTATCAGACACATCACTTCCGTTTGCGCTGCCAGAGCTTGCGCCAGGCGTCGATGGCGCGGTCGACATCTTCCGGGCTGCTGGCCCAGCCGAGGCTGAAGCGGATCGCCTCGCGGGCGGCCTGTTCCGGCAGGCCCATGGCGGTCAGCACGTGGCTCGGCGTGACCTTCCCCGACGAGCAGGCCGAGCCGGCCGACACGGCGACGCCGGCCAGGTCGAGCGCCATCACCTGGGTCTCGGCCGGCACCCCCGGCATGCCGATGCAGAGCGTGTTGGGCAGCCGGGGACCGCTCCCGTAAATGGGGGCCTCCGGGCAGACGGCCAGCAATCCGGCCTCCAGCCGGTCCCGCAGGGCGGTGACCGACTTCATGCCATAGAGCCCCTGCTGGGCCGCCGCGGCGGCGGCCCCGAAGCCGGCGATGCCGCCCAGATTTTCGGTGCCGGCCCGCATGCCCTTCTCCTGCCCGCCGCCGCGCAGCAGCGGCGCCGGGGTCCAGTCGTCGCGGGTGATGAGCGCCCCCACCCCGGTCGGGCCGCCCAGCTTGTGGCCCGACAGGGTCAGGAAGTCGGCATCGAGTTGGCTGAGATCGACCGGGATCTTGCCGGCGGCCTGGACCGCATCGCAGAGCAGCAGCGCGCCCGAGGCATGGGCGAGCCGGGCCGCCTCGGCCACCGGCTGGATCGCCCCCGTCTCGTTGTTGGCCAGCATCAGGGCGACCAGTACCGGGCCGGGATGGTCGACCTCCGCCGCCCCCAGCGTGGCTTCGAGTGCCGCTAGGGAAACCACTCCGTCGGAACCCGCCACCACCTCGTAAACCGGGAGCCCGGAATGGCGGGCCGGACGCAGCACCGAGTCGTGTTCGATACCGGTGATGACCAGGCTTTTGACCCCGGCGCCTTCGATGGCGAGCCGCAGCGCCAGATTATTGGCTTCGGTGCCGCCCGAGGTGAAAACGATCCGGCGTGCGTCCGCGCCGATCAGTTCGGCGACCTGGCCACGGGCAATATCCGCGATTCCACGCGCGTTGCGGCCGAAACGGTGGACCGACGACGGGTTGGCCGGGGCCTCCAGCGCCGCCAGCAGGGCGGTCCGGGCCTCCGGCCGCAGCGGCGCGGTTGCGTTATAGTCAAGGTAACTGGAGTTCATTTCCTGCTTTTAAGCTTGAATTTCGCTCTGCCGAGTATGGTAAAACTGGGTGCCGATCAACGATTATCCAGCGCCGCCCTCTCCCCAGAGGCGCCAGAGTGACGAACCGAGATGCCTGACATCATATTCCCCGGCCCTGACGGACGGCTCGAAGGCCGTTATACCCACGGGCCGGAGGCCAATGCGCCCATCGCGCTGATCCTGCATCCGCACCCGCTGTATGGCGGGACGATGAACAACAAGGTCACCTATAACCTGTTCCACGTTTTCGCCAAGCGCGGTTTCTCCGTGCTGCGCTTCAATTTCCGTGGCGTGGGCCGCAGCCAGGGCACCTTCGATAACGGCCAGGGCGAACTCTCGGATGCCGCCTCGGCGCTCGACTGGCTGCAGAGCGTGAATGCCAATGCCTCGGCCGTGTGGATCGCCGGTTTCAGCTTCGGCGCCTGGATCTCGATGCAGCTGCTGATGCGCCGCCCGGAGATCGACGGCTTCATCTCGGTGGCGCCGCCGGCCGGCATGTTCGATTTCGGCTTCCTGGCCCCCTGCCCCTCCTCGGGCCTGATCATCCAGGGCACCGACGACAAGATCGTGGCCGAAGGCGAAGTCGCCAAGCTCGCGCAGCGCCTGTCGCTGCAGAAGGGCATCAAGATCGACTACAAGAAGGTGCAGGGCGCCGACCATTTCTTCGAGGGCAAGCTCGACGAACTGACCGCGGCCGCCGACAAGTATGTGAAGACCAGCTTCACGCCGACCTCGGCCCGCGCCGGCAAGGGCGCGCAGACGGCACAGCAGAACCAGGCTGCAGCGACCACGCCGCCGACCGGGACGCCGCCGACGGGCACGACGCAGTCGTAATCTCAAATCGTCATGCCCGCGTAGGCGGGCATGGCGAATATTTCCCCGCACGTTGTACAACAAAGCTCGTCATCCTCGGGCTCGACCCGAGGATCTTGCGCCGTTCTGCCTGAGATGCTCGCGTCAGGCGCGAGCATGACGATCCTGGGTTTGTGGCAGCGGATTGCCGTAGATGTCGGTGAGATCGACGATGCCGCCATTCTGCAGGCCAAGTGCGACATGGTCGTAGGTTGGACGGGCCGGTGATGGCGGTGGCGCCTCCGCAGGCCGTGTTTTCAGGGGCTTATCCGTATCGGCAGCCAACTTGTCCGCGCCGGCAGCGCTCTTCGCCGGGCTTGTCGCGACCTTGGTTTGGCTTATTCCAACCTTATTCTCGCTTATCTGAGTCTTATTCTCGCTTATGGCAGCCTTATCCGGGCCTGGTGCGGCCTTGCCGGCCTCTGCCGCCGGCTTCGCTGCGTGCGGCGGACGTTTCGGCGCGCGACGCAGGCTGTCGGCCAGCCGCAGCACCATGTCGCGGCCATCGGCGGAGGATGGCCGGTCCCAGATCGGCTGGCTGGAAATCTTGAACTGTTCGAACAGGCCGGCCGGCGGCTTCTCGGCCTTTTGCGCGCAGCGGATCGCGGCGGCATTGCTGGCCGCTTCGAGCTGCAGACGGCCGAGCAGTAACTGCGTCTCGCGCGCCTGGCGCAGCAGGAACTGGAACCGCGCGCTGCCGCGCAGATGGCGCCAGAGTCGTTCTTCCGTGATGCCGAGCGCGGCTGCGACGGCGTCGGGCACCTCCCCCGCCACCAGCAGAGCAGCGCCGCGTTTCCAGTCGATACGGATACGGGTTTTCTTGCCGGCCTGCGGGGTCTCGCAGGCCAGATCGATCTCGTCCAAAGCCATGACGGCCTCCATCGGATAAACCTCAGAGGCGGACCAGACTAACCCGGCCAGACTGTGATGTAAACAAAAAAAGAACATTAAGAGGATATTATTCTTAACACCCTCCCCCCTCTTCCCATATAACCACCGCCATCCTCGGGCTTGCCCTGAGGATCCCCGGCAGAATTGCCCCTGACCGTCATGGTCGGGCTCGACCCGACCATCTCAGGCAGAATTGCGAGAGATCCTCGGATCAAGTCCGAGGATGACGTGGTGGTGGATGGGAACGATGATTGGGTTTTGCAGCGGGCGCACTTATCTCACATACATGTTCGCCATTCCGATCCGCCCCGCCACCGAAGCCGACGCCGAAGCGATCAGCGCGCTGATCCGGCGTACCCTGCGGGTCAGCAATGCCGCCGATTACTCGGTGGCCGAGATCAACCTCGTCTATGCCTATTTCTCCGAGGCCGGCGTGCGGGCGCGCATCGCGCGGCAGGATGTATTCGTCGCCGAGATCGACGGGCAGATCATCGCCACCGTGGGCTATGAGAAAGGCGAACTCTGGGCGCTGTTCGTCACGCCGGAATCGCAGCGGCTCGGGCTCGGCACCACGCTGGTCGAGCATGTCGAGCGCCATGCGCGCAAACGCGGCGATCGTCAGCTCGGGTTAGCCGCCTCGCTCACCGGCGTGGAATTTTACGAGCGGCTGGGCTATCGCCGGCTGGCGCATCGCACGCATCCAAGCGGCGCGACTTATACAATGGCAAAAACCCTGCGGTGAAATCTCGTTACGGTTGATCGCGGCGAAAAACCGCGGATTCAGCCGGGCGCGCCTTTCCAGAAAATAATGCCTGCGCGTACTGCATAACCGGCAAGTAACTCCCGCTCCGGCATGGCACCGCCATACTGGACCCCAGGAGGAATCGTCATGTCTGTGTTTGACCGGATGAAAGCGTTTCTGTTCAGCGACGGCGAGGTCACCGAGCGTCGCGCGCCGCGCCGCGGCGGCAGCGCACCGCATCTGCGGGTGGTGGCCGGCACCGCGCCGCTGCCGCGCAAGATTCAGGCCGGCAATCTGCAGATGATCGGGCTGGAGGCCGTGCGTGAGGCACTGGGCGACAGCTGGCCGAAACGGCGCGACACCATCCACAATATCGTCGAAGGCGTGATCCGCGACCGGCTCGATGCCGGCGACACCCACTATCATCTTGAGAACGACGATTATCTGGTGCTGTTCGTGCAGTTGAACCATGCCCAGGCCAAGGCCAAGGCGGCCGCCATCGCGCAGGAGGCCGAGCGCCTGATCCTTGGCGAACTGCCAGAGCATTCCATCCGCATCGCCTCCAGCATCGCCGAAGTCGACAGCGACTTCCTGTCGCGCAAGGTGCAGTCGATGGACGAACTGCTGCAGCATGTAAAAACCGGCGGTGCCCAGACCACCGGTGTGACAGCGGCCACTGGCGTGACAGCGAACAGCGGCGACGTGCTGTTATTCGGCGACGAACCGCTGCAGGACGGTTGCGCCGAAACCGCGCCGCAGCGGCCTGTGCCGGTGATGGGCGCCGGTCCCGACCTGACCGACCTCGACCAGTCGCTCGACTCGCTGTTCCAGAAAAAGACCAGCGCCGCCTTCCTCAAGGAATGCCAGGCCTCCTTCTATCCGAATTTCAGCACCAAGCGCCGGACCTTCTCCTTCTACACGGTGAACGTGACGCATATGCCGACCGGTCGTGTCGCCGATGCCAGCGACCCGATGCTGGAAGACCCGGAAGAACTGGAATTCCTGCTCGACCGCTATCGCCTGACCACCGCCCTGCTCGGCCTGCATCGCATGGTGACCGGCGGGTATAAGGGTTTCATCTCGATTCCAGTGTCGTTTGCCACGCTGGCCACGGCGCGCACGCGCAATATCTATCTCGATCGCTTCAAGGACCTGCCGGCGGGCCTGTTCCGCTGTCTGGCCATCGTGATGACCAACATCCCGCCGGGCACGCCGGCCAGCCGCATCACCGATGCACTGAATTATATCCAGCGCTTCTGCGCCATGCGCATCCTCGACATCGCGCCGGATACGCGCCTGATCGACCTGTATGCACAGACCGGCTGCCAGGCCTTTGCCACGTCGCTGCCGACCACCATCACCGACCCGGCCTCGCGGCTGCAGGCGCTGTCGGCCTTCGCCAAACGCACCGCCTGGCACAAGATGGAATCGATCCTGTGGAATATCGGCGATGCCACGGAACTCGAACTCGGCGTCACCGCCGGTTTCGGCTTCCTGATCGGCGACGCCGTGGCGCCGCAGATCGCCACGCCGGGCCACCGCCAAGCGCTGCGCGCCGACCATATCCCGCAGCGGGTGGTGGTGAGTTAGGGCAGTCGGTATATCCGCCCGCCACTCACCGGCGCGCTCACGCCCGTCGTGCCCGGCAAACTCAGCGGCAACCCGCGCACGGCGCGTGCGGCGAGGAAGGCGAAGGCCTCGGCTTCGAGATGATCGCCGTTCCAGCCGACCGCCTCTACAGATTCCACCGGCATGTTGAGATGCTGGGTCAGCAGCTTCATCAAGGTCGCGTTGTGGCGTCCGCCGCCGCAGACCAGACAGCGTAACGGCCGCTGCGGCAGATGGCTTAAGCCGCGCGCAACTGAGGCTGCCGTGAAAGCCGCCAGCGTCGCCGCGCCGTCTTCAAGTGAGAGACCTTCGACGGCGGCGGCCGAGAAATCATTGCGGTCGAGCGATTTCGGCGGGCGTGCATTGAAATACGCATGATCGAGCAGGCGCGCGAGCCGTTCGGGATTCACCGCGCCCGTTGCGGCCGTCCTGCCGCCCTCGTCATGCGCCACATGGGCATGCGTCAGCATCCAGTCATCAATGAGGGCATTGCCCGGGCCGGTGTCGAAGGCGATCAGGTCGGTGTCGCGCTCACTGCCGATATAGGTGACATTCCCCACGCCGCCGAGATTGAGCACCAGCAAAGGCGGCGGCAGCTGTGCATAGCGGGCGAGCGCCGCGTGATAGAGCGGCACCAGCGGCGCGCCCTGCCCGCCCATCGCCACATCCTGGCTGCGGAAATCGCTCACCACGCCAATGCCGGTGAGTTGCGCCAGCAGCGCGCCGTCGCCGGTCTGCCAGGTTCGTCTTTCGCCTGGCCTGTGGAGCAGCGTATGGCCGTGGAAGCCGAGCCAGGCGACATCCTTCGCGGCCATACCGGCCTTGTCCAGCAGCGCCTGCACGGCAGCCGCATGGGCGACGGCCAGATCGCGGCTGAGCGCCATGGTATTGCCGGGGCCATCGTTCAGGCAGGCGCGGATGCGGTCGCGTAAGGATGCCTCGTAGGGCAGGGTCAGCGCCGGGCCGAAGCCGGCAATCGCCTCGCCATCCGTGCGCAGCAGGGCGGCGTCGATGCCGTCCATCGAGGTGCCGCTCATCAGGCCGAGAAACCAGGGAATCTGTGGCAAACCGGGGCTTTCCGGAACTAGGCGAGTCTGGGCCCGTATGTTAGACCATCGGGCCATTAAAGCCCATCCTACCGAACGCCCGAGCAGCCCCCAAAAAGAGCAGCGCTATGACCGAGTTCAAATCCGATTTCCTGCGCACCATCTCGCAGCGCGGCTATCTGCACCAGTGTACCGACCCCGACGCGCTGGACGCCCTGGCGACCCAGCCGGCCGGCATCACCTGCTATGTCGGTTATGACTGCACCGGGCCGAGCCTGCATGTCGGCCATCTGCTCTCGATCATGATGCTGCGCCGCCTGCAGCAGGCCGGCCACAAGCCCATCGTGCTGATGGGCGGCGGCACCACCAAGGTCGGCGATCCGTCGGGCAAGGACGAGGCGCGCAAACTGCTGACCACCGATGACATCGCCGCCAATATGGCGAGTATCAAGACGGCATTTTCGCGTTTCGTGAAATTTGGCGACGGGCCGAGCGATGCCATCATGGCCAACAATGCCGAATGGCTCGACCAGCTGCAGTATATCGATTTCCTGCGCGACTATGGCCGGCACTTCTCGGTCAACCGCATGCTGTCGTTCGACAGCGTGAAGCTGCGGTTGGAACGCGAGCAGCCGCTCAGCTTCCTCGAATTCAACTACATGATCCTGCAGGCCTATGACTTCGTCGAACTCGGCCGTCGCTACAAGTGCAATCTGCAGATGGGCGGCTCGGACCAGTGGGGCAACATCGTCAACGGCGTCGAACTTGGCCGCCGCTCGGCCGATATGAGCCTCTATGGCCTGACCTGCCCGCTGCTGACCACGGCGGCCGGCCACAAGATGGGCAAGACGGCCTCGGGCGCGGTGTGGCTGAATGAAGACATGCTGCCGACCTATGACTACTGGCAATACTGGCGCAATTGCGAAGACGCCGATGTCGGCCGCTTCCTGCGGCTGTTCACGGACCTGCCGCTCGACGAGATTTCGAAGCTCGAGAACCTGCAGGGCGCCGAGCTGAATGACGCCAAGAAGGTGCTGGCCACCGAGGCGACCGCCTTGTGCCGTGGTCGCGAGGCCGCCGAGATCGCTGCCGACACCGCGAAGAAGGCGTTTGAGCAGGGCAGCTTTGGCGGTGCGCTCCCCGTGGTGAAGGTCGAGCGTGCGCGGCTCGAGGCCGGCATCGAAGCCTTCGCCCTGGTGCTGGAAGCGGGCCTCGCCAAATCCGGCGGCGAGGCGCGGCGTCATATTCGCGGCAATGCCATCAAGCTGAATGACACGCCGGTGACGGAAGAGACGCAGCGGATTTCCGCCAGCGATCTCGGCAGCGACGGTCGCCTGCGCCTGAGCTTCGGCAAGAAGCAGCATGTGCTGATCGAGGCGGCGTAACGCCACGCCCCTCGTCTTGTCACCCCGGCCTTGAGCCGGGGTCCCATTTCCTTTTTTTCATCGGCAAGAAAAATGGGATGCCGGGTCAAGCCCGGCATGACGGATGATGGTTCATGCCATCGTCACGGACATGTCACGCTCGACGGCTAGGGTGCGGCCAACAAAAATGACAAAGCCCCCGGAACGTCATGCCGATGACCATCAGCCGTCGTATCGGCGCCATCATTCTCGGCGCCATGCTTGCCATCGCCGTCACCTTCGCGGCCTCCTGGTATGAGCGGCGCGCAGTCGCCGGTCTGGAACAGCAGGCGCAGGCCGCCGTCGCGCTGAAACTGCATGCGGCGCAGACCGACCGCCAGTTCCTCGCGCTCGAACAGGCGGCCGAACAGCTGGTGGTGTCGGACGATCCGGCTTCGGCCGCGCGGCTGCTGCAGCACTGGGCTGCATTGTCCCAGGCTTTGGCCGATCTGCGCGGCAGCGCCACTGATTCCGCGCTGGCCGCCCTGCTGGACGAACTGTCGCAGCGCGCCGCGCCGCTGGAGACGATCAACCGGCGCCTCACCGAGACGCGCGCGGCGGTGGGTTTCGACAACAGCAGCGGCAGGCGCGGCGAATTGCTGAAGGCCGGCGCTGCCTTCCAGGACAAGCTGGAGGAGATCCGCGGCAAGGCCATGGGCATGACGCTCGACACCGCCAACCAGCTGGCGATTTCGATGCTGCAGATGCGCAGCTTCGAATTCGAATACGCGCTGAGCAACGACCGCGCCGCCTTCGAGACGCGGCTCGATAAGGCAGCAGCCGAATTTCTCGGCATCCTGAAACCCGCGCCCTTCTTCGACAGCGTGAAGGAGGAGGTCCGCGCGCTGCTGACGGCTTACGACCAGGCGGCGAAATCCTATGCCGCCGCCAATGACGAACTGGGCCAGGCCACCGCCGAAGCGCGCCGCATCCGCGAGGCGCTGGTGCCGCGGCTGGCCGAGCTGGTGGCGCTGGCCGAACGCCACGAGGCCGAACAGCGCGCCGCCGGCGAGACCACGCGGCAGCGCATCCTGCTGGTGTCCCTCGCGGTCGTGGCGGTGATGGCGGCGCTGATCCTGTTCGGCAGCGTGCTGATCGCGCGCGGCATCGTGCAGCCGGTGCGACGCATGACGGCGGCGATGGAAGGCCTGGCCGCCGGCAATCTCGAGATCACCAACCCGGACGCACAGCGCCGCGACGAGATCGGCGCCATGGCACAGGCCTATGAGGTCTTCCGCCGCCACGAGGCCGAACGGCGCGAGCTGGAAGCCGAGGAGCAGCGCCGCGAACGCGCCCATATGGCCGAGCAGGAGGCGCAGCGCCAGCGCGAGACGCAGATCGCCGCCGAGATCGCCGCCTTGTCGCGCGCGGTGTCAGCGGGTGATTTGCGGCAGCGGCTCGATCTCGAGGGCAAGAGCGGCGAGCTGCGCGAGGTCGGCGTCAGCATCAACCGGCTGGCCGATACGCTGGAAGCCGTGCTGGCCGGACTGTCCTCGGTGCTGCAGGCGGTCGCGCAGGGCGATCTCTCGCAGACACTGCAGGGCGACTATAGCGGCGTGTTTGCCGAGCTGCAGCAGGCGGTCCACCGCGTGACCGAACGGATGGACGCGTTTTCCACCGGGCTGACCGCGGCGACGGCGGCGGTGCGCGATGCCGCGGCCGAAATCTCGGTCGGTGCCGAGGACCTCGCCCATCGCACCGAGGAACAGTCGGCCGCGCTGGAGGAAACCGCGGCGGCGATGCACCAGGTCACCGCGACGGTGAAGCAGACCGCCGAGAATGCACGCGAAGCCGACCAGCTGGCGTCTGCGGCGCGCGGCACCGCCGAAACCGGCGGCGCTGTGGTCGGCCGCATGATCGCGGCGATGGACGGCATCGAGAGCCAGAGCAAACAGATCGTGGGTGTGATGGGCCTGATCGACGAGATCGCCTTCCAGACCAATCTGCTGGCGCTCAATGCCAGCGTGGAAGCCGCGCGCGCCGGCGAGGCCGGCAAGGGTTTTGCCGTGGTGGCCCAGGAAGTGCGCGCACTGGCGCAGCGTTCGGCCACGGCGTCGAAGGAGATCAAGGGCCTGATCACGCGCTCGACCGCCCAGGTGCAGGATGGCGCGAAACTGGCGCAGGAGGCGGGTAGCAGCCTGCAGGCCATCGTGACCGCGATCCGTCAGGTCTCAGGGCTGATGGGCGAGATCGCCAATGCCAGTGCCGAACAGTCGTCCGGCCTGGAACAGGTCAGCACCGCAGTGAACGGCATGGACCAGTCGACCCAGCGCAATGCGGCGCTGGTCGAGGAAACCCATGCCTCGGCGCAGGCGCTGGCGCAGCAGGGCCGCGAACTCGACCGCATCGCCGGCTTCTTCCATCGCCGGGCGGCGGTGGTGGTGATGCCGCTGGCAGCGGAGTAAGTCTCCACACCCAGCCGTCGTCCTCGGGCTTGACCCGAGGACCTCTCTCCGGCGTGCATGAGATCCTCGGGTCAAGCCCGAGGACGACGTTTATGGGGTGAGGATGACGTTTGTGGGGTGAGGCTACGCTTGTGGGATGAGGATGACGGCTATAGTGGTCCTAATGCCGCCCGTCATTCTGGTTGTAGCGCATGATGCGGCCATGGCGGCCGGTCTTGTCGCGTTCGATATCGTAGCAGTCGCCCGGCGGGCCCGAGCGTTTCGCCAGCACGGCATCCAGGCGCGCGCGTTCGGCATCGCTCAGGCGCATCGTGTCGATGCGCAGGTTGCCGGCGAGATGCTTGGTCGAGGTCGCGCCGACAATGGCGCCGGCCACACCGGGACGATCCAGCACATAGCGCGTTGCCACCTGGCCGATACCGGCGCCATGCGCGTGGCCGATGTCGCGCAGCACGCCGAGCAATTCCTGGAACAGGCCCCAGCCGCCGAAATCCTCGATGATCAGCTTGTATTTGGTCAGCGAGCGATTTTCGAGCGGCTCCTGCGGCTCAGGTTTCCCGAGCCAGGCTTCACTCATGAATCCACCCGCGAGCGTGCCATAGCACAGCAAACCGATTTTATGCGCGCGGCAGAAGTCGACCAGGCCGCGTTCGGGCCGCGAATCCAGCACGGAATACTGCACCTGTGTCGCTGCCACCGGCACGCCGGCCTCGACGATTTCGCGCGTGGTCGCAGTGTTGAAATTGGTCAGGCCGAGCAGACGTATTTTTCCGGCCTTGCGCAGCTCGTCGAGCACCTGCATCGCCTCGACATAGCCCGGCACGGCATAATTCCACCAGTGGAACTGCACCAGGTCGAGCCGGTCGACCCGCAGGCGTTTCAGCGAGCGGTCGATGATGTTTTCGACATAGGCGCGGTCGCAGCTGGTCAGGCGGTCGTAATCCGGCACGAATTTGGTGTGAATCTCGATGCGCTTGCCCAGTTCGGGATAGGCGGCACTGAAATCGCCGATCAGTTCTTCTACACCGGTGTAATGATCGGCGCAGTCGAAACTGGTGATGCCGGCCTCGACGAAAGCAGCCATGTCGTCGATGGCCTGCTGGCGATCCACCTCGCCATGGCCGCCGGCGAGATGCCAGCCGCCCTTCAGCAGCCGTGACATGGTATAGCCCGGCACCAGTTCGTAACGCTCAACCATGATTTACGCCTTGCTGTCGTCGTTACCCGTCAAGGGGACTGCGGTGGTTTCGGAATGGCGGAACTCGCGCTTCGCCATGCGGCGGATACGGAATTTCGCATTGCAGTTCGGGTCCGGGCAGGCGACCAGCGCATCGGTGCTCATCCAGTCATTCGGATGCGTCTCACGCTGCTTGGCCGGCAGCAGCGGCAGCACCGCCGCCAGCGTGTAGATCGACCACGACTGGCCGGGCGGAAACTGCAGCTGCTCGCCATGCAGTTCGAAATGGTCGCCGGGCTTGGCTGCACAGAAGCAGCGGTCGCCCGGCACCCACTCGATGCGCAGGTCGTAAAGACTGAAGCTGTCGTCAGCCATCAGACTCTTACGGCTTGACGTTCAGTTCTTTGGCGACCGCCGGGATCGCCGCCCGGTATTCGGCCAGCGCGGCGGCAGCTTCCGGTGCCTTCTTGCCGGCATCGGCGAGCCATTCGTCGGTGACGAACTGCAACTTGCCGCGCAGTTCTTCCAGCAGCTTGCCCTCCACATTGGTCACCTTCACGCCGGTCTCGGCGAATTTCGCCAGCGCCGCCGCTTCCTTGGCTTCCCAGACGGTCGCGAAGCGCTTGGCCATCGCCTCACCCGAGAGTTTCGAGATCGCGTCGCGGTCCTTGGCCTCCAGGCCCTTCCACTTGGCCTCGTTGATCACCATGAACTGGCTCGAATGCGCGAAGCCGCCGGGCACGAAGCTGGCGACCGGCATATGCTGGGTCATGTTGAAGGCGATCACGGTTTCCTTCTGCTGGAACATGCCCTGGATCACGCCGCGCGAAATCTGCTCATAGGCTTCGGTCAGCGGCGAGGAAATCGGCGTCATGCCCAGCGCCTTGGTGATGCGCTCGACGGTGGCGCCGGGGATGCGGATCTTGATGCCGTTGACGGCATCCAGGCTGGTCAGCGCATTGGCCTTGGTGAACAGCTGATACGGGCCGTTGGTCCACAAGCCGAGCAGATGCGTGCCTTCATGCTCGTTATACTTGGCGAAATGCTTGGAGTATGTACGCCAGTAGGCCAGCGAATTCACCACCGAATGGTCGGCGGTGAAGGGCAGCTCGCCCATCTCGGTCAGCTTGAAGCGGTTCGGCGTATAGGCATGCACGCCAAAGGCCACATCGGCCACGCCGTTCTTCACCAGGTCGAAATGCGCCGGCGGCGCGCCTAATGCTGGCAGGATCTGCAGCTTGACGCGGCCTTCGGTGGCCTTTTCGACATCGGCCGCCCAGGGCGTGACCATCTCGGTGACGACATGGTGCGTCGGCGGCAGCCAGTTGGAGAAGCGCAGCACGGTCTGCGCATTCGCGCTGGCGGAGACGACGGTTGCCGCGGCGGCGGCGAGGATGAGCGTACGATATGCAGTCATGTTGAGCCTCTTACATGAGTGATGGCAGGAAGGTGGCAATCGCGGGGAAAGCAATCAGCAGGATAATGCGGATGATATCTGCGACGACGAAAGTGCCGACGCCGGCGAAGATGGTCTTCATCGGGATATGCGGCAGCAGCGTATGCATCATATAGACATTCATGCCGACCGGCGGCGTGATCAGCGCCACTTCGATCAGCGTGACCATGATGACGCCGAACCAGATCGGGTCGAAGCCGGCCGCCATCACGATCGGGAAGATGATCGGCAGGGTGAGCAGGATCATCGACATGCTTTCGAGGAAGCAGCCGAGCACCAGATACATCGCGCAGATGATCAGGATCAGACCCAGCGGCCCGATGTCCAGCCCGGTGAACCAGCCGGTCAGCGCCTGGGTGAAGCCGGCGATGGTGATGAACTTGGAGAAGATCAGCGCGCCGACCAGCACGAAGAACAGCATCGTGGTGGTGGCAGCGGTGTCGGCCAGAATGGCGAATAGGCGGCGCCATGTTAGCTTGCGGCGCGCCAGCGCGATGGCAAAGGCGCCGACCGCACCAATGCCGGCGGCTTCGGTGGGCGTGAAGACGCCGCCATACATGCCGCCGATGACGACGAAGAACAGGCCGAGCACCGTGGCGGTACCGCGCAGCGCCAGGAGGCGCTCGCGCCATGAACTGCGTTCGCCGGCCGGACCGTCCTGCGGCCGCAGCGCAACGGCGACCAGCACGGCGCCGATATAGAGCAGCGCACCGAGCAGGCCGGGCAGCACGCCGGCCATGAACAGCTTGCCGATATCGGTCTGCGTCATGATGCCGTAGACCATCAGCGCCACGCTGGGCGGGATCATGATGCCCAGCGTACCCGCCGAAGCGATGCTGCCGGCGGCGAGGCCATCGGCATAGCCGTAGCGCTTCATCGAGGGGTAGGCGACTTTCGACATCGCGGCAGAGGTGGCGAGGCTGGAACCGCAGACGGCGGCAAAGGCCGCACAGGCGATCACGGTTGCGATGGCGAGGCCACCCTTCAGATGGCCGACGAAACGATAGGCGGCGTCGTACAGCTCGCGCGAGACATCGGCCTCGTTGATCAGGTTGCCCATCAGGATGAATAACGGGATCACCGACAGCGCGTAGGAATTCACCGTGCTGAAGGTGGTTTCCGCCACCATATATGCGGTCGGGTCCCAGCCCAGCATCCACAGGAATCCGGCGATGCCGGGCAGCGCCATGGCGACTGCAATCGGCACTTCGACCACGATCAGCGCCAGCATGGCAATCAGTGCAACGATGGCAGCCGTCATCCGAGTTCGGCTCCGGCGCCGCGCTGGCTGAAGCAGGCGCAGATCGCGCTGGCGACGCTGCTGGCGGCGCCGAACCAGGCGACCCAGCTGAGCGGCAGGTCGATGAAGGGCGCTAGGTCGCCGGCCTTGTGGAAAGTCTGCCCCATGCGGAACAGCGTGACAGCCAGATAGGCAAACAGCACGACCAGCAGCAGCCGGCGCAGCCAGCGCATGGCATTGCCGAGTGCCGGCTTACGCTGGGCCAACATACTCAGCATGCCGGCACGCACATGCTCGTCGCGCCGGGTCACGCCCGGCAATGCGGCGAACACGGTCAGCGCGACCAGAATGGCGGTGAGTTCATAGGCGCCGGTGACCGGGCGGTTGAGGCTGCGGAACACCACATCGAGGAAAGCCACCGCCGTCATGGCCAGCAATGCCAGGCTGGCGGCGATGGCGAATGCCATGTCGAGGCGGGCGGCCAGCGATCTGGTCGACGACGAACTGGCACTCTGGTTGTCTGGCATTGGCGGTTTCGCCATCCCCCGGATTTGATATGTGATCACATTGAGAGGCGACGGAAATTCTGTCAAGCTGAGTCCATGCCGCGCCGCATCAAAGCCGCTCAGCTCGCCTTGCCCCGCCCAAAACGCGGGCAGCCGGATCGCGTACAGGATCGCATTTTGGGCGACCGCGCCTCCGAGATGCGGCGCGCCGTGGGCCCGGTGTCGCGCGACACCGTGCAGGACCGCGTCTATGCCGAACTGGGCGATGCGCTGATCTGCGGCCGGCTGCAGCCCGGCCAGCCGCTGACCATCCGCGATCTTGCCGCGGCTTTCGATACCAGCGTGATGCCGGTGCGCGAGGCGCTGCGCCGCCTGATCGCCGAGAAGGCACTGGAAGGCCAGGCGCAGCGCTCGGTGCGCGTGCCGGCGATGACGCCGGAACGCCTGGCCGATCTGCGCCGTACGCGGCTGCTGGTCGAAGGCCATGCCGCCGAACTGGCGGCGGCGCATGTCACGCCGGCACTGCTTGCGGCGCTCACAGCGGCCGATGCCGCCTATATCAAGGCTGCCGAAACCGGCGATGCCGATGCCGAACTGCTGTGCAACCAGCGTTTCCATTTCACATTATACGAGGCCTGCGGTTCGCCCAGCCTGATCGCGATCATCCGCTCGCTGTGGCTGCAATCGGGCCCTTACATCCGCACGGCGGTCGAGCGGCATTCCGACCGCCACAGGCCGAGCCAGCGCAGTGCGCGTGGCAGTTTCCATACGAAGATCGTATCCGCTTTACGCAAGGGCGATGTGGCAGCGGTGCGCCGCGCACTGGAGGCGGATTTAAGCTGGGCGTTCGATCTGCTGGACAGTCGAACCTAACCACTATCGTCATCCTCGGGCTTGCCCCGAGGATCCATCCCATCTGTCCGCACTTCGAAAGCCAGCGGAACCATGCGAGCTTATGCCGCGACCGGCCGTGCCGCGGTGTCTTTCGATGGATCCTCGGGACAAGCCCGAGGATGACGATGTTGGAGGTTGAGCAAAGCGCCCTACTTTTGCCCGATGTGGCGCTTGAGAGATGCGACGCAGGATACAAGTAAAGCTCCGTCATCCTCGGGCTTGCCCCGAGGATCCATCCCGTCTGTCCGCACTTCGAAAGTCAGCGGAACCATGCGAGCTTATGCCGCGACCGGCCGTGCCGCGGTGTCTTTCGATGGATCCTCGGGGCAAGCCCGAGGATGACGATGTTGGAGGTTGAGCAAAGCGCCCTACTTTTGCCCCGGCAAAGGCGCCGGGCGCGGGAACGACGACAGGTTATTTACTGCGATCCCGACGCATTGGGATCGCCCGGGCTGAACGGCACATGCTCGACCGGTGCGCCGGGCGTCGTCGGTGCGCTGACTTCGGGCGCCTGGAAGATGCGGCGCAGGAAACCCGGCGCAATGGCAGACAACGGATTGACGGTGAACTGCGGATCGCTCTTGGCACCTGACACGGCGAAGTTCACGCCGATGATGCCATCGCCGACCAGCAGGTTGCCGATCAGCGGAATCTTGCCCAGCATGGTGTTGAGCACGAAAGCCGGCACGGCCGTGCCGCTGATATTCACCGTGTCGCTGCGCTGGTTGATATGGCCCTCGAAGCTGATGCCGAGCTGCGGCCCGCTGAGGCGCGAGGGCTGGATGGTCAGAATGCCGTCGCGCTCCTGGAACGGCACCTCGCCAGTCTCAAACGTGATGCCCTCGCCCGACAGCAGCGCGCCGAGGCCGGCGAAGGACGCCGCGCCGAACAGTCGCGCCAGGAAGGGTGCGCGCACGGCTTTTACATTGTTCAGGATCATCTTGCCGGTCAGCGGCTGGGTCGGCAGCGTGTCGTCATAGGCGCCGGTCACGTCCATCGTGCCGCCCTGCATGTCGCTGACGCCGAGAAAATGCAGCACGGCGCCGGCATTGTCGGACAGCAGTTTCAGCTTGCGGCCCTCCAGCGCCGGCGTGACATCCAGCGTCAGGCCGCCGCGCGTATGGAAGCCGCCAGCGAGACTGACCTTCTCCATGCGGGTCGGCGCGCGCTGGGCAGACAGCGACATGTTGCGCAACTCGATGGTGTCGTCGATCTGTGCCTCATCGAAGCGCAGGGTCAGCACCATGCGCGGTTTCACCGTGCCGGGCGGCGTATCGTCGTCGAACATCGCCTGCACGAAAGGCCGCAGGTCATAGCGCCGGCCGGTCAGCGCAATCTGTGAGTCGCCATTGGCGGCAAAAGCAATACGTCCGCGCGCATCGCCCGCCTGCGCTCCCTCGCCCACCTTGAGCTGGTCAATCTCCGCGCTCCAGCTGTTATCGGCATTCAGCGTCGCTTTCGCCTTGGCCGTCAGCGCCGCGCTGGCGATCTCGATCACATCGAACTGCACCGGCTGGCCGGTGCGGGTGCGGATCTGGGTACGCCCGGTCGCCGCCATGCCGGCCGGCTTGGTCAGATAGGCATCGGCGACGGCAATCGTCGCATCCTTCAGATCGAATTCGCCGCCGATGGCGGTTTCGCCGCCGCGGCGTTCCTCGATCTCCATGGTCGCTTCGGCCGGGCCATCGATATAGGGCGCCAGCGGATAGCCGAGCGCCTTGCGCTGCTCCTCGTCGATGCGGCCCTTCAGCGAATAACGTGCAGTGACCGCGGCGCGCGCACTGAACTCCTCGCGCCAGCCGATCTGCAGCGGCACGCCGTTCAGCGCCGCCCGGCCATTCGCCTCCAGCCCCTTGGTATCGACCTTCAGCTTCATCTGGCCCTGCGTCAGCTCGTAACGGCCGAGCAGGCCGCCCATGCTGAGATCGGTCAGATCGGCCTCGGCATTCACCACGATGTCGTCGGTCTTGAGATTAACCAGCAGCGGGAAACGCAGGCGGAACCGCACCTCGCCGCTGCCGCCCACGCTGGCCGGCTTGATGCCGAGCCGGGACGGGAAACCAAGCGGCTTCTGGTCGATCAGCGCCAGGACATCGGCGCTGCTGCCGCGCGCGACATTGCTGATCTCGGCGAACTGGTCGCGGTCCTGCAGGCCGGTGATCTTCACACTGCCCGGGCCGCTGGCAATCTTGCCGACCCTGGCACTTTCGAGATCGAGCGTGAAGACATCGGCATCCAGCGACGCGATGCCCTTGCTCTCGGTCATCCTGCTCATCGGCGGCAGGTAATCCACCGCGATGCCCTCGAAGGTGAAATTCAGTTTGATCGCATCGCGGCCCACCCGCGTCGTGCCGGCCACCATGTCGGGCGACAGCTTGGCGGCGATGCGCCCGGCATTGACCTTGCCGCCGGCCAGACGCCCGGTGACCCATTCGCGCGCATTCTTCGCCATGCCGGGCGGCCAGTACTGGCCGAGCCTGTCGACATCCAGATCGAAGAACTGCCCCTGGACATCGACGCTGTAACGCTCGCCAGGCTGCCGCGTCATCGTGCCGCCGAAGGAGGCGCGGAAACCGTCCTTGAAGCCGAGGCTGACCTCGTCGAGGAACAGGATGCCCTTGCCGCCATCGGCATAGCCGCGGAAGCGCCCCTCTTTCAGATCGAGCGGCTGCGCCAGCATGTCGGGCATGTTGATCTGGCCCTCGCCGACACTGAGGTCGAAATTGAGGCCGAGCTGTTCGCCGGTCTCGTTCATCGTCAGCGTCAGGCTGCCCGACAGCGGGGCGGCGATATAATCGAGCGGCTCGAGTTCAGGCACCACATCGGCGAAATCCGACGGCTCGATATTGGCGAAATGCGTCGTCACGCGCGCGATGCGGTCGGCCACGGTGTAGTCGGCCTCGACATTGAGATCGACGCGCCGGCCGCGCCAGTCGAGCGCGCCGAGCAGCGAGCCGTAAACATGGCCCTCGCCGCGCCGGAAACCGATCTGCGCCTCGGGCACCACCCAGCGCTGGTTCAGCTTCCAGTCCTCGATCACCAGCCGGTCGGCCAGGATCGACACGCTCTGCAGCTGGCCGAGTGAATCGTCGAGCGAGGGCGGACGCGACAACAGATCGAAGATCGCGCCGAACATCGCCTGCGCGGCCTGGTCGTCGGTATGCATCGGGGTCGGCGCGACGTCGCTGGGAGGCGCATCGGCAGAGGATTCGGGCAGCCCGAGCTGGAATTTGCCCTGCACGTCGCGCACCAGCCGCGCCTCGACGCCGCTGGCACGGATGGAACGCGGCGCGATCACGCCGCGCAGCAGCGCCGGGCCGCTCAGGTCCATGTCCATGATCGGAACGCGCAGCACGGCGCGCTCGCCATCGACATTGTATTGCGCATCGATCAGGCGGAGCCGCAGGCTCTGGTCGGGCTCCGACCAGGCCAGCACCACATCGCCGACGGTGACGCGGAAGCCAAGCTGGGGCAGCGCCAGCGCCTCGCTGACATAGGGGGCCAGGAAGGCGAGCGAGATCGGGCCCTGCGTGACCCGCCAGGCCAGTGCGCCGGCCAGGATTGCAGCGGTGGCGACCACGGCAACCACCGTACGCACCACCAACCGACTCCACCGCAATACCACGTCGTGCGCCCTCGCCTTATCCTACTGCTTGACCCTGCAGCGAGTTTAACCGAACTTCGACGCCGCTACGAGAGAAACGCCATGCCCGCCAATGGATTGAAGGCAAAATCCGCCAAAAGAAAGGCGGCCGCCCCGGCTCCGCGAAAAGTGACCGGCAAGACGGCTCCCACGACCAAACGGGCGCCAGTCAAACGTACGGGAGGCCCGGCGGTTTCCCTGCCGCAGCCTTATGATACGGATGCCGCGGCGCGCGGCTTTGCCGCCTGGCGCGACCTGCTGGCGGAGCAGAGCGACAAGGCGCTGGCCAAACGGCTGGCCATGCTGACCGCCAAGGGCCCGAATGCTTCTTGGGGCAAGGACCTGCTGGCCGCCATTTTCGGCAACAGCCCGTTCCTGAGCGATCTCTGCCTGCATGAGCCGGCCACCGTGCTGGCCCTACTGGAGTCGGGCCCCGACAAGGCGCTGGCCGCCGCCCTGGCCGCGCTGAAAACCGCCGCGCGCAAGGCAAAGGCGGCGGATGAACTTGCCCTGCCGCTGCGCGTCGCCAAGCGCCAGGTGGCGCTCAGCATCGCCGCCGCCGATATCACCCGGCAATGGCCGCTGGAAAAGATCACGGGAAATTTAAGCGATTTTGCCGCGCTGGCGGTCGATCTCGCCTTCTCAGCATTACTGCGCGATGCGGCCGAGGCCGGCGACCTCGTGCTGCCGGATAAAAAGAACCCGTGTAAGGGCTCAGGGTTCTTTGCGCTTGGCATGGGCAAGCTGGGCGCGCGCGAACTCAACTACTCGTCTGACATCGACCTGATCGTGCTGTTCGATCCGGATGTGGCGCAATATCAGGGCCGCCGTTCGATGCTGGAATGCTTCATCAAGCTGACCCAGCAGATGGTGCGCCTGCTGCATGACCGTACGCATGACGGCTATGTCTTCCGCACCGATCTGCGGCTGCGGCCCGATCCGGGTTCCTTCCCCGTGGCGGTGTCGACCCATGAGGCCGAGACCTATTACGAAAGCTTCGGCCAGAACTGGGAACGCGCCGCCATGATCAAGGCGCGGCCGATTGCCGGCGACCTGGAGGCCGGCGCGAAATTCCTGAAACACCTGACGCCCTATGTCTGGCGCAAGAATCTCGATTACGCCGCGATTGAAGACATCCATTCGATCAAGCGGCAGATCCATGCCCATCGCGGCCATGGCGAGATCGCGGTGGAAGGCCACAATATCAAGGTCGGCCGCGGCGGCATCCGCGAGATCGAATTCTTCGCCCAGACCCAGCAGCTGATCGCTGGCGGCCGCGACACGCGGCTGCGTTCGCCGGCCACCTGCGACGCGCTGCGCGCCCTGGTCGAGACCGAACGCCTGACGCCCGAAATCCGTGACGAACTGATCGGACATTATCGCTATCTGCGCACCGTCGAACATCGCCTGCAGATGATCGATGACGAACAGACGCATACATTGCCCGACGACAAGGACGGCCTGGCGCGGCTCGCCTGCTTCCTGGGCGAGACGGATGTCAAAAGCTTCGCCGAAAACATCCGCGCGGTGCTGACGCGCGTGAAAGGCCATTACGACGATTTGTTTGCCGAATCCGCGCCACTGGGCTCGGAAGCCGGCGCACTGGTCTTCACCGGCACGGATGATGACCCCGCTACGCTCGACACCCTGCGCGGCCTGGGCTTCAGCGATCCGTCCGGGATCGCGGCAATGATCCGCGGCTGGCATTTCGGCCGCTACCGCGCCATGCGCTCGGAACGTGCGCGCGAGAAACTCACCGCCATCATGCCGCAGCTGCTGGAGGCGTTTTCGCGCACCGGCAGCGCCGATGTCGCCTTCAAACGCTTCGACTATTTCCTCGCCAGTCTGCCGGCCGGCGTGCAGCTCTTCGCGCTGCTGCAGGCCAATCCGGAGGTGCTGGATACGCTGGCCGAAGTGCTGGCCGCAGCGCCGCAGCTGGCCGAGGCGCTGGCGCAGAATGCCGCGCTGTTCGACAGCCTGATCGAATATGCCGAACATCCCGCTTCATTCGACCGCGCGGACCTGACCTCGAGCCTGCAACGCCAGATGCAGGCGGCGCGCGACTTCCAGGATGTGCTGGACTGGGCGCGGCGCTGGACCACCGAACTGAAACTGCAGGTCGGCATCGGCTTGCTGCGCGGCAGCATGGATGGCCAGTCGTCGGGCGTAGCGCTCAGCACGGTGGCCGATGCGGTGCTGGCCGATCTGCTGCGGCATGTGGTGGCCGAATTCGTCGCCCAGCATGGCCGCATCGCGAAATCCGCCGTGGCGCTGGTCGGCTTAGGCAGGCTCGGCAGCCAGGAACTGACGCTGGAATCCGATCTCGACCTCGTGCTGGTGTTCGACTGCCCCGAAACTGCCGGGCAATCCGATGGGGCGCGACCGCTGACGCCGGGGCTGTATTTCGCGCGTCTGTGCCAGCGGCTGATCGCAGCGATCACCGCGATGACCGGCGAAGGCAAGCTGTATGAGATCGACATGCGGCTGCGTCCCTCCGGCGGCGCCGGGCCGATTGCGATCAAGCTGGATGCCTATGCCGATTATCTGCGCAAGGAAGCCTGGACCTGGGAGCATATGGCGCTGACGCGGGCGCGCGTGGTCTGCGGTCTGGATCAGTCGAAGGAAGAAACCGCGCTGATCCGGCAGATCGAAAAGCTGCGCACCGACATCCTGACCATGACGCGCGATCCCAACAAGCTGATCGCCGATGTGGCGGTGATGCGCCGGCGCATGGCCGAGCACAAGAAGGTCGAGAATCCCTGGGACCTGAAGCAGGTGCGCGGCGGTCTGGTCGACCTGGAATTCATCGTACAGTACCTGCTGTTGCGCCATGGCCGCGACAAACCGGCGATCCTGCTGCAGCAGCCGCTGGCTGCCCTTGAAGCGCTGCGTGCCGCGAAGCTGCTGCAGGACGCACAGGCGAAGACGCTGGCCGAGGCCGGCCGGCTCTATGCCACCCTGCTGGCCGCTGCGCGGCTGGCCGGGCGTGACGAAGCCGGCGACCCGGAGCAATGGCCGCCGGCGCTGGCACAGCGCATGCCTGAGTTGCTGGGCGAAAAGAACATGGCGGCGCTGACCAAACGGCTGACGAAAATGCAGGCCGAAGTGCATGCGCTGTTCGTGGCGCTGGTCGACAAACCCGCCGCGCCGCATCTGGCGCTCGCCGACAGCCTGAATCCAGCCGACTCATCCGGGGGCGATGGTGAACCCGATCGATGAGATCAGGACGCGGCTGCTGCAGTATCCGGATGTGCAGTATGTTGCCAGCACCGACACGCTGCGGATGGAGGCGCCGCAGGATGGCGGCTTTCCGATCTATATCCGCCGTCATGCCGCAGCTGGTTGGGATGTCACCTTCGGCGAAGGCCTGCAGTGTCATTTCGACGATGCGGCGGCGGCGACCGAATTCTTCAGCTTCGGCCTGTCCGACCAGTGCCGCCTGCGCGAAATCCGGCGCGGCAGCGTGGTACATCGCGCCTGTGCCGAGCGGCGCAAGGGAGATGGCTGGGAGGTGGTGCAGGAAACCATCCGCCTGCTCTACCCTTTCTGGCGCCGCCCATCGGAATATATATTCCAGAACATCCTGCTGAGCCCTGGGAGCCAAGAATGACCAAAGCCGCCGCACCGAAGAAAGCCGCCAAGAAGGCCGCAGCGCCGAAGAAAGCCGTCGAAGCGGCGCCGGGCCCGCAGGTTGGAGACAAGGCGCCGGCCTTCTCGCTGCCGACCGATGGCGGCGGCAAGATTTCGCTGGCCGAACTGAAGGGCAAACCGGTGGTGCTGTATTTCTATCCGAAGGACGACACGTCCGGTTGCACCAAGGAAGCCATCGAGTTCAGCGCCGCCAAGGCGAAATTCGACAAACTGGGCGCCGTGGTGATCGGCGTGTCGCGCGACAGCGCCGCCAGCCACGACAAGTTCAAAACCAAGCACAAACTGAAACTGGCTTTGGGGTCGGACGAGTCGGGCAAGGTGACCGAGTCGTACGGGGTCTGGGTCGAGAAAAGCCTCTACGGCCGGAAGTATATGGGCATCGAGCGGGCCACCTTCCTGATCGACCGTGTGGGCAAAATTGCCGCCGTGTGGCGCAAGGTCAAAGTGGATGGCCATGCCGAAGCCGTCCTGAAGGCCGCTCAGGGGGTTTAGAATCAAGCGCTTGCAGCCTTTATCCACACTCTGTGGATAAGTCGCGAGACACGGGTTAAGTCCGTGTTCGGCCGTGGGTTTTTGGAAAGTGTAACGGATTCTTTCTTGCATTAACCAAACCAGATAGGCCCTAATCGGGCGGCCTGCTGGCAGGGGTAAACCTGCACAGGCTGTTTTCCGAAAAGTCCGAACCAAAATCGGGGGGTTGAGTGACGCGACGCGCGAAACGGCAATGGCGGGAATTGCGCGACCGCCTGTTCCCGGAACGGCAAATCATTTTCCGTAGCCGCGGCGACGTCCGTTACGTTGCTCTCTCCAGCCGTGCCCAGATCGCCATGGCGACCAGTATCGTCGCCTTCGCCGGCTGGATCGGGTATGCCTCCGTCAATGTCTTCTACCGCGATGCCATGCTGGATGCGCGCGACCGCCGCATCACCGAGCTGAGCTACGCCTACGAGCGGCTCGCCGCCGATTACGAAAAGAGCCAGGAGAATTTCGTCGTCGCCTCGCGCGACCTCGAGGAGCGCTATCGCCGTCTGTACGACATGGCGATGAAGCAGCGCAGCCCTGCCCTGCCCGCCGATACCGCCGCCGGTTCCGCAACTGGCGGCCAGGCTAGCGGTCAGGCCAGCGCCCAAGGCAGCGCCCCGGCCAAGGCCATCGAACCGAACAAGACACCCGCCCGGCCCACGGCTGAGCCGCCGAAGGCGGCGGATGCCAGGGGCGAGGTCAAGGTGGCTGCCGCCACACCTGCGCCCTCATCGTCTGACGATCCGTCCTCGATCGAGGATCTGGAAGGCATGCTGCGCGAGAGCAAGGCGAAGCCGCCGCTGCCCGCCGTGAAGCCGCGCGACATCGAAACCCGCATCCTGGCCGTGCGTGGCCAGCAGCGCGAACTGATCGACGATCTCGGCGCCCGCACCGACAAGAGCGTGGCGCTGCTGGAAAAGGCGCTGGGCCGCACCGGCCTCGATATCTCCGCGATGCTGTCGCGCGCCGCCGAAGCCCGCGCCGATGTCGGCGTCGGCGGTCCGCTGCGTGCGCTCAACGTCACCACACCCGGCGCGACCGGCGTGGCCGTGGCCTCGGCCGATCCGCAGGCCGACCGCGACATGAACAACCTGGAAGGCAAGTTCGGCCGCTGGGGCGATCTGCTGGCACTGGCACAGCGTCTGCCGCTCGATCTGCCGATGTCGGGCGAGGCGGAGGTCTCCTCCACCTACGGCCGCCGTACCGATCCCTTCACCAAGCAGCCGGCCTTCCATGCCGGCATCGATTTCATCGGCCCCAACCGCGCCCCGGTGGTGTCGACCGCGCCCGGCGTGGTTGTCTTCGCCGGCCGCAAAGGACCCTACGGTCGTGCCGTGGAAATCGACCATGGCCTGGGCGTGAAAACGCGATATGCTCACCTGAGTTCGATTAGCGTGCAGGCCGGCGAGACGGTTCCGTTCGGTCGCCAGCTCGGCACCATGGGTTCGACCGGTCGCAGCACCGGTCAGCATCTGCACTACGAAATCCTGCTCGATGACGAGCAGATCGATCCCGGCAAATTCATTGAGGCTGGCTATCATGTTTTCAAACAGCAAGAAAACCAATCCGCCGGCCGCCGCTAAACTGGCGCCGCCGTCCATCCTCAGCGCCGGCCTCACGGTCAATGGCGACCTGCATTCGGATGGCGAAGTACAGATCGACTGCCTGGTGAACGGCGACGTCACCGCGGTGCGTCTCGCCGTCGGCGAGAATGCCAAGGTGGTGGGCGAAGTGGTGGCCGAGCATGTGCTGATCCGCGGCGAAGTGGTGGGCCGCATCCGCGCCAAGTCGGTCGAACTCGACAAGACCGCCAAGGTGCGCGGCGACATCTGGCACGAACTGCTGTCGATTGCCGCCGGCGCCAAGATCGAAGGCCTGTGCAAGTTCGCCGAGAATCCGCGCGACACGGCCAACACCAAGCTGAGCGTGGTGGCCAACAGCGATGCGGCAGACGCCGCCGCGGCCGAGAAGCCGGCCAAGGCCGTGAAGCCTGCCGCCAGCGCTGCGGCCAGCGACATCAGCGCGCTGCCGGGTCTGGCCCGCGCGACCAGCTGATTTTACAGTAGCAGTCCTAGCAGACGGCAGAACGGCGGGCCCAGGCCCGCCGTTTTTGTGTGCCCCCCGTTTACGTCGTCCTCGGACTTGATCCGAGGACCTCACGTCGAATGGAGAGAGATGCTCGGGTCAAGCCCGAGCATGACGATGTGGGGATAGTGACTACAAAGACCGTCATCCTCGGGCTTGCCCCGAGGATCCATTTCCCTCTCCGTGAAGTCATGGCCCGACAGAACCGGTGGATGGACCCTCGGCGCAAGGCCGAGGGTGACGGCCATTTCCTGAACGAGCCCTAATCCGTCTCGCCCTTGCCGACCTTCGAGGCGAGCTGCGCCGCCATGAAGGCGTCGAGGTCGCCGTCCAGCACGCCCTGGGTGTCGCTGGTTTCCAGCTCGGTGCGCAGATCCTTCACCATCTGGTACGGGTGCAGCACATAGGAACGGATCTGATGGCCCCAGCCGATATCGGTCTTGGCGTCGTTCAGCGCCTGGGCCTCGGCCTCACGCTTCTGCAGCTCGCGCTCATACAGGCGCGCCTTCAGCATCTTCATCGCCTCGTCGCGGTTGCGATGCTGGCTCTTGTTGATCTGGCAGGCCACCGCGATGCCGGTCGGGATATGCGTGATACGCACCGCCGAGTCCGTCTTGTTGACGTGCTGGCCGCCGGCGCCCGAAGCGCGATAGGTATCGACGCGCAAATCCTTGTCCAGCACCTCGATCTCGATGGTGTCGTCGACCACCGGATAGGCGCCCACAGACGAGAAGCTGGTATGGCGGCGCGCATTCGAGTCATAGGGCGAGATGCGCACCAGGCGATGCACGCCGCTCTCGTTCTTCAGCCAGCCATAGGCATTCGGTCCGCTGACCTTGATGGTGGCCGACTTGATGCCGGCCTCTTCGCCTTCGCTCTCTTCCTGGAACTCGACTTTGTAACCGTGCTGCTCGGCCCAGCGCACATACATGCGCAGCAGCATCGAGGCCCAGTCCTGGCTCTCGGTGCCGCCGGCACCGGCATGCACTTCGAGGAAGCAGTCGTTCATGTCGGCTTCGCCCGACAGCAGACTTTCCAGCCGCGCCTGCGAGACTTCCTTCGACAGGCCCATGATCACGGCCTCGGCCTCGTCGACCACGCTCTGGTCGCCTTCAGCGTCGCCCATCTCGATCAGTTCGAGGCTGTCATTGAGCGCAGCTTCGAGCCGGCGCTGCGTGCCTACGGCGCGATCCAGCCGGGTGCGCTCGCGCATCAGCGCCTGGGCTTCGGCCGGCTTGTTCCAGAGTGAAGGGTCTTCCGAGCGGGCGTTCAGCTCTTCGAGCTTCTTGACTGCGTTATCCCAGTCAAAGAGACCTCCTCAGCAGTCCGAGCGACTGCTGGATCTCATCGGCCATCGCCTTGATTTCGGCGCGCATAGCAAATCCTTGGATTACGGGGCGGTGTGTTGCGGCGGGACCATAAGGAAACGGGTCCGGTTCGTCAAATACGGGGCTTCCGAAATGGGACCCCGGCTCAAAAGGCCGGGGTGACGGAATTACACCGAGACTTCGTCACCCCGGGCTTGACCCGGGGTCCCATTTATTTGCTAACCCCGCGCCTCTTTTACCAGCTGGCGCAGCGTATCCAGCGGCACGGCGCCAGGCACCAGCTTGTCGCCGATCACGAAGCCGGGCGTACCCTGGATGCCCAGCGTATCGGCCAGCGCCAGGTTGGCGCGCAGGATCTGTTCGGTCTTCGGCGCCGCCATGTCGGTCTTGAGCTTCGCGACATCCAGCTTCGCGGCCGTGGCAAGGCGGAAGATCTCCGCCTCGGTGATCTGGCCGCGGAATTCCATCATGGCATTGTGGAAGCCGAGATACTTGGCGCCTTTGTCCTGCTCCAGTGCGGCCACCGCAGCGCGTGCGGCGATCACGCTTTCCGGCCCCAGCACCGGCATTTCCTTGAGCACCACGCGCAGCTTGCTGTCTTCCTTGATCAGCGTCATCAGGCTGGGCTGCACCTGCTTGCAATAGCCGCAGCGGTAATCGAAGAACTCGACTATGGTGACATCGCCCTGCGGGTTGCCGGCCACGTAAGAGACACCATCCTCGAAGATCGCCTTGCGATTGGCGGCGATGGCAGCCTGCGAGGCCTTGCCGGCTTCGGCCTGCTGCTTGGCCTCCAGCGCATTCATCGCCTCGATCAGGATTTCCGGATTACTGACCAGCACCTCGCGCACCAGCTGCGTCAGCGCGGCCTTCTGCTCCGCTGTGAACGGCTGCGCCTGCTGGGCCTGGACAGGTACGGCGAACAGCAGCGCGGCGATGAAACTGAGCAGACGGAGCATGTCGGGAATCCTCTGAAAAACTCACTCTTTGAAAGCTTGGCGGACTATGCCCGGCACGACGGCCATGGCCAAGCCACAAGCCCGTGAGAAAAGCGGGAAACTGGCGGTTAGTTGCGCGTGCCGGGGCCGACCTGGAAACCGGCATCGAAGCCCCGGCTGCGGCGGCGTTCGTCGCGCTGGCGATCCTTGGCCGCCGCGATGATGTCCTGCGCGCGTAGCCAGCCCGGCGTGCCTTCCTTCATCAGGCGGCTGGCGCGTTCGGCCTGGCCGATGGCATCGCGATAGATGCCGGCGATCAGGTAACGCTCCGCCGAGGCGAGCGAGGCCATGCCGATATCGCCGGTGCGGCCATAGGCGACAGCGAGCTGCTGCCAGGCAGCGCTATTGTCCGGCTCGACCACCGTCACATGTTTCAGGATGTCGATCGCCTGGTTCATCTGGCTGACATCGTCCAGCGCCACCAGCCGCTGACCGACACCGAAGGCGAGCAGCGGTTCCTGCGGCGCCAGGCGATAGGCTTCGCGCATCGGCGGCAGCGACTCCGCCACCTTGCCCTGGTTCAACAGGATGTCGGCCTTCAGCTCGTGGAAATACGGGTCCTTCGGATAGAGCTGGATCAGCGCATCGGTCTCGGTGATCGCGCGAGAAAAATCGAGCGCGCGGAAATAGGCGAAGGCGCGCGCATAGCGACCATGCAGCGAGGTGTCGGTTTCGGGATATTTGCGCAAGGTGGCCGGCAGGCCGTCGAGATAGCCGACCAGCTTGGCCTGCATGCGCTGGAAGCGTTCGATATTGTCCGGCGTGTCCTTTGCGGCGCGTGAGGGCGAACGCGACATGCGCGATTCCAGCGCTGCGACGCGCTCCGGCGTCATCGGATGGGTGCGCGCGTAAGGGTCCTGGCGGTCGTACATCAGCGCATCCTGGTTGCCAATGATGCGCAGGAATTCGATCAGGCCCGACGTCGACTGGTTAGTCTGTTCGAGGAACGTGGCGCCGGCCTGGTCGGCCGCCGATTCCTGCGCGCGGGTGAAGGCGAGCAGGTTGCGTTCGGCGACCTGCTGGCCGCCCATCACCGCCGCCATCGCGCCCTCGCCCGACCCGGCCACTGCGGCGGCGGCACCGAACAGCAGGGAGAGGATCATCGCCGTCGAGGCGGTGTCGATGGCATCCGACAGGCGGGCCAGATGGCCGCCGGAAATGTGACCGATTTCATGCGCCAGCACGCCGATCACCTGGGCCGGCCGTTCCGAGCGGATCAGCAGGCCGGTATTGACGAAAATGCGCTGGCCGCCGGCCACGAAGGCGTTGAGGGCACGGTCGTTGACCAGATGGACCGAGATGGCCTCATTGGACAATCCGGCTGCCCCGAAGAGTGGCGCGGCATAGGCCCGGATGGTATTTTCGATCTCGGCGTCGCGCACCAGAGAAATACCGCCGCGACGCTGGGCCTCGGCCGCGGTCGGCAGGATCGTGCTCGCGGCCGTCAGCAGCATACACCCGGCAGCAACGACGCGACGCAACGCGACGCGTGAAACCAGAGCACGGCGAATGAGAGAACGGCGCATGGCGAAGTATTGTCCCAGCAAGGCGGGCGGCCTCCTGCAGCAGCAGGGTTTAGGTAAGCATGGACGCCGCCTCAGTCAATGCGCCCTGCTCGCCACGGTGGCATTGATCACCGCTTCGTGCGGCGGCGACAGCTGGTTCGGCGCCTCGAAAAGTGCGGGCCAGATCAACTATTTGGCCGGTTTCCGCGGCGGCGTCGCCGCTGACGAGCCCCGCGCCGCCATGGTGGCTCGCGATATCCTGCAAAATGGCGGCAGCGCCGCCGATGCGGTGGCCGCCGCGGCCCTGACCTATGCCGTGACCTATCCCAACGGTGCCGCCCTGGGCGCCGGCGGCGTCTGCGTTGCCAGCGACGCTGCGCTGAAGAAAGCCGAGACCATCGAATTCCCCGCCTTGCCCGGCAAGGATGGCGGTCCGGTGCCGATTCCGGGGCTGGTGCGCGGCCTCGGGCTGCTGCAGGGCAAATACGGCCGCCTGCGCTGGGAAGCCGTGGTGGCGCCGGCCGAACAGCTGGCCCGCTTCGGCGAAGCCACCAGCCGCGCCTTCATCCAGGCCGCGGTCGAGGTGCAGCCTCCGGTCACCAGCACGCCCAGCCTGCGCCCGATCTTCACCGCCGCCAATGGCGGACTGATCGCGCAGGAAGGCGAACGTCGCGTGCAGCCTGCTTTGGCCAGCGTGCTGTCGCGCCTGCGCCAGGGTGGTCCGGCCGAATTCTACACCGGCGCACTGGCGCGACAGGTTCATGCCGATATCGTCGGCGCGGGCGGCAAGGTCACGCTGGACGAGCTGAGCAGCTACGCGGTCGCGGTGAACAAGCCGATCGAGGTGCCGTTCGAGAATTCCGTCGTGCTCTATACGCCGAACACGCCGGCCGGCGGCGCGGTGGCCGCCTGGCTGATCGAGCAGACCTATGACGGCGGCAGCTTCCTGCGCAGTTCCAACCTGTTCAGCAGCGGAGACTCGGTGAGCGACGACAAGTTCGCCGCCAGCCTCGGCCAGGCCTATCGCAGCGACCCGGCCACCCTGCCGATGAACAGCTTCGGCTCGGCCAGCATCGCCGCGATCGACCGCAACGGTGGCACGGTCGCCTGCGCCTTCACCATGGGCCTCGCCTATGGCTCGCGCCAGGTCGGCCGCGAAACCGGTATTCTCTTTGCCGCGCCACCCGGTGTCGGCGGCGACGAGCGGCCGTATCTGACCGCGATCATCGGCACCATGCCCCGCGTCAACCAGGCGGTCTTCGCCACCGGCGCCAGCGGTGGCGCACCGGCGGCGGCGGCTGCTGCCTACAGCGTGCTGCACACCGCGCTCGGCAAGGAGAAGAATGACCCCACCCCGGCCGCGCTGGCACAGCCGCGCATGTTCCAGGCCAATCCGCAATCACCGCTGCTGGTCGAGCCCGCGATGGATCCGGCCAATTACCAGGCGATGAAGCAGCGCGGCGTGACGGTGAACGAGATCGGCCGGCTCGGCCGCGTCAACATGGCTTATTGCGGCGAAGGCGCACCGCGCGACCTGACCACCTGCAGCTTCGCCAACGACCGGCGCGGCTTCGGCCTCGCCTTCGGCCGCGACTACTGACGCAGCTTTTGCCATGAAGCCCACACCGTCGAAACGGGGCGCGGTCGATCCCTTCTTCGTCATGGAAGTGATGAAGGCCGCGGCCCTGCGCGAAGCGGCCGGCGGCGACGTGATCCATATGGAAGTGGGTCAGCCCTCCACGCCGGCGCCGCGCAAAGCCATCGAGGCCGCCATGGCCGCGATGCAGCGCGATCCGCTCGGCTACACGCTGGCACTGGGGATTCCCGAACTGCGCCAGGCGATCTCGCGCCACTATCGCAACTATTACGGCCTCGACGTGCCGGCCGAACGCATCATCGTCACGACAGGATCGTCGACCGGTTTCCAGCTGGCGTTTCTGTCGGCTTTCGATGCCGGCGACAAGGTGGCGCTGGGCGAGCCGGCCTATCCGGCCTATCGCAACATCCTCAAGGCGCTCGACCTCAACCCGGCGATGATCGTCACCGAGATGGCAACGCGCTTCCAGCCCACGCCGCAGCAGATCAACGCGCAGGCGATGGATGCCAAGGGCGTGCTGGTGGCCAGTCCGGCCAATCCGACCGGCACCATGCTGGGCGATGCCGAGATGAAGGCGCTGGTCGATGACTGTGCCGCGAAGGGCCGCTGGCTGATCGTTGACGAGATCTATCACGGCATCACCTACAATGGCCGCGCGCAGTCGGTGCTGGCGCTGACCGATCAGGCCATCGTGATCAACAGCTTCAGCAAATATTTCTCGATGACCGGCTGGCGGCTCGGCTGGATGGTGGTGCCGGACAGCCTGCTGCGCTCGATCGAATGCCTGACCCAGAATTTCTACATCTCCGCGCCCGGCATCAGCCAGGTGGCCGGCGTCGCCGCGCTCGACGCGTATGACGAACTCGAAGCCAATGTCGCGCGCTATGCCAAGAACCGCGAGATCCTGCTGAACGAGCTGCCGCAGGCAGGTTTCGACCGTCTGGCGCCGGCCGATGGCGCATTTTACATCTATGCCGATATCAGCCGCTTCACCAATGACGCGAACGAATTCTGCAAACGCATGCTGGCCGAGACCGGGATTGCGGCGACGCCCGGCTTCGATTTCGACCGCGGCCGCGGCCATTACTTCATGCGCTATTCGTTTGCCGGCAGCACCGACCGCATGATCGAAGCGGCAAAGCGGCTGAAGAGCTGGGTGAAGTGACTTCGCTCAAGAGCGAAGTCATCCTCGGGCTTGACCCGAGGATCTTTCCCAGCCCGCGTGAGATGGTCGGGTCAAGCCCGACCATGACGAACTAATTGATAAGAAACCCGACGAACTCGCCTTCGAAACGTCCGCCGACAGCTTCGCCGCAGCGCACCACCGATGTCACCACGATACGCGCCCTGCCCTTGCGGGCGAGCATCTTCAGGAACAGCGGCCATGCCCCCTCATCCGCCAGCGTCGCCGTCGCGGTGAAATCGCTTTCGATCGGCGCGTCGTAGTCCATGCGATTGGACTGGATCACCAGGCGCGTGTGCAGGCCTTCCGCTTTGAGGCGCAGATTGACCAGGGACCAGGCCGACAGGATCGCCAGGGTCGAGACGCTGCCGCCAAAGGCCGTGCTGCGGTGATTGATATTGGGTGCCAGCGGCGCGCTGAGTGTCACGGCGTCGGGTGTTGCCGAGACGACCGCGACCTGCATCGCCGCCGAAAGCTGGATATGGGTGTGCAGGTAGGCTTCGAGATCTTGTGTGGCAGCATCAGTCATTGCGACACATCATCATCCAACCGTCACGGAAGCGACCTAAGACGTGGATGGCCGGGACAAGCCCGGCCATGACGTACTTTTAAAAAACGCGAGAAACGATTACGCCGTCGCCACCAGCGACTTGGCCATATGCACCAGTTCGCGGCCCTCATAGACATCCGTGCCCGTCTCGGCATAGCCGAGATGGGCATAGAGCTTGCGGTTTTCGGTGAACAACGCGTTGGTGTAGAGCCGCACCTGTTTCAGGCCACGTTCCAGCGCCTGCGCCTCGGCGAAATCGAGCAGGCGACGGCCCAGCCCGGTGCCCTGCTGGGTCGGATCGACCGCGACGCTCCAGATCAGCAAATGATCCGGCGCCATACGCAGTACCAGCGCACCCGCCAGGCCGTCCTCGACGCCATCGACCACCCAGACTTCGTAGCCATCAAGCAGCACCGATGGCGTTTCCGCCATCGGCTGCGGTTCGGCACCGATCAGCGGCACATATTTGACATAAGCACGCTTCTGCAACGCGCCCAGCCGCACCTCGTCGGTCGCGACTGCGCGACGGATCGGCGCGATCATCGGATCGATCACCGGCGCCACCAGCCCTTTTTGGCCGGTGCCGGTTCAGCAGGCTTGTCGGCACTGCCATCGGGCGCGATCACAGTGGTCTCGAAGACCGGGCCGGTTTGCACAGGCGCAGGTACGGGCGCAGGCGCTGCCGGTTCAACCGGCTTCGCTGCGGCGACGTCCGGCGCGCTGACCGGCGGCTCTTCCGCCGGCTTCAGGGTTTCCGGCGCATGTTCGACAGCCTGCTGCGGCGCGGGCGTCGGCTTCGACGGCAGCGGCGGCAGATCGTCGCCGAAATCGAATTCCGGCACACCATCCAGCATCGCGCCGATAGAAGCGGGCGTCATCGGACTGTCGGTCACACCGTAATCGGGCACATCGCGACGCGGGCGGTCTTCACGCGGCGCGCGGTCGGCACGCCCAGAACGTTCACTTGGGCGTTCGCCCTGGCGCTCACCCTGCTGGCGTTCACCCGGCTGGCGTTCACCGCCCTCAGCGCCATCCTCACGACCGCGACGACGGCGACCGCCGCGACGGCCACGACGACGGCGACGGCCGTCGCCATCCTGGCCCTCACCATCACCATTGGTGCCATCAGCAGCGCCCTCTGCGCCAGCTTCAGCGCCCTGCTCGGCAGACTCGTCTACCTCGCCAGCGTCGTCGCCGACCTCGCCTTCGGCCACTTCACCAGCTTCGCCTTCAGCGCTCACGCCGTCTTCGGCACCATCTTCACGGCCACCATCTTCGCGGCCACGGCCGCCACGACGGCGGCGACGACGGCGGCGGCGACGGCCATCGCCGTTTTCGCCACCCTCTTCACCGGCGGCGACACCGGCTTCGGCGGTGCTCTCGGTTTCGACCTCGTCAGCGTCGCCATCCTCGGCGTCGCTGGCATAGGCGCTTTCCTGGGTGATCGGACGCTGCGTGTCGCGCTGCGTCACTTCCGGACGATGCACGTCGCCCGGCTGGCGCGTCTTGCTGCGCTCGATGCGGAAGTCCGGCGGCACCAGGCTGGGATCGGCGGCCAGGATCACGCGCATCACATAGCGGCGCTCCATGTCGCCGATGCGGTCGCGCTTGTGGTTGAGCAGATAGAGCGCCACTTCCGCCGACATCGCGACGGTAATCTCGGCCGAGCGGTCGCGGATACCCTCTTCCTCGATGGCACGCAGCACGGTGAGCGCAGTGGACTCAATGGAACGGACATAACCACGGCCCTGGCAATGCGGGCAGGGCATGGTCGAGCTTTCCAGCAGGCTGGGACGCAGGCGCTGGCGCGACATCTCGAGCAGACCGAAGCCGGAGATGCGGCCGACCTGGATGCGCGCGCGGTCGTTGCGCAGGCATTCCTTCAGCTTCTGCTCCACCTTGCGGATGTTGCGGTTCTCTTCCATGTCGATGAAATCGATCACGACGAGGCCGGCAAGATCGCGCAGGCGCAGCTGGCGGGCGACTTCTTCAGCCGCCTCCAGGTTGGTCTTGTAGGCGGTCTCTTCGATATTGTGTTCGCGGGTCGACTTGCCCGAGTTCACGTCGATGGAGACCAGCGCTTCGGTCGGATTGATGACGATATAGCCGCCCGACTTGAGCTGCACGGTCGGCGAGAACATCGCATCGAGCTGCTGTTCAACCTGGTAGCGAGTGAACAGCGGAATCTTGTCGGAATACTGCTTCACGTTGTCGGCGTGATTGGGCATCAGCATCTGCATGAAATCATGCGCAAAGCGATAGCCCTCCTCGCCTTCGACAATCACTTCGTCGATCTGGTCGGAGTACAGATCGCGGATCGAACGCTTGATCAGCCCGGCCTCTTCATAGATCAGGGCCGGCGCTGAGGATTCCAGCGTGCGCTCGCGGATACTGTCCCAGCTGCGCAGCAGGTATTCGAAGTCGCGCTTGATCTCCGGCTTGGAGCGCTCCATGCCGGCGGTGCGCACGATCACGCCCATGCCGTCCTGGATATCCAGCTCCGCCGTGATCGCCTTGAGACGCTTGCGGTCGGCCTGGGACTGGATCTTGCGCGAAATGCCGCCGCCACGGGCGGTATTCGGCATCAGCACGCAGTAGCGGCCAGCGAGCGACAGATAGGTGGTGAGGGCTGCGCCCTTGTTGCCACGTTCTTCCTTGACGACCTGCACCAGCATGATCTGCCGGCGCTTGATCACTTCCTGAATCTTGTAGCGGCGGAAGACATTGGTGCGGCGGCGGCGCGCGCGGGACTCATCGCCGTCGTCATGCTTGTCGCCCTTGCCGTTCTCCTCGCCGGGAACTTCATCGGCATGGGCTTCGTCGGCATGGGCATGCACGTCATCGGCATGACTGTCGTCGGCATGGGCTTCGGTCTCGTCAACCGGAGCGCTGATGCTCGGCGCCGGTGTGGCGGCATGCGGCACGTTCCAGTAAGCCGGGGCAGACGACGTGTCGTCCTGCTCAGCGGCTACAGCAGGCTGCTCGACAGCCGGCGCGGCTTCCGCCGTATCGGCGGCAGACGCGGTTTCAGCAACAGGCTCCACCGGGGCTTCAACGGCCTGCACTTCGGCAGCAGGCGCTTCAGCAGTGGCCGACCCAGAATCCGAACTGGTGCCGATCTCCTCGACCGTGTCGTAATCGCCATCGACGATCTCGACGCCGGCTTCGTCCTGGCCGTCATGGTCCTGCGCGTCCTTGCGCGCCGCCTGTTCGGCAGCGCGAGCGGCGGCGCGGGCTTCTTCCGCAGCGAGTTCGGCTTCTTCCTCGGCTGCCGCAGCAGCCTCTTCCTCAGCCTGCTGCGCCAGCAGCGCCTGCCGGTCCGCGATCGGGATCTGATAATAGTCGGGGTGGATTTCGCTGAAGGCCAGGAAGCCATGGCGGTTGCCGCCATATTCAACGAAAGCCGCCTGCAGCGAGGGCTCCACGCGCGTAACACGCGCGAGATAGATATTGCCCTTGTTCACCTGCTTGGTGGAGGTCTCGTAATCGAACTCTTCGAGCCGAGTACCCTTCACGACCACAACCCGGGTTTCCTCCGGATGGGTCGCATCGATCAACATACGCATGCCCATGAGGCACAATCCTGCGGCGCGGCGCCGCCCGCGCGAATAACAAACGGCGGCGCGCCTCTGCTATCGGAGCGGACTGCGGCCGGATCGGCCCGACACAAAGCCCGAAGGCCCGCGGCGGTAATGATCCTGACGACCGGAGGGTGAGCACGTCGTCAGCAGGAGGGTGTAACCCGGATGCTGAGCGCGCCGCGGCGCCGGTCTGCCGAGCCTCCCTTCAGTCGTTAAAAGACTGTCAGGATGCCCCGAAGGTTCAAAATCATCCGGTATGTCTTGAGCGCCGCTAGGGGGCCGATTCGCGCCAGGTCGCCTCCTTGGGGCTAACACTGGAAGATGCGGTCGAACTCGCCTTCGCTACGCCGACCCACCGCCTCCGGGCCGGCCTGCATAAAGAACTGTAAGTCCTTCAGGAACAAGCAATTGGCTGGACGGTCGGGTCTGACTCGGATATTCGCATTTGCATGCTACGCTTTGCCGGGCCATACCCACAAGGTCTTTCTGACCGCGACGCGGCAATGACACCGGCGCATTTTATTAAACTATTGTTTTTATTTGTTTTTTTGGTGGCGGCGGGACTCAGCGCAGCTGCACCGGCCGGGGCCGAACCTTCACGGCTGACCCGCCTTCAGCTGGGCCTCAATGCCGGCCTGACCCGCCTGGTGGTTGAAGCCAGCGCGCCGCCGCAGGCCGAACTGGCCGCCAGCACCGATGGTCTGGGCCTGCAGCTGACCTTGCCGCAGACACGCTGGGCCGCCCCCGCCCCGGACGTCACCGCCGGCGGGCTGGTGGCGGCGCTGGGTCTTCCGGTCGCAGCTCCGGATGGCAGCCTCAACATCGCCATCGAACTGATCGAGCCGGCGGTAGTGGAGCGGGCCTTCCATCTGGCGCCCCAGGGCGGGCGCGGCCACCGGCTGGTGATCGACCTGCGGCCGGCCGATCCGAATGCCTTTGCCGCCGCCTTCCTCGACCCGCTGCATCTGCCGCTGGAGACTGCCGTCGATATCGCGCCGCCGCCTGTGGGAACCGCCGGTGAGCGTCGCCGCCTGATCGTGCTCGATCCCGGCCATGGCGGACAGGACCCCGGCGCGATCAGCGCATCCGGCCGCTACGAAAAGGAAATCACCCTGAACGTGGCGCGCGCCGTGACGCAGAAGCTGCGCGCCACCGGGCGCTATCGCGTATTGCTGACCCGCGAGACCGACAAGTTCATCCGCCTGAACGAACGCGTTGCGCTGGCCCGTGCCAAGGAAGCCGACCTCTTCCTGTCGATCCATGCCGACAGCCTGAGCGGCGATCGCGCCACGCGCGGCGCCAGCGTCTATACCCGCGCCGAAGCCGCCAGCGATACCGAGGCCGAGGCGCTGGCCCTGCGCGAAAACCGCGCCGACCAGCTGGCCGACGGCATGCCGGTGGCGGAGGTGGACGACGTGGTGTCGATCCTGCTCGATCTCGCCTCGCGCGACACCGCGCGGCTCAGCAGCCGCTTCGCCGGATTGCTGACCGCCTCGATGGGCGAGACCACACCGCTGCGCCGGAATGCCTTGCGCGCGGCCAATTTCCGCGTGCTGTCGGCGCCCGATGTGCCGTCTGCGCTGCTGGAACTGGGCTACCTGTCGAATCCGGCCGATGAGGCGCTGCTGTTCTCCGAGGCCGGGCGCGACCGGCTGGCAGCGGCCGTGGTCGGCGCCATCGACCGCTTCTTTGGGGTTGAGGCGCGTTAAACCACGGTTTTTCCTGCCGTATCGGCGCCACAATCTTGTGGCTATACAGGCTGGCCGATCAGGGGTACCTGTACGGCCAAAATCCACCCAAGAATCTGGCTGGGGAAGCTGACCTTCCATGCGTCTGTTGTCGCGTTTTTTCTTCCTGCTGTTCCTCGCCGTGCTCGGCCTGATCGGTGCCGGTGCCGCCGGCCTGGTCGGCCTGTGGTATTACGGTCGCGACCTGCCGGATTATCAGCAGCTGGCCAATTACGAACCGCCGGTGACGACCCGGCTGCATGCCGGCGACGGCAGGCTGATCGCGGAATATTCGCGTGAGCGCCGCCTGTTCGTGCCGATCGAGGCGATCCCCAAGCCGGTGATCCAGGCCTTCCTCTCGGCGGAAGACAAGAACTTCTACGACCACAGCGGCATCGATCCGATGGGCATCGCGCGCGCCGTGGTGCAGAACGTGGCAAATCTCGCGCAGAGCCGCCGCCCGGTCGGCGCTTCCACCATTACGCAGCAGGTGGCGAAGAATTTCCTGCTCGGCAATGAAGTGTCATTGGGGCGCAAGGCCAAGGAAGCCATCCTCGCCTTCCGCATCGAGAAGACCTTCTCGAAGGACAAGATCCTCGAACTCTATTTGAACGAAATCTATCTCGGCGCCGGCGCTTATGGCGTGGCCGCCGCAGCCCTGGTGTATTTCGACAAGTCGCTCTACGACCTGACCCTGCCCGAAGCCGCCTATCTCGCAGCATTGCCGAAAGCGCCGAGCAACTATCATCCGGTGCGCCACCATGATCGCGCCAAGGCGCGGCGCGACTGGGTGATCGAGCGCCTGCAGGAAGATGGCGTCATCACCGTCGAGCAGGCCCGCACCGCGATTGCCGCGCCGCTGCAAGCGCTGGCGCGGCCGGAATCCGAACTGGCGCGCGCCGACTGGTTCGCCGAGGAAGTGCGCCGCGAACTGTCGCTGAAATTCGGCGACAAGGGCCTGTATGAAGGCGGCCTCAGTGTCCGCACCACGATGGACCCAAAGCTGCAGGGCTTGGGCGAGCGCGTGCTGCGCGACGGGCTGGAAGCCTATGACCGCCGCGCCGGCGGCTGGCGCGGTCCGCTGGCGAAACTGCCGGCCGGGTCGGACTGGAAAACCCAGCTCAGCGCGATGCCGCCCTTTGCCGGCGTGCTGCCGCCCTGGCGCGTCGCCGCCGTGCTCGGCCTGAACAGCGACAGCATCAGCATCGGTTTTGCCGATGGCGGCAAGGCCGAGATTCCGCAGGCCGGCTATCGCTGGGCGCGCAAGAAGAACGGCCCCGACCAGTTCGGCCCGGTGCCGCGTGCGCCATCTGAGATCGTGGCGGTCGGCGACGTAATCATTGCCAGCCCGCTCGATCCGGCCAAGCCGCAGGGCGCTTACGCGCTGCGCCAGATTCCCGAGGTCGGCGGCGGCCTGGTGGCGATGGATCCGCATACCGGCCGCGTGCTGGCGCTGGTCGGCGGCTATGATTTCAAGCTGAGCCAGTTCAACCGCGCCACCCAGGCCAATCGCCAGCCCGGTTCGGCCTTCAAGCCCTTCATCTATGCCGCCGCGCTCGACAACGGCTTCACGCCCTCGTCGCTGGTGCTGGATGCGCCTTTCGTAATGGACCAGGGCCCCGGCCTGCCGCTGTGGAAGCCGGGCAACTATTCGGATCAGTTCTACGGCCCGTCCACCCTGCGCGTCGGCGTCGAGAAATCGCGCAACCTGATGACGGTGCGCCTGGCCCAGGCCATCGGCATGGACAAGGTGGTGGAGTATTCCAAGCGTTTCGGCGTGGTCGACAACCTGCAGCCGGTGCTCGCCATGTCGCTCGGCGCGGGTGAAACCACGCTGATGAAAATGACCATGGCCTATTCGGAATTCGTCAATGGCGGCCGGAAGATCACGCCGACGCTGATCGACCGCATCCAGAACCGCAACGGCACCACGATCTATCGTCACGACACGCGGCCCTGTACCGACTGCCTCGCCGTCGACTGGCATGGCCAGAGTGAACCGGCGCTGCCCGATCCGCGCGCGCAGGTGATCGATGCCGTCACCGCCTACCAGATCACCTCGATGCTGGAAGGCGTGGTGCAGCGCGGCACCGGCATCCGCATCCGCGAGCTGGGCAAGCCGCTGGCCGGCAAGACCGGTACCACCAATGACAGTATGGACACCTGGTTCGTCGGCTTCAGCCCCGACCTCGCCGTCGGCGTCTTCATCGGCTACGATGTGCCGAAGGATATGGGCAAGCGCGAGACCGGATCTTCCGTGGCCGTGCCGGTGTTCAAATCCTTCATGGCCGAGGCGCTGCAGGGCAAGCCGAATATCCAGTTCCGCGTGCCGCCCGGCGTGCGGCTGGTGCGCGTGCAGGCCGAGACCGGCGAACTGGCGCGGCCGGGCGACCGCAACGTGATCCTGGAAGCCTTCCGGCCCGGCACCGAACCGCAGGCCGGCGAGCGCAGCCTGGTGCTGGACGGCTCGATGTCCGACGAGCGCGAAAGCATCTCCGGCGTCGGCAGCAGCGCCGGTTCGGCGCCCATTTCGGGCACCGGCGGGCTGTACTAAGCCTTTGGAAGTGCAGGCCGCTTGACACAATCGGGCGGCCTCTTTATACGCTGCCTTCGCGCACCGGTTCCGGTTCGCCTTTGGTGTGGGCGGTTAGCTCAGCGGTAGAGCACAGCATTCACATTGCTGGGGTCACTGGTTCAATCCCAGTACCGCCCACCATTTAAATCAACAACTTATCAATCATTCGCGCTGTGCTCTTAAGGTTCAAATGAACCGGCCGGCGCTGTAATCCGCCCCTCCGGTTTCAATAGACTCCCCGGCCACGCTGCGCTTTCCTCCCCTCCAGGAGGAACCCGCCATGATCCGCAACCTATCCCTTGCCGCCATGCTCGGCCTTGCCGCCTGCAACATGCAGAGTCCAAAGCCGGTCTA